>CAJHXL010000001.1_pt1 | contig 88185 bp, 77 predicted proteins | sample 9198601 | NCBI WGS metagenome assembly CAJHXL01 (sample SAMEA7708277, study PRJEB35096) | sediment metagenome | biome: marine neritic benthic zone biome [ENVO:01000025]; feature: sediment [ENVO:00002007]; material: shallow marine sediment [ENVO:03000034] sea grass bed [ENVO_01000059] ...
AGAATGATGTTCTGATAATTCCCCCGCCTATGGATCCAATAGTCAGAACCAGGGCCATGATAAAAAAGGAAAAGGTGAGTAACTTATATTTTATGGCAAATCTCAGGGTTGGACTATACATATTATCCCTCATCCAAGACATAAATTGATCACCAAGCTCATTAAATTTTCTCAGTTTCTGGAATACAAGACCCAAACCTTTTTTTGGACGTTTGTCCTGTGGCTGAAGTGCTTTGGAATGGGCCAGGTGAGCAGGTAATATGATCAATGCTTCCACCAGGGAAACCACCAGGGTAAGGACTACAATCACCGAGACCTCCGCGAAGAAATCTCCTATTCGACCGTCGAGGAAAAAGAAAATTGAAAAGGCCAGCATGGTGGTAATAATGGCCGACACAATAGGTGGAATTACCTCCATCGTACCATCAATGGCCGCTTTGGCCGGGCTCTTGCCCTTCTCATAGTGCTGATATATGTTTTCTGCAATCACAATCCCATCATCTACCAGGATACCAATTACAATGATCATCCCGAATAAGGACAAAACATTGATGGTCACATCGAACATTGGCGCAAACGCAAACATGCCAAGGAATGAAATGGGCAATCCGAAAGCTACCCAAAAGGCAAGTCGTGTGTTCAGGAAAAGTGAAAGGAACGCAAGCACCAGGATCATACCTACAATGGCGTTATCCCTAAGCAGTTCAGTACGTTGATTGAGTGTCTTTGAAAGGTCAGACACCACACTAAGCTGTATATTATTATACTTCTGGTTAAAATCCTCAAGATAAACTTTGACCTTTTCAGCAGAGGATATAAGATCTTCGGTGTTCGTACTGGTAATAGTAGTGTTTACTGATAACTCACCGTTGAAATAAGAAGCATTAGGTGTTTCGGAGAATCGGTCCCGAATTATTGCCACATCTTTCAACCTGATAGATCTGCCTGAGGGCTCTGCACGGATGATAAGATTGGACAGTTCCTGACCATAATACGATCTGTTGTTCGCCCTTATCAGGTATTCTTCCGCATCCGTCTTGATATTACCACCGGTTACCAGGATGTTGGCATTGCTTACAGCCTGGGACACCTCATTAAACGATAGATTATAAGCCAATAAGCTATTCTCATCTACCGCTATTTCTATTTCTTCATCCGGATATCCCGAAAAAGCAATCTGGGATATCCCATCCATTGTCCTAAGATCATTTTCAATCTGTCGTCCAATTTGTTTTAATGTAGCCAGAGGTACCTGATCACCACTTATGGCGAAGGTGATCGTCTGCCTTACAGCTTCCAATTTGGAAACGATAAGAGGTTCCATTTCTGAAGGAAAGGTAGGTACCCGGTCTACTGCATTCTTAACTTCCAGCAACATGAAATCAATATCCCTGCCCTTCTCTATCTCCACATTGATGGAGCCACTGTTTTCTCTAGAAGTTGATGTAACGCGGTCTACGCCTTCCAGTCCCTTCAGATTGTCTTCTATCTTGAGTACAATCCCCTCCTCTATTTCCTGAGGTGAGGCCCCGGGATAAGCTATCGAAATAAGAACATTCTTCGATTCGGTGAGAGGAAAGAAGGAAGACTTCAGGGATAGTGCCCCGAATATTCCAAATACGAAAAATGCCAGGATTACCACATTAACCGCTACGTGGTACTTAATGAAATAGGCAATGACTTTTCTCATGGCTTCTACTTAGCTAGTTTACTTACTTAGGTTCTGTTCACCGTATACTTTGACAAGCATACCTACATAGGCACCAACTACTGGCTTTGCCACCATGACGGTCCCATCCGGAACTTCTTTGAGGACGACTTTTTTATCCGAAAAATAAACTGGTTTTACATCCAGGAGGTCTAAAACGGAGTCTCTCACAACAAAGATCTGTTCGCTTTCAAGCAGCAGTCCCCGGTTTACCTCAATCGCTTCAGCTTCTTCCTTTGCATTAAGACCGGCTTCCAGGTACATACCCTCCTTTAAATCAGGGTGGCGCACCTCAATAAAGGCAGTAATGGTCTGACTGGCCTGGTCTACCTTGCCGTTGATCCTGCTGACGCGTCCGGTATAAGTTTTAGATTCATCCAGGTTAGTGAGTTTAACTTCTTCCCCCAGATCCAGCAAGTCGCTATACGACTTACTTATGGCCACTTCCAGTTCGTAAACATCGGTATTGATGAATTCACCTAATTTCTGGCCTGATCTTATCAAAGTACCCTCAGTAACCAGGGCTTCTGTCAGTATACCTGAATAGGGTGCCCGAATGGTGTATTTAGATAAGCGTTGTTCCAGGTTTTTTACATTGTAGTAGGCTGTGAGTATACCTCTTCCGGTAATAAAGTACTTCTCCTTATCATCAGTCATCTCAGGTAGCGATGGTGTGCCCTTATCTAAATCAAAAATGTTGAGATATTGCTGCCATTTTTCATAATTCTCCGGGTAATCCAGCCGGAGATCAGGCATAATGGATGTAATTAGATTATAAAGATCGCTTTTAGCCGATTGCACAGAGGCATAATATTCTGAAGCATCTATACTGATAATCACCTCGCCATTACGATAAGGCTGACCTGGCTTAAACAACCTGCTGCCTTTTCTGAAGACACCCTGCACCTCTGAATACAGTTCTACCCTCTGTTTTGCAACCAGATTCCCATTAGCCGGTACAATGATGGGCACTATCTGATTATGAACCGTATCTACAAAAACGGTCTTTACAACTTTGGGCGGTTTCGGCCTGGTGCTGTTCTTGCTCTTCACTATCAGCATCGCTCCATAGACCGATGCCACTATGATGAAGACTCCTATAATTGAAAGAATTATTTTTCTCATGACTTTCTTTATAAATAAGCTTCCTGGGATGTGAAATTGTATTGGATTTTTCTAAGTGTATTGATCATTTGATCAATTTCCTTTTGAGAAATATTCCGCTCCATGGTTTCGATAATTTTGAGGATTATCGGCCTGGTCTTCTGATAGATCTCTTTTCCAAGTGGTGTGATATATATATTATTAACTCTTCGGTCTGCTTCGCTCTGCTTTCTAATGATGTATTTCTTAGTCTCCATCTTTGTTAGCAGACGGGTTAAAGTGGATTTATTTCTTAGCGTAAGAAAGGCGAGTTCATTCTGATTCCGACCATCCTGCTCGTGGAGTTTCTTGAGTACGATCATCTGCTCCTTGGTTATATCTAATCCCCTGTTAAGTAATTCTTCGTGCAGATAGTAGTCCACTATCTTTACCGTCTTACCCAGCCAGGGAGCAATGGATTCCTCAAAATCAACTTTAATCGGCTTTATATCCGGATCAATCATGGATGCGAATCTATGGAATATAATATTAGTTGCATATGCAACTAACGTTAAATATTTATTAAAGTTTGTTTAGGATTTTTGTAAAAAAATCAAACACTACAGGGGTTGGACAAAAAAAAGGGATGCAATGCATCCCTTTACCAAACTAACTAAACTACAGGTCGACTACTCGTTGTCGTCATCCTCAAATTTTGTATCAGCCATCCGGGTTCTTCTGTAATTCATATCCTTGAACTCCAATTCCTCATCAGGCTTATCGTAATCAAATACAAGGAATTGCCTCGTATTCATCATTTCCAGGTTTTTTAGTGATTCGAACTTGTTATTCTGGATCTGCATAATCTTCAGACTGGCTAATTCACTGAATTCAACAGGAATCTCACCACTTAGCTCGTTATTGGCGAGCACCAGTTCTTCCAGTTGTGTTAGCTGACCGAGTTCTGAAGGCACTTCCCCATAAAGTGTATTCTGAAATAGTCCAAGCTTCTCAAGTTTGGCGAGATTACCCAAGGTTGGGGGTATTCTTCCAAAAATATCGTTACTGGAAAGGTTGAGTTCTGTCAAATTTTCAAGTTCACCCAGACTTGCAGGTATCTTACCGCTCAGGAAGTTGTTAAAGGCTGTAAACATTTTCAGTTTCGTCATATTACCCATCTCCCTCGGAATTTCACCTTTAAACTTGTTCATTTCCAATCGAAGTATTTCAAGCTGTTCCAGCTGTGTAAGACTGGTGGGTATAGGACCTGTTATGTTGTTAAAAGCCAGATTGAGCTCTCTCAAATAGCCCAATTCTCCAATGCTCTCTGGCAGAGGACCCATTAAGTTGTTTCTGAATAGATTAATGGACACCACGTGATTTCCTTCCACAACGACGCCATACCACTTTTTCACGGGTTCGTTTAAATTCCACTTACGAACCCAGTGTAGCCCGTTAGTGCTTTCATAAAGATCTAAGAGAGCCTGCCTTTCAACTTTGCTAACCCGGGCATGGGTTATCTGCGCAGCGAGAAGGAAAACCAGTAGTAAAGCAAGTAGCTTATTCATACATCTCAGATTTAGGATTGCAACCCATTAATACACTATTATAAATATTAAAGAATTACCCTACAAAAATAACGTCTTTTCCTGATTAAATACCAATTTTATCGATGAACGGTACGTTTTTGTTGCGAAAGGGCGATATTTTGTTGTGAAAATTTTTTGACTTGAGCCTAGGCCCCGTTTTCAGTGGATTTTTCCAGATCTGCAGTAAATTCTTCCCAGCTGGTCATTAAAGCCTCAAGATCGTTCTTCTTCTTGTGATAATCGTCAAAAAAATTAGGCTGTGCGATTGTCTGATCATAGTTCATCAAAAGCTCGTGATCCATTCCGGAAATCTCCTGCTCCAGTTCAGCAATGTTCTTTTCCAGTTTGTTAATCTTGTTCTTTAATGATTTTACTTTTTTCTGTTCCTGATAATCAATATTTCGCTCTTGTTTTTTAATATCGCCGGGAGTTGGAGCATCTGCCTTCTCAATGATCCTGAAATTATCGGCATCGCGCATACTGAGGTATTCATTGATGTCGCCCAGGAACTCCCTGATCTTTTTATTCCTGAATTCGTAAACCCTGTTGGTCAGTCCCTGCAGAAAGTCACGGTCGTGGGAAACCACTATTAAGGTGCCTTTGAAATCAACGAGTGCCTTTTTTAAAACTCTTTTGGATTGCATATCAAGGTGATTCGTTGGTTCGTCCATCACCAGTACGTTAATTGGCTGTAGCAGCATCTTGGCAAGGGCCAGCCTGTTCCTCTCACCCCCTGATAGCACTTTTACGTATTTCTGCACATCATCTCCGCTAAACAGGAATGCACCCAATATATCCCGAACCTTGCTTCTGTTCTGCTCATTGGCTGCATCGGTCATGGTGTCGAGCACAGTCTTTTTGCCATCCAGATGTTCTACCTGATCCTGGGCAAAGTAGCCGATCTGAACGTTGTGGCCGAGCTTTAGCTGGCCTTCAAAATCCAATTCCCCTACCAGAATCCTCGCAAGTGTAGTCTTCCCCTGTCCATTCTGTCCTACAAAAGCAATTTTATTATTGCGCTCAACAAGCAGGTCTATCCCGTTCAGCACCTCTTTTGCCCCGTAACTCTTATGGATATCATCCATTTCGGCAATTATCTTACCCGGGTTCACCGAAACCGGAAACTGCACTTTTATCGAAGCTTTTTCCTCCAGGTCAACCTCAATACGCTCCATCCGGTCGAGTTTTTTGATAAGTGACTGGGCCATGGTAGCTTTTGATGCCTTAGCCCGGAATTTTTCTATAAGTCGCTCTGTCTGCTGAATCTCCCTGTCCTGATTTTTTTTTGCATTGCGTTGCTGCTCCCTGATCTCCTCGCGCAAGAGCAGAAATTGGGAATAGGGCTTCTTGTAATCATAGATCCTGCCATAACTTATTTCAATAGACCTGTTTGTGACCTGGTCCAGGAACATTCTGTCATGCGAGACTATAAGTAATGCGCCGGGGAAATTTTGAAGATAGGACTCCAGCCAAATTATTGAATCAATGTCGAGATGGTTGGTAGGCTCATCCAGAAGAAGTACATCATTCTTTTCCAAAAGTAGTTTTGCAAGCTCTATCCGCATACGCCAGCCTCCTGAAAAAGTGTCAGTGGCCTTGGTAAAGTCCTCTCTTTTGAATCCCAGACCCTGGAGTACTCTTTCAGTTTCGCCCTGATAATTATATCCCCCCAGGATTTCGTAGCGATGCGTGATCTCATTGAGTTCTATCAACAGGCTGTTATAGCTTTCAGACTCATAGTCGGTTCTGCTGGCCAGTGCTTCATTGATATGATTCATCCTCAGCTCCAGGGCTTTGATTTCCTCAAAAGCCTTATAGGTCTCATCAAGAACAGTCACGCTCTTTTCAAAGTCGATGTCCTGTCTTAAATATCCGGTCCTGGTACCTTTCTCCCTGGCTATTTCACCTTCATCAGCAGTGGTAAGTCCGGCCAGCAGTTTAAGCAGTGTTGTTTTACCTGCTCCGTTTTTCCCGATCAATCCGATCCTGTCTCCGGGATTTATCCGAAATGATATGTCGCTAAAAAGGATCTCTCCTCCGAATGAAACAGTAAGTTGATGAATATTGACCATAATTGTAACTCCTGTTACGGGCTTGACTTTTAGAAAATCTTAATTTTGACAAAGATTTTTACAAATGTTAAAAAAAGGAAATAAACTCTATAGCATTTTAACAGGTTCCTGTCCGCGCTGTCATGCCGAGAGTATGTACAAGGATCCCAATCCTTACAAATTGGGGCAATTGTTTAAAATGCAGGAGCGCTGTTCCCATTGCGGATTAAAATACAAGATGGAGCCTTCCTTCTTTTTCGGTGCAATGTATGTCAGCTATGCCGTTGGAATAGCCTTTGCCGTGGCTGCATTTGTAATATCTTATTTGTTTGTCGGGGCTTCATTGCTACCTTCTTTTGTTGCCATTGTAATTACACTTGTGGTATTTCTACCAGTGATAATAAGGCTTTCAAGAAATATCTGGGTCAATTTCTTTACCCGTTATACACCTGATACTGTTGATAAACAAGCACTGAAGCAATAAGCCCTCAGTTACCGCGCTGGCTTATAAAATTTCTCAAATCTTCGGATATCCATATCCTCCGGTATTGCTTTGTCTTCCTCAATGAAGTCGAATAATATAGTGGAGGCATACGGACCAATCATTACTCCTCTGGAGCCAAAGCCATTCAGAACATATAGATTTGGGTGGCTCGGATGCCTGCCAACCAGGGGGCGACGATCTGTGACAGTCGGACGAATTCCGGCAATATGATCAACCACTTCATAATCACATTTTAAAAAGCTGTCCAGCTTTTCCAATAATTCCTCTCTGGCTGCGGTAGTAGGTTCATTGGACTTATCTTTCCACTTGTAAGTTGCACCGATCCGGTATAGATCCTGTTCCAAGGGGATAATGAATACAGAAGACTTGATCACATTCTTCTCATGCAGGTCTGGGATCCTTAGTGTGAGCAGTTCGCCTTTTGTACCCTGTAGGGGCAGGTAGTTAAAATATGGATCCTCCCGGAGCCCATAACCTGTGGCAAAAACTATCTTCTCGGCCTTTATCCCGCCGTATGAGACCCTATCCTGCTCTATACTGAGTGATCCATACTCCATGCTGAGATAATCTATCTTAGCGGACCGCTCTAAGTATTGAGCATATCCTTCCACCAGGGCCTTGGTATCGATCCTGCCGGTTCCAAGGACTTCTCCATATCCGAAGGGGGCATGGAGAGCCGAATTGTGATCAGGCCTTAACTCAAGGCTCATAAAGGGGCTTAATTTTGGATTATCGGCCGCCTCAAACCAAAGGTTCTGTTCTTCGGCAGAAACAAAGCGTCTCAGGACGGGTACAGGGTAATTGAGGTCTACCTCTAATTTCTCTTCCAGTTTCCTGTAAAATGGTCGTAATAAATTCAATTGTTCTGCTGCCCTCCAGGCAGGCTTAAACCTTTTTAGGATAACGGGGTTATAGAGTCCGCCTGCCACCCATGATGACCTTTGTGACCGATCGGTAATTACTTTAAATGTCTTATTATTTTTTTCCAGGGTGTGGCAGAAAGATACCCCGGCGAGTCCCAATCCTACAACTAAATAGTCGAGCATGGTTCAAAAGTAATAAATGCCAACCACAGGGCGGGCATTCAAAGGAATGATATAAAAAAGAAAGCACCCCGGTGTGGGCCGGGGTGCAGGTCATTACTGAATTGAATTGGAATTAAAATCGGGTCTTTTAATAAGCCCACATATCTTGCTCTCTGTCCCGGATACCTTCTTTGATCCGATCCGATTCCAGTAATTGGAATAGAGCATTGTCAGCAATATACTCCCTGATTTCTCTGTCGCCATGCACATTGTCCTCTTTATAGATGACGGCATTGAATCTCCTTGCATTAAGGAGCATATCGAAGGAAATAGGTTGTGCTGAATTGCGTTGGTTAAACACCTTGGCCTCGTGTAATATCTGCCTGGCACTTGGGTACCAAACCCAGAATAATTCTACTTTGGCATCCGCAGGGTCCATAGACTCATCATCTATGAAGTTTACATCTGGTGCCACGGGTGCAATTCCCAGCAAACGAAATTTAAGCTCACCCTGACGTTTGTCGAAGTACCATATTCCTTTAACACGGTATTCTTCAATATCAGCTGCGGTGAGTTCTCTTTGGTTTATGTACTCTGGAGACAACTCTTCACCGGCATTGATCTGTTCGTAACCCAAATCGGTTGTATCTACCTTTTTGAGAGTGGCTTCCAAATCACTGAAATTTCTTTTTTCAGTGAAGTAAGAGTCCACATAAACGTCCGTCAGCTTTCCGTTCTTGATGTTTTTTATAAATACATCGTAGAGCGATCTTCTGTCGGCACCAATATCAATGGTATCCAGCGGATAGTAGAGTGGAAAATTCACTCTTTCATCCAGATCGATAACCTCCCATACAGTCTTGGACCAAAGGATATCCCTGTCGTCCACATAGCCATAGGGAAGTGGAGCATCGTTATCTGCAGCAATCTGCTCGGCTGTTTTCTTTCCGATATCCTCAGGCTTTTTAGCATTGAGGATATTAGCCTGTGCTGCCATAGACAATGGCATCAATGCCACTGCTCCAACTATTAATACACTTTTCCAATTCATTTGATTCAATTTAATCTATACTTAGTTTGTGATCTCTATGATTACCGGAGAGACCTTCTTCAATTTATAGCTCTTGTTATTGGTAATAAAGGCGTTGATATCGAATATTTGAACGGCATCACCGCGCTTGGCTCTCTTCAGGGCCGATTTAGCTCTGTTGTCCAATTTATTACCTTTTACATTTACCGTAGGCTGACCAGGAACTTTGAACTTAAATCCGCTGATAGCAAGATTCAGGTCGAAGTCGAAGTCTTCAAGCACTGCACCAACAGTAGAGATCTCAAGATTCCTCCTTGGCATTTTAGTACTTCCTGTTTCACCTCTAACAGCTCCGGCAGGTCTTGGAATATCCTTGATCCTGAATTCAGAACTTGTAGAGATCCTCTGACCGTCTGGCAATACACCTGAAGCGGTAATGGTAACTGTTCTGCCTTTTCCAGGGTTCATAACATAGCTACTACCACTGCGCTTAGAAAGTCCGCTTGCGGAAGCAGTAACCTTATTATTAGGAATACCAGGAATACTGATCGACATTGGATTAGCTACACCACGGTAAACAACATTCATCTTGTCTGCCGCAATAAGAGCTGCATTAGGCTTGGAAATAGTAGAAAAAGTGTTCTTTACTGGAACTTCTGTTTCTTTTCCATCCTGCATATAGATCAGATTTCCACTGATTTCGTGATCACCTGGATTTCCGGCTCCGATCAGTAGTTTTACACCACCTTCCTGAAGTTGGTAATCTCTTCCCTCAGTCATATTACGACCGTCGAGTTTCAGATCGGCACGAACAGGCTTAGCTGATTTATCAGTTTTACCCAGAACTATGCTTCCCGTAAATCTCTCACCTGAATAGAATGCAGATTTCTCAGATTCTATCAATGTGGAGAAATTGGTCAGGGAAACCTGGCTGGTCAGCTCACCCTGAAGCATTGCTTTCAGTGCAGCTTCTTCGGTAGCCTTTATATCGGATTGCATTGAGGTTAATTTTGTCAAAGACGCAATCAATGGGAATCCTTCGTAGTGGTACTTGATCCAGTCTACTTTGATCCCATCTCTTCGTTCAACTTTACCGTTGTCATCGCCTGTTTGGAAGCGTGCATTCACCACATCTTTAACTTGTGGGAATCCATCTCCTAAAATAGCTGTAACCTGAGAACGGTAATCTGTAATCCACTTCATGAACTCTTTACCGGTTGGGGCTAAATTATCTCCCTGGAAGAATTTCTGATCAAGGTAGTCCGACTTGTCCATAACCTGGTAGTCATTCGGGTCGTCAATATCTTTGACCATCTGAACCTTCAGGTCTTCTAACCAGTCGTAATACTCTTGGGATATCTGCTTGATCTTCTGAGCATCCTTGTAGAGCTCTTCGTATTTAGCAGCATCTTCCGAGGCTTTGGTTTCCAGACTACCCAGGAACGCAACATTGTTCTCAGTAGTCTTGTTATTGGAAGCTTCCAGTTTTTCATTCATCAATCCGAATGCGGCCAGAACTTCCTTACTCATATTTAATGCCAACATCGCGATGAAGATCAAATACATAAGATTGATCATTTTCTGACGTGGTGACAATTTTCCTGATGCCATGTTTTCTAATTAGTTATTGATTAATAATTTGATTTGGGTGTTGAAACTTAACTAATTAGCTTGGCCTCATTGCAGTTAACATACCTCCGTATACTCCATTCAGAGAAGAAAGATTAGAAGCCAATGACTCCATCTGATCTTTCAGGGCTCCTGCATTCTGAACAACTTCTTCGTTGATAGAAGCTTGTTTGCTGGCGCTCTCTAACTGAACTTTGTACAGGCTGTTTAATGACTCCATTTGAGTGGCTGCCTGGGCCATTTCCTCTGAGTACTTTCTTGTAGATTCAACAGCTTCAGTAGATGGTACCATTCCTTTAGCAGTTTCCTCAAAATTACGGATGCTGTCACCAAGGCTACCCATCAATTCAGCATCGATGTTAGCTTCTTTTAGTAAGTCATCCAGTTTTCTTGAAAGTAATCCTTCGGCTTCCTGAGCTTCCTGAGCATCAGTTTTACCTCTTGATGATCCTCCGTTAAGCTCTGGATAAACCAAAGACCAATCGTATTCGTCATCTACAGGTTCGAAGGCGCTAATCGCAAAAATGAGTGCTTCCGTAATCAGACCAACAGCGAGGAGCAAACCACCTGTAAGCGGTCCGAATTCCCAGTGAAGGATCTTAAACAGCGCACCGATAATTACTACCGACGCCCCCAGGCCGTAGGCCATATTGAACAGTTTCTTAGTTGATTTTGACTGTGCCATAATTCTAAATTTAATTTAAGTTTAAAAGTTATTAAAGTATTTGGTTAACGGTTTATGGTTCTATATACGTAAAAACTACTGTGTTGAGTCTTCTTCACCCATATAATCCTGAACGGTCCTAAAACCAATATAACTTCTGGCCGAATCTCTGTACTCATAATCCCTGGTACTAACCTGAAGGAAGTAGGCAACATCTTTCCAGGATCCGCCACGGATCACTTTTCTGGAATTACCATCTTCTCTTCCGTTAGGATTCATCGTAGAGAAATACTCATATGAACCGGGATCGTAGCTTGAGCTGGTCCACTCGGCAACATTACCGGCCATATTATAAAGGTTAAAATCGTTAGGTTCGTAAGATTTGGCTTCAACAGTATAAAGAGCAGCATCGGCGGCATAATCACCTCGTTGAGGTTTAAAGTTGGCCATAAAGCACCCCGTATCGCTTATCACGTACGGACCACCCCATGGGTAAGTTCCACCTTCAATACCACCACGGGCAGCGTATTCCCATTCCGCTTCAGTAGGTAAACGGAATTGGTTGACGAATTGCCTGCCTCTACTCTTTTGATCGTCGTTCTTAAATTTTGTTCTCCAGTTACAAAACGCTTTGGCCTGAGTCCACGATATCCCAACTACAGGATATTCGCTATAGGCATCATGCCAGAAATAATCGTTATGCATTGGTTCGTTATAGGAATATTCAAAATCCTTGATCCAAACAGTAGTGTCCGGATAGATTGGAATAACTTCCTGTCTGATAAAGTCTTTTCTTCGGCCTGAGTTAGCCCTGGCAGCTGCCTCGATGTCCATCCAGTTATATCTGAACTTCAGCTTGGTAACATCAACAGTTCGCTGACCGTTATAGGATTCTTCTTCGGGAATATAAACAGAGTCCATTACCTCGGTGTAATATTCATCCGGGTAATCACTGGTATCCCAAATAAGATCTTCATCCTTATTCAAAGCCCTGCCTTCATATCCTGTTTCACCTAAACCAGCGTAGTTATCCAACATATACTGATCGTAAACAGACATATTTGTAGTATCGGCATCTCTGAACGAGAATTCACCAATTCCACCATCTTCAGGACCCATTCCCAATTCATCGGCCAGAATGGCCAGTTTGGTCCGTACGATAGAATCTTTTACCCATTCTACGAACTGGCGGTATTCACTATTGGTAATCTCAGTGTCATCCATATAGAATGAACGCACTGTAACCGTTCTGGTGGGAGCATTTTGCACTTGGGCCATATCCTCCTCACTTTTACCCATTATAAAAGAACCCCGAGGAATTAACTCCATTCCATAGGGCTTTTCAGGGTACCATTTTTTTCCTTGTACTCCTACGAGTTCTCCTTTGGTTTTCGACCCACAACTACTGAGTAAAAAAACGAGGGCTATAGAGGACAACAATAGCTTCTTCATACTTTAGGTTAAATTTCGATTTAGACAATAAACAGTAATGACAAAGGTATTATTCACTAAAACTGAATTTTACCGATTTTATTGTATAAAAACTGCCTGTCAGTTTAATTTCTTTTTATTAGCTAAAACCTTTCTTATAGGCCTTAAACCACCGTTCGGGAATATTTTGATTACATGCATCCAAATAGTCCTTTTCAGTGCATGGTAATAACGCAGGTGTATTTGATTTAGTATGTACAGATAGAATAGAAGGCACTTCCACCCACCATCTTTCTGACAGCAGGCTTTTGTAAAACACCAGTTCTTCGGTCTCCGTGGGCACAATAAACTTTGTAAAATCCTTGCTTTTACTGCTTGGGAATTCCTTTACACGGAAGTTGTATCCCTCGATGAAATACCAAATAATCTGGGCCATTAGCTGGAATGCCTGAGGATGATTCTCACATTCAAAGAGTCCGAATGCAGAAATATTATCACTCATACCTGCATAGCGCGTGATAGCACAAATCTCCCTGCCGTTAAAACCATTGGGGGAAAAGTTTTGAGATCCTCCTAAATACCCGGCCATCACCGATCTCAGATCCACACTCACAATGTGCGCGTTTCTCATCACGGGCTCCGCCAGGGTGATATCGGAAGTAATCTCACCCAACCGGTATGCATCGAAGAACAGACGTTCCATCAGATCCATTTCCTCCTGGGCGTTGAAATAACTCTGGTAACCGATATTGGAAAAATTGAAGAGATTATTGGGTTTGTCTGTTATTAGCTGCGACATATAGGAGTGGGAGGAAATGAGTTCCTCGTCCACACCAAAGTCAAATCGACTATCTACAGACACCAGGTTCACCATATCCTTGATCCCGTCAAAAGCCCTGTAAACAGGAAAGGTAAGATCCTGTGTTGCCCCGATGATTATGGGAATGATATTCTCTTCAAGGAGTCCGGCTACAATCTCCTTTACTACAAAGTAAGTATCTTCAACAGTAGCTCCCTGTTCCACATCACCGAGGTCTACGAGGGTAGATTGCCAGTTGCCCGCCATCAGCTTATATAGCTGTAACCTGATCGCACTGATATCCAGTCGCTCGGTCTTCTGCTCATAAGCATTGCGTGATTCGTGAACACCAACTATAGCAAAAGATGCCAAGGCCAGGACCGGAAGTCCCTTTTTTTCGCTGTGTTTCTGAATCTGATTTCCAAGGGCCTGAGGCGGAAGTAACTCACAGTGTGCAAGGATTTTATCTTCAACAGGAACCAGGTAATCAAATGCCATTTCTTATAAGTGGAGATTAGGTTTTTTTGGATTTACTTCTGGGTTTCTTTTTGTCTAAAAGGCCTTTGACGTCCTCCAGGGAAATTACGCTGACGTCCACATCTTTACCCAGTTCGATCTTGGTCCTGCCCTTAATAATATTATGGCGACCCCATCGTGCTTTCTCGATCCTGATCCCCTCTTCGGGCCATTCCCGAATCAGTTTCTCAGCCTCCTTACGCAATTTCATTTCGATGAGTTCCTCGATATCTTCCTGGCTGAGATTATCAAAATCGTACTTCTTGTTTACGTTGATAAACATCCCGTCCCACTTGATAAAAGGGCCGAACCGGCCTTTTCCTTTAGAGACGTCTTTCCCCTGATATGTGGCTATGGGTGCATCGGCTGTTTCTTTGGCTTTGATCAATTCTATAGCCCTTTCCAGGTCTACTTCAAAGGCGCTTTCCCCTTTGTCCAGAGATACAAATTTTTTACCGAATCGCACATAGGGCCCGTAGCGGCCTATATTGGCTTCTATCTCTTCGCCTTTGTAATTACCGAGTTGGCGCGGAAGATCAAACAATTCCATAGCTTCCTCATAGGTAATCGTATTAAGAGACTGATCAGGCAATAAACTTGCAAACAAAGGCTTTTCCTCTTCTTCTACCGTACCGATCTGTACCATGGGACCAAATTTACCCAGGCGTACAGCTACCTGCCTCCCGGTTTTCGGATCTGTGCCCAACACTCGCTCACCACTCGCCCGCTGTGCATTCTCCTCAACATCCAGTACATTAGGATGGAAATCCTTATAGAATTCCTTCATGACCTTATGCCAATCTTCATCCCCGGTGGCTATTTCATCGAAATCCTTTTCTACCTGAGCCGTAAAATTATAATCCAGGATATTTGCAAAATGACTCACGAGAAAATCGTTGACGATCATACCGATATCTGAAGGCACCAATTTGCCTTTATCCGATCCTACCATCTCAGACAACTGCGTTTCAGCAATGTTCCCGGATTCGAGTTTAAGTTGTTTATAAGGTCGTTCCACACCATCCACGGTGCCCTTTTCCACGTAGCCCCTGTTCTGAATAGTGGAAATAGTAGGTGCATAGGTGGAAGGTCTGCCGATACCCAGTTCTTCAAGCTTCTTAACCAGAGTAGCTTCTGTATACCTGTATGGCGCCCTGGTGAATCGCTGTGTAGCCGTAATTAAAACATTATTGAGTGATTCCCCTATCTGCATAGCAGGAAGCACACCCTGTTGCTCATCGCTATCTTCCTCATCCCTTCCTTCGAGATAGACTTTTAAAAATCCATCAAAGGTGATGACCTCTCCCTGAGCGGCAAATAATTCGTCGTGGTTCTTTGTTTCAATCCGGACCTGAGTGCGCTCCAATTTGGCGTCACTCATTTGAGAGGCGATGGTACGTTTCCAGATCAGATCATATAGTTTAGCCTGATCTGCTTCAAGGGTCGGGGATTGACGCGCCATATCGGTGGGTCTGATAGCCTCATGTGCTTCCTGAGCACCCTTGGACTTCCCTTTGTAATTCCTGACCTTACTGTAGTTTTCACCGTAGTTATCCGAGATTACCGTTTTGGCGGCCTGAATAGCCTCACCGCTTAGATTGACACTATCGGTCCTCATATAAGTAATGAGTCCGGCTTCATACAAACGCTGGGCAACTTGCATGGTCCTGGATACAGAATAAAATAATTTACGAGATGCCTCCTGTTGTAAAGTGGATGTGGTAAATGGAGGTGATGGGGATTTTGAAGCCGGTTTTTTATCAAGTCCGGCTACTGTAAAGTCAGCTCCAATATTTTTCTGTAGAAAATTTCTGGCCTCTTCCAGGCTATCAAAAGCTTTCTGCAACCTCGCTTTAAACGCACTTCCATTTGCAGTGGTAAACTCCCCAACAACGCGGAATGATGCCACAGGATTAAAATCTTCTATTTCACGCTCCCGCTCAACGATAAGCCTTACAGCTACAGATTGAACCCGTCCTGCTGAGAGTCCCGGCTTGATCTTCTTCCACAATACCGGTGAGAGCTCATAACCTACCAGCCGATCCAAAACTCTTCTGGCCTGCTGTGCGTTGACCAGGTCGTAATTGATCTCACGAGGATTGTCAATTGCATTTTGAATGGCCTTCTTAGTAATGGAGTTGAAAACAATCCGTTTCGTTTTATTCTTATCCAGTTTCAGGGTCTCCATCAAGTGCCAGGAAATTGCTTCTCCTTCCCGGTCCTCATCACTGGCCAGCCAGATAGTCTCTGCCTTTCCTGCCAGATCTTTTAATTTTTTTACTAAGACTTTCTTCTCCTTATCGACTACGTATTTAGGTTGGAAATTGTTCTCAACATCCACTCCCAACTCTTTAGTAGGAAGATCGGCAATATGCCCGAAGCTGGACTCCACCTTGAATTCTTTACCTAAAAATCGTTCAATGGTTTTGGCCTTGGCAGGCGACTCAACAATTACTAAATTCTTAGCCATTTAAGGGATTTTTAAGGAAACAAAAGTATATGAAATTTTTTATTTGACGCTGCAGCTAATGAATTCATAAAGAAAAACACCCCTAAATCAAGGGGTGTTCAAGATCTTCTGTCAGGGATTTTAATCCAATTCGAGCTGGCTGATCAATTCAATTCCAGCCTCTTCGTATTCATATTGATACAGGACGTCCTCGCCTATCATTAATAAGGTATACTCCAGCGGGATCACATCAAAAGTTACGATGTCCTCAAAATGATCGAGCTGTACCAGGTTCTCAATGTCGGTCTTGTCATATACCTTCAGACCCGAAGAGCCGTCACATACAAATATCTTCTCATTTTTGATTCCCAAACCATAGGGTTCATCCATCGGGTAGTCTGCAACCAGTATCGGATTATATATGTCGGTGATATCCACAATAAACAATCCGCTTTCCAGCGCACCGCAACCATTACCCCCTCTTAAGGTCACATAAGCATAATTCTCATCTACAACAACGGGATCACATGCTGTACCGTGTTGAAATTCCGAGACATATTCAGGACTTGCGGGCGAGGATATATCATATATATACATCCCCCTCATGCTGCCCAGAAAGAGATATTGCTCACGGTTAAATATCGTTTCAATGTCAAATCCGGCATAGACATCCTGCAGATCCCGTGGATCGTCCAGGTCGCTTATATCAAATACATTGATATTATGACTGTCTACTGCGTACAGGAAATCTCCGCTTATGTTGAACCTCGCCAGAGATCCTCCCTGTCCGGAAGAGGCGTCGCTGAATGCCGCCTCCAAAATTGCCACATCATCAGTAAAGCCGTATCTATCCTGAAATTCTTCCGGCGTCATACGGAGCGTCCTCATTTCCCAGCCAATATGTCGCTCACCGTTTTGTCCAAAACTTTCATAATCAATGGCATCTGCATCAAAAGGCCAGGGAACATAGCCGTAAAGCACATTAGCGAGCCTGTTGATCATTGTAATATTCCCGATGTCCGTTATATCAAAAACCAAAAGATCCGTAATACTGTCTGCATAAAGGATATCATCTTTTACAGCGATATCCACATTGCCGGGGATCTTTAGAAAAGCGATTTTCTGAGGTGAAAGTGGGTTGCTGTTATCTATAATATGTATACCCTGGTACTGATCATTGACAAAAATATAGTTCTTGTACGTATAGATCTTGCCTGATTCATCAATGGGGATAGGGGCAATAATGTCAACGCTATTCCTGAAATCTTCTTCACTCATGGTGATAGGAACGGCTAATGTGTACTCTTCAAGTAAGGGGTTATCATTATCATCTTCGCAGGAAATGCCGGACAAACCAAGTGCCAGCAAAAGAAATAGGGCAATTCTTTTCATAGCTTGTTTATTGTTAAAGGATTAAAAAGTTGTTTCCCGAAAGATACTTTTTAACCCGCTCAGTTGCGTAAACTTTGATAAATTATTAACTGTCAAATTGTCATAAAAACACAGAATCCGCTATCTTTGCGAATCCTTGACAAAGTATAGGTTAAAAGTTTATGGAGAAAGTGATTGACGAGTCAATTCAGGGAAGTTCAACCTTGCTGAAAGAACGGGATGACAACTCCCGCAAACTTTATATAGAGAGTTATGGGTGTCAGATGAATTTCTCCGACAGCGAGATTGTTGCGTCCATATTATCCGGTGCAGGCTTCAATACGACCCAGGTATTGGAGGAAGCCGATCTCGTATTGGTCAACACCTGTTCCATCAGGGAAAAAGCGGAAACCACTGTTCGGAAACGACTTGAGAAATTCAATGCCGTCAAAAAGAAGAGACCTCAGATGAAGGTTGGAGTTCTCGGTTGTATGGCAGAACGATTAAAGAGTCAGCTCCTTGAAGAAGAAAAAATAGTGGACATGGTGGTAGGCCCCGACGCCTACAAAGACCTTCCCAATCTAATACGCGAAGTGGACGACGGCAGGAATGCCGTTAATGTTATCCTTTCCAAAGAAGAAACCTATGGGGATATTGCACCTGTCAGGCTAAACAGCAATGGGGTAACAGCCTTTGTTTCAATAACCAGGGGTTGTGACAATATGTGCACTTTCTGCGTGGTCCCTTTTACAAGAGGCAGGGAAAGAAGCAGGGATCCGCAATCAATTATTCAGGAAGTAAATGAACTCTGGGAAGCTGGTTACAGGGAAGTAACCTTGCTCGGACAGAACGTAGACAGTTTTCTATGGTACGGGGGAGGTTTAAAGAAAGATTTTCAGAAAGCCTCAGACATCCAGAAAGCATCGGCGGTCAATTTTGCCGGTCTGCTGAAATTGGTAGCAGAGGCACAGCCCGGGATGAGGATCAGGTTCTCAACCTCCAATCCACAGGACATGACCCTGGATGTGATAGAAACAATGGCTGCTTACAAGAATATTTGCAATTATATCCACCTGCCCGTTCAGAGTGGCAGTGACCGCATACTCAAAGCCATGAACAGGCTACATACGAGGGAGGAATATTTTGAATTAATCGACAATATCAGAAAGATCATACCCAACTGCGCCATTAGCCAGGATATGATCGCGGGATTCCCGGGTGAGACAGAGGAAGATCACCAGGACACGCTGTCGCTGATGGAGTATGTAAAATATGATTTTGGCTTCATGTTCGCCTATTCTGAAAGGCCGGGTACCCTGGCTGAACGAAAGCTCGATGATGATATCCCTCACGAGACGAAAATGCGGAGATTGCGCGAGATCATAGATTTGCAGCAGCGTCATGGCCTGTTTAGAACTAAGGCTCATGTGGGCAATACAGAAGAAGTACTGATTGAGGGAACTTCCAGGAAATCTGAAGAACACTGGATGGGGCGCAATTCTCAGAACACAGTAGTGGTCTTTCCAAAGGAGAATTATCAGCCCGGAGATTTTGTCAATGTCAGAATTAAGGATTGTACCTCTGCCACCCTGATCGGTGAGGCAATCGGGTTTTCAGACAATAATTGATATGGATAGCGTACAAGCCATAAAGCAGCGTTTTGAGATCATCGGAAATGATGTAAAGCTCAATCGTGCGATTGAGAAAGCCATACAGGTGGGGCCCACGGATATTTCCGTTTTGGTCACCGGGGAAAGTGGTGTTGGTAAGGAAGTCATCCCGAAGATCATCCATGCGACCTCGCACAGAAAGCACGCCAAATATATTGCTGTGAATTCAGGTGCAATTCCTGAAGGCACCATGGATAGTGAGTTATTCGGTCATGAAAAAGGGGCTTTTACCGGGGCAACCCAGACACGTAGAGGATATTTTGAGGAGGCAGATGGAGGAACAGTATTTCTGGATGAAGTGGGAGAATTGCCGCTTACTACCCAGGCGAGGCTATTGAGGGTCCTCGAAAACGGAGAATTTCTCAAAGTAGGTTCTTCCAAAGTTCAGAAGACAGATGTTCGTATCGTGGCAGCGACCAATATGGACATGACGGAAGCTATTAAAAAAGGTAAATTCCGCGAAGACCTCTTTTACAGATTGAGTACAGTGGAGATCAATATACCCCCATTACGGGAACGTCAGTCAGATATTCATCTGCTGTTCCGGAAATTTTCTTCAGACTTCGGCCAGAAATACAAGATGCCAACAATCCGTCTGCAGGATGATGCCGTGCAATTGCTGCAAAAGTACCGATGGCCGGGAAACATTCGCCAGCTGCGCAATGTAGCCGAGCAGATCTCGGTACTTGAAGCAGAAAGGTATATTTCCTTGTCCACGCTGAATAGTTATCTGCCTACTGCAGGCGACCGGCAGCTACCAGCCGTAGTTGAAAAGACCAAAGATCAGGGCGATTTCAGTAATGAACGTGAAATCCTTTATAAGGTACTGTTCGATATGAAAAGCGATCTGACCGATCTGAAAAAGCTGACCCTCGAATTACTCAAGACAAGCGACACCACTTCGGTCCAGCAGGAACACGAAGGATTGATCAGAAAGATCTACGGGGACAATGGAGATGAAGTAAAAACGGCAGCAGAGACCGTTCAGGTTTTGCCTGTTCACAGTCCGGCCCCGGTGGATAACCAGGAGCTTAGTTCTCATGAAGACAAATACAGCTTTGCCGAGGAGATACAGGAAGAAGAGACGCTCTCACTCCAGGAAAAAGAGATCGAACTCATTAAAAAATCATTGGAACGCAATCGCGGAAAGCGAAAGGCTGCTGCGGCAGAGCTCGGTATATCGGAGCGTACGCTTTACAGGAAAATTAAGCAATACGATCTTTAGGTGCTTATGAATATAAACTTCAGCTTATTGAAAACACAGTTCTATTTAAAACTCAGAATATCAATCCTCGCCCTGGTGGCACTGAGTTGTTTACTCGGTTGCGGGGCTTATAATTTCACAGGTGGGGATGTTGGAACGGCCCAGACATTTCAGGTTAATTATTTCCAGAATTACGCCACCCAGAGTCCTGGTTCTACTTTTGATCCCGGCCTGGACAGGGAATTCACACTTTCGCTTCAGGATCTGATCCTGACCCAGACCAGCCTGGACCTGGTGGGAAATGACGGGGATCTCCTTTACGAAGGGGAAATTGTGGAATACAGGGTTTCTCCGATGACTGCCACTGCAGAACAGCGCGCTGCCCAGAACAGGCTGACCATGACTGTGAATGTCCGCTTTTTTAATCGCACTAAGGAAGATTCCGATTTTGAACAGCGGTTCTCCTTCTTTTTTGATTACGACGCCAATTCACAGCTGGCCTCAGTGCGCGATGAGGCCCATGAGGAGATCTTTGAGAGGATAAACCAGGATATTTTTAATGCATCCCTGGCCGATTGGTAGGCCCGCAAGTTAAATCATATGAAGGTAACTGAATTTACAAATCTGCTGCAGAACCCACATGAGATGGTTGACGCTTCTCAGACCCGTCAACTGGATGATGTACTTGATGCATACCCGTATTTTCAGGCCGCCCGGGCATTACAGCTCAAAGGACTCCGCAACCTCAACAGTTTTAAGTACAATGATGCCCTAAAAGTTACTGCAGCATATACCGCAGACCGGGATATACTGTTCGATTTTATTACCTCCGAAGAGTTTTTGCAACACAGTATAGCAGATTCTATCTCCGGCAAAGCCATACCCCTCTCAGAACAGGAAATTGTATCCGAAGAGGTAGTACCTAATCCTGAAGCTGATACGGAGCTCATTGAGACTTCTGGAGATGAGCCATTGCCGAGAACAGTACAGGATGCAGACCAAATTCTTGACCCTTCCCTCTTCCAATCCAAGGACCCGGATGTAGATAAGGATCTGGCGGCATCCAGGAAAAAGGAGGCCGTATCTGAATTAGGTATTGGAGAGCCTTTGCCTTTTACCAAAAAAGAAAAACACTCTTTTGGTGAGTGGTTACAGCTCACCTCTTTTAAATCAATCAGACGGCCAAAAACAGATAAGGGAGATACTGAACCTATTGAGGAAATTCATTTTCCGCTGGAAGATGACCAGGCAAAGCTAAAAAAGTTTGATTTGATCGACAAGTTCATCGAGGCTGATCCTAAAATTATACCCTCGGATCAGAAGGCTAAAATCGACATTAAATCATCTACAAAGCTCAGGAAAGATGAGCTAATGACGGAGACGCTGGCCAAGGTGTATCTAGAGCAAAAAAAGTATAAAAAAGCTATACAAGCTTATAAAATTCTGAGTTTGAAATATCCGGAAAAAAGTGGTTTCTTTGCAGACCGCATAAAAGCGGTGAAACAACTACAAAAAGAAAATACGAAATAAATGAGCACATTTACCATTTTCCTGATTCTGATAATCGTTGTCTGCTTTCTTTTGGTATTGGTTATAATGGTTCAAAATCCAAAAGGCGGAGGCCTGTCTTCTTCTTTCGGAGGAGGAGGTACCCAAATTGTCGGCGGTGTAAAGAAAACAGGAGATTTCCTGGACAAAAGCACCTGGACGTTGGCCACCCTGCTTATCGTACTGATCTTACTGTCAAATGTTGCTATTAAAGGAAGTTTCGCTGAAGCGGAATCAAAACTACTTCAGGGTGATGACATCGAGAATGCCATTCCTGAAGAAGTCCCTGAAGAAATTCCTGAGGAGGTACCGGCAAGTGACGGAGTGAGTCCGATTGATACCATCCAATAAAATTTTTATATGAATTCCTGCCGGTAAAAATGACAAGCTGGCACTTTCCCTTTACAAACTGTCAGTTTTTTACAATGGCACAATTTCTGTCTGATAGAAAGCGAAAATTGATAATCTAAAATTTAAAAAATATGGCTAAAATCAACATCAAACCTCTGGCGGATAGGGTTTTAATTGAGCCTATGGAAGCAGAAACCAAAACTGCTTCCGGCATCTACATCCCGGACACTGCCAAAGAAAAACCACAACAGGGCAAAGTAGTCGCTGTGGGCCCTGGAACAAAAGACGAAAAATTAACTGTCAAAGTTGGGGATACCGTTCTCTACGGTAAGTATTCCGGTACTGAATTAAAGCTGGAAGGCAATGATTACCTGATGATGAGAGAGAGCGATATTTTGGCGATTATTTAAAACTAAACTCACTAGAAAATGGCAAAAGATATAACATTTGATATAGAGGCCAGAGATGGCCTTAGAAAAGGGGTTGATGCACTGGCTAACGCTGTTAAGGTAACCCTGGGTCCTAAAGGAAGGAATGTGATTGTAAGCAAATCCTTCGGTGCCCCGGTTGTAACTAAAGACGGGGTTACAGTCGCAAAAGAAATTGAACTGTCTGACCCACTGGAAGATATGGGTGCTCAAATGGTAAAGGAAGTTGCTTCCAAAACCAATGATCTTGCCGGCGACGGTACTACTACTGCCACTGTATTAGCACAGGCAATAGTAAAGGAAGGTCTTAAAAACGTAGCTGCCGGTGCCAATCCAATGGATCTTAAAAGAGGTATTGACAAGGCGGTTTCTTCGATAGTTGAAAATCTATCAAAGCAGTCAAAAAAGGTAGGCGACAGTTCAGAAAAGATCAAGCAGGTAGCTGCTATCTCTTCTAACAACGACGAGACAATCGGTGAGCTTATTGCCGAGGCCTTTAACAAAGTTGGAAAAGAAGGTGTTATCACCGTTGAAGAAGCAAAAGGTACAGATACTTATGTAGACGTAGTGGAGGGAATGCAATTTGACAGAGGTTATCTTTCTCCCTACTTCGTTACCGATTCGGAAAAAATGATCGCCGATCTGGATAGCCCTTATATTCTGTTATTCGATAAGAAGATCTCTACTATGAAAGATCTCCTTCCTGTACTGGAGCCAGTGGCGCAGTCTGGGAAACCCCTGCTGATCATCTCTGAAGATGTGGACGGCGAAGCGCTTGCAACCCTGGTTGTAAACAAACTAAGAGGATCACTTAAGATCGCAGCAGTGAAAGCACCTGGTTTCGGCGACAGAAGGAAAGCAATGCTTGAAGATATTGCCATCCTCACCAATGGTACGGTAATCTCTGAAGAGAGAGGGTTCTCATTGGAGAATGCAACTGTTGACATGCTTGGTACCTGTGAAAAAGTGACTATCGACAAGGATAACACCACTATCGTTAACGGTTCCGGTGCTGCAAAAAATATCAAAACCAGGGTCAATCAGATCAAATCTCAAATTGAAACTACTACTTCTGATTACGATAAGGAGAAGTTGCAGGAACGTCTTGCAAAACTTTCGGGCGGAGTTGCTGTTCTATATGTAGGAGCTGCTTCTGAAGTAGAGATGAAAGAGAAGAAGGATCGCGTAGATGATGCATTACACGCAACCAGGGCCGCTGTTGAAGAAGGTATAGTTGCAGGTGGTGGCGTAGCATTTATAAGATCTAAGGCTGCACTTTCCAAAGTGAATGCTGATAATGCTGACGAGGAAACTGGTGTTCAGATCGTAGCGAGGGCTATTGAATCTCCACTGAGAACCATTGTTGAGAATGCCGGAGGTGAAGGTTCTGTGGTCGTGGCAAAAGTTTACGAAGGAAAAGCTGATTTTGGATATGACGCCAAATCTGAAAAATTCGTAGAAATGCATAAAGCGGGTATCATCGATCCTAAGAAGGTAACCCGTATCGCACTTGAAAACGCTGCTTCTGTAGCTGGAATGATCCTGACTACGGAATGTGCACTTACAGATATCAAGGAAGACACCCCTCCTGCTCCTCCAATGGGCGGTGGCGGCATGCCGGGTATGATGTAAAATGAATTGATTTCATTATAAAAAAAGACCGCCCTGTTTCAGGGCGGTTTTTTATTGTGTGACACATTCTTTTTTACGGTATTAGTTGAGCTCCTGCTTGTCTACAACTATCATAAAATATTCACTGGGTGAAACTAAAAACAAAGAATTACATTTTCACATGATCTTCATGTCCTGTCCTGGTATCACCTCCCTCTCGATTCATCATCGACTTTTTGCCAAGCAATTGTGCGGCAGCATCAACGGTAAAAGTACCATTGATCACGACCTCTTCACCATTTTCAAGCCCTGACAGGATAGTCGTAAAATGCTCATTAGAACTTCCAACCAAAACCTCTCTCATCTCGAATATCGGCTCATCTGAACTACTTCTTACATAAACAACAGAACGTTCTCCTGTCCACATCACTGCAGTAGATGGGACTGAAATCTGTTGATCTGTAGAAATTGGTAGTTCAATACTCCCTGTTAGAAACATTCCCGGCTTTAACGAATCATCTCTATTGTCGAGAACGGCCCTAATCTTCATCGTTCTTGTTCTCGAATCTAATTCCGGATCGATAAATGAGATTTTCGCCCGAATGATTTCTCCAGCATGTGCCTTGGATCGAATATTAATAATTTGACCTGGTTTGAACAATGAAATTTGATTTTCATAAACGTCGAACTCTGCCCATACACTGCTTAAATCACTTACTCTAAGAATCGGCTGACCCTGTTTCACATAATCACCTTCTGCACTAATTACTTCTGAAACAGTTCCGGAAACGGTCGCATAAATAGGAAAATATTCCATTACTTTTTCTGATGCTTCAATTTCCCTTATCTGATTCTCTGTCAATTTCCAAAGTTTAAGTTTGTTTCTTACAGCATTGTACAAATCTTGCTGAGTGGCTTTCAACGACTTGGCGCTAAGCAACTCCTGCTGGGCCGCAATAAGATTTGGTGAATATATATTTGCCAACAGTTGTCCTTTGTGAATTTCCTGACCTACATAATTTACACTGAGCTTTTCCAGTCTGCCATCAAAATAACTCGCCTGCACTGAATTAGACTCCTCGTTGCGTTTGATCGTGCCGGTCAATGTAATGATATTCGACATGCCGGATTTTCCATTACCGACCACAGCGGTTTGAATATTTGCGAGCTCCGCTGCGTTATTGCTCATTTTAAACGCATCTGGAGGAAGACCGGATTCGTCCATTTCGGCCGGAATTAAATCCATTCCGCAAATAGGACAACTACCTGCCTCTTCTTGCATGATCTGGGGGTGCATGGAACAGGTCCACATCTGACTTGAGGTATCCGCCGATTCATGAATGTGAACTTCACTCTTTGTCGTACCCATAACACCAAAAACAATGTATCCTATTATCAAACCTGCCAGGACAGCTATTCCTAAGTGTATCGTATTTCTTTTCATTGTGCTGTTTTTTTAATTTTTCGAATTGTAGGGGAGCTTATAAACCAAAGTACAAATCCACTTAAGACCGTTATCAAACCTAATAGGGAGAAAACTCTTAGTAGGACTGTATTAAAATTGTCTCTGCCATCATAGTCCATAGTATGGGTCATCCAAAGGAAATCAAACCAACGCCATGACCGGTGTCGAACTCTTTGAAACATTCCATCCTTTGCCGAGATATATGCTCTTAGATTTTCAGGGTGTTCATACGAAATAACATAGGCTGGCAGGGGCCTTCCTCTATATTCATGATGCTTACCTACACTTATAATTTTGGACACATCGTTGATTGCATATCCGTGCTTTATGTAGTTTTGTGCAATGACCATGGCGTCTTTTTTGTTTATCTCCGACTTATATTCGCCATTCTTTGCATGGTAAAGCGCATTATCATCTATCCAAAAGTAGGGTTGATCACCTATAACTCTCAGCTCTAATGATTTGATCTTAACATCGCCGACAATCTGAGTAGGGCTCAAAAGCGAATCAAATTCAATTTTACGGATGTCATTGGCAATATACTGGTCCCCATGGATCTCGTCGATATTGGTCCAGCTGAAATACATTCCACTTATGGTCCATAATAAAAACTGAGCTCCAAGAAATATCCCCAGATACCGATGTGATTTGCGAATCAACTTACTAGTTTGAATTTTCATGATAACTTATGTATCGTCCTCTGTAATTACAAATAGATTGCTATTGGAATGCACTTTCAACTAATACTTCATTAATTGATAGTCTCAACAACACTACCGCATTTCAACATCTTATCTCCGAAATATGGATTCCTTATCTCCTTTACCTCAGAAAACCAATATGCACCTTCATTGTTCAGGGCCATTGGACAAAACTGTTTGTACAAGGTCCCCGACGACAAATTTTGTTTGAACAAGGTCTCCATCTGTGCATTAACTTCCGCAAAAGCCGTTCTTTGAGCGGAAATGTCTGTGGCATCAATCAAAGCCCTCACAGAAGTTTGCACGGCTTCACCCTCTGTATAATTCAATAACATGGTCGCACCCAAAGTAACTTCTTCCTTATCTCCGTTTACCAATGCTGTTTTAATATGCTTATAATGCTGAAAACTGTCATGCATATTATTGTTTTTAAACTCCAAAACATTCACCAAATTATCCTCAGATTCCTCAGACATTGAGGATTGGGGGCTGGAATCTTTATCATTTTGAGTAGGTTTAGCCTCTTTACAAGAGTAAATAGTCAAGATAATTGCCAATGGCAAAATACTTCCGGTAATTTTCGTGATAATCTTCATTTTTACGATTTTATAAAATTTTTAAATTGAACTAACTGACTAAATAATTGATTATTGCTGATTGTAAATAATAGCGTTCTGTACTTTCGATCTGGTTGGTTTGAAATTTCAGTTGCAATTCCTGTATATCCAGAACATCATTAAAATCGATTGTCCCTGTTTCATAACTTTTCAACAATATCTTCTGGGCTTCTTCTGCCTGGTTCAGGTTATTTGATTGAGTGGTAAACTCAATTCGCGCGCTATTTCTATTGGCCTGTGCTTGCGCCAGCATTGTCTTCAAAATATTGAGCTTCTGACTTTTTTGGGCTTGTATTTCTTCCAATTTCAGTTCGTTCTGAACTGTCCTTGAGTTATATTTCTTATTAAAAATCGGAACTGAAAGCGAAACCATTGGCATAAATATATCTTTCCCATTATCACTAAAATCCATATCAGGTCGCTCTTCAACGCCAATAAAATCTAATCCAAAACCAATTTTAGGACCTGTTTCCTTATTATTGAGAAGTTCAGATTGCACCACTGATTCGTAAATCTTGTCAAATTTTATCAATTCCGGATTCAAAGCAAGCGTACTAAAAGATGGATCACTGTCTACTTCCGGAATCGTCAATTCATCCTCAAGTATCAGTTCAGTATTTGCATCGCGATTCAGCAGATTATTTAAAAGACTTCTCTCTGCCAGGTATTCTTCTTCCAGAATCTGATAGTATTGTTCTACTTCATTTTGTCTGATCTGAAGGCGTAGAACATCAACAGCACTCGCATTACCCACTTCCAATGAAGTAAGTGCCAATCTTTCGTATGTCTGGAGCAAATCAATATTTTCCCGTAAAACTTTTTGCTCGGCACGCAGGGAATTTAGGCGATAATAGGATTGCGCAACCGAAAGGCCAAGTTTTCTCTTGGCAATAACAAAATCTATATACTCTGTATCGGCCAGTGAAGTTGCATAGTTTTCCCGGGCCGATATGCTACCAAACCAGGGAATCATTTGCCTTACGCTAACACGAAATTTTTGGGCACCGGTCCTGGTTTCAGGTTCACTTACAAAATAACCGAATCCAAATTCCGTGTCGGACAACGCATTTACTTCATTCACTTTTTCTGAGGCAACCTCATATTGCAACTCGAAGGCCTGGATTTGCGGATTATTCGCTTCAGCCTGCCGAAGGTAATACTCCAAATCCTGTGCTGCCAGATTGAAATAACTCAGGGTAGCGATGCCTAGGATTATTAGTCGTTTCATCTCTTTGATTTTTTTAATTGAATTTCTTTGTTCCATCCATAGAGTATAGGGACAACAAAGAGTGTAATTAAGGCAATTAACATCCCGCCAAAAGCAGGAATGGCCATGGGTATCATAATATCGCTTCCCCGTCCGGTAGATGTCAAAATGGGTAATAGTGCTAAAATGGTTGTCGCCGTAGTCATCAGACAGGGACGTATGCGCTTTTCACCCGCTTCAATTACCGAATCCCTAATCTGTGTGATTGAATCGGGCGAATTGCGTTTAAAAGTCTGGGTGAGATAGGTCGCCATTACGACTCCATCATCTGTAGCAATACCAAACAAGGCAATGAATCCAACCCAAACGGCTACGCTCAAATTAATGGGATGCATTTGGAACAGCTCCCGGAGATTTTCACCAAAAAAGTTAAAGTTCATGAACCAATCCTGCCCATAGAGCCAAATCATCAAGAAACCTCCAGCAAAAGCCACGGCTATTCCTACAAACACCATCATTGATGTGCTAACTGATCGAAATTGGAAGTACAAAATCAGAAAAATCAAAAGTAATGCCATGGGAACTACAAAAGATAGAGTTGCTTCGGCTCTAATTTGGTTTTCATATGTCCCGGTGAACTCATAATTTATGCCTCGTGGAACGAGCAGTTTTCCCTTGCTTATTTGATCCTTTATTGCCGCTTGTGCATTCTCAACAACATCAACTTCAGCATATCCATCCAATTTATCGAATAGGACATAACCTACCAGGAAGTTATTTTCACTTTTAATCACTTGCGGACCCTGTTCATACCTAATATCAGCCAAGGACCCTAACGGTACCGGATTTCCGTCTTCAACGGGAATATATATGTTCTTAAGGTCTGACGGACTGGTCCTCAATTCTCTAGGGTACCGCACTCTGACATTATAACGCTCGCGTCCTTCTACGGTCTGGGTCAGAGGCAATCCTCCTACTGCGACCTGGAGTGTTTGCTGTACATCCTCGATTCTGGCCCCATAGCGTGCCAGGAGGTCGCGATTAATGTCAATTAGCAGATAGGGTTTCCCAACTATTCTGTCAGCAAATACAGCCTCGGTTTTTACGCCCTTTACTTCTCTGAGAACTTCTTCCAATGCTAAACCAAACGATTCTATTTGATTTAAGTTCTGTCCCCGCACCTTAATCCCCATAGGAGCACGCATTCCCGTTTGGAGCATTACCAAACGTGTTTCAATAGGCTGTAATTTAGGAGCGGAAGTAACTCCAGGTAATTTAGTAACCCGGACAATTTCATTCCATATGTCGTCGGCTGATTTTATTTCAGGTCTCCAGTTTCTGAAATAGTTTCCATTGTCATCGGCAATTAGATCGCGATGCGTTAATTCAAATAATCTAGGATCCAGGTCATTCTCTTCTGAATTGTTGGGATTTCTCAAAGCATCTCCGTTCTTCAATAAAAAACGATCATTGTCGTCCACGCGATATCGCTGTCTCTTGCCTTCATCATTTAGCATATATTCGGGCTTATACTGAATCAGGTTTTCATACATAGACATTGGCGCAGGATCTAATGCAGATTCGGACCTTCCGGCCTTACCTACCACAGTTTCTATTTCCGGAATACTGGCAACGGCCATATCCAATTGCTTCAGTACCCTTTTGTTCTCTTCTATACCAGCATGCGGCAGTGTAGTGGGCATGAGGAGAAAAGACCCTTCATTTAGAGAGGGCATAAATTCCTCACCGGTATTTTTCATAATTAGAATTCCGAAGACTACAATAACTGTCGGTAAAGAAAGAAAGGCAATTTTGTTATTTAGTGCCCAGGATAAGATCCGGCTATAATATTTTCTGAAAATGGCAAATACTCCTAATAGCCCAAAACATATGATGCCTACAAAAAATAAATTCCAGAAAATATTTTGTTCCAATCCCAGTGGACGCCAATAAACTGCCAACAAAATAACAATAGTGGTAACCGCAATTGTAACATTCAATCGTTCAAGTTGTCTGCTGGTAAGGCGGCCTTTTTGATAGAGAATTGAAACGATACCAAATGCAATAAGAACCAGACCAATCCATAATCCATAAATAAGTCCGGCAGAGCCAAGAAGGATTAGGATACTATTTAAGAATAATCGCGTATGGAGTTTTATATTCTTCTTGTCGAAAATATAAGCTGCAATTGGTGGAATCAGGAAAAGAGCTACGATAATCGACGCAATAAGTGCCATGGTTTTGGTAAAAGCAAGTGGTCTGAATAATTTTCCTTCTGCTCCCATTAGCGAAAATACCGGTATGAAGCTGATTATCGTTGTAAGTACCGCAGTTAGTATTGCTCCTGAAACTTCGGAGGTGGCGTTAAACACTACGGTATTAGTAGGAAGCTTTCCATGATTTTCATTTAGATGACGGATAATATTTTCAGATAAAATTACACCTACATCCACCATTGTACCAATGGCAATAGCAATTCCAGACAGGGCGACGATATTTGCATCCACATCAAATAATTTCATCGCACTGAAGACCATTAGCACAGCTACAGGAAGTAGCCCCGAAATAAGTAGAGAGGCCCTCAAATTAACCACCATCACAACAATTACCAGGATGGTTATTAATATTTCTAAAATAAGTGCCTCATTTAGTGTCCCCAGAGTTTCTTGTATAAGTTCTGTCCGGTCGTAAAAGGGAATCAAAGTAAGCTGGGAAGTTCTGCCATCATCGAGAACTTTTGAAGGCAATCCTGAACTAATTTCCTTTATCTTATCCTTTACATTATTTATTACCTGAAGAGGATTAGAACCGTATCTGGCGACCACAACTCCTCCTACCACCTCTGCCCCTTCTTTATCTAATATTCCTCTTCTGGCTGAAGGTCCCAGGCTTACTCTTGCAATATCCCTAATACGTATGGCAGTAAAATTATCGGATTTGACCACGGAATTTTCAATATCTGCGACAGACTTAATATAGCCGAGACCGCGCACCAAATACTCTACCTGATTCAGTTCCAGTGTTTGAGCACCGATATCCCGGTTGCTTTTTTTAACGGCATCCACGATATCTTCAAGGCGAATATTAAATTGCCTTAATAATTCTGGATCAACATCTATTTGATACTCTTGCACGTGCCCTCCAATTGAGGCTACTTCAGATACACCCCCCGCGGATGACAAACCATATCTTACATAATAATCCTGGATACTTCGAAGTTCTTGTAGATCCCAACCACCGGTTACCTTACCATTCTCATCACGGCCTTCCAGAGTATACCAGAAAATCTGGCCCAATCCTGTCGCATCAGGACCTAAAGCTGGCTTAACTTCGGCCGGAAGCAAATTGGGTGGCAGGGAATTTAATTTTTCCAGGATCCGACTTCTGCTCCAATAGAACTCAACATCTTCCTCGAAAATGATATAAATACTCGAAAAACCGAACATCGAAGAACTTCTTATGGTTTTTACTCCGGGTATCCCCATTAGGGAAGTAGTAAGCGGATAGGTTACCTGGTCTTCTATATCCTGAGGGGAGCGTCCTTCCCATTTGGTAAACACTATCTGTTGATTCTCACCTATATCGGGTATGGCATCCACTGCCACCGGATCCCTGGGCAAAATGTCTGTCTCCCATTGAAAAGGTGCATTTATTAGGCCCATCACTATGAAAAAAAACAATAAAATAGCAGTGATGAGTTTATTATCTATCAGAAACTTTATGCTTTTATTGAGCATCATTCTTATTTAACAATTAGACTTGAGCATTACTACATGCCAAAAGGAGTCGTCCCGAATAAAAGACTAATCGGGATATCAGGTCAATTGTTAAATTTTAAATGAGATAGGTCTCATGAAGGATGTAAATATCCTTTATGATATCGGGAGGAGGGTAACCATCAAATGGGACGATAGCTCCAGACTGGGTATTGAAAAGTTGTAGATAACTATGAAAATAAGAAATCAGAAATATCTGTTGCTCTAAAGAAATTTGGTCAAAGGAAATATTGAGTTCATCCTGACCTTCCAATGTAAATTCAAGATCAGTACAACAACCGTTTTGACTTGTCAACATCTTGTCAGTTTCCGACATAGCGGACATGGCAGACATGGCACATTTATCTGCTTCTAACAGGCTGAAATCAACTAATTTATCTCCACAATAGTGCATATCTATTGTAAAAGACATCGAGGAAAATAGCACAAGAAGTGCCATCATACCAGCCAATATTTGTTGAAAAACCTCTTTCATCTACTATACAAAACTACAAAATATAATCTTTTATTATTTTGATTAACAAAAGATTAAAGAATTGGTCGGGTATGAAATTCGCAATTTTTGCAATTGAAAATTGCCAAAATTGCCGAATTCAATACATTTGAAGAAAAAATAAATGCTGCAGGTATTAAGGCCCAAAATTAGGGAGATCATAGGTAATTCAAATTGGGATCAACATCAGAAAATGCAGGCCATTTGCGATCTTCTCAAAGAATCGGTTCCCTATTATAACTGGGTTGGATTTTATTTCAGGAACGGCGACAAGGAAGAATTAAAACTGGGACCTTTTGCTGGTACTCCCACAGACCACACCATCATTCCCTTCGGCAAAGGTATTTGCGGGCAGGTAGCCCTCAGCAACCAGAATTTTGTGGTTCCTGACGTGGCGGCACAGGACAATTATATCGCATGCAGTATTTCTGTTAAATCTGAAATCGTTGTACCCTTGTTTAAAGATGGTGAAAACATCGGTCAGATCGATATAGATTCTGATACAGCCGACCCATTCTCTGAAGAAGACGAAAGATTTCTGGAATTCGTCAACAGGGAGGTAGCCGGAATTCTTTAAAACTTTAGGGGTTTTGTTAATAACACGAAGCTGTTTTTAGCGCCAAAAAAATTACATTTGTTCCCCTAATCACATCGTAATGAGCAGCATAAAAAAAGCCTCGACTGCCCTTATTTCTGTATTTCACAAAGATGGTCTTGAGCCGATTGTAAGGAAATTGGATGAACTGGGCATTACCATATATTCCACCGGAGGAACAGAGAAATTTATCAAAGGTCTTGGTATTGAAGTAGTACCCGTAGAAGAAGTTACCAGCTATCCGTCTATCCTGGGCGGGAGGGTGAAAACACTTCACCCTAAAGTTTTCGGAGGTATCCTGAATCGCCAGGACCATGAAAGCGATGTCGCCCAATTGGAGGAGTTCGACATTCCCCAGTTAGATATTGTGATAGTGGATCTTTATCCTTTTGAGAAGACGGTAGGCGAAGGTGCCAGCGAACAGGAGATCATCGAAAAAATTGATATAGGAGGTATTTCCCTGATCCGCGCCGCGGCAAAGAATTACAAGGATGTGCTATGTGTTTCCTCTATGGAGGATTATTCCGAATTTCTTGAGCTTATCAGTCAGGCAAACGGAAGCTCTACCCTTGAAGAGCGAAGAAGTTTTGCGAGAAAGGCCTTTAATGTGTCTTCACATTACGACACTGCTATCTTCCATTATTTTAGCACAGGCGATGAACAGCAATCGCTCAAGATCAGCGAATTGAAGAACAGGGCGCTGCGTTATGGCGAAAACCCGCATCAGTCCGGATCTTTTTTCGGGGATTTTGATTCCATATTCACAAAACTTCACGGGAAGGATCTTTCCTATAATAATCTTCTGGATATAGACGCCGCCGTTAACCTGATGAACGAGTTCAAATCCGCACCGCCAACATTCGCCATTCTCAAACACAACAATGCCTGTGGTATGGCCACAAGGTCGACCATTAAGGAGGCCTATCTGGCTGCACTGGCCGGAGACCCGGTTTCAGCATTCGGAGGTATCCTGATCAGTAATACCACTATCGACAGCGAAACTGCGGAGGAGATCCATAAACTATTCTGTGAAGTGGTTATCGCCCCTGCCTTTAATGAAGATGCTGTTGAGATACTGAAGGGCAAGAAGAACCGAATCCTTCTCATTATAAAGGAGGAAGCCCTCCCTGACAAGTTGGTGCGCAGTTGCCTGAACGGATATTTGGTTCAGGACAAGGATAACAAAACCGATCAGCTTTCAGATCTGGACTACGTCACAGACAAAAAACCTTCTGAAAAGGAAATAGCCGATCTCATTTTCGCTTCCAAGATCTGTAAGCATACTAAATCCAATACCATAGTCCTGGCTAAGGATGGCCAGCTATGTGCCAGTGGTACCGGGCAGACCTCCAGGGTAGACGCCCTGAATCAGGCGGTGCACAAGGCAGGTTCTTTCAACTTTGACCTTGAGGGAGCTGTAATGGCAAGTGATGCTTTCTTCCCTTTTCCGGATTGTGTTGAGATCGCACATAAGGCTGGGATAGGTAGTGTCATACAGCCGGGAGGCTCAATAAAAGACCAGCTTAGTATTGATTTCTGTAATGAAAACAACATGTCTATGGTCATGACAGGCACACGTCATTTTAAGCATTAATTTTACTACTTTTGTCGGTAAACCGCATCCAATAATCCATAACCAAACTAGTACGCATGGGATTTTTTGATTTCCTAACCGAAGAAATAGCCATTGATCTTGGTACAGCCAATACGCTTATCATTCACGCTGATAAGGTGGTGGTAGACAGTCCTTCCATTGTGGCAAGAGATCGAATTACGGGCAAGATCATAGCTGTGGGCAAGGAGGCCAATATGATGCAGGGAAAGACCCATGAGAATATTAAAACTATCAGGCCGCTCAAGGATGGGGTAATTGCCGATTTTGACGCATCTGAAAAGATGATCAATATGTTCATTAAGAACATCCCGGCACTTAAAAAGAAATGGTTCCCGCCAGCACTAAGAATGGTCATTTGTATTCCTTCAGGAATTACTGAGGTGGAGATGCGTGCGGTAAAGGAATCTGCGGAAAGAGTTAATGGAAAAGAGGTATATCTCATCCATGAACCTATGGCTGCTGCCATCGGTATAGGCCTGGATATTATGCAGCCAAAAGGCAATATGATCGTTGACATCGGAGGGGGTACTACGGAGATCGCGGTGATCGCCCTTGGTGGAATTGTTTGTGACAAATCTGTAAAGATTGCGGGAGATGTATTCACAAATGATATCATTTACTATATGCGCACCCAGCACAATCTCTATGTAGGAGAAAGTACGGCTGAAAACATAAAGATCCAGATCGGCTCGGCCATTGAAGATCTGCAATCTCCACCAGATGACATGTCTGTACAGGGACGTGATCTGCTGACAGGGAAACCCAAACAAGTACAGATCTCCTATAGGGAAATAGCCAAAGCCCTGGACAAATCAATTCTAAGGGTTGAAGATGCCGTTATGGAGACCTTGTCACAAACGCCGCCGGAGCTCGCTGCCGATATCTACAATACGGGTATTTATCTTGCAGGAGGTGGTTCCATGTTGAGAGGACTGGACAGGCGATTGTCTCAGAAAACAGATCTGCCGGTCTATATAGCCGAAGACCCACTAAGAGCTGTAGTAAGGGGTACAGGTATCGCCCTAAAGAATCTGGAGCGCTATAAAAGTATTCTCATAAAATAATCAGCAGGCCATTATGAGGTCTGAACAACGCTACTCAGTAAGAGATTTTGCAGAATAGGAATTAACAATACAGTGGTGAATGCAGCAGATAATTAACTTCATTCTTCGATATAAGATCACTCTGCTTTATCTACTCTTTCTGACCATATCACTTGCCTTTACAGCCCAATCCCATTCCTATCACAGGTCGAGGTATTTCAATTCTGCTAACTGGATCTCAGGCAGCATATACAATACCACCGGTCAGATTACGAATTACTTCGAACTAGGTTCGGAGAATGAAGGTCTGCTGGAGGAGAACAGACGTCTCCGTTCCCTGCTATACAACCGCGCCGTTACTGATAGTATTGAACTGGACACTACCAGGCTGAGCTATAGCCTGGTCACCGCCAAGGTGATCAAAAACAGTTATGCCAACCAGGATAACTACATTACCATCAACAAAGGAGCAAAGGACGGTATTGGCCAGGACATGGGCGTCATAACAGCACAAGGTATCCTGGGAATAGTTGAAAAGACATCGAATAATTACTCGGCCGTTCAGAGCATTCTCAATACCAAATCAAACATCAACGCCAAGATCAAGAATACCAATTATTTCGGTTCGCTGAAATGGAACACAAACAGATTTGACGAGGTGCAACTGGAAGACATACCCAGACTGGTCAAGCTCTTTGTAGGTGACACAATTGTCACAGGGGCAAGATCGAGCATATTCCCGGAAAATATACCTATCGGGACCATCAAGAAGTTTGATCTGAATGCCTCTCAAAGCTCTTATAGCATTGATATTGCCCTGTTCAATGATATGACTAATATTAAAAATGTGTTCATTATCGATAACCCGAACAGGCCGGAGATCCTGGAATTAGAAACAGAACTGAGCGATGACCAGTAGCCGATACTTCCTGAATGCCCTGAGGTTTACCTTACTGGTTTTGGTACAGGTATTGGTTTTTAACCGGCTGAATTTCTTCGGTTTTATCAACCCCATGATCTACATACTGTTCCTGTATTGGTACCCGATAAAGGAGAACAGGGCCGTCTTTATTTCCATTGGTTTTCTGCTCGGATTTGTTATCGATATCTTTTCAGATACGCTTGCATTGCACGCAGCCTCAACGGTGAGTATTGCATACCTGAGACCTACCATTATGCGCTTTGTATTCGGTATCAATTACGAGTTTCAAAGTTTTAAACTTTCGAATACGACAAGAGCACAACAAATTACATTCCTGGCGTTATTAATAATAGCACATCATGTGATATTCTTCACCCTGGAAATTTTTAGTTTGGCGAATTTGCTGGTAATTTTGAAGAAAGTTATTTTCACAGGAGTTGGCACCCTGATATTGTGTTTGCTTTTCAGCTCATTATTTAGCGTGCAAAAAGAATAATTGCAGGTTCAATTCCAAAACCGGGGCAGCCAGAGAAAATTGCAGATAGATGGAAAGATTTATCAGAATTGTATTGGATAGAATGAACGAATGAAAAAGCTACTGTTATCTTCGATAATCATCATTATTGCGATGACCTTCATAGGAAGGTTGTCTTATCTACAGATTTTTAGTTTCTCCCCAAACCAGGTTCTGGAAGACAGCGCGATAAAAGCGATCTACGACTATCCGGAACGCGGTTATATTTACGACCGAAATGGCAAATTGCTCGTTGCGAACCAACCCGCCTATGATGTGATGGTCATTCCAAGGGAGGTAAAACCCTTGGATACACTGGAATTTTGTCAGCTATTAAAGATCGACAAGCAGAAGTTCATTGAAAAGCTGAATAAGGCAAGGGTATATTCACCCCGTCTTCCTTCTGTATTGGTGCCACAGCTCTCCAAAGAGGACTATGCCAGACTACAGGAGAAGATGAGAAAGTACGAGGGCTTCTATATCCAAAAACGCTCACTCCGCTATTACAATACCAGGAGCAGTGCCAGTGTTCTGGGATATATCAGTGAGGTAAATGAGACAGATCTTAAAAAGAATCCTTACTACGTTCAGGGTGAACTCACAGGAAGGACAGGGATCGAGAAGAAATACGAAGAGATCCTCAGAGGCAGGAAAGGGGTAAAATACATCCAGAAAGACCGTTTTAACCGCGATCTGGGACCCTATAAAAACGGCTTGCTCGATACATTACCGGAGCAGGGCAAAGAAATATTCGTAACCCTTGACAAGGATCTGCAGGAGTACGGTGAGAAGCTGATGAATGGCAAATGGGGTGGTATTGTTGCCCTTGAACCGGGTTCAGGTGAGATTTTGGCCCTGATTTCAGGACCTACATTTGATCCTGCCCTGCTGGTAGGACGTGAGCGATCTGTAAACTACAACAAGTTACATTACGATACCATTGCCAAACCAACCTGGAACCGGGCTATTCTTGCCCAGCCTTCACCCGGCTCTCCCTTTAAAACACTTAATGCCCTCATCGCACTTCAGGAAGGTGTAATAAAACCAGAGACCACGATTCGCTGTTACAATGGATTCTATGTTGGGAACACCCTGAGAGGCTGTCATTGCGGTGGAGGAATACGCAATATGAATAACGGCATCTACAAATCATGTAACGCCTACTTTGCCGGCACTTTCAGAAAAATCTATGATAAATACCAGACAACGGACGAAGGAATGGATGTTTGGTCTCAACACATGAAGAGTTTTGGATTGGGGAATTACCTAGGCTATGACTTGCCAACGGGTGTGCCAGGCAGGATTCCAGACAAGGCTTATTACGACAAGTTTTACGGTGATAATCGCTGGAGTTCGTCCTATATTATTTCCAATTCGATCGGTCAGGGTGAGGTTGCGACCACCCCTATACAACTCGCCAACATGACGGCAGCCATTGCCAACCGGGGTTTTTACTATACGCCACATATCCTCAAAAAGGTGGAAGGCATACCTATCAGGATTCCGGAATACACCGAAGCAAAGTATACGACAATTGACAAAAAGCATTTCGATCCTGTTGTTCAGGGAATGGCAGACGTATACACAAAGGGAACCGCCAAATGGTTGCAAATTCCGGGTATAGATATCGCTGGCAAAACAGGTACGGTCGAAAATTTTACCAGGATCAATGGTGAAAAAACACAGCTTACCGATCACAGTATTTTTGTGGCCTTTGCGCCGGTAGATGAGCCCAAGATCGCTCTGGCCGTCTTTATTGAGCACGGCTACTACGGTGCGCGCTATGCAGGACATATTGCCTCTTTAATGATCGAAAAATATCTTAAGGGGGAAATCACGAGAAAAGATCTTGAGAAACGGATGTTGGAGAAGACGCTGGAGCATGAATATATAAAGCCATATAGCGGGGAAGAATTCAAGATAAACGAGTATGTCTGGTAGAAGCGTACTGAGAAGGATAGACTGGCTTACCGTATTGTTCTATGTGCTTTTGGTCTTCATAGGCTGGGTTAACATTTACTCAAGCACATTTTCTGAAGACCAGCCTTCCATTCTTGATTTCAGTCAGCTCTACGGAAAGCAAATCTTCTTTATGGGGATCTCCCTGGTTGTGATCTTTCTCGTTCTGGCACTGGAGGCGAGTTTTTATGAACGATTCGCCAGTCTTGTTTATATAATATCCCTCGTCTCTCTGTTAGGCCTGTTTGTATTTGGTAAGACCATTGCCGGGGCTACCTCCTGGTACAATCTGGGATTTTTCAATTTACAGCCGTCCGAATTTGTCAAAATAACTACTACACTGGCTCTTGCGAAATACCTCAGCGATATTCAAACGGATATCAAAAAACCAAAGCACCAATTATATGCCTTCCTGATCTTTTTGATCCCAGCCATGCTCATTATTCCCCAGCCTGACCCCGGAAGTGCCCTGGTGTTTTTCGCACTTGTATTTGTCTTGTTCAGGGAAGGTCTGCCCCTTTATTATCTGGGCTTTGCCTTCCTGGCTGTTCTGGTTTTTGTTACAACCCTGATGTTCGGGACCATCTGGGTGGGCATAGGCATGGCCCTTCTCCTGGCTATATTCCTGCTGGTGAAAAAATCAAGCTTTAAGGTGCCGCTACTACCCCTTTTCTCGGTATTTGCGGTGGCCATTCTTTTCTCCCTGTCTGTAAATTTTGTCTATAACAATGTTTTTGAACAGCGCCACAGAGATCGTTTTAGTTTATGGCTCAGGCTCGAAAAGGATCCGGCCAAGCTGGAAACTATACGAAAGACCATCGGTTATAATACCTACCAATCTGAAAAGGCAATAGAATCCGGAGGCTTCTTTGGCAAGGGCTTTTTGGAAGGCACGAGGACCAAAGGAGATTTTGTCCCTGAACAGCACACTGATTATATTTTTAGCACCGTGGGTGAAGAATGGGGTTTTGTCGGAACAACCACCGTAGTCATCCTGTTCACCTTTTTACTACTTCGGCTGGTGCATTTGGCCGAAAGGCAGCGGAATGATTTTAGCCGGATGTACGGCTATGGGGTCATTTCAATCTTGCTTATACACTATTTCATCAATGTCGGAATGGTTATTGGCGTCCTCCCTACTATAGGTATCCCGTTGCCATTTTTTAGCTATGGCGGCTCAGGCTTGCTGGGCTTTACCATTTTGCTCTTCATCTTTCTGAAACTGGATGCCAACAGGCTTAACGAATGGCTCTGAATCTCCAGGCCGAACTTGAGATCTCCCCCTCCAGGTTTGCCTCACTACCCTCCGGAAGTTCTTTGAAGAAATCTATCCCGCTTTGTTCTTCTATCTGATCTACCGTAACCAGATACTTTTTTATGCTCTGCCGACTCGCATCCTGAGGCATCATAAAAGCTATTATATCTATTTCCGATCCCCGTTGTTTGGCGACGATCTTGTAAAAGACCGCAGGGACCGCAACATCTTCCTCGCCGATTGTTTTTAGCGCCGGATCTAAGATCCCTCCTGTAGCCACATACACTTCGCCGTACTGTTTTGCCCATAGTCTGATCTGCTTTTCCAGATCGTTCCATGGCCCTGCATTAAATTCTCTGTCCTGAGGAGATATATTACTGGTATAAAAAGTCTCCTGATAAGCCTGTTCAGAAAACCTGCGATCTCCCGCAGGACATAAATGCCCTCTGTCATAGCCGGATCCCCGGTAATTCCTCCAGTCTGCGGATTTTGATTTCACATAAGGATCTTCAATAAAATCAGGACGCTCCCGATCTTCGTATGTAAGGTGCTCCCTGTTAAGCGTATATGCAACCCATTCAGATTGCTCGTATCTCTCGTTATATGACAGCATGTAATGATGGTGCTTCACTACGGCACCGGTAGTAGAGGAAGGGATAAAGAAATCAGGCACCTTCGTGCTTTCAGCATGGGTATCGCCTGAAGAATAAGTAGCCGGGGTATAAAAGTTATCGAATAACCAGAAACCTACCACACATATGACAATTAATATGGTATAAATAAGCCTGTCTTTCTGCTTTTTGCGCATCGGATAAAATTAGTCTATTTTAGATTGAATTAGCAGGTGTCTGAATGTAAGCAGTAGACTGTTTCAACGACATAATACTATCAATGCAAACTAAAACTATTATTTGAATGCTACTCTGGAAAGACATCATCAATTATTCCGTAAAAGGCAATCCCACACCCGACAGAAGAGTGGAGAAGTCCGATGAGGAATGGAGGGCCCAATTAAGCCCGGAGCAATACCGCATCACCCGTAAAAAGGGAACAGAAGCTCCTTATTCCGGTGCACTGTGCAGTATTTACGAAGCAGGTATATATTCATGCATTTGCTGTGATACGGAGTTGTTTGATTCCACGATTAAATTCGAGTCGGGAAGCGGATGGCCCAGCTTTACCCAACCCATCAGGGAAAATGCTATTAAATATGAAAAAGATTCATCCTTTGGAATGATACGCGTAGAGGTCATGTGCAATACTTGTGATGCGCATTTAGGTCATGTGTTTCCGGACGGACCGGAACCAAGCGGACTGCGCTATTGCATCAATTCAGAATCCATTCAAATAGAAAAGAAAGAAGTGCTATGACAAATAAAACAGAACTTGCCACATTTGGTGGCGGATGTTTCTGGTGTACCGAAGCAATTTTCCAGGAAGTAAAAGGTGTTGACCGGGTCATATCCGGATATACCGGGGGAAATGCACCAGGTAGGCCAACTTACAGAGAAGTGTGTTCCGGCCTGACAGGTCATGCTGAAGTGGTTCAACTTCAATTTGATCCTGAGCAGATCTCCTATAAGGACCTGTTGCTGATTTTTATGACCACACATGACCCGACCACCATGAACCGGCAGGGAGCCGATGTAGGCACCCAATACAGATCGGTTGTATACTTCCACGATGAAGTACAGAAGAGCATTGCAGAAGAGGTGTTTCTGGAGCTTACCAATGTCTTTGATGATCCCATTGTGACCGAATTGAGTCCGCTAGGCACTTTTTACGAAGCGGAAGACTATCACCAGGACTATTACCAGAATAATGCCCAACAGGGTTATTGTAATTTTGTTATTACTCCCAAGCTGAATAAATTCAGAAAATTACATGCCGATAAGCTGCGTTCCGGCGTAGCACAATAGCATCTATTATTATTCAAACAATAAAAAAACCTGCCCAATGGGCAGGTTTTCTTTTTATAATAGCTTGTTGGAATTAGCCTTTTACACTGGCTAATTTCCCTTTTCGGATATTGTTGATCTTCAAGTCCTCCAGCACATTGATAGCCTCCTCCACATAGACATCCCTGGCCAGGTCCTGATGCCACCTGTCTCTTTTCTCTCTCAACACGGGGTCTTCAGTGAATAACTCCGCTTCATAACTCAGTGATTCGAAGCTCAGCTTGGAATCGTACTCGGAAATAGACTCAAAATATTGAGACTGGTCCCTGTTCTTAACCTCTTCTTTCTTATAGAGATCGTAGTTGAGACTTACCACAGTCTTATCCTGTTGTTCTTTCAACCACTTGGCATTTTCCTCAATCAGCTTGATCTGTGGATTGGCAGCCATTCTTTTGGTACTATTTGCGATAGTTGCTTCATAGTCGATATAGCCATCCCAAATTTGGTAATCGGCAGGTGTGATCTTATCCCAACCCAGTGGGTTGCGCTGATCTCTTTCACCAAGATCAATATAGCTGTAACGGTCCGGAACAACAACATCGCTTTTAACACCTTCCAGTTGCGTAGATCCGCCGTTTATCCTGTAAAATTTTTGTGTGGTCAGTTTGATGGCTCCCAGGTCTCCGTACTCATTACTACGAACAATATTTTCCAATGGGATCACATTCTGAACCGTTCCCTTACCAAAAGTTTGCTTACTACCAATCACTATTGCTCTTTTGTAATCCTGCATGGCAGCCGCAAGTATCTCTGAAGCCGAAGCTGAAAGCTCATTTACGAGAATAACCAGCGGACCGTCCCACTGAATCCTTTCATCCTTATCTTCATAGACATCTTTGTCTTTTCCTGAGGAACGTACCTGTACTATTGGACCGTCTTTGATGAAGAGACCAGCCATTTCAACAACGGTTTTTAAGGAACCTCCGCCATTGTCCCGAAGATCTAATACCAGCCCTTCTACACCTTCCTGCTTTAATCTTTCTACCTCCTTAGCTACATCGGTTGCCGCGTTTCTTTCAGCGTAATCTTCAAAATCTACATAAAACTTCGGCAAGTGGATCAGACCGAATTTATTGAGATCCTTAGTTACTGTAGCTGATTTGGCATAGGATTCTTCCAGTTCCACTACATCGCGTGTAATAGAAACAACGCGGATTGTACCATCTACTTTGCGGACGGTAAGATCTACCACAGTTCCTTTTGGGCCTTTTATCAGTTTGATAGCATCATCAAGTCTCATTCCAACGATATTGACCGGCAAATCGCCTTCCTGTCCAACTTTAAGGATCTCGTCCCCTACTTCCAACTGTCGATCTCTCCACACAGGTCCTCCTGATATGATCTCTACAATTTTAGCCCCTTCAGGCTTCTTTTGCAGACGGGCTCCAATTCCTTCGAATTTACCAGACATACTGATATCAAACTTGTCCTTATCGTCCGGAGCAAAGTAATAAGTATGCGGGTCAAACTCGTCTACGATAGTGTTGATATATTGTACAAACCAGTCTTTACGCTCCAGGTCATAGATGAAATCGAAGAACTCATCCAGTGTCTGTCGTGTAGCGTCTCTGGATTCCTGTTCCAGGACATCAAATGACTTCCTATTATATCCCTCCTCGTTCTTTTCGTTTTGCTTTTCATCTTCCAGCTTGGAATCGTAAGTCCCGATAGTGGCGTATTTCAATTGCTTTCTCCATCGCCTGCTCAAATCTTTCTTAGACTCGGCAAATCCCTCTTTTTCATAATTTATGTCGATATACTCGTCAATAGAAAAATCAAAAGGTTGATCCAGGACTTCCTGGTAAATATTTTTGGCATCGGCCATCCGCGTCATAAGACGATCATAAACGAGGTTAAAGAAACTGATATCCGTGTTTTTGATCTGGTCATCTATCTGGAATTTATACTGCTCAAATTCGAGTATATCTTCTTCCAGAAAGTAACGCTTGGTAGGATCAATGATATCTATAAAGTCTTCAAAAACGTTTACGGAAAAATCATCATTTATCTCTTTCGGTTCATAATGACCTCTTTCCAGGACGTAAGTGATAAGGTCTAGAAGTAGTTTGTCCTTATCATCTGTTTCGAAAGATTTATTGGTAAAGCTGCAAGAAGCGACCGCAATAATGATTACTAATAGTCCGAGCGCTAAATTCCTTTTCATGTACATGTTTTTTTTGATCGAAATCCGCATTTTAGCCCATGGTCAAGAAAAAACTTGAACTCCGAACGATTCAATAATTACTTATGAATTCTCTAAGATACAGAAAAAACTATGCCATATCACTGCTCAGAACCATTAATTTTATGTTAAACGACTCGTTGTCAGTGCCGCAGACAGCCAATATTTATTATTGATTTCCAATCTTTGCCATAGATAAGCAGTCCTTTGCGCGCCATAGTTCCACTGAACTGGGTTCTAAGCCCGGAATTCAGTAAGGATTAACACATTTAAAAACGTATTTTTGCCCTTTAAAGTATAATCCATGTCAAAACCATTAATTCTGGTCACCAATGATGACGGAATTACAGCGCCCGGACTCCGGGCACTGGTACGTTATATGAGCGATTTAGGCGATGTGGTTGTAGTAGCTCCCGACAGTCCGCAATCCGGTATGGGACATGCCATTACCCTGGACAATACGCTATATGTTCAAAAAGTTGGCCTTTACGACGATAAAGGAGCCAGGGCCGCCTATAGTTCCAGTGGTACTCCGGCAGATTGTGTGAAACTGGCCCTGCAGGAATTACTGGACCGCAGACCTGATATTTGTGTAAGCGGTATCAACCACGGTTCTAACGCATCGATAAATGTCATTTATTCAGGTACCATGAGTGCTGCCATAGAAGCGGGAATTGAAGGGATTCCTGCTATTGGTTTCTCCCTATGTGATTATTCATGGGAAGCCAACTTCGATCCGGCTGAAGAAAGTGTAAAGAGAATTGTCAGAGAAGCACTGGAAAAGGGTATTCCAAGCGGAGTGGTCCTCAACGTCAATATTCCTAATACGAAGAACGGGACTATCAAAGGAGTTAAAGTATGCAGACAGGCCAGGGCCAACTGGCGCGAAAAATTTGATAAGCGTACCAATCCGATGGGAAAAGACTATTACTGGCTCACCGGTGAATTTGAACTGCTGGACCGTGGGGAGGATACAGATGAATGGGCCCTGGCCAACGATTTTGTATCTGTTGTGCCTACCCAATTTGATCTGACAGCCCATCATGTCATGCAGGGCCTTAATACATGGATATTAAATGAATAAAAGAAAAGAAATATTAATTGGTTTTGCAGTAGGTGTGATTGCGAACACCCTGGGGACCCTGCTCTATATTCTGCTCTTCTCGGATATGGGTATCGAGGAAACCTTTGAAGCTGCAAGACAGCAAGGGTATACAGGTAGTTTGCTGGCCCTGGGAGCGATCCTTAACCTGGTCGCATTTTTTGGATTTATCAAAATTCGGAGAGACCAGCGTGCGAGAGGGGTACTGATAGCTACCGTACTGACTGCGCTCATCGTACTTTATTTTAAAGTGGCCTAATGCCATTCTGATTATGAAATACTACATCATCGCCGGGGAAGCCTCAGGAGATCTGCACGGATCAAACCTGATCAAAGCTATCCGATCCTTGGACAAAGAGGCCCGGATCAGGGCCTGGGGAGGCGACTTGATGGAGCGGGCCGGTGCTAAACTGGTTAAGCATTACAGGGATACTGCTTTAATGGGTTTTTTGGAAGTCCTGATGAACATCGGTACCGTTTTCGGCAATATCCGCTTATGTAAGGAAGATATAGACCGTTTCAAACCCGATGTCATCATTTTTATTGACTATTCCGGATTCAATCTCAGGATCGCCAGCTGGTCGAAAAAGAGGGGCTATAAAAACCACTATTATATTTCACCGCAGATCTGGGCCTCGCGCGAAGGGAGGATCCGAAAGATCAAACGGGATATAGACAAGATGTATGTCATTTTACCTTTTGAAAAGGAATTCTATGAAAAGAAACATCACTATGCTGTTGACTTTGTTGGCCATCCATTAATAGATGCTATTGATTCCATGCCGGAAGGCAATAAAGACGAATTTTATCAATACCATAAGCTCAGTCCCCAAAGGCCTATCATAGCACTCCTGCCCGGTAGTCGGCGCCAGGAAATTAAAAATATGCTATCCGTAATGCTGCAAATGGCCGATAAGTATCCTGATTACCAGTTTGTCATTGCCGGTGCGCCAAGCCTGGCAGCTGAAGAATACAATCCCTATCTGAAGGGCAATCATGTGGCCCTGGTCTATAATCAAACTTACGAATTACTAAAGCATGCCCACGCTGCACTGGTCACGAGCGGCACAGCTACACTGGAAACCGCATTATTCAAAGTACCCCAGGTAGTTTGCTACAAGGGCAACTGGATCTCATATCAGATAGCAAAACGAATCATAACACTCGATTACATTTCCCTGGTCAATCTGATCATGGGGAAAGAAGTTGTCAAAGAGCTGATCCAGGGAGAATTCAACGTTCTAAATCTGAACAGTGAATTGGGAAAAATCCTCAAACCTGAATCCCGTGAAGCCATGAAAATGGCCTATGCTGAGCTTGAAAATATGTTGGGCGGCAAAGGGGCCAGTCTTAAAACTGCAAGGCTTATCTTGAAAAATGTTTAATTTTGATATCCAGGATAACCCAATTACTCTTGGATGGCCCGCAAAATCTATTACCTGGCAATCGTGCTTCTGCTTACCCAATGCATCGTCAAGAAAAAGACAACCTATGGGAAGGAGCGCAGTATAACCGTGGAAGCTACCAGGGATACTGAAATTGCCGAAGAAGAGCCATCAAATATACCCGAAGAGAAGATTACAACTACCAAGGCCGATGAGATCATCAACACGGCACTAACCTATTCGGGTGTACGATATAAATACGGAGGTACATCAAGGAAGGGTATGGACTGTTCCGGACTACTTTTTGTCTCATTCAACGAAAACGAGGTTGACCTACCAAGGGTCTCACATGAAATGGCAGGGGAAGGAAAAAAAATTGGCCTGCAAAAAGTGAGAAAAGGAGACCTGCTATTTTTTAAAACCTCGCGAAAAGGAAAACGAATTAACCATGTCGGTTTAGTAGTTTCCGTAGAAGGAGATGATATAAAATTCATTCACTCCACCTCATCAAGGGGTGTCATCGTTTCTTCGCTGCGTGAAGGTTTCTGGAATCTTTCATTTGTAAAGGCTACCAGAGTCCTTTAGAATGAACATACTTCAGTTTGTGTGCATTAAGCTCACATTTTTTTTATTGATAGGCATAGTCATTGGTTATCATTGGGAGCCATTTCCATTGACAACCCTGCTGCTCCTAGCTATACTGCTGGGCCTGCTCGCCTTCCTCCTATCCCTGAAACCCAGGAAACACAGATTATCTTTTGGTATTACGGCTATGCTTTGCTCTTGTTGCCTGGGAATATTCCTGATAAGTCTGAATAAGAGCTTTGACTTCAGAGAGCAATTGAACCGCGAAGCCCTGGAGGATCCCCACCTATGGAGTCTTAAGATCAGGGAAACACTCAAACCCTCCCGGTACTACAGTCGACATATTGCCACAGTCATTGCCGTAGACAGCACTGCTTCTGGTGGGCAAATACTATGTAGAATTCCAATCAGGGAAACTGAGCGACCTTTGGCAGTGGATGATCAGATCTGGGTTTATGCCAGGGCACGGCAAATATCCAGCCCGCTTAATCCATACCAATTCAATTACAGGAAATATATGGCTGGTATGGGGATCTATCGAGAAATAAAACTGGACCCCAGGACTATGCTGGTACAGGTTGCCACGTCAAGATCTATTTTGGGTTGGGCAGATTCACTCCGCAGAGCAGTCATGGATAAGTTGAGCCAATTGAATTTCGGTGCCGATGAGCGGACCATTATTCAGGCCCTGACCCTGGGATACAGAGATGAAATTAGTAAATCCGTATATGATCGTTATAGAAAGGCCGGTGCACTATATATCCTGGCTGTATCCGGCTTGCACATAGGCATCGTGCTCTTACTTATTCAGGCACTATTAAAACCACTGGATTATTTGTTTAGCGCTAAGGCAATAAAAGTGATCCTCACACTGCTTTTACTATGGTCTTATGCACTGCTGGCGGGTTTTTCCCCCTCGGTGATTAGAGCGGTTACCATGTTCAGCTTTCTGGCCTATGCCCAATACCTCAACAGGCCAGGAACAACTTTCAATATTCTTGCGCTAGCTATGTCCTTCACTTTGATCTTTATAGATCCATTCATGCTGTTCGATCCAGGTTTTCAGTTAAGCTATGCAGCCGTATTCTCGATCGTATGGCTCTATCCGAAACTTATGAAACTTTGGCAAGCGGGAAACCTGCTTTCAAGAAAGTTCTGGCAGCTCTTTGCAGTCACTATCACTGCCCAGTTAGGCATACTGCCTGTAAGCCTGTATTATTTCCACCAGTTTCCCGGACTATTCCTGCTGACCAACATACTCATTGTCCCTTTCCTGGGTATTATCCTTGGACTTGGCCTTCTTGTAATAATACTTGCCACTTTTGGTGCTTTACCCGGGTTTTTAGTACAGAGCTATGACTTCATTATCCGGACAATGAACACATTTATCGCCTGGGTATCCTCCCAGGATAGTTTCCATATTGAACATATTTACTTTGACCGGGGACATCTGATCCTGCTTTACGCTGCCATCACAGCCATTATCCTAATGTTACAAAAGCCTGTTATCAGGAGGATCAGTATTGGCCTCGGCCTATTACTGGGACTACAGCTTTGGGATGCAGGAAATTTTATTCGGCACCGATCTAAGCAACAGTTGGCCATTTTGCACACTGTTGGCAATACGGTGGTCCTTTACCAAAATGGAGGAGCACTAACGGTACATTCCAAAAACAAATTGGAATACAAGCGGGTGCTTTCCGATTATTTAACGGGGGAGCGAATCTCTGAGGTGGAATACGATACACTCAGAAACAGTTATCGCATCAATGATCAGCGAATGCTGGTCTTAAATGACAGATTAAGGTCTCAGGCACAAATCCTGAATACCGATTTGCTTTTGCTAAGCAGTTCCCCCAGGCTGAATCTGGATCGCTATCTGCGGAAAAAATGCCCGGAGAAAGTAATCTTTGACGGGAGTAATTATAAGAGCTATGCAGCCCGATGGCGGAGGAGTTGTGAGGGCCTAGGTATACCTTTTCACGATACTGCGACAGCAGGCGCATTTATAATAGAAATGAAGTAACTACCTCACTCCGTGCATCAGTCTTTTTAAAATTGGATTCAGCAAGATTGAAATCAATCCAAATCCAATTGGCACCAGTGTAAATATCAGGAAGAAGGTTGACAGTGAATACTGAGCACTGATCTTATCGATCATACCACCCATTGTTCCTGCTGTCTTCTGACCAATGGCGATGGCGAGATACCAAATGCCAAACATAAAACCGATCATTCTGGCAGGTACAAGCTTGCTCAGGTAAGAAAGTCCAACAGGAGAAAGGCACAATTCACCCATGGTATGTAACAGATAAGCCAGGATCAGGAATACCATGCTTACAGAGGCTGTGCTGGCGCCCTGTGGAATACCTGATGAACCATAAGCCAGTATGGCGAATCCCAGACCTAATAAAATAAGTCCTAATGCGTATTTCATTGCCGCACTGGGATTATACTTACTCTCCCACCATTTGGTAAAGAACGGGGCCAGAGTAATGATGAAAAATGAGTTTAGTATTCCAAACCAGGTCGCTTCAATTTGATTGCCCTCCTGTGAAAATTTATCAAACAGCCTATAGAGAACCAGGCTCCATACTCCCACGAATGCAATAGCCAGCACAATATTCGACCACCCTATCTTCTTATAAGTCTTTTTAAACAGCAGGTATAAAACCCAGGTGATGATGATTAAGGGAACTGTGGTCAGTAGCGCATCCACAATTTTAAATATCATCGCGGAAGATCCGGTAAGTGCCCTGTTCGTATAATCCCTTGCGAATAAAGTCATCGTTCCCAGTGACTGTTCGAATGCAGCAAAAAATATAACTGTAAATACCCCAAATATTGCAACTGCAATAATACGGTCCCTAACCAGGGGAACATACCTGACCACCCTGGATACCATGAGGGAGAGGAAAAGAAGCAGAGCGAGGAGTACAACGATATTTGAACCGGACAGTCCGGCCAATTCAAAGGGTAGCAGGTTTATATTTTCGATTTTTTCCAGTGGGTCGTTGAAAAGGTATAGCAAGCCACCAATGGATGACAGGGCTATAAGCAAATAGTCCAGATTAGTGAAGGGATTTAATTTTTCAAGATCGTCACCCTTGTCTTTCTCCACTGCATCGTCTTTCGAGATATTCTGTGGGATTTCCACTTCGTGAATCTTGCTGGGTCTAGCTCCAACACTGCCAAAGAGATTCTTAGCCAGCAGGAATTGTAACATCCCCAGGAACATAAAAATACCTGCCAGACCAAAACCCCAGGACCAGCCAATATTTTCTGCCAGATAACCACAAAGCATCATTCCGAAAAAGGCACCGGCATTAACCCCCATGTAAAAAATAGTATAGGCACCGTCTTTTTTGCCTTCCTTGCCTTTGTACATCTCGGAAATGATAGAGGTAATATTCGGTTTGAAAAATCCCGTACCGATGACCAGCAGGGCAAGACCCATATAAAAAGAAAAGGTGGTCTCCAATGCCATGGAAGCATGCCCGAGTGTCATAATGATACATCCGATGACTACGGCCATCCGGTATCCCGTAAACTTATCCGCGATATAACCTCCCACAATCGGAGTGAGGTAGAGCAAAGACGCATAGGTTCCGATAAGAGAAAGCGCATGTTCTCTGGGCCACGCCCAACCGGGATTATCACTGACCAGCGGTGCTGTTAAAAACAATACGAGCAGGATACGCATTCCATAGAACGAAAATCGTTCCCACATTTCCGTAAAGAACAAAACAAATAGTCCGGCCGGATGTCCCAGCACCTTATCCTTAAATAAATTTTCAATATCGGTATTCATATCGCTAAGTATTTTTAGAAATGATCTATGGAAGTACCATCTTGTGTATTAAACCCCAGGGGCTAATCATCGGCTAATTCAAAAGGCTCAGCCTCCTCATCGTGCGTTGTTTCTCTAAGATCTTCCGCTTTGTGAGTAAGTCGTTTCAGCGGTTTCAAAAGAAGGATAACGAGAATACCGAAGATCACGCAGAAAATAGTGATACCCGCAAAAGTATTCAGTTCCCCGGCTTCGGAAGCGGATTCTCCTATAAGTCCGGCAACCTTGTTACCAAGGCCGGTTGCTGCAAAGTAGACCCCCATCATAAGGGCTCCGTAACGCACAGGTGCTAATTTGGTAATAAAAGATAGTGCTACAGGTGATGCACATAATTCACCAATTGTATGAAAGAGATATGCCAGGGCCAGCCAGTAAAGTGCTGATTTACCAAGGGATTCATACTCCATAGATGCAAAGACCATAAACACAAAACCAAGGCCCATTATGATAACCCCGTTGGCCATTTTAAAGAGCGAGGACGCCTCCTTGCCCCTATGCTTCCACCACATCCAGAAATTGGCGATGGGAACTGCAAACACTATGATATAAAATGGATTGAAGAACTGAAAGGCAGCAGCGGGAATCTGGTATCCTAACACGAATCGATCGGTGCGGTTTTCAGCATACAAGTTCATAAGACCTCCGGCCTGCTCAAAAGCACCCCAGAAAACTATTACGATTATAAAAGACAGCAAGAGAACGAGATACCTGTCCTTTTCCACTTTAGATTTTAAGTCGCCATAGATGGTCACCATCATACCCACAACCAGTGACAGGAAGAGGAAGAAAATTATATAGGCCAGCCTTTGGCTTTCGATAAAATACCAGGCAATTAGGGTAGAAACCACGGCCAGTAAAACGGTGGCCATCAGTGGTGTACGCTTATTGAACTGCATGGAAAAGATTTGTTTGATGGATACATCATCGGTATTGGCGGTAACTTTTTCTGGTTTGTTACCTACTTTCACCAGGTATTTTTGTCCTGACAAATAGACCAGTTGACCTAAAACCATACCAATGGCCGCAAGGCCGAAGCCGGCATGCCAGCCATATGCATCTGCCACAACTGCCACTACAAGTGCTGCCAGTGCAGCCCCTGTATTGATCCCGATATAGAAGATTGAAAATCCCTTATCTCTTCTTTCATCACCGGGTTGGTACAATCCACCAACCAGAGTTGAGATATTGGGTTTAAGCATACCTACACCGGCCACGATCAATCCCAGGCCGGAGTAAAAGGCCCACATTTCTTCTATGGAAAGGATCCCATGACCTGCTACAAGCAAAAAACCTCCAATCATTACTGCTCTTTTCTGACCAACGATCTTATCAGCAATAATTCCTCCGGGGATTGATGCTACATATACAAGCATGGTATACCATCCGTAAAGTGCCAGGGCTTCGGTACCCATCCAGCCCAAACCGGGATTATCTCCCAGTGTCTCTGCTGTGAGATACAGGACGAGAATTCCCCGCATTCCGTAATAGGAAAAGCGTTCCCACATCTCAGTAAGGAATAGGATGTATAGGCCTATTGGATGTCCGAATAATTCTTTTTCGTGAGCTGCTCGTTTGGTTTCTGAGGTCATTGCTATTTGGTTTGTTTAAAGATTGTTCTTAATAAAGTTGGTCATTTTGGTATAGAGATGGAGCCTGGTATTTCCTCCGTAAATTCCGTGGTTTTTGTCGGGGTAGATGGCCCAGTCAAACGGCTTATTGGCCTGCACCAGGGCTTCTATCATCCTCATCGAATTTTGTACATGAACATTGTCATCGCCGGATCCGTGCACTAACAAATATTTTCCCTTTAGTAATTCCGGATAATTAAAGGGCGAATTATCGTCATAGCCCTGTGGATTTTCAGCTGGCGTTCTCATAAATCGCTCCGTATAAATGGTATCGTAAAATCTCCAGCTGGTAACCGGTGCCACGGCAATGGCCATTTCAAATATATCATTGCCCTTAAGCAGGCAATTCGTAGCCATATGTCCCCCAAAGCTCCAGCCCCAGATCCCGGTTCTGGACTCATCAATATAGGGAAGTTTACTCAATTCACTTGCTGCGGTAATCTGGTCTTCAGTTTCATACTTAACCAGATTCAAATAGGTAAGCTTCTTAAAATCCCTGCCCTTATATCCCGTACCCCGGCCGTCCACACAAGCCACAATATAGCCCTCGGATGCGAGCATCTGGTGCCAGTAATCATTAGAGCTCATCCACCTGTTGGCCACCTGCTGAGATCCCGGACCACTGTATTGATATAGCAATAGCGGGTATTTTTTTGCCGGGTCAAAATCAGGGGGTTTTATCATCCACATATTCAAGTCATAGCCATTGACGGAAATGGTGGAAAATACCTTGGGGCTCAATTCGTAGGTTTCCAATCTTGCCGCTAAATCCGAATTATTCTTGATCTCCCTTATCATACTGCCATCTTTGGCATCGTGCAAACTATAGGTATAAGGCGTATCTGCACTGGAATAAGAGTTGATAAAATACGAGAAATCTGCACTGAAATCTGCACTGTTGGACCCAACTTCAGAACTTAGTTTTCTTTTGGATTTGCCATTGATCCTGATTCCATATACATCCCTGTTAATAGATCCGTTTTCTGTAGACTGATAGTAGAGGACCTTCCTTGCCGGATCATAGCCGTAATAACTGGTTACCTCCCAGGGACCACTGGTTATCTGTCTGATAAGCTCCCCTTTTTTACTGTAATGATACAAATGGTTAAATCCGTCTCTTTCAGAACTCCAGATAAAGCTATCGTCATCAAGAAAGGTAAGATCGTCGGTAACATCCACATAGGCCTCATCTCTTTCTTCCATCAGCACAGCTGTGGAAAGATCGGATGCTTTCACATAACGAAGTTTCAGATGATTTTGATGTCTGTTAAGTGTTTGTACGCTTAGCATATCCGGATCGTTCATCCATTGAAATCTCGGGATATAATAGGAATCCTCAAGTACCACCATCCGGGTATCATCGGTGCTCAGATCATAAATATGAAGACTTAGTTCGGCATTTTTTTCCCCGGCTTTGGGATATTTGAAAACATGGGGATATGGGTAGAGATCACTTCCGTAAACATCCATGGAGAATTCAGGAACCTCTGTCTCGTCAAATCTTAAAAAGGCGATCTTATCACTACCGGAATTCCATTCAAAAGCCCTGACAAAGCCAAATTCCTCCTCGTTCACCCAATCGGTAACACCGTTGATAATATGGTTTATCTTTCCATCTCGGGTAATCTGACTGGTCTTTCGGCTTTCCAGGTTAAACAGGTAGATATTATTCTCTTTTACATAGGCCAATTTTGTCCCATCCGGTGAAAGGTGTGGCTCGCGTATTTTGTCTTCGGATATCTCTATTGTTTCAGAAGTCCTCAGATCGTGGATCAAATATCTTGCCCTTGCGGAATAGCGGTAAATTGTCTCAACCTCAGTAGCCAGAAGAATTTTTGATTCGTCCTTGCTAAACTCGTAGGAAGCGATATAGTCGATGCCGGGAATATCGGCCGAAGAAATAATAGTGCCTGTTTTTTCGAGGCTCTGATAGTTATACTTGTCAACGGAACTTAATCTGTTGCGACCGTTGTTGAGCACAGTATATTCATTGCCATTTTGTAGTGATCGGAGTGCGGCAAGCCCTTCTGTCCTGAATTCGCCCTGCCATATTTCCTTAAGACTGATTTTTTTCTTTTGAGCGGTTGCAATACCGGCGATACAAAAAACAGCAAAAAGGGTGAGAAAGGATCGAATCATACAAACTGCATAAAATCTTCCAAGTTTACTAATATTTTTGCGAATTCGGGTCATGAATTCCAAATTATTAAAGCTTGAGGCATAAGGCCGGAACAATGCCATATCAGAGTGTTTTAACCTTCTAATCCGTATATTTAGCGAGCCAAAAGAATTTGACATGTCTCAATCCATTGAAGGATTTTCGAAGCTTTCCAAAGAGGAAAAGATCGAATGGATCGCAAAGCAATACACCCATAACCCCCAGGATACTATTTCGCTCCTAAAATCTTACTGGCATTCAGATTCCCAGCTTCAAAAACTCCATGATGAATTTATTGAGAATACCATCAGCAACTTTTATATGCCTCTTGGTATTGCTCCCAATTTCCTGATCAATAACAAATTATATGCCATACCAATGGCAATTGAGGAAAGTTCGGTAGTCGCAGCTGCCAGTAAGGCTGCTAAATTCTGGCTGGAAAGAGGGGGCTTTAAAGCAGAGGTGATAGGTACCGAAAAAATTGGTCAGGTACATTTTATCTATCGCGGGGATACGGCAAAACTCCAGCGATTCATTGAAGGGATCGAATCCGTTTTACTGGAGGATGTCAAACCGATCAGCGCGAATATGGAGAAACGGGGCGGGGGTATCACCGGCATAGAATTAAGGGACAAAAGCGACGAAATGGAGAATTATTTTCAGTTGCATTGCACTTTTGAGACCCGCGATGCCATGGGCGCCAATTTTATCAATTCCTGTCTCGAGCAGTTTGCAAAGAGTCTGAAAAGGGAAGCAGGAGTATACGGCGATTTTGATAAGCAGGAAAGGGAGATAGAGATTGTGATGAGCATTTTGTCTAACTATGTCCCCAATTGCCTGGTCAGGGCAGAAGTCTCCTGTCCGGTTGCCGAGCTCAAAGAGGAAGAGGAAGGCGATGTATATGAGATCGCGGAGAAGATTCTCCGTGCCGTGGCTATAGCAAAAATTGAACCGTACAGGGCTGTAACTCATAATAAAGGTATCATGAATGGCATCGATGCTGTTATCCTTGCCACAGGCAATGACTTCAGGGCTGTGGAGGCTGGTATCCATGCCTATGCTGCCAGAAACGGATCCTATTCAAGTCTGACTGAAGCCAGTATAGAAGATGGGATTTTTAAATTTTGGATGGAAATCCCCCTTGCGATTGGCACAGTTGGCGGGCTAACCCGTCTACACCCTTTGGTCAATTTGACCCTGGACATATTGCAGCGTCCCTCGGCCGAGGAATTGATGAAAATAATTGCAGTTGCAGGACTGGCCCAGAACTTTGCCGCTATGCGGTCGCTCGTTACCACGGGTATACAACGCGGTCATATGAAGATGCATCTGTTGAATATTTTAAATCAGATGGGGGCCAATGAAGATGAGAAAAAAACGCTGGTGCAGTATTTTAGAAAAAATACGGCTACGCACGGGGCTGTGGTTGAAGCCTTACAAAAGCTACGTGAAGATTGATGTGGCAATCCTATTACAGCAACGGTAAATTATTGATCACTGGCGAGTATGCTGTACTTGACGGTGCACTGGCCCTGGCAATTCCGACAAAATTTGGTCAGCATCTACATTTCAGGGAAAACGATACAGGCTTATTGAAATGGACAGGATTTGATGAGCAGGGTAAAATATGGTTTGAACAGCTGTATGAACTTGAAGATTTCAAGTTGGTTGAAGATTTTGTCATTACAGATTCCGGCTTAAAAACATCGGAGCGACTCATTTCCATCCTGAAGCAGACCAAATCATTGAATCCTGTATTCCTGAGTGAAACGAAAGGAGTTGAAGTAGAAACCCGGGTCAATTTCAACAGAAATTGGGGTCTGGGAACATCCAGTACACTTATCAACAATATTGCCCAATGGGCAGGCATCGATGCCTTTGAGCTAAACCGGCTAACATTTGGTGGAAGCGCTTATGACATCGCCTGTGCCCAAAATGATCACCCTCTCTTTTACAGCCTCAGGAATGGAAAGCCACAAATTAAAAAGACCAACTTCCGTCCTCCATTTGCAGCAGCTCTTTATTTCGTTTATCTGAACAGGAAGATGGACAGCAGGAAGGCCATCGACATGTACAGGCAGGCTTCATTTGACAAGGAAGAGTTGGCTAAGTCTATTTCAAAACTGAGTCGGAGTATTGCAACTTGTACGACACTGTCATCATTTACAGAGATGATAAGTCAGCACGAACAACTCATATCAGAGATCCTCGATATTCCCCCTGTTAAGGAAACCCTTTTTCCTGAATATCCGGGGGCTGTGAAAAGCCTGGGGGCCTGGGGAGGCGATTTTGTTTTGGCTGCCAGTGAGCGGGCGGGTCCTGAATACTTTAAAGATCGCGGTTTTGATACTGTAATACCCTTTGAAGACATGGCCTTATAAAAAAGGGCGATATTATCGCCCTTTTAAATTCCTTACCCTAGCTTCTATTAGTAGAAAGTAGCCCTGTTATCTTCAATATCCGCATCTTCCTTCAGTGCATCAAATACAACTGAATTGACCTTGGTAGCATTAGAAGTCCCAAGTGAATTGGCATAGGTAACATAATTTTCAAGTTCCGGAGCAGCTTCCTTATTCACTACTTCAAACATGAATACCCCGGTTTCTCCTTTGATCAGGTCGGAAGTAGCTCCCTGCTCCAGAGAAAAAGCGGTGCCGACTACAAGAGACTCCCTTCCTGCACCTGGGATTGTTGGTGATTTAACTGTGAGAGCAGTAGCAGATGAAATAGTAGCTGTATTTGAGGAAGCGAACTCCTCAAGTGATTTGCCGGAATTATCAGCCACAATCCGCTCTGCCTTAGTATCTTTTCTCAGTATGGGCAATACTTTAGCAGATGCATCTTCCACGGCCATCAAACCTTCCTCATATTTGGCTGTCAGTTGAACTACGGCATAACCATTATCTATGTCGAACCTTCTTATATCGCCTATTTCAGTATCCGCGTTAAATGCCCATTGAACTATATTGCGTTGTGACGCCAGACCTGGCAGGTATTCATCCAGAGCCTTGATCTTATTCACAGGCCGCACGGCCAACTCACTCTCCCCGGCAATCTCATTAAAAGGCAGATCTGTAGAAGTACTGGCCATTTCGAATTTTGTTGCCTCGGTAAACAGCGTATTCAATGTTTCTTCAGATGCTGCAACTTCCCTGCTAAGCGTAGCAATTTGTACAAGGTCCCTTTTGTCATCAACTTTTACGATATGATAGCCGAAGTCTGTTTCGACCAGTCCAATATGACCAACTTCATTAGCGAAGGCAAAATCGTTGAATTTAGGAGTCATAACACCCTGTTGAAAGAATCCCAGATCGCCACCCTGTGGGGCCGATGGACCGTCAGAATTATCCCTGGCCAACTGGGCAAAAACGGTGCCCGTTTTTAATGCCTCCTCCAATAATTCATTAGCCTTCTCTTCAGCTTCCTCCTTGGTTCGTTTAATTTCGGGATTTGCGCGTAGTGCGCCTTCATAAGTGATCAGAATATGGCTTGCTTTTACAGAACCATCAGGCTTTCTGGCCATCATCCTTGAAACCCTGTAATAATCTCCATCCCTGTATGGTCCGAAAGACTCACCTGTTGCCAAATTAAAGAGAGAATCGGCAATTTTGGACGGAAGATCGTTTTTCGCCTTATAAATAGAATCGAATTTAGTATCGGAATACCGATCCAGGAAATCGGCCGGGTCATCAGTAGACATAAAACCCTGGATGGTATCGGTAGTGTCCAGGTCTTCGAGGTACTCTACACTATCCGACATCAACCTGGCAATATCTTCTTCTACCGCTGCTATATCTGCCTCAGAAGGAATTTCTTCGAACAGTACAAACTGTATATCTCTTGCATGCTCCTGCTTGTATTCATCCGGATGCTTGGAAATATAATCAGAGATTGCGCTCTTAGTGACCACCACCGTACTGTCCGGTACTGATGCATAGGGCACTCTCACATAGCGGAGGCTTACCTTGTCATTTGCCAATTTGTAATCGAGCTCTCCTTCGTTAAGGGTGGCGCCAACACCGGCCCTGATAAGATTGAAATAGGTCTGTTCTTTTGCTGCATTTATTATGGACTGTTCATCCAATAACCAGTCTTCATATTGAGAAGGGGCATTTACCCTAAGTTCAGCGATAAACTCTCTAAAGCGGTTCTCATCAAAAACACCGTTCGCATCAATGAATTGTGGATTCTGCGCAATGCCGGGATTTGCTTTGATAACTTCGATGATCTGGTCCTGTTCAATTTCGATTCCCAATTCTTCGAACTGCTGTCCCAGAATTGTTTGTCTTTCGACCATATTCCAAACACTGTTGATAACCTGCAGTGATGAGTTGCCGGGATTACCTCTTCGGGTGGCTGCCTCAACGCGTTTCCTGAAGTCATCGATGGGGATCTCCTCTCCATTGATCTCCGCTATGGAGCTTCCCACCTTTCCACCTGAAAAGTCGTTGCTTGTAAAGATCCCGGAAATCACAAACGCAAACAACGCCATACCGATGATCAAGATCAAAACGGTAGTCCTCTTCCTAATATTCTCTAAAATTGCCATGTTCGGAATGTTTAAAATCAGTTGGCGAAAATACCACTTTCCACCTTAATATAAAAACTGTTAGGGCCCAGATCGATCCTTAAGTATTATCCAGTTTTTTCAGACCAACCAGGTCAATTTTTGTATTGGAAACTTCAATAATGGTAAACTGAAAGTTTTCAGTGCTGATGATGGCATTTTTTTCCGGTATTTCACCGGTTTCATTGACAATAAGACCGCCAAGCGTTTCGTACTCTTCACTTTCAGGCAGGTCCAGTTTATATTGCTCATTGATATAATCCACCTCTATACGTGCTGAAAAGGTGAAATGGCTTTCATCTATCTGCTCTTCGTACAGATCAGTGGAATCGTGCTCATCTTCAATCTCACCAAATAGTTCCTCTACAATATCTTCCACAGTCAGGATCCCTGATGTGCCTCCGTATTCATCCAATACAACGGCGATGCTTTTTCTTTTCTTGGTAAGCACATTAAGAATATCCTGTATGAGCATGGTTTCCGGCACAAACTCTACCGGCAACAGAATGCTCTTGATCGTTTTTGGTTTTTTAAACAGCTCGAAAGAATGCACATAGCCGATAATATTGTCTATGGTTTCCTTATAAATAATGATTTTGGAGTATCCTGTTTCGGTAAACAATTTGGCCAGGTTCTTGGGTGATTCGTGAAACTCCACTGCGGTGATTTCCGTTCTGGGGACCATGACCTCCCTGGCTTTAACCTCTGCAAATTCAAGTGCGTTCTGGAAAATCTGTATCTCTGAATCCACTTCGTCCTCTTCCTCTACGGTCTCCATCTGCTCGGTGATATAATCCCCTAACTCAATTTTGCTGAAAGTCAACTGCACCTCATCACCTTCTGTACTAAAAAACTTCCTCAGTACAAAGTCGGAAACCTTGATCACAAAATCAGACACCCAGGAAAATAACTGGTAAAAAATATAGGCGGGAAGCGCAAATAGTTTGATTAGCCTGTTAGCATATATCTGGAAAATCACTTTGGGAAAAAACTCGGCGGTAAGCAAAATGATAACTGTGGATATCAGTGTCTGAGTAAGCAGACTGAAATCTGTTAACATTATCCGCACAATATTATTTTCTGTCGGCAGGATGTCCTGGAATATTCCGAACAGCAGATCACCCATAAACAAACCATATACCACCAGGGAAATGTTATTCCCTATCAGCATGGTAGCTATGAATTTAGAGGGCTTGCGTGTTAACCTGTCAAGGATTCCTGCCAGGATCCCCTCCTGCTTCTTCTCTATTTCAATATGGATCTTGTTGGCGGAGACATAGGCGATTTCCATTCCCGAGAAAAACGCGGAAAGGAATAACATCGATACGATAATGATAATAGAAGTTTCCAAGTTTAATCCCGATTGTCTCGTTGGCGCTTCTCAAACCTTTTTCTGTAACTGCGTCTGAAAATAAACATACCTATAGATACAACGGCAAAAAAGATGAATAGATATGTCCTTTCCCGTTCCACATCCCACAATTCGGCAATTTTATAGATCGATATAACGGCTACGGCCAGATACAGGTATTCTGTATACCTCAGTATTTTGATCATGATGGATCTTCTTTTATGGTCATGAGCCCATAGGTCTTATGGGCATTAAAAAAAGTAAAGTCTCTGTTGAAATCCATGCCTTCGCCGTCCATAACAGTTCCGTCCTCGGGATTTGTAAACCTGAATTGTTGTTGTGTAAATATCCAGTTATTGCCCCGGTCCCAGAATAGCTGAGGTGCTTCCAGTTTCTTACCGTCATGAGTTTCAATAACCACATTTCCCCTGAGATCGATCAGGTTTGTAAGCGAGTAGATTATGCCGTAATCTGCACTGATAATGCTTTTGTTTTGAGACTCGTCATAGAATTCTACCACCAGTCCTTCTGGAAAGGTGCGATATTTAAAAGCCTGGTTATCGTAATCCTCACTAAGCGGACTGCTGAGAACAGCTATGAGTCGCGACTCCTTGCTTTCCTCGCTGTTCATTTTCTCAGGCGTTTCTGTATAGCGAAGCTTGAAATTCTTTGCTATACCCTGTGGAATGATCTCCTTGGTTGCTTCTTCGCCCACGCGTTTGTAATTATCCTGACAGGCCAAAAAAAGAATTGCCATAGTAGAAACTATGGCAATACTTGCGTATTTATGTCGGAATAATGATAACATCGCTATAGATTGGGCACCTGCACGCTACCTCCTACCCAGCAATTAAAGCTGAGCTTCTGACCTGCCAATCCAGAATTGAATATATCTGTTTTGGATGGTGCCTTGGCACTGTAACTTGCAGCAGATTGTCTTGCACGTGAGCTGAGCGAAGGATCTACCCTACCCGCTTTTCGCGCCATATCCGCAGCTTTCCAGTAAATAGCTCTTTTCTCGAACGGCGTCTCTCCGCATTGGTTTGCACTTGTCGCATAGAGATTGGCGATCAATAAATATGCCTTTCCGTTAGAAGAATTCGCGTTGATTGCCTTTTGGGCATAGTTGCGCGCCTGAGATTTGCTGCTTCTCCTCAGAGTAGTAGCAACCTTGTAGAGTATATTGGATTTCTTGTAAGAATCTGTTTCCAGTTCCACGGCCTTGTTGAAATCTGCAATGGCTCCTTTGTTATCGCCTGATTTCGACTTAAGTGTACCTAAGTATACATATACATCAGCTGAAGGGTCAAGTTCTGCCTGTACCTCAACCATTTGGCTGAACAAAGGATCGTCGGTACATTCTTTGCTGAACATACGGCCAACGGCTCTTTTAACCCAGTCAATATCTCCCTTCTTGGCATCAAAACTCTTTTGATACAGAGGAATGAGGTTTTCGCAATCTGCAAGAGCACCTAATTTAGACTCGATACTACCAGTTATTTTTCCGTAAGACTCAGAATTTGTAGTAGCGACTTTTAGTTGTCTCTTCTCCTTAGATGTTAAGGTTCCTTCATCTTCTTTGGGAAGAAGCACGGTAATCCTGTCTGTTAGCTTTTTATTTTCCTCGGCAATTTTTTCCGTGACATCGTCATAAGTGTCAAAAACGGATTGCAGATCTTTCTTGCCAGCGGCGTGTAAATCTACCAGACTTGAGAAATAAAGGTAGAGCGCCTTAGGATTCTTAAAGTTTTTCCGATCTTCTGTAAACGCTTTATCGAGCATATTGTAAAGTTCCTCATCTGACGCCATTTTGTTGTCATACATCACCATCGATTTATCAATGGCTACCATGGCAGGAGGAAACTTTGCAGGGAAGTACTGCATACTCTTGTCGTGAAGCGTCATCAGTTCTTCTATGTAACCGTCTTTCTCGGTACCAGAACTGTTTTTGATCTTGTGATTTAATATCTTTTCCCCAAGTGAAAAATTGGCCTTGTTAATGTCTGGACAACTTTCATATACCATTTTCCAGGGCGCATAAGCTGCATCGTAGTTTTTAACTTTTGCATGCTCCGCGTAAATCGAAAGATTTGTCATGCATTCAGGATTCTGAGCCTGACCCATAATAAAGCCTGTAACCCCAAGAATTCCGATCGTCATAAAGAACAGTTTCTTTTTCATCGTGTTATTCGGTTTAAAGCGGTTCAATGTACTAAATTTTTGTCAATTAATTTTCCTTTTTTGGAACCATCTGTCGTTTAAAGAAAGGCCTACGCCTATTTTAAGATAACTTTCACGAATCAGATTGGCATCGGTAGTTCCTCTTTTACCAAATTCAAACCCAAGATTCATATTCGAGAAACTTCCTCCAAGTGGTAAACCAAATCCAAAAGTTATGCCAAAGTTGTTGATCTCCTTCCCATTGATTACCAGACCTGTTTGATCGTAGCGAAGTCCGGCGCGGTAATTTACCCTCCTTAGATAGCTGTTAAAGGAGGCGTAGTCGGGAACAAAATACATACCAACCGCAATACTGCTGGCATCTATATATTCAAGTCCTTCTGCCGTAGAAAATGCATTTTCAAAAGAACCGTAATCCTGTAAGCTGTATTCCGCACCCAGGAACCATTTTTTATCCTGACCAACGCCAAGGCCAAATGACCAGATAGTAGGGATCTTCAGATCGGTTTTTTTCAGGCCAAGGGCCTCCAGATCTACTTCCACCACTTCAACTTCATCGCCGGTTGCAACTGAAAAGGACCCTATACGCTGTGTATTCTCTGAACTTAGATTGACCTGAGTATTTACCCTGGCCGATGTAAAAAGAGTGAGTTTGTCACTTATTTTAGGGGTATATATAAGTCCGTAGTTAAAATCGAGTCCGCTCACATCGGATTCCCTGGTATCTATGGTACCAAGTTGTACCCCTTCCACGCTTTGCAGGCGTTGATTTTCAAGCAGGCCAAATACATATTTCACAGTAGCTCCGATCTGCAAATTGGGCAATACTGAATAACCAACCGAGAGGAACACCTGGTTCAATCCACCGTCACCGCTAAAAATATTGATTACGGTATCGCCATTGTCGTCGGTACTCTCTGCATCTAGTGCATATCCAACTGAGGAGCGGGGTTTTACGCCCAGGCCTACGCCGAATTTCTGACTAACAGGGAAGGCAAGTGTGATATACTCCAGATTAGTTACGGAGGTGTTCTGTTGATCTTCGAAGGTCTCCAGCCTGAATTCCCGGTGTGATCCTCCAAAGGCATAAGTGGTAAGCTTGAGCTTTCCGTATGCCGCTGGATTCTGAAGGTTGACGTGAATACTGTCAGCGTACATCCCCAGTCCGCCCATCTGCTGATTTTCTATTGTGGCACCAGAGCGCAGATCCCCTATTCCAAAGAAGGAGTAAGGTGAGATAGTACTATTCTGAGCATAAGAAACGAAGGCCGTTAAACACAGCAGTGTGAATGCGATCTTTCTAATCATCTATCGTTTATTGTATTCCAGCAAAAAGTTCAAGCCTTCCAGGAGAAAATTAGAATGCGCAAATATGGCTTTTTTTAGCCGGTTAGACAAAAATTGAGCGTCCCCGCCTGTTAAAATAACTGTTAAATGTTCATATCGGGTTTCATACTGGGCAATAACCCCGTCTATTTCGCGGCAAAGCCCGTTAATTACGCCGCTCAGGATACTGTTCTCAGTACTGTCTCCAACAAAATCTGGAAAATCAACCGGGTCAACTTTGGGGAGGTTAGAGGTAAAATGATGCAGTGAGTCAAAGCGCATCTGAAGTCCGGGCGATATGGCGCCGCCTATATAAGTGGCATCTTTTGTGATCATATCGTAGGTAATACAGGTACCTGCATCGATGACCAGTACATTCTTCTCAGCAAATTGTGAAGTGGCCGCCGCGGCCAATGCTATCCGGTCCGCACCAAGAGTTTCTGGTGTGGCATAGTCATTTTTAAATGGGGTTTTGAGTTGATGATTAACGGTTAAAATATTGATATCCTCTGCGGCTTTCTGAATCTGTTCCGGTGAGACAAAGGCGACAGAAGAAAGAATTGCGTTTTGTATGGTGGGGTATCGATCCAGCAGCTGACTCATTTCGGATTCTATATTCTCCAGGGATATCTGGCTTATGTCGAGCATGCTGTTCTGATCAAAAACAGCGAGTTTAACGGCGGTATTTCCTGCGTCGATAACAAGGTTCATGGTGCAAAGATGGAAAATTCTAAAACACCCGGCCTTTTTTTAGATTTTGTTTGTAGTTCCTAAATTTGAAAGTATATTTGCACCCACTTTAATTGAAGGTGACTTCAAGGCAGTACCTTAGCTCTCCTGATAGCTATCGGGAGGTAGAGCAACGGACTGAACCCCGAAATCCCGATTGTTATCGGTAGGGGCGTGTGTCCAAGGTAGTAAGAATGCTACCGGAGAAAAACAGATACACGATAAACAAAACATGAAATACTGGTACCTTAGCTCAGTTGGTAGAGCAACGGACTGAAAATCCGTGTGTCCCTGGTTCGATTCCTGGAGGTACCACTTAAAGCGCAAAACCCGTTCAGATGAGCGGGTTTGTTGTTTTAATAAGGTCGTTAAAAGCTTGGTTTTATAAGACGGTTTAAAACAACAAACAAGCTGCGATAGCAGTGTTGTTTTGCATTTTCAGGCGAGGGACCAAAGGAACAGCGACCCGATAGCAATCGGGGGAGCTATCTCCTGGCAGGCAAAATTTCTCGTCAGAAGACCGATGACCGATGACGGAAACTCTTGTTGTATTTGCACTAGAGGTTTCAAAGGAACAGCACAGCTATCTCCTGGAGGTACCACTTAACTTGCAAAACCCGTCCGCCTAAGGCAGACGGGTTTATTTATTTAACAAAAGGCTCTGATTAAACCGAAATATTATACTCCCTACTCCAACCTCGCCACAAACCCCCAGTTCATTGCCTGCTTGCGACCTAAATAAGCCGGATTGTCCACGGTTTCCTGCCACTGATCATCGGAACGAATCCAGAAAACCAGTTTATTATCTCCTTCTTTCAGGGTCAAGTCAATTTTTTGTTCCCCGTCCATCATACGCATAAAATTATCCGTATCCAGTTCCCGGCCATAAAAGAGCAGCTGATCATTCAGTGCGATCAACAGGACTTGCGTATAATCAAATGCCAGGGTTACCTGCCGGGCTTCTTCAGAAATTATATTCGTTTTCGCAAATACCGATTCTTTTGGATGATCGAAGTATCGGGCCATATTGACAATACCGTTTTTGTCTGCCGTTATGCTTCTCCATTCGCGCTCTTTTTCAGCTTCACTTAACCATTGAAAATACTGTCTTTGATTATAGATGTGACCTGTAAGCTGGTCCGAAATCTGCCAGTCTTTCAAAAATTCCTGCGGATTTTTCACCTCTTTAATTTGAAATGGATCCTCCAGTTCTTCCACCCGAATATTTGTATAATATGCCTCTGCAAAGCTGTTTATAAGTAAAATGGATCCGCTCTTCACTTCATGGTGAAGAAGTTCCACTTCCATCTCCGGCATATCATCTTCGCCTATGAAGACTCTCATCGCATCCCCATAGACCTCTATTTTTATGTGGTACCACTCTTCAGGTTCAAAATTGGCTGCAGTCTCAAAAATGGGATAATTGTACAACTGCCAGGGCATAGCACCATTAAAGATGGGGCCGTACTGCAATGCCGTTTCCTTACCTCCTGAGAAAATCCTGCAATAAAAGAATTCATAATTATATAAATCCTCAGCCCTGAAGCCAATACCAGGCATAGATTTAGCGGCGACATCCAATTCGAGTACGAAGTTTTGGAGATCTATATCCTTAAGCCTGGCCATTTTGTGCCTGCCGAGATAGATAGCTTCTTTGCCCTTGTAATTGACAGTAATCAGATCAAGGGGGTTATTATTCTCGATATCAATAATATCCCAGGAATTCGCTGTAAGAGGTATCTCCTGGGCTATAGCCGGATTTAAGGTAAATACAAGAAAAAAGGCGCAATAAATTGTTCTGTAAAATTTATGTGTCATGATGTTCTGTTTATTGATCAGTACAATAATGGAATAATCACAGTGTAACAAAGAATCAAAAAGCGTTTATTTATAATTCAAATCACGTCCATTTTATAAATTGTACCCATGGAAGCTTCAGATCGTGAACTTATTAATAGATGTTTCAGCCAAATTGAGGAGCGCTACTTTCCTGAAAAGGCCTCAGAAGGAAAAGGTTTAGGCCAGCGTGAACTCCTGTATCTGATCGATCTGATGGAGGAGAAGTCAGGCATCAACATCAGCTTGTCGACCATCAAAAGACTGTGGAAACGTGACTTTAGCAGTTTACCGCAAAACAATACACTGAATGCCCTGGTATCTCTGCTGGATTATGAAAACTGGAACGCCTACCGAAAAGAACAAGTGCAGACCAGCAGGCCATCCCATCAAAGTTCCGATCGAGGTAAGAGAATCTCAAAAAAGTCTGTCCTTATTTCCCTGGCTGCAATTGTATTCCTTACATTTCTGCTAATTTCTTTGACCAATAAGGACAAAACTGTATTAATCCCTGAAGAAATCCCATTTTCATCCAACAAAACTGTCACCCTTCAAGTGCCCAACACCGTGATCTTCTCCTATGATCTCAGCGAGGTACAGGCAGATAGTTTTTTTATTCAGCGATCCTGGAACCCGGAAAATAAGACACGGATAAATCCTTCGGAGAAGTTCTTTTCGGAAACCTATTACTATCCCGGCTTCCATTGGGCCAAATTGATGGTCAATGATAGCGTTGTACAAAGGAAACGTATCCATGTAAAAACGGATGGCTGGTTTGCCACTGCAAAGTATGATCGATTAGATAAGGTCCCGGTATATCCAGATCAGTCGGCTTTGGTGCAAGAGGGTAAACTGACGGTCAATGATGAAAATTTGGAACAGGCGGGCTTCGATATTAGCAAAAATCCTATAATTAATTATTTCAACATTCGGGAATTTGACGGCTTGGAAATTGAGGAATTTATATTGGAAACCCGGGTTAGGTTTGAAGATCTCAGCGGTGTAGTTTGCCCTTATTTGGACGTAATGATCATAGATGAAAAAGACGTATCCTGGATAGGCATCATCGATAAGGGTTGTGAGGGTAATCTGAATCTGAAGATCGGTGAACAATTCTTGATGGGGTCTAACAACGACTTCTCCAAGCTGGGAGCCAATATGGATGAATGGCAGCAATTAAAACTCGTAAGCAAAGGCGGGCAACTGAGTTTCTTCCTGAATGATGAACTCGCTTTACAGACTGATTTTCAAGGGACCTTGGGTAAGATCATGGGGTTGGTTTTCACCTTCACAGGCCAGGGAAGCCTGGATTACATCAGATTAAAAAATATTGAAGGTAAGGTTGTATACTCAGAGGAGTTTGATACACCCTAGATCAGCTGTATATCTTTGAGAAGAAGCAGTCTCCAAAACTTGTCTCACTTTTCTTAACATTTTAATATAATTTATCGCAGCCAGAATAAATTACCTTTAGCCTATTGTCAAAAAAACGATCACCATGAAAAAACTAGCATTCACTTCTCTGCTTATTCTATTTCTTATTACGACTGCCCAGGCTCAGGACTCAGATTACACCCTGGTTGAAAAAACAGTTTCCTATTATCTGAACGGGGGTACCAACAACGATTTTGATACACTGAAAAAGGCTTTCCACGAAACAGCATCCATGAAATTTATCTCCGGGGATGGTTATAAGGAAGTTAATGCGATTGAGTTTTTTGAATCGCGTATGAAACCAGGACCAAAGCAGGATCGATTGACCAGGATCGCATCTATCGATATCGCAGGAAATTCAGCTAGTGCTAAACTGGAGATCGAGTATCCGACCTTCACTTTTATCGACTATATGAACCTGCTCAAAATTGAAGGTGAGTGGAAGATCGTGAGTAAGATCTTTTATAAGAAGGAGCATTAAAATGGGTTATTTGTTTTTCGTTGATTCGTTGATAGGTTGAAATGTTTAATCGTTTAGGTGTTGAGCTGTTTATGGCCTTAAGTATACTTGATTCCATCTTCGGTCATCGGTCTTCCCCGCCCAATCTGCTGCGCAGATCATTCGGGCAGGCGTCATCAGTCTTCGGTCACCGGTCATTATTTGTTATTCGTTTTTTGTTGATTCGTTGATGGGTTGAAATGTTTAATCGTTTAAGTGTTGAGCTGTTTATGGCCAAAAATATACTTGATTCCATCTTCGGTCATCGGTCTTCGGTCCCTTTTCACTGATCAATATTTGTTATTCGTTTTTTGTTGATTCGTTGATAGGTTGAATTGTTTAATCGTTTAGGTGTTGAGCTGTTTATGGCCTTAAGTATACTTGATTCCATCTTCGGTCATTAGTCTTCGGTCACTTTTCACTGATCAAAATTTGTTATTCGTTTTTTGTTGATTTGTATATAGGTTGAAATGTTTAATCGTTTAATTGAGCTTCCCACCCTAAAGAAGCTACGCTCTTCAGGGTCTTCGACTTTCAATTCCCCACTTACAACTTTCAACTTTCAACTTTCAACTTTCCACTATTTATTATCCATTAATCCTCGTGTTTGATATTAGTTAAATACTTATTTTAGAGGACCTTATCCAATATATTCTCAAAACAAACTATTATGAAAAGAGTCATTATCTCCATTCTTTGCTGTATTGCTATGCTTGCATCCTATGCACAGGGACAAAGTACACCGGCACCGGTAATTTTCATTTATGATGCCAGTGGCTCCATGTGGGGGCAAATGGATGGGAAAACCAAAAAAGAGATTGCAGCCGATGTGTTGACCAATTCGGTAAAAGATTTTCCGGAAGATCAAAAAATCGGGTTTGTAGCCTATGGCCATCGTCAGAAAGGTGATTGCGAGGATGTGGAATTTATTGTAGATGTAGAGAGTGGTACCAAAGCTGCCGTCCAGGAGGCGATACAGGATATCAATCCATTAGGTCGCACTCCTCTGGCCTATTCTGCCTCTTTGGTCATAGACAAATTGAGGAGCACCGGTCAGAAAGCCACGATAATACTGATTACGGATGGCATCGAATCCTGTGGCGGAAATATTTGCGATGTCATCAGGAAAGCAAGGGAAGTAGGGATTGATTTTAAGCTGCATATCATTGGTTTTGGGCTGGAAGAAGGTGATACCCGGCAACTGGAATGCGCTGCCAAAGCCGGAGGTGGTAATTATTACGATGCTAACAATGCAGGAGGATTAGGAGATGTACTGGCCGCTGCGACGGCCAAACCGGTTGATGAGCCGGAAGCTAATTTCTCGGTATATGTGAGCAAGAACGGGCAACCCGTAGATGGATGGGTCAAAGCTTTTGATATGGAAGGAAAGCAAAGGCCCAAATTACTCCGGACTTACAGGGATACGGCCTATATGTACCTGCCTCCTAATCGATACAATCTGGAAGTCCGACCCCTGGAAGGCAGTGATGTGGAAATGATAACGGTGTCTGATGTAGAGAGTTTTGAAGACCGCCTGGTCCATAAGTCAATCTCATTTGACGCCGGAAAGATTGAAGTGAGTACCCTGAATAACGGTGAGGGGTGGGATGCTACTGTAAATGTAATATCACCGGCAAGCGGTAAGAATGTAGCCCGTGGCAGGACATATGGCAAGGCAAAACAAATGGAAGTGAGTCCGGGAATTTACCAGGTGGAGATCAAGATTCTCGGCATAAAAGGATCTGCTACGGAGCACACCATAAGGGACGTAGCGGTTAAACCCGGGGAAGTTACCGGGGTATCCCACAATTTTGAATCAGGAATATTTATGATAGGGGTTCAAAATGCTGATGGCCCGGTTGATGCTACAGTAAATATCATCGATCTGGCTACTAAGAAAAATGTGGCCTCCGGTCGAACCTATACCCGTCCCGAAAGCAACCCCAGGAAATTTGTATTAAATCCCGGAGATTATGAAGTGATATTAAAACCGGTGAGCGGAGCAAATAAGGGTACCGTAGAGAAATTGACACTAACATTAAAAGCGGGTGAACTTGTTGAGAAGTTCAAGACCTACTAATTAATTCTGAAACCAGAGGTATTAATCTTCTGTCAGAGCTGACTAAAAGGAATTAATCGCCATCTAAAACGGGTTATATTACTATGATGATAAGTATAAACGGTGACGAACTAATATCAGAACCTCATCTTTAGCGACAGGTGTAAATGAAACTATTCGAAACCAAGCCACATATTTTCTTCTGGCTATCAATCCTTTTCATGGTTATTATAGGATTGACGGATACTATTGAGGGGATGGACATCAATATTTACGATACCTATTTTGTAATCTCGGACTGGCATCTTCTTTTGATAATCTGTCTGTACTTTGCCATCCTCGGGCTAATCTATTGGGCTGTGATCAAATCAGGCCTAAAACCCATTGGCTGGATGACCGTCACTCATCTTATCTTGACGATCGACACTTTGTTTTTTATATGGTTGATTTCAGTTTTCGATTGGTTCACTTACAGCGGACCAGAATCCGTACATATTCAAGGCAGGCAAGTTATGATAATGGTATATTGCCTGGGACTTTTCATCCTGGGCCAGGTCATTTTCATTCTGAATACTTTAATAACACTGATATTCAAAAGATCTAAAACTGTAGGATGATTTAGATATTGGTAATTGAAGATTGGATATTACTGCCAACTGCAACTGCCCACTGCAAACCTCAAACCTCAAACCTCAAACCTCAAACATCAAACCTCAAACATCAATCTCCCCCTGCAATCCCTTTGCAAGATTATTCCCTATTTTTAAGAAGAAATTATAGCGTTATCAGATTGCATTAACTTAATCAGCTTACTCATGGAAGTGAATTATTATTTCTTAGGATTAGTATTATTTCTCCTGCTCCTTAGTCGGGTAATCAAACCTTCAAAGATCAACAGCTTTATGGGCTACAGGACTCCCTACTCCATGAAAAGTCAGGAGACCTGGGACTTTGGGAATAACATTTCCAGAAAATATATGCTGGCACTATTGATCACTTGTACAATATTTCACATCGTGGCCTCATTTTTTATAGACGATGATGAATTAATGATAGCGTCTATTATCGTCTTAGTAATTAATCTGCTGAGTATTGTCATTTTTACCGAGATAAGCTTAAGAGCACAGTTTGATGTTAATGGGAACCGGAAGATGAACTAAGTAGTAATCCATTAACAAAAACTAAAATGAAATCCTTACAAATAATCGGGCTGGCCCTGCTAGCCCTGACCTCCCTTGCCGGATGTCAAAAAAACGATTCCAATCCTGAACTCATCGAAGCATCCAGAAAGCAGCTGGTGAATTCACTGAACGGAGAGGAGATATTCAGGGCTGTATATTTCTATGAGGGCAATGCAGTGGATCTTATTCCGTCGATCGACATGGAATTCTTCAATAAGATCTATGAGACACTAACACCCGACGACATAGTGGAATACCAACAATTCAAAACAGATATTGTCGGAGCTATAGATCAACTTAGCTCAGATTTTTTCGGCTATTTCGAAAAGGAGATGACCAGCGGTGATCATTTCAGAATTGTAAGAGCCATGGATCGCTCCATGTTCGAATACCAAAAGGCTATTTTGTCCATAGATGAATACGGCGAGCTCCTGCAAAAAATTGATCCTGTAGATCTGAGGTATGAAAACTTCCTGGATGAAAATGGAAATTTTGACAGTATACTGCTCAGACAACGAATTGAGGAAGAACTTGGCGAGGAATTCTTCCTGAATTTCCCGGATCTGAGCAGCAAGGGAGCCTGTATTGTTTTGGGTGTGGTGGTAGTAGTTTACGTTGGCGCCGCAATTGCCGTGGTGGTAGGTGTAGCAGCCGCAATTGTTTTCGCCGGCGCTGCCGGGACCTGGCTGGCCGTTGACCATGGTATTGTGGGTGGCACCTTTAGTCAGACGCATCAGGGTGATATCGATCAACTGGTGGGCAAAGAAGACCAGTTGCGAATAGACCAGTTCGTCAATGATATTAGTATAGGACTGGCCAGATAGAACATGCTGCTCAAGAAAATATATCTGATAACTCTGATACTGGGTTGGTTGGTGGGCTGCGTGATCGTCATTTGTACAAGCGTAGGGTATACACCCTTTCAATTGAAATCTTTTGATAAGATAAACGCCTTTCAAATGTTGCCGCAAGGCTGGGGTTTCTTTACAAGAGACCCCAGGGAAGACAAGCTGATCGTCTATAAGATGAGCAGTGACCGACTTCATAAGATCACGCAGCCCAATTTCAGTGTCAGTAACCTTTTCGGGCTTTCCAGGAAAGGAAGGATGACTCAAATGCAAGCCGGTAATCTTATTTTGCGCCACTTATCACAATTCCGTGATTGCTATAAAAAGAATCCGAGTGAATGCCAGACCGATAGTATTTTCAGGGTTAAAAACAACTTTGATTATTCATTGCTAAAGGGCAAATACATGATTAAAAAACAGGCCACATTACCCTGGGCCTGGAGCAGCAGCAGAAGAGATAGTATTGATCCATACAAAATCCTGATCCTTGATGTATATTAATCTGAGAACACTGCTTCAGAAAACGGCTGAGCTGAATATCCATACCAATCTGTACGGACTCACCAGGAGCATTATCGCTTTTGCATTATGTCTTACATTACTGTTCAACCCGGTAAAAGTATTGTTTCCAGGAACCCCCGGCTACGAAACAAGTTTTATCCCGGGCATCTACCAATACAGCATCTTTCATTTACTGAAAAACGATCTTAGCCTGGCCAAATGGATAAGTATTCTTATTTTGGCAATCGTCAGTGCAGGCTGGAGACCGCGATGGACCGGACTCCTGCACTGGTGGGTTGCTTTTAGTTTCTTTGCTTCCTGCCCCGTAGTTGATGGTGGCGACCAGATTGGGGCTATCTTAAGCCTCTATTTTGTTCCTTTTACACTCAGCGATAACAGAGTGTGGCACTGGTCTATGGCCAATGGAAAACCCAACTTTTATTTGAATGGCCTGAACTATTTTTCCCTTATTTGTATTCGTGTTCAGGCATCCGTAATCTATTTCTTCGCAGCCGCAGAAAAGCTCGCCGTACCGGAATGGAAAAACGGAACAGTTATTTATTACTGGTTAAACCACAGCACTTTTGGTGTGAATGATGGCCTTAGATTTATCGTGGATCCAATTATTGAAAGCCCGTTGGTAGCTCTTATTACCTGGTCTGTACTGATACTGGAAGTACTTTTGGCGATGGCCCTGGTGGCACCTGCAAAATACCGATCATACATGCTGCCAATTGGGGTAGGCTTCCATTTTTTGATCCTTGTTTTCCACGGGCTGTTTACCTTTTTCTTTTATATGACTGCATTGTTGATCCTTTATCTATCCACACCTGGTAAGTCTTTAAAGCTACAATCAAGCCTATTGACCAGAAAACTAAAGCTGTTATCTACCAGCAGAGCAGTTCACTAAAGCGGGCAGCCAGCATTGATATTCCGCATGCAAAAGGTTTTTTATAATTGCCTTTAAGGCCATAATTTCCTAATTTCATGTCAGATAAAAATTTACCACCATGAAAAAGCTAGTACTGTGTTTATTCGGGATTTTTGTAATGGGTAGTATCTCAGCCCAGGGATTATTTAAAATTGGTATCAACGCCGGAGTCCCCTTATCCGATGCAAGTGATGTCTCCACTTTTATGCTGGGAGCTGATGTCTATTACTATTTTGGCAAGAGAAGTTCCCTCTTGAAATTTGGACCCTCTATCGGTTTCAGGAACTACTTTGGGGAAGAAATATCAGAAAGTATAACGATTGACGACCAACAGTTCTTGCCCATTAGTTTGGCAGGTCGGGTTAGCTTGTTTGGAATAGTAAGAGGTGGTGTTGATGTGGGCTATGCGGTAGGTATTTCGGACGGACTGGATGGTGGCTTTTATTTTCGGCCAGTTATAGCCTTCGGCATCCTGAAATTGTTTGAATTGAATTTCTCCTATGAGAGTATATCTGATGTCGGAACATGGAGTAATGCGAATGTCGGACTCCTGCTCGTCTTTTAACTTCGGTCGGCTCTTAATATAACACTTTCCATCTCAGGAGTTATCAAACCTTCTTCTCTTGAATTGATGCAGGATAAATCTTCTTTATCCGTATCTTTAAGTAACAAATATTTAATTGTCATATGGGGAAGGTTAAAGGAGCTGTGCATTTTATTCATGAAAATTTCTTATTGCAAAACAGCTTTGCTCAAAAACTCTACTATGACCATGCAGCGAAGCTCCCTGTAATTGATTATCACAATCATCTCTCTCCCAGGCGAATTGCGGAAAACTACCAATTCAAAAACATAACTGAGGCCTGGTTAGCAGAGGATCACTATAAATGGCGGGCCATGCGGGCATCCGGGGTGCGCGAGAGATACATCACCGGTGAGGCAGATGCCGGCGAGAAGTTTTTGAAATGGTCGGAAGTACTTCCGAATCTGTTGAGAAATCCACTTTTTCATTGGTCGCAGCTTGAACTCAAACGTTATTTCGAAATAGATGATTACCTCAATCCGGATACAGCTGAAAACATTTTTCATTATACCAGTGAGCAATTGCAATTACCTTCGCATAGTACTCTGGGACTGCTTAATACCATGCAGGTTGAAGTTGCCTGCACTACCGACGATCCGCTTGATGCCCTTGAACACCATCAAGCACATCGGAAATCGGGATCAGCACTATTGCTGCTTCCGGCATTCAGACCTGATAAGGCCTATGCGGTAGAAGATCCTAAATCCTATTTCGAATACCTGCAGTCGCTGGAACACGTTTCCGGCATCGCACTGAACTCATTTTCCGATCTGCTCGCAGCACTTGACAATCGCATAGTTTATTTCCATCGCAATCATTGCAGGTTGGCAGATCATGGACTGGAATTCATGCCATATGCCGAAGGTAGCAGCTTTGATATAGAAGCGATCTTTAAAAAGCTTTTGAATCAGCAACGCCTTTTCGAAGATGAGGCAGCCATTTTTAAGTTTTCAGTTTTGCAACATTTATGCAGATCCTATCATAATCACGGCTGGGTACAACAATTTCACCTGGGGGCGCTCAGAAATACAAATCAAAGGATGTTGCACAACCTGGGACGTGATAGCGGCTACGACTCCATCGGAGATTTTATGCAGGCTGCCCCACTTTCCAAATTCCTTAGTTCACTGGACGAAACGGATCAGCTGGCCAAAACAATCCTCTATAACTTAAATCCTGCCGATAATGCCGTCTTTGCCACCATGTGCGGTAATTTCAATGGCAGTGGCATCAAAGGTAAGATCCAATGGGGGTCTGCATGGTGGTTCCTCGACCAGAAAGATGGGATGGAGGAACAAATCAATACCTTGTCTAATATGGGAATGCTGAGCAGTTTTGTTGGAATGCTTACAGATTCCAGAAGCTTCCTGTCTTTTCCCAGGCATGAATATTTCAGAAGGATCCTCTGCAATCTTATAGGCAAAGATGTTGAAGAAGGTTTACTCCCTAAAGATGAGAAATGGCTTGGAAAGATGGTGGCCGATATCTGTTATCACAACGCGAAAACCTATTTCAATTTTCAATAGGATCTGTTCATTTTGTCTTGATTTAAAAAAGAAATCATAATTAAAATCCAAATAAGTCAGGTAACCAAAGACTGATCTCAGGTACATAAGTAACCAAGAGTAACACAATCAACATCGCTACAAACAATGGCAATAGTGGCCTGATAACCTGTTGAATAGACAACCCGGCTACACTGCAACCAACAAAGAGCACAGATCCAACAGGCGGCGTACAAATCCCGATACATAAATTCATGATCATAATGATCCCAAAATGTATTGGGTCGTAACCCAGATCAGTAACGATGGGCAGGAAAATGGGTGTGAAGATCAGTACGGCAGGGGTTATATCCATAAAGATCCCTACAAGTAGTAGAATAAGGTTGATCAGGATCAGCACAAGGATCGGGTTATCACTGATTCCCAGTAAGAGCGAAGTAATGGCCTGGGGGATCTGTTCATAACTCATAACCCATGACATGGCAATTGAAGTAGCCACCAGCAGCAATACAATGCTGGATGTTTTTATTGTTTCTAAGAGTATGGGGCGTAGATCTGAAAAACGGATCTCCCTGTAAATAAAGGCAAGGGCAAAAGTGTAAATCACCGCAATGCCAGAGGCCTCTGTAGCGGTAAAATACCCGGCCACGATACCGCCGATCACCACTACTAAAAGCAAAAGGCTGGGCAGTGCATCCAGAAACCGCCGGGAGAAGACAACAAGAGATACAAACTTTTCTGTTGGATATTTTTTGTAGATCGAATAGATCGCGGCAACCAACATCAAAGCAAGTCCGATCATCATACCGGGAATGTATCCGGCCAGGAACAATGCGGCAATGGATACGCCGCCACTGGCCAGTGAATAAATAATAAGGATATTACTAGGTGGGATGATGAGCCCGGTTGTTGCGCTGGTAATATTGACCGCTGCACTAAAGGACTTGTCGTAACCTTCCTCTTCCATCTGCGGGTTCATGAAGCCACCTATCGCAGAAGCAGCTGCAACCGCCGAACCGGATATAGCTCCGAACAACATACAGGCTATAATGTTTACAAAGGCCAGTCCGCCTGGTATGGGGCCTATAAGTGCTTTGGCGAAATTAATGAGTCGAACAGCAATCCCGCCCCTGTTCATAACCTGTCCGGCCAGAATAAAGAAAGGTATTGCCAAAAGCGTAAAACTATCCAGGGAGGTTGCCATTCTTTGGGCCAGCGTTGTTACAGACGGCAAAAAAGGTAAGGCAAAAATCAGGGTCAGCACCGCGGCCATACCAATAGCAAAGGCCACCGGCACCCGCATACCAAGGAATATTAAAAAACTCAGGATCAGTATAAGGACTTCAATATGCTCCATAACTAAGCATCCTCGCTTTTTATCAGTGAAATAAAATGGTCTGTACAGTAATAGATAATGAGTAAACCGCTAACAGGTAAGATCAGGTAAATAAATCCAAGGGGTATTTGCATAGCCGCCGACCTCTGTTCCAGGTAAAAGGTGATCCATGAAAGTCGTCCTCCACCAATGACCAGAACAGCCAAGCTGAAGATCGCGATACTGACCAATACAAAACCGTCAAAAAACGCCCTGTTCTTACGGACCAGTCTCGAAGGCCAAAGATCAATAGCCAGATGCAGATTCTTCCCGGTAGCATAGGCTGCTCCCAGTAGCCCTACCCAAATCAGGCCAAAACTCGACAATTCATCCGTCACTGTGCTCGGACTTCCCAATATAAACCTGGAAAATACCTGCCATATCACGCTGATGAGCATCATGCTAAATAGTCCCAGAAGGACCAGCTCCAAGATTCGATCAATTTTTTCTCTCATCGGCTATGGCCTCTATTAATTTGATTACCTCAGGTTCATCTGTAAATAGTTCGCTAATGGCGGATGTCTTTTTCTCGAAAAGGCTCTTATCTGGATAGCTTACCTCTACCCCGGCCTCAATAATTGCCTGGAGTGAAAGTTGTTCAGATTCGGCCCAAAGCTTCCGCTGATGTATAGCAGATTCCCTGGCTGCCTCCATAATCCAATCCTTTTCGCGTGAATTGAATCGTTTCCAGGAATCCGTCCCGACCAACAGCACGTCAGGAACGGCCGTATGCTCATTCATGCTGTAGAACCGACAGACCTCATAATGCTTGGAGGTATAAAAACTGGGAAGGTTATTTTCAGCGCCATCCACCACTCCCTGCTGGAGAGCAGTATACAATTCACCCCATGAAATAGGTGTTGGAGCGCCCCCTAGCAGATTCACCATGGCCACAGCCATATTGCTCTTCTGAACCCTGATTTTTAGTCCCGCCAGATCCTTTGGGCTGTCTACAGGCTTTTCCTTTGTGTAGAAACTTCTGCTTCCGGCATCGTAAAACGTCAGCCCTTTCAGTCTGAAACGCTCGCCCTGTAATAACATCTTATTTCCAACTTCTCCATCAAACACGCGAAAAGCATGGGCCTTATCATAAAACACATAAGGTATGCTCAATACCTTGTATTCAGGAATAAAATTCTCCAGTACGGCTGCAGATACCTTGGTGATATCAAGGCTTCCTATTTGCAGTAATTCCAGGCACTCCCGCTCAGCACCAAGCTGTCCACTCGGGTATATGATCACCTTAAGTGATCCATTCGATTTTTCCTTTAATCTTTCCCCCAGAAAAACCATGGCCTGGTGAACCGGGTGATTCGTGTCAAGACCATGCGCCAGACGAATGGTTTTCACATGCCTTCTTTCGGCACAGGATAATAAGAGGAAGATCAGGCAAGTACCACAAATCCATCCCTTCATAGCAGATTTTGTGCGGACATATCGCAGGATTCTGTTTCGTACTTTTTGAGGATTTCGCACTAATAAAAAATGGCTATCTTGATCGTATTAATTGCGTAATTTAATAAATATACACTCGCAGCTATAGTTTTAATGCAGAATTCAGTTTATGAATGATCTATTCTCCATACGCGGAAAGATTATACTGATGAGCGGGGCGACAGGGGTTCTTGGAAGTGCCATAGCCAGCTCTCTTGCCAGCCATGGAGCCCGACTGTTGATCCTGGGCAGGAATCCCGAAAAGGTAGACAGTCTGGTAAGTCGGATAGTATCGGCCAATGGCAAGGCCTTCCCTTTTGTCGCGGATGTTACCTCTGAAGAAGACTTATCCAAAGTTTACCAGAACATTGATAAAGCATTCGGCAAACTGGATGTACTTATCAATGCTGCCGGTGGCAATTTACCCGGAGCCGTGATTCGCCCGGACCAGGAATTGACAGATGCAGATATCAATGAACTCCGCAAGGTTATGGATCTCAATTATCTCGGGAGCTTTATTCCCATAAAAGTGTTCCTTCCACTATTCCTTAAGGAAAAAAAGGGTAGCATTATTAATATTTCATCCATGACGGCTCAGCGGCCCTTAACAAGAGTTTTGGGTTACGGTTCTGCGAAAGCAGCCATCGACAACCTTACGAAGTGGCTGGCGGTGGAATTTTGTGACAAATATGGAAGTGGTATACGTGTAAATGCCGTCGCCCCGGGTTTCTTCCTGACCGATCAAAACAGGACACTACTCACTGAAGAAGACGGCAGCCTGACCGATCGCGGGCAAAAAATCATTACCAATACACCTATGAAGGAGTTTGGTCAGCCCGAAGATCTTCTTGGAGCACTCCACTGGCTCTGCAGTGATAGTTCCCGTTTTGTCACAGGCACAATAATCCCTGTAGATGGCGGATTTAATGCATATTCAGGTGTATGAGCACACTTCTCGAAACCATGCGCTGGTATGGCCCTAAAGACCCCGTAAGCCTGTCTGATATCCTCCAGTCAGGTGCAAAGGCCGTTGTTACAGCATTGCATGAAATTCCCAATGGGGAGATCTGGCCGCTGGAGACTATCCTGGAGCGCAAAGCCATTATTGAAAATGCAGGTCTTCATTGGGCCGTTGTAGAAAGTGTTCCGGTTCATGAAGACATCAAAACAGATAGTGGCAATTGCGAATTGTACATCCGAAATTATCAAAAAACACTGGAGAATCTGTCCGAAGCAGGCATCCATGTTGTATGCTATAATTTCATGCCGGTGATCGACTGGACCCGGACTGAACTCGACTTCGAACTTGTGGATGGGGCAAAAGCACTAAGATTTGATCATGCTGCCCTGGCCGCTTTTGATCTGTTCATCTTGAAGAGACCCAGGGCCAAAGAGGATTATTCTTCTACCCTGAAACTAGAAGCTGAAAAACTATACAATGAAATGGATCAGGCCGGTCGGGATAAACTACAGGCCACCATACTGGCCGGTTTACCGGGCTCCGAGGAATCTTATTCCCTGGATGATTTCAGAAATTCCCTTGAGCGCTATAAAATGATCAGCAATGAGAAATTAGCAGAAAATCTCAAAAATTTCCTGGACCAGCTTATTCCAGTAGCCGAAAAGAACAATATCCTTATGGCCATTCATCCCGATGATCCGCCTTTTCCAATCCTCGGCTTACCACGCGTTGTCAGCACGGCTGCTGATGTGAGCCGGATCTTTAAAAATCCTGACAGTATGAGCAATGGACTTACATTTTGTACCGGCTCGTTTGGAGTGAGGGAAGACAACGATCTCCTTACTATGGTTCAAAGATTTCAATCACGTATTCACTTTGTTCATTTAAGAAGCACGAAAAGGGACAAAAATGGGAATTTCTATGAAGCGGCTCATCTACAAGGTGATGTGCCAATGTATAAGGTAATGAAGAAGCTTATGCAGATCAAAGCCACCAGTAAAATTCCAATGCGCCCCGACCATGGCCACCAGATCCTTGACGATCTTAACAAATCATCGAATCCCGGATATTCTGCTATCGGGAGATTAAAAGGGCTGGCCGAACTAAGAGGTCTTATGTACGCCATTGAGCATGAAGGACAGTGACTACCATATCGATTCCGCACTGCTCACCTCGAAATCCAGTAAAATTAAATCTCCTATAGATCCATTAGAGATCTGCAATTCCTTATAATAGTCATCAGGGAAAATCTGGGCTGTCAAAACGTATTGCCCTTCATTGATAAATATTTCAATGGAAGACCAATCTAGCAAAATACGTATCTCAAAAGGATCTTCAGGCAGGTCTTCCAGGGGCATCAGCTGTATTCGTTCTGCGAACTTTTCATGAAAATCCACCTGGCCCGACCTACTCCTGTCAAGGCGAAATTCCTTTTTCTCCCTGTCCATTTCAAGAACCAGGCTATCTCCGCTTTCATTGGTGAATAGAATTTCAAAATCCCGAAGCGCCGACCTAAACCGAATTTCAGATTCATTGAAATGATCGAAATTAAATTGATGCGAGCTATCCCTTCCAATTACAATGTTTTTCTTGAATTCCGACTTAAAAACCGTTCCAAAATTATTAAGTGGATAATTAAACAGGCTCACATTCGTACCCGTTTGTCGCAGGCTGAGAGAGCGGGGAACTGTCATGGCACTACGCCATTTCTCCGTTGGTGTATTCCGCGCATAATCCCAATTACTCATCCATCCGATAAATATCCTGTCGCCATTAGGCACATTGTTGTATGTAACCCCGGCATAATTATCTGTTCCCCAATCGAGCCAGCGGGCTCCTTTCTGGTCAGAAGTAAAAGAGGTACCGTCAAAATCCCCCAAAAAGTATTGGGTTCCGCTACCGCCATTAGGTGCATTGGGATTAATACTAATGATCAGGACCCAAATCTCTTCATCCGTACCTTCAATCTTTAAAGGAAACAGATCGGGGCATTCCCACACCCCACCATGCGCTCCCTGTTCCCTGCCAAATTCACTTAGGTACGACCATTCTTTCAAGTTTGAAGATCTATAGAATTTTGCATGCTCGCCTGCCACCAATACCATTATCCAACTCCGGGTTCCTTCATGCCAAAACACCTTAGGGTCCCTGAAATCTTTGATGCCGTCATTTCCCAACACGGGATTACCTTCATATTTTGTCCAGGTCTTCCCATTATCGAGGCTGTATGCTATACCCTGGGTCTGAAAATCATTATTTCCGGCTCTTTCCCCGTTGATATCATGAATAGTATATGCTGCTACAAGAGGAGTTTTATTGTTTGTGCCAAAGCCCGAAGTATTATCCTTGTCCAACACAGCGCTGCCAGAGAAGATATATCCTTTCTCATCGGGGTAAAGCGCTATAGGTTTGTGCTCCCAATAGATCAGATCCTTGCTGATGGCATGGCCCCAATGCATAGGTCCCCAAATGATGTCTGCCGGATAATATTGATAAAACAGGTGATACACACCATCATTATATACCAGTCCATTAGGATCATTCATCCACTTTTCCGGTGGGGAATAATGAAACTGAGGACGAAATGGCTCCTTAAAAAAGTCTTCCGCTACGAGGTCTTCACCAGCATCCTTCTTTGCTGTACCCTCGGCACAGGCCGACAGTGAAAGAAATATAAGTGTGGTAATCAAAAAGGAGTAGACAACTTTCATTGCAAGAGCTTTGCAATAAAAATACTATTTATGACGAACTTTGTGAAGGTAAAACGGGATTGTTCCCGGATCAGTTGTTAGATGTGAACCCGAAGCGAACATATAGAATTTCAAACAAGGCAGGAATACTGTTAGGACTGTTGATCACTATTCTTCTAAAGGGATGTGGTCAGTTAACTATGGAAAGCACTTTGGATCAGTTCAATGAAGGCAGCGTACCTTACCTGAAAGTTTCTGAACTGGAAAACAATCCGCCTCAGTTTATACTGGATACCCGTTCAAAAGAAGAGTATATGGTCAGCCATATACCCGAGGCGATCTGGGTGGGCTTTGAATCTTTTTCTATGGACCAAATAGACTCTCTTGTACCCTCAAAAGAAACCGGGATTCTGGTGTATTGCTCAATAGGGGTCCGTTCGGAGGACATTGGTGAGATACTGATAGAAAATGACTATTCGGAGGTCAAAAATCTATACGGCGGAATATTTCAATGGAAAAACCAGGGTAAGAAGGTAATAGATTCGTCGGGTGCCGAGACTAATAATGTTCATGCTTATAGTAAGTTTTGGGGCCGGTTGCTGACTGAGGCAAATAAAGTATATTAGACGGATATTTCTGTAGATTTGAGAAATTCAAAAAAGGACCTCCTTATTATTTTCACCCGAAATATTGTGCTGGGCCAGTGCAAAACCAGGTTGGCCAAAACAATAGGTCATCAAAAGGCCCTAGATATCTATCGTTTTCTCGTTCAGCATACTGTAGATATAAGTCGGGACATCGGTGTTGACAAATGGGTTTTTTACTCGGAGCATCCCGAGGATAAGGATTTGTTTGATAATGCTGAATATGAAAAATTCAGACAACTCGGCCCAGATCTCGGTGCTCGTATGGATAACGCCTTTAAGGCCGGCTTTGATGAAGGCTATCAGCGCATCATCATCATCGGCAGTGATATTTACGATCTGGCTCAACTCGATATTGAAACTGCATTCAGCAGGCTGAAGGATCATGATTATGTTATCGGTCCGGCACAGGATGGAGGCTATTATTTGCTGGGAATGAAAAATAGAACACCAGGGATTTTTGAGAAGAAGGCCTGGGGCACGGATAGCGTCTTAAAAGACACACTTAAAGATCTGCAAACTGATGATGTTAAACTCCTGGAAACAAGGAACGATGTCGATATTTATGAAGATATAGCTGAGATCCCGGAATTTCAAAGATTCTTAAATAATTAAAATAAGATGACTAAAAAGCAGCTGGAAGACTCCACTAATTATTTAAAAAGCAAGGGATTTGATGCCCCCGAAATCGGAATTGTACTCGGAACAGGATTGGGTAAACTTGTGGATGAAATACAGGATCCAATAGTGGCCCATTATCACAACATTCCATTTTTTCCCCTGGCAACCGTAGAATTTCATTCCGGAAAACTGATCTACGGTAGTCTGGAAGGAAAGAAGGTGGTCGTAATGCAGGGTCGCTTTCATCTTTATGAAGGATATGATTTAACCGATATTACCTATCCCATTCGCGTAATGAATGAACTGGGGATCAAGAGGCTCTTTATAAGCAATGCAGCCGGGGCGTTAAATCTGGACTTCCGGAAAGGTGATATCATGCTTATTGAGGACCATATTAACCTTCAGGGTAGTTCACCGCTGGCATTCAAAACCGTATCTGAATTCGGTGATCGTTTTGTTGATATGTGCGAGCCCTATGATATCGAAATGCGATCGGCAATCGAGGAAATCGCCGGCAAGGAGGGGATTTCAATGCAGAAAGGGGTATATGCGGCCGTAGTAGGTCCGCAATTGGAAACAAAGGCCGAATATCGAATGTTAAAAACGATCGGAGCAGACGCTGTAGGAATGAGTACGGTACCGGAAGTAATTGTCGCCAATCATTTACGACTACCTATTGTAGCAGTATCAGTTTTAACTGATGAATGCGATCCTGACAATCTGCAGCCCATCAACATCGCCGAAATACTGGATGTGGCTGCAAATACAGAACCCAAAATGATCAAACTATTCAAAGAACTAATAAAAAGAATATGAGTTATTTAGACGCAACAACTGATTTGTACAAGGAGGCAGCGCTCAGCCCTGAAGTAGGCCTGTGCTGCACTACAAATCCCGTTTGGCAGTTCCCCGGCCTATCCATACCTGACATCATGCTTGAAATGAATTATGGCTGCGGTAGTACGGTCTCTGCACAAGACCTGGTAAGCGATCCGAAAGTCCTCTATGTAGGCGTAGGCGGTGGAATGGAATTGCTACAATTTTCCTATTTCTCCCGTCAAAAAGGAGGTGTAACCGGAGTAGATGTTGTGGATGAAATGCTGGAGGCTTCAAGAAAGAACCTGATTCTGGCTGAAGAGGAAAACGATTGGTTCCAAAACGACTTTGTCAGGCTGGTAAAAGGTGATGCCATGAACCTTCCGATAGAAGACGAGAGTATAGACGTTGCCGCTCAAAATTGTCTTTTCAACATATTCAAAAAAGAAGATCTTCAAAAGGCGATCTCAGAAATGTACAGGGTGTTGAAACCACATGGCAGGCTGGTGATGAGCGATCCTATCTGTGAGCAACCAATGAACGAAGAGCTGAGAAACGATGACAGGCTGAGAGCACTTTGTCTCAGTGGTAGTATTCCCCTGAAAAAATATGTGAAAATGCTGACGGATGCAGGTTTTGGTACAATTGAGATCCGGGCCAGGAGAAGTTATCGCGTCTTAACCCCTAATCATTATCCAACCGATGAGGTGATTCATATCGAATCCATTGAGATAGCTGCCATAAAAGATCCGATGCCGGAGGATGGGCCTTGTGTCTTTACCGGTAAAACAGCCATTTATTATGGTGATGAGGAATACTTTGACGATCAGAAAGGACATGTATTGCTTCAGAATCAACCCATGGCCGTATGCGATAAAACTGCGACTGCGCTCGGGCGGGCAAGTGATGAGATCTTTGTTAGTGATAGCAATTATCACTACAACGGAGGTGGCTGCTGTTAAGGGGTTGCTGGCTCAGGTGGATACTGTAAGTTTAGAATATGTTGATCGTACCAAAAGGATAAAGAAATTACTATGATTTACAATCTCAGTCTGATACTATTCCTTTTCCTTCAACCGATACAATTTTTTGGGACCTATGAAGAGGATTTTAAATCACCAGACCTTGTAAAGGAAAGTCCTGAACTACATAAATCCTGGGATAATTTGCTGAGAAAATTTGTGGATTCCGAAGGCAATGTGGACTACAGGGCTTTTAAAAATGAGGAAGACGTCCTGGATCAATACCTTGAAGATCTATCAGTAAAAGCACCCTCAGATACTGCACCCCGTGAAGAGGTACTGGTATATTATATCAATTTGTACAATGCGGCTACCGTCAAACTGATACTGTTGAACTATCCTGTAGGGAGTATCAAGGAAATTAAAAGTCCCTGGGACAAAAAATGGATCAAGGTTGGTGAGAAGATCATTTCCCTTGGGAACATAGAGCATAAGATACTGAGGAAACTGGATGAACCAAGGATCCATTTTGCAATTAATTGTGCTTCTTATTCCTGTCCGAAACTCATCAACATGGCATTTACCATTACAAATCTGGAACAACTTCTGGAACAGGCTTCCAAAGAATTTGTGAATGACAAGAAGCGCAACAGGGTAGGTGCGGAAAGTGCTGAGATTTCCGAAATTTTCAAATGGTATAAGTCGGACTTTACACAAAAAGGAAGTCTTACTGATTATATAAATCAATACAGTGACGTCCATATTAAGGAAGGGGTCAGGCTGAAGTATATACAATACGATTGGAGTCTTAATGAATCGAAGTAAAGGCAGTGAGAAACTGAGTATAGTTATTCCGGTCCTTAATGAAGAGGACTATATTGGTGAACTGCTCAGTTACCTCAATAACGTTTGTTCCGATTACACTCTGGAGATTCTGGTAATAGACGGTGGCAGCACAGATAAAACCGTACAAATTGCCAGAAATGCAGGGGCCAGTGTCTATTGTTCAGACAGGGGCAGAGCTGCACAGATGAATTACGGGGCAAGCCTGGCAAAAGGGGAAATACTATACTTTCTACATGTAGATACTTTTCCTCCGAAAGTGTTTGAAAATGCCGTATTAGACGCAGTGCAAGAGGGATATCCTGCAGGGTGTTTCCGAATGAAATTTGATACGGACAGTCGGTTCCTTCAATTCTTTGCCTGGTTTTCCAAGGTCAATCACAAACTATGTCGTGGCGGTGATCAATCCCTGTTCATTAAGAAGCAGCTTTTTCATGAACTGGGCGGTTTTAATGAGACATATAAAATTTACGAGGATACCGAATTTATTTGCAGGATATACGAAAGCGACAAATTCCGAGTACTGCCCTACTCTGTGATCACTTCAGCCAGGCGCTATGAACATATTGGAAAAGTAAGACTACAATTCCATTTTGGTGTCATCCACCTGAAACGTCTGCTTGGTGCCAGACCAGA
>CAJHXL010000009.1_pt1 | contig 69218 bp, 65 predicted proteins | sample 9198601 | NCBI WGS metagenome assembly CAJHXL01 (sample SAMEA7708277, study PRJEB35096) | sediment metagenome | biome: marine neritic benthic zone biome [ENVO:01000025]; feature: sediment [ENVO:00002007]; material: shallow marine sediment [ENVO:03000034] sea grass bed [ENVO_01000059] ...
CATATTCAGTATCGGATGCCGCATGAATTCCGACAAAACCGCCGCCGGACTGGATATATCGTTCAAAAGCCGCCTCCTGAACATGATCGAGCACATTTCCTGTTGTGCTGAGGAATATTACCGCTGAATAATCTTTTAATAGCTCTTCATCAAAAACGGCGGCGTTTTTAGTTGTATCTACTTCGAATCCGTTTTCAGTTCCCAGCTTTTGGATCGCCTCAATGCCTGCGGGGATAGAACTGTGCTTAAAACCAAGAGTTTTAGAAAATACGAGAACTTTGGGTTTACCTTCTCGCTTCTTAGGTTGACAAGCACCAATGAGGATACCGAGGAATAACAAAATAGATAATCGAAAATAATTCATTTTAGTAAAATGTAACGCTGTTAATTTGTCGAGGTATGAAGCTGTTATTATCCGGATTATTAGGGATGAGCACAGCTTCCAAGCACAAAATTAGAATTGAGATTATTAATGTATCTTTAAATAAACAAGGTCTAAAGATAGCCAAAGGGAATTGGATTAGCCAAGGGTAATTTTAAGATCATGGCGGCAACAAAAGAAGAGATAGAGGAACATTATTTTAAAACCCCGGAGGATTGGAGGGCCTGGTTGGAAGCAAACCACGATCTAAGTAAAGGCGTCTATATCATCATGTATAAAATTGGGCATGAGAAAAAGAGTATGCGCTGGGAGGAAGCGGTTCAACAGGCACTTTGCTATGGATGGATAGATAGCACCGTGAAAAGTCTGGGTGATGGTAAGCGAAGACAATATTTCTGTCCGCGGAAACCCAAAAGTGCCTGGAGTAAGCTCAATAAGACATATATAAAGGAGCTCATGGAAAAGGGCATGATGCACGAAAGTGGCCTGAAGAAAATTAATAATGCCAAAGCAGACGGGTCATGGACAGCTCTGGATGATGTGGAAAATGGGGTTATACCTGAGGACCTGCAAAAAGAATTCAATTCCAATCCAAAAGCATATTCAAACTACAACGACTTCAGTTGGACACATCGGAAGAGCTATCTCTATTGGTTGAATCAGGCCAAGAAAAGCGAAACAAGGCAAAATCGAATCAGAGAGATAATTAAGAATTGCGAAGCCAACATAAAATCCAGGACATAAACAGAATTTAAAATGAAAAAATTTCTCATACTGATCGGGGGGTTCCTGATCATCTCATGTTCACAATCTCAGATCAAAGTCAGTAAATCTGCGATGCTTTTTAAAAACGTCAATGTTATTGATGTCAGGGATGGAGGCATTATGGAAGATCTGTTTGTAGTTGTCGATTCGGGCAGAATAAAACACATTACCGATCGTGTAGATAATCCGGCGGATTTCAATACGCAAATAGAAGCGAAAGGCAAATTTATGCTCCCGGGTTTGGCAGAGATGCATGCCCATATTCCTTCGCCTCCGACCAGTGAGTTGCGTACAGAACAAACCTTGTATCTGTATCTGGCCAACGGCATAACCACTATACGGGGTATGTTGGGACATCCATCACACCTGGTGCTCAAACAACGTGTGGCCAGGGGCGAGATCCTGGGCCCCAGAATTTTCACCTCAAGTCCGTCACTAAATGGAAACAGCGTCCGGAGTCCGGAAGAGGCCAAAGAAAAAGTAACGGCCTATGCCGAGCAGGGATATGATTTTTTAAAGATCCATCCAGGTATCAAGCTCGATGTTTTCGAAGCATTGGCTTCAACGGCCATGGAAAAAAGGATTCCTTTTGCCGGCCACGTACCTGTAGATGTTGGCATCAATCGCGCTTTAAAGAGCGGCTTCGCAACCATCGATCACATCGACGGTTTCCTGGAAGGATTGGTGCCCCCTGAAGCAAATGCAGACCCGAATTCCAATGGTTTTTTCGGATATAATTTTACATCGATGGCCGATACCACCAGGATTCAAGCTCTTGTGGAGTTATCTAAAGAACAAGGCGTTTGGGTGGTTCCCACTCAAACACTATTCGAACGCTGGTTTGCACCTACCTCAGCTGATGACATGCTTTCTGAACCGGAAATGCAGTATATGCCTCAGGCCGTTCTGAACAACTGGAAACAGCGTAAGCTCGAATCCACCGGCGAAGGTAGTCAGTTTAACGAAGAGCTCTGGGTTGACTTTATTCAGATACGCCGCCAATTAATCAGGAACATCCAGGACCATGGCCAGGGACTGCTACTGGGTTCAGACGCCCCACAATTATTCAATGTGCCGGGATTTTCCATTCACCACGAAATGGAAACGATGATCAAGGCAGGACTTAGCCCTCTTGAAATTATTCAGTCAGGAACGATCAATGTAGCAGAGTACCTACAACTATCGGATGAGATGGGTGAGATCAAGGAGGGTATGCTGGCAGATGCAATCCTGGTCAATAGAAATCCCCTGGATGATATCAGTGCCTTAAAAGAGCTTAGCGGGGTCCTGAATAAAGGCAGATGGCTTTCCAGAGAAGAACTGGACCACGGACTCAATGAAATAAAGGTTAGGACCAATTAATGCGAATCAATTATGCTGAGAAGAGAGTTTATCAAGAAAAGTACCATGGCAGGGAGCATCAGCCTGCTACCGTTTGAAATACTGGCAAACAGTCTTAAAACATCAAAAAATAATATATTCCTGGATCAGATTGGTCTGCAATTATTTTCCATACCCTTCTTGTTGGAAAACGATTTTGAAAAGACACTGGCCATGCTATCTGAAATGGGTTATTCAAAACTTGAACTATATGGACCTTATACCTTTAGCGCCGCCTCTGCAAAGGAAAATTGGAAAAACCTGGCCCCGCGTCTGGGATTTTCAGGTAGTGGTTTTTTTGGAAGAGAAGCTGCTGAACTAGCCAGATTGTTACATTCAAATAATTTGTCAGTACCTGCTATTCATACAGATCTGGATACACTGGAGAACGAAATGGGCGGCCTTGCCAGTGCCGCTGAAACACTTGGTTTCGAATATGTGGTACTGCCTGCGCTACCCGAGGAAAAGAGAAGCAGTATGGAGGACTATAAGGCTACGGCAGACCTCTTTAACCGCATCGGGAAAAGTGCTGTAGATCACGGAATAAAATTTGCCTATCACAATCACGGCTATGGCCTGGTTGAAATGGAGGGCCAAATCCCATTACAGTACCTTATCGAAAATACGGATCCGGAATGGCTATTTCTTGAAATGGATATCTTTTGGACTACAGCGGGCCGGGCTGATCCATTGGAATACCTGAAAAAATATCCCGGCAGATATCGCCTGATGCATGTAAAGGATATGAAAGAAAAGAAGCACTTTTCAGGAGATGGCGGTAATCCTTCACAATGGATGGAATTATTTCCTCTTATGTGCCCGGCTGGGGACGGTATTATTGAACTGGAAAAGATCATCCCTGTGGCAATAGAATCAGGTGTGGAGCATTTTATTGTGGAACAGGACCTTGTAAAAGAACCTCAGCAGGCATTAAGTCAAAGTATTGGCTACCTTAAGTCCATCTAGGAAAACTCAAACAACTTTCCAGGTAGTTTGTAATGGCATTTGTCTAAGCCTTTTACCGGTGATCTTATAGGCTGCATTAGCTATAGCAGCTGCTATTGGCCCAATTGGAGGTTCACCTACAGCTCCGGGAGAATTGCTATTTTGGAGAAGTACTATATCTATTTCTCTCGGACAATGCTTCATTAATGCCATTCGGTAGGGGCCATAGATCTCCGGCTGCAGTTCTCCGTCAACAACCTTCATTTCTTCAAATAGTGCCGCACTTAATCCCATTATAATGCTTCCTTCACATTGTGCCCGTACCTGATCGGGATTTACAATCATACCCGGGTCGATGGCACATGTTACCTTATGCACTCTAATCTCTCCCTGGTCTACAGAAACTTCAGCTATCTGAGCTACCGGGGTATTGGCATCGGTTGAAGCAGCAAATCCCATAGCCCTGCCGTCCCTGACTTCGTTGGTCCAGCCAGCGCTCTCCGCTGCCGCCCTGATCACTTCTTTTAGACGATAACCACGATCGTCATCCTGGATCTGATCAATCCTGAAATCGACGGGATCCCGTCCTGATATTTCTGCCAATTCGTCCATAAAACTTTCTATGGCAAATGTATTGGCCAGCAAGCCCAGGCTTCGCCACCAACTGGTTGCAAATGGTAGCTTTACGCGCCAGGAAACAGCCCTGAAATTAGGGATCTTACCATACTGGATCATTCCCCCGCGCCAGGCACCGATGTCGGCTCCTAACAAGGGTTCAGCAATTGGTGGGGTAAGTGGCGACCCAAACATGACATCTCCACTGGAAACATTGTGTTCAATCGCCTCAATAAGACCATTGGATTTTAGTCTTGCCTTAAGAATATGGTGGGTAGGAGGCCTGAATGTGTCGTGCTGGAATTCCTCTTTACGAGTAAAAAAACACTTTACAGGTTTGCCAACAGCACTTGATAGCAATGCCACCTCCACGGCATGGGGGGTGTGTAATCTCCTCCCGAAGCCACCTCCCAGGAAAGTTGGTTGTATGATGACCTGTTCTTCTTTCATACCAAGTCGATCTGCCACCTCAGATCTTGTGATCTTCACCACCTGAGTAGATATCCAGATGGTGGCCTTATCTTCTTCTACAAATGCCACGGCTCCATTAGGTTCCAATTGTGCATGAGCGCCAATAGGACTGCTGTACTCGGCACTGATGATATCGGGATCCTTCAGGATGCGTTTCGCTTTGCCTTCTTTCTGAATGGTGTAGGGAGTCCCCTGCCCCACCTTGATCATGTTTTCAATCTCCTCAGTATTCCATATCTTATCTACTTTCCATTCAACTGCGATCTTTTCTTTGGCATTTTCTGCTTCGGTATAAGTATGGGCCACAACGCCTATAAAGTCTTTTTCCTTTACCACCTTGATCACTCCAGGCATATCCTCTGCTTCTTTGGTGTCGGCAGAAACGAAACGTGCACCAATAACAGAAGGTCTTACAATGGCACCATATAGCATATCGGGTATCGAAACGTCGTATCCGAAAATGGGTGCTCCAGTCACTTTTTCCAATAAGTCTACCCGGGGCACAGCTTGTCCGATTAGTTTAAATGTTTCCGGGTCTTTAAGTTTGGGAACATCAGGAACACGCCATTCATTAACCCCCGTGATAGCTTCACCATAGGTCATTTTTGATGTTCCAGTGCTCAAAACACCCTGGGAAGCAGTGATGTCTTCTATGCCCACCTCCCATTTCGCAGCTGCTTCCGTTTTGATCATTTCACGCATGGTGGCCGCCAATTCCCGAAGTGATATCCACAAACTCGAAATAGAGGTGCTTCCGCCTGTACTGATTCCGTCAATATTACCGGTGGCTGTTGATGCATGAACTACCTGTATCTGGTTCATATCGACCTCAAGCTCCTCAGCGGCAATTTGAGCCAAACCTGTAAAAGTTCCCTGGCCCATCTCAACCTTTGGACAATGCAGTATTATTGTATTGTCTGTTCGGATCTCAAACCAAAGAAGTGGATCATCTGTATTTCCGAGATATGGTAATTCTGCCGAATTAGCCATGTCCGCAATTTGTCGACGAATAGGATTTCTGGCCAGGTATGTCGTCCCTACAATTAGTGCTGTACCTCCAAGGACGGATCTTGCAATAAACTTTCTTCGCGATATCTTGCCTTTTTTAGCCATTCTGATCCTCAATTATATCATTACTTTTCTGCAGCTGTATCGCAGCAGCCCGGTGTATCGCCTTGCGTATCCTGTAATGTGTACCGCATCGACAGATATTGAGAATTTGCTGATCTATTTCATCATCTGATGGCTGAGGATTCTTTTGGATCAAAGCTGCTGCCGCCATCATAAACCCCGACTGGCAGTACCCGCACTGAGGCACTATCTCCTCAATCCAGGCCTGTTGTACGGGGTGTAAGTCCGTAGAAGTACCCAGACCTTCAATGGTAGTGATCTTCTTGCCCTCGGCCATTCCCGCCGGATAGGTACAACATCTGATGGCATTTTCATCTATCATAACCGTACAAGCTCCACAGGCAGCCTTGCCACAACCAAACTTGGTGCCTTTCAGACCCAGATAATCCCGAATTACCCAAAGTAATGGGAGCGTATCTTCTGCTTCAAGTTCTACGGGCTCGTTGTTAAGGGTAAAAGATATTTTCATAGGGCGGCATTTGTGATCAGGGCATTGTTTAAATATATGCTCAATTATCAAGTTCCCCAAGTGGATGACTGTTAAAGAAAAGGCCGGCCAGTGTGATGAGCACTTAACAAGGCTTTAAGATTTTGCTTTACAGATTTATTTACCTTTAGCTTTCTTAACATTTCCAACCTGAATAAATGCAAAAAATTACATTAGTGCTGATCATTTCTATTTCAGCAATTCTTCATTCTCAACAGTTCGACACAAAACTCTTACAAGACCTCAAACCCAGGAATATAGGGCCTGGTGGTATGAGCGGCCGGGTAACAGCTATAGATGTAGTACTGTCAAATCCGGATCTCATGTATGCGGGGACGGCCTCTGGGGGATTGTGGAAATCAGAATCAGGAGGCATACGGTGGGATCCAATATTTGACAAGGAAGTAACGGCATCGATTGGTGCAGTAGCCATTCAACAGTCTAACCCTTCTGTAATATGGGTTGGTACAGGTGAAGGTAATCCCAGGAATAGCCTCAACGGTGGTTTTGGAATCTATAAATCTCTTGACGGTGGTAAGAGCTGGAAGATGATGGGTCTTGAAAAAAGCCGGCATATCCACCGTATCATCATCCACCCAAACGATCCAAACACCGTATATGTGGGCGCCATAGGCTCTCCCTGGGGTGAACATCCGGAGAGAGGTGTATACAAGACCACAGATGGTGGTTTAAGCTGGACCAGGATCCTGTCCAGCAATAATCGTAGCGGAGTTGCAGATCTTGTTATGGATCCGGCGAATCCCAATAAATTAATCGCCTCCCTTTGGGAGCATAAGAGAGATCCCTGGTTCTTCAAATCAGGTGGTCCTGGCAGCGGTATCTATATGACCCACGACGGGGGTGAGAACTGGAAGCAACTAGGAGAAGAAGAAGGCCTTCCCAAAGGTGAACTGGGCCGGGTAGGACTTGCCATAGCTCGGGGAAAGCCCAGGGTGGTCTATGCACTCATAGAATCAAAAAAAAATGCGCTATACCGGTCTGAAGATGGCGGTTTCAAATGGAAAAAGGTCAATGATAAAAAGAATATCGGGAACCGACCCTTTTATTATTCCGATATCTATGTAGATCCTCAAAATGAAAACAGGATCTATTCAATTTTTACCTATGTTAATGTATCTGAGGATGGAGGCCGGAATTTCAAACAACTAATGCCTGCGTACCAGGTAAGTAACGGTGTTCATCCTGACCATCACGCCTGGTGGATCCATCCCGGGAATGGCCAGTTTATGATTGACGGGAACGACGGTGGGCTCAACATCACGAAAGATGGAGGTTCTTCCTGGCGTTTTATCGGTAATCTTCCCGTAGGACAGTTCTACCACATCAATACAGACAATGAGTATCCCTATAATGTATATGGGGGAATGCAGGATAATGGCTCCTGGAGGGGACCGGCATATGTATGGAGAGAACAGGGTATCAGGAACAGCTACTGGCAGGAAATCACTTTCGGGGATGGTTTTGATGTGATACCGGATCCCGATGATTCCCGTTACGGCTATTCAATGAGTCAACAGGGATTCGTATCGCGCTATGACTGGCAAACGGGTAATAATTATTTGGTGCGTCCTACCCCACCCAACGATTCTACCCAATTGCGCTTCAACTGGAATGCGGGAATTGGACAGGACCCTTTCGACAATAACACGGTCTATTTCGGCAGTCAATTTGTTCATCGAAGCAAAGACAAGGGCCTTACCTGGGAAATTATTTCACCTGACCTGACCACCAATGACCCGGAAAAACAAAAACAGGATGAGAGTGGCGGACTCACTCTTGACGCTACCGGAGCAGAGAATTATTGTACTATACTGGTCATAGAACCATCTTCCGTTGAAAAGGATATGCTTTGGGCGGGAACAGACGACGGACGTGTTCATTTTACAACGGATGCCGGGACATCATGGACAGAAGTGAGCAGCAATATTAAAGGATTGCCATCGGGTAGTTGGATCGCACAGATTAAGGCTTCTTCCAGGAACAAAGGCGAGGCCTTGCTTATCGCCAATGATTACAGACGCTACAACTACTCACCATATGCATATAGAACCAGGGACTACGGCAAAAGTTGGGAGCGTATTGTTGACGGTAATGATGTACAGAGTTATACACTATCCATAATAGAAGATCCGGAGAATCCGGCATTGCTCTTCCTGGGTACGGATGACGGACTGTATTTTACTCTTAACAGCGGCCAGTCATGGCAAAAATGGAATGAGAGTTTTCCAACTGTTTCCACCAAGGACCTGGTCATCCATCCACGTGAACAGGATCTTGTGATCGGTACCTTCGGCCGGGCAGCCTGGGTTCTAGACGATATCAGACCGTTGCGCGAAATCGCTTCAAATTCCAGCATATTGGACGGGGATCTGGAGGTTTTCAGTCCACCTGATGCCTATTTGGCCGCCTATCAGCAGCCAACGGGCAGCAGATTTGGTGGTGATGCGATCTTTAACGCCGAAAACAGAAAAAAAGGGGCTATGATCACTTATTATATCAAAGAGGGATATAAAAAAACAGCTGAAGAGACCGCGGAAAAGAAAACGGAAGCTGAAGATGAGATGGAAGCTGATCAGGAAGAAGAGACTACAATTAAAAGAGATTCCATAAAACTTCAGGTCTACGATGGTGATCGGTTGATAAGGACACTAAGGCATAAGTCACCAGAAAAGGCAGGGTTATACAGGATATACTGGCAATTGGATGAAGCAGGGGCCGAGAAGCCCAGCCGAAAAGCTAAAACAAAAAAAGAAGAGCCGTCGGGTATGCCTGTCAAGCCCGGATCCTACAAACTGGTGTTAAGTTATGGAACTGTATCGGATTCTACGGAAATCAATGTCAGGACAGATCCCAGGATAGAAGTAGATACGAAGGCCATGGAAGAGATTCATAATGCGCAGTTAGAATTAAAGGGATATACGCAACTTGCGGCAGATGCGGTAAAGCAGCTTGTTGAAAATAAAGAAATCGCTATCGATCTGAGGAAAAGACTCAATAAGAAGGACAAAGAGAAATTCAAGGATGAAATCAAAAAATCCAATGAGCTTGTAATTACAATTAATGATCTCATTGCCCTATATATAGGCAAAGAAGATAAGCGGCAAGGAATTATCCGCAATAAGGAAATGAATGTAATGAAGCGTATTGAGACCGCGCAGCGCTATGTGAACAGCAGACAAAACGGACTGACTGAAACAGAACGAAACCTAGTTAAATTTGCCAGGCAGGATCTTGAAAAGGCTCTGGACAAAACAAATAAATTTTTCAACGAAGAGTGGGCGGCCTATCAAAAAAGCATTGATGGCGACTACCTTTCCCCTTTTACAGAATTGAAATCTTTTGAAATTGAATAGATGAAAAAAGTTGTAGTAATTCTCCTGATGTTGTTATCAACTGGTATTTATGGCCAGATCAACGGTGAAGAACGTCTCGGAGCATGGTATATGTATTTTGGCACCAATCGGGTTTCAGATCGATGGAGTATTCATACGGAAGCCCAATTTCGTTTTTGGGAGAGCTTTGGGAATTTTAACCAGCTGCTTTTACGTGTAGGAGGTAACTATCATATCAGTGAAGAAGCCATCGCGACTCTAGGCTATGGCTACATCAGTACTGATGTCACTTTTGACGAACCAGTCGGAGAAGAAAATGTTCAGGAACACAGGATTTTCGAGCAGTTTATCCTAAAGAACGAAGTATGGAAGTTCTTGTTCGAACATCGATATCGCTTCGAACAGCGCTTCATAAGTATTGAAGACGAGAATCTTACCAGGCACCGCGCCCGATACCGGCTGCAGATCACTTTACCTCTTACCAAAGTATTATTTATCAACGTATATGACGAGATATTTCTGAATTTACAGGACGAGGTATTCGATCAAAACAGGCTATACGGAGCATTGGGATTTAAGATCTCACCCCAGGCTTCCGTGCAGGTCGGATATCTGAAACTACATGTTCCCTCAGCGAATTATGACAGACTTCAGTTAGGCTTCTTCTATAATCCCGACTTTAGAAGTAAATCAAATTCAATACCATGAACCTTCAAAAAGTCAATTTCAGAAACAAGGATGGCCAGCTGCTGGTTGGCAGACTGGAATTACCTGTAGATCAGCATCCTCACAACATGGTCTTATTTGCCCATTGTTTTACCTGTAACAAAAATCTTGCCGCCGTTCGCAATATAAGCAAGGGGCTTATTGCCAATGGTTTCGGAGTTTTAAGATTTGATTTTACAGGCCTGGGCGAAAGTGAAGGCGACTTTGCCGATACCAATTTTTCAGGTAATGTAGAGGACTTAATAGCGGCGGCTGATTTTCTAAAAGATCAATACCAGGCTCCTACCCTACTTGTAGGCCATTCGTTAGGGGGAGCGGCTGTAATATTTGCTGCGGCAGAGATTGATTCTGTGAAGGCAATAGCCACGATAGGAGCACCTGCCAATCCTGTACATGTGAAGCATTTGCTCAGGAGCAGTATAGATGAAATACATCAATCAGGAAAGGCTGTTGTGAATCTTAGCGGTCGGGATTTTACAATCAAGAAGCAGTTTCTCGATGACCTGGAAAACAATTCATTGCCGGAAGTAGTTCAGAATTTAAAGAAAGCATTATTGATCATGCATTCACCTCAGGATGATACGGTTAAAATTGAAAATGCAGAGGCGATCTATGTGAGTGCCAGACATCCTAAAAGTTTTGTGTCCCTGGACGGAGCGGATCATTTACTATCCAACAAGGCAGACTCCTTATATGTGGGGAAAACAATTTCTGCATGGGCAGAACGCTATCTGAACGTTTCAGAAGACGAAAAACCCAAGACTAGTCATCAGGTAGTGGCAAGTCTGGACAATGAGGACGGTTTCACTACTCAGATGAAAGTTGGTAATCACTATTTGACCGGGGATGAACCCCTTGAATTTGGCGGTAATGATTTTGGTCCGTCACCCTATGAATTTGTATCTGCAGGACTGGCAGCCTGCACGGCTATGACCCTCCAGATGTATGCTAAACGCAAAAAGTGGGATCTTCAAAATGTTGAAGTTCACAGTTCTCACGATAAGATCCATATGGAGGATTGCAGTAATTGTGAGACTGCGGTCTCCAAAATCGATACATTTCAAAGGGCGATCAAACTTTCAGGCGATCTGGATGAGCGTCAAAAAAGCAGATTACTTGAGATAGCTGATAAATGTCCAGTTCACAGAACCTTAGAGGGTGAAACTAAGATACTGACGAAATTGATCGAGTAATGGAGAGTCCTGTGTTTGAAGTCTGTATCAGGGGGCCGCATTCATTGATCATACCTGATCAATACGCCCTTATGTTTACTGAAAAGGGCCATTCCAGGGTAAAGGTAGTGGCTCAATTCGAGGGAAAGACACTGGAATTTCATGCCGCCTTACAGCGTTATCAGGGCAACTTCGTCATGACATTTGGTAAGCGCTATCAAAAAGAACTCGGCATCTTTCCCAATGACTATTTTCAGCTACAGTTTTTTGAGGACCTGAGCAAATACGGGGTAGAAATGCCTGAAGAGCTGGAAGAGGTACTAAATAGTGATGAAGATGCGAGGCAAATATTCGAGTCCCTTACTCACGGAAAGATTCGCAGTGTAATATATTCTATATCAAGATACAAGAATACTCAGACCAAAATTGATAAATCGCTCATCCTTGCCGATAATCTCAAACGCGGAGTACGGGATCCCAGAGATTTTTTTAAGTCGGTTTGATATGACTTCGAATAATATGTACCTTTAAAAAAATTCAAAAATCATTACAAAATGAGAATTACTAACCTATTGCTTGCAAGCTTGTTGATAGGCATTGCCTTCGGATGTAAAGAAACCAAAAAGGAATCTGAAGCAGTAGTTGATGAAGGCGATCAGGCTATGGAGGAAGTGGTGGAAATTGAAAAGGTGTCTTTTATGATGGAATCTAAGAGCGGCAGTGAAGTGGTTGGCGAGGTAAGCTTTACCGAACAGGACGGCTCTGTGAGTATGATGGCAAAGTTGAGCGGTTTAAGTCCGGGCGAACACGCAATACATCTTCATGAAAAAGCCGATTGTTCGTCGGATGACGGCAAATCTACCGGAGGCCATTGGAACCCTACGGCAGAACCCCACGGGAAATGGGGAGCAGAGGAAGGATTTCACAGAGGTGATATCGGAAATTTTACAGCGGATGAGGATGGAAATGCAACGGTTGAATTCTCCACGGATATGTGGTGCCTGGGTTGCGAGGATGCTAATAAAAACATTATTGGAAAGGCAGTCATCGTTCACCAGGGTGTTGATGACTATACTTCCCAGCCAAGTGGGGCAGCTGGTGCGAGAGTAAGTTGTACGGGTATCATTGAGTAAGGGCGGAATCAAAACACAATAAAAAACCGCAGCTTACTAGCCTGCGGTTTTTTAATAACGATACAAATGGTTTGATTAACGTCCCAGAGGGACTCATTGCAGCGTTCTCGAATTTTGGTTAAAGTAATTTTTCTCTATAATTATTTAATTTTTTGTGGAGTAATCATGAGATCTTTTTTTCATTTCATTCTTTAGCGAGGTATAAGCCTGCCAAACCCGAAATACGAGAAAGATCATGATGGAAATCCAGATAAAAAAGAGGTAATATTCCATAACATAGTCGATTTGGGTTAATAACTAGTTCTCGGTTGATATTAGCTAATTCTGTAACACTTGGGGCGTTGAGAAATGCGTAACTATCAGTATTTGAACGATAAACATATACATTTCGTCTATCTTATCCTATGATACTGTTAAATAAAATGCAAAAACCAGCCGTTTTTTCGATGAATTGCACACTTCAGAACAGAATTTTGTTAAAACATTATAGAAATTAGGGCAAAGTCCTAAGAATTATACAATTAGAACTTGTTAAGCTCTATTGCCCAACATGAGTAAATTCGGGCAATTTCTTTTATTTTTGATAATAACAATCCCGGATATCATGAACCCCTCTGCATCTGGATGGATAGAAAAGTACGGACATGTCATTGAAGACAACCTGGAGGCCTTTAGGGACCACCAGGATTTATATTCCGGTTTAAAGAAAGCCGGTTTCGTCTATGGCCTTAATACAAAGATACCCAGGTTCATTGAGGTCAGGCACAATCTATCTGAAGATGAAAAGGCCAAAATAAACCTGCTGACTGCCCTGTTTTTTACCTACCGTTTGCATTACGGTGACTCAGATTTCGGGGATTTTCTGCACAGGGGTTTTGATTTCTACAAGCTGCTCAATATCAACCAGACTTCATTAGTTGATAAGATCCTGTCTGGAAATAGAACTCCAACCAAGTTGGAAACACTAATCAATTCGCGGGTATATCTGGATGATAATGTCTTTAGTAAAACATTTAACAGCCTGGTTATTAATAGTCTGCTGTTTATTGATGTATTGACATTCAAGCATTATCTGGAAGAAGGGGAGAATATACGTATGCATGCCCAGTCTTTGGAATACCTGGTGATAAATATTGCCTATCACGCTCTTAATTCAAAGGAAAAGAACAAGTCTGATGAAAAACTGTCCCTATTATTCGAATCGTCATTGACATTTGTAGAACGGATGGAGAAAGATATTGATGGATCTTATCGCAACCAGTTGATACAGGATCCGTTCTCCTGGAAGAACCAGTACTTTCTGGACATGGCTTGCGTAAGTGTCTGGGAGGACAATACAATGGATTTCCTGGAGTCTGAGTTTATTTATGGGATAGGCAAGGATTTGGGCTTTGCAGACAAACATATTTCCAGGTCTCTTGAAGAGATCACCTCATTTTTCGATAAGAACTCCAGACACATACCATTTCTTAAAAACAGTAATAAGGCTGTTCAAATTTATGACGGTATGTACAAGGTGGTAAATCGCCTAATCCAGAGGAACAGTAAAAGACTGTTGACCGAATTAACAGAAAGTAAAGAGTTGATGCTGCTATTGTCAAAATCGACCAGGGGTGAGCTAAGTACGGAAGAAAAAAAGAAGGTGCAAAATCAGCTATATGATGTCTTTAAGACCATCCCGTCCCTGGCGATTTTTTTACTGCCCGGCGGAGCGGTTCTCTTACCGATTTTTATCAAACTGATCCCGAAACTCCTGCCGTCAGCTTTTGACGAGAACAGGGTCGATAAAAATAAGTAATTTCCTACAAAAAGACTATTATAAGAAAAATCTATAGTTAGTATTAAATAACTGTATTTCAGCTTATTTTATTCACTTACTCCAACCATAACTTAAAGTCTCTAACTCGTTCCCTACTTACGATGATTTCCTGCTCTTTAAAGTGGTTCAGACTGATTTTCAGGCGGGAATTTGTATAGGATATAATATCTTTTATATGATTGATATTGATAAAGAATTTCCTGCTGACACGAAAGAAAACAGCAGGCTCTAACTCCTTTTCCAACTGCTCTAAAGTAGCATCTAAAAGGAAGTTTCTCCCTTCGGTTGTGAAGGCATAAGTTCCTTTGTTTTCGCTATAAAAGCATTCGATCTCATCTGCATTAATAATCTTGATGTGCTGCCCTACCCTTGCGGTGAATCTTTTCTTGTATTCTCGCTCCAAAGGATTCACCAGGAGTTTTTTGATGTCATTAAAATCAAGAGACAGTTTCTTATTAGGCTCGCTCAGACTGCGGTATTGTTCAAGTGCTTTTGACAACTCTTCGTCATCGATGGGTTTTAGCAAGTAGTCTATACTATTCAGTTTAAAAGCCTGCAAGGCGTACTCGTCGTAAGCCGTGGTGAAGATAATAGCGCTGTTAACTTCAATCAGATCGAAGATCTCGAAGGAAAGACCGTCTGATAGCTGAATATCCAGAAATATAAGATCCGGATGTTCGTTTTTCTGAAACCAGTCTACGGATTCCTCCACGGAATGAAGCATGGTAGATACATCAACCCCTTGCTCGGAAAGGAGGCGGCTCAGCCTCCTGGCAGCGGGTTTCTCATCTTCGATGATCAATACATTCATAGCAGCCCTTAATTATATGGGTTATTATTTCTTTCTTCCTCCTCCAGGTACTTTTGGATCTGTCGGTCTTCCCACTTCTTAAAAAAGGTGAACTTGTACCTGAAGACCACAATAGCGTGGATCAGTAGTCCTATTCCCCATAATATGGGAGTTAAGATCACGTTTACATCCAACCAGTACAAGAAGTTCGGATCGGTATTTTCGGTATTTCCAATTATAAAATCAAAAAAATCACCCTTAATAAGGATCAAGAGCACATTTACTATAATGTATACTCTCACATGGGCGTAGAAGCCTTTTAATTCCTCTACTCTCTTTTTGGCTTTTTCTCTCCTTTCCTGATAATCCATTTCCGATGTCATTATTTGTATTTTTCAGCTTCCCTTTTGTCTTCATCCATATATTTCTGGATCTGTCTCTTTTCCCAACCTTTGCCCAGTATAGGGTTGAATTGAAAAGTATGCATCGCGTGGAATAACAATCCAACACCCCAGAAAACAGGTGTTACAAAGGTCCCGAACTGCCAAAAGGTATCCGAATCACTGGCGCTTCTTACGGCGATATTAATCATAATAAATGCATTTACCGCCACGTATACGGCCAGGTGGATATAAAAGCCCTTAAGCTCCTCAACCCTCTTTTTGGCCCTTTTTAATTTATCTTCTTCAAAATTATTCATGATGTTTTTTTATCTTATTTAATAATAGTCTTAGACCCAGCGATTTCCATCCTTTTCATCCTCATCCATGAATTCCTGGATCTTGCGCTCTTCCCAGTCCCTTCCAAATAACGGATCGAAACCGAATACGTGAAAGGCGTGGAATGCAATGCCGATACCCCAGCCCAGGGCAGCCCACAGGAACCACATATAGCGCCATTCGTTTGACCAGTAGTTAATTCCGGCCAGTAGAGCTATTACCAGGACATATGAGGTAAGATTACTGTAGAATTTTTTGAGTTGGGTTACACGCTCTCTTGCCCTTAAATACTTGTTTTCTCTATTTTGATCTTCCATTGGTCTATTGTTGATTTTGTGTAATATCAATTCCTAAAAATCCTCTTGCTCCATTAATTCCCGCAATTTCCTCTCTTCCCATCGCTTCCCCCACAATGGATTGTATCCGTACACTTCCATTCCGTGCAGGAGCAGACCCAGACCCCAACCCAGCATCGGGAATACTACCCAGGGAAAACTGCTGGTGCTGTAGTTGAGCCATGCCAATGCAGGGATGACGATGCAATAAGCGATCAGATTCCCATAGAATCCTTTTATCGCCTCTACTTTTTCCTTGGCTTTCTGAAAGCGCTTGTCTTTGATGTATATTTCCTGTTGTGATGTCATATTGTTTGAAACTTTTTTGGTCAGTACCGGCAGGTAAACACTAAACTCTTTTGCTGTCTTCTCAATACGAACCTGCCTGTCTGTCAATAATTGATAACGTTGTTGAATATTCCTTAGTCCTACGCCACTACTCTTCTTTACCACCTGTTTTTCCTGAATATTATTGCTTACAACCAGGGATCCATTCTCTTCATAAACCCTGATATTCAAAGGCCTGCTGTCCATGACAACATTGTGTTTTACCGCGTTCTCCAATAGCAATTGAAGTGAGAGGGGGACAATTTTTGCCTCAGGGTTCGAACTGTGCTCAGGTATATCCAGGATGATACTGTCCTCAAAACGCATCTTTAGCAGTCGTACATAGGTACGGGCAAACTGCAGTTCTTCTTCAATAGAAACCAGCTCTTTATTCTTCTGTTCCAGGACATACCTGTATACCTTGGAAAGTGAGGTAGTAAATTTTTGTGCCTGATCTGCATCTTCTTCAATAAGACTTGTGAGCACATTAAGGCTGTTAAAGAGGAAGTGTGGGTCGAGCTGATTCTTTAATGCATCGAATTTAGCTGAGGCCGTGCCTGCAATAATTTTCTGTTCCTTGACCTTCTTATCCTGAATTCGGCGGTACATATAGGCCGCGTGAAAGAATACCGAGACCACAATGGTGATCAGTAGTGCAATGACATAGAATGCAGCCCTTTCATTAGCAATGAATTCGGCCCATTCTCTGCCCTCAAAACCAATTTCAATGACGATCCTGAGGAAGAATATGGCAATCATTGTAAGCACTATACCTCCCAGAGCCCCAATTAACAACCTGTACTGACCATACTTTTTCCATACCACCTTGTGATTTAGGTAGTCGAAATAAGATTTGTTCACCAGGGTTAATACGATAGAGTAAAGGAAGTAGTAACCCACTTCAGCGAAAAATGCACTATCCCAGTTGATATTTCTTCCCATCAGGAATTGTATCCCGATGAAAACAAAGGAGATGACGCATCCCACCCAGAAGCCGGTAACCAATGTCTTTCCTATATTGCGTATCATGTCTATTTAATTCGATGTTTGTGTGGGCAGCTAATTCTCACCTGCCTGTTATTTAGATAAAGTTACCAAAAGATGATGGTATTCGACACAGGGAAACTTGTGATATCATACCTACATTTTTGGTAACCGGAGCAGGTCAGTGGCTTGCCTAATATATATATTGTCTCGATTCTGCCCAACGTACTCTTTTACTTTGTTTGAAATTTGAAAAGAAACTATGTCTTCTGTTTTCAGTTGGCGATTGTACTGTGCTTAAATTTCTCATGGTGCTTATTTTTAAATTCGTTTAACTTTATTTTCTGGTACAAATTTGCCAACTACTAGTTACAGTAGAAAAAAAGAGATACCGAATTGTCGTTTATTACTGACGGATTGTAAAAAACAGCTATTTTAAGTAGTATTGCAGGATAACATATAACCATGAAAGCTCTCAGTATAATATTCATTTTAGGTTCTATAATCACCGGTATTGCACAGCGTCCCGTGGCAAAAGACAATGGTAAATTCTTTGATGAAAATGGTCGCCGAATGTTATACGGTGGTGAATCGGCTCAGGAGCACTTCGTGATTGACAATCTTGATCTGGTAGAAGAGCAATTCCATTACGGTATTGGCCGGGAGCGTTTTCCTGCTCTACTAAAGCCTGAATTTGAGTCAGTTGCATCAGCTGATATGCGTTGGAACGACGGTGACAGATTTCTTGTTGCACAAAAGAATGGAGAAGTAAAGGCGTATTCTGTTAAGGACCTGACCAGGCATGAAGTCGTTAATGATGTTATTGGTGGAGAAGCCATTTTTGCAGCTTATTGCATCCTGGCGGATCTTGGCGCAATCTACAAAAGGACCTATGGCGATACTACATTAACCTTTGCGGTAAGTGGTTATACATATTTCGATCCGAAAATCTGGAATGGCATGGATGGTTTTATTCTCTGGGACCGGGATACGGAAAGTTTGTGGTGGCCTCTTATTGATAAGGCGGTCTCCGGGTCTTTAAAGGAAGTTAAACTGAGAAAACTGGAAGGCGATCTTTGGGAAGACACTAACTGGGCTGCGATCAGGGAACGTTTTCCCCAGGCCAGGGTGATGCTTCCGGATCAGGATTACGAAAGACCTAAAGAATGGAAAAAGGTCAAAGACGTAACCGATTTGGTACAACAATTCAGTAATTGAGATATCTGGCACCCTTCCATATAAATAAATGTGGCAGAACAGGTTGGATAAAATAGCTTTTTGATGTATATACCTCATGCATACCGGAATACGGATCTATTAGAGATTGAAGATTTTATCCGGCATAATTCCTTTGCCATTCTCATAAACCAGGTAGATGACAATCCTTGGGCCAGTCATATTCCATTGGAATTGCGGAAAGATGAAAAAGGCAGAAGTACCCTGGTTGGTCATTTGGCGAAGGCTAATGCTCAATCGCAGGCTTTTGAAAAAAACAACAAGGTCCTGGCCATTTTTAATGGGCCGCACTCCTATGTTTCATCTTCCTGGTACAAAGAAGAAGAAGTGCCTACCTGGAATTACATTGCAGTCCACGTATACGGCACAGTTAGAATACAGGAAAAGGATGAATTAAGAAGGTCTCTGGCTGAACTGGTAGACAAGTACGAAAAGGACAGTGAGTATCCTATTTCAGTTTCAAATTTATCTAAAAAAACCATGCGCCAGATCCATGGAATAATTGGCATAGAGATAAGAATAGATAGGATTGAGGCCGCTTATAAACTGTCCCAGGGTCGGGAAGAGGATCACGGCAGAATCATAAAAGAACTGGAGTCCAGGGAAAATCCTGGCAGTCGTGCTATTGCCCTGGAAATGAAAAAGAAAAAAAGCGAAGGCTCCTAATGCCCCAGGTCGTACTAAATAGTCTGCAATCTTCCCAAAAGCAATTCTTTATGTGACCTGCTAACGGGAATAGATTTTCTTCTGATCTCCAGATGACTGTCTGCTACAGAATCCAGTTTGGAAATATTTACCATAAATGAACGATGCACGCGCACGAAGTTTCCTTTGCGGAGTCTGCCTTCAAGCGCCTTTAGAGTACTAACTACAAGGTAATCGCCCTGCTCGGTTACAATATTGCAGTAATTTCTGTCTGCCTCGATAAACATGATGTGATCTAAGAGTATTTTCACCATCTTACCGTGATGTCTTACAAAAATTCGGTCTTCCAGTACTTCTAATCCGGCTGATCCCGGGCTCTCTACTCTTGAAGAACCTTTAAGCTTTTCCACTACCAGAGCTATAGTGCGTTGCAAATTCAGTTTGTTAAAAGGCTTGGAAATAAAAGCATGTGGATGCGTGCTTTTTGCCCTGAGAAAGGTCGCCTCGTCATTATTGGCAGTCAAATAAACTATTGCTATGTCCTGTTGCCCCTGGATTTTGCTAACTGTTTCAATACCGTCCCATTCCCCTTTAAGATTTACATCCATTAAAATAATATCCGGAATGTTCAGACTCGCGTGGTGCAGCGCATCTTCGCCCCTCGACTCAATACCTGTAACCTCGTAGCCTAGTTTTGTAAGTTGCAACGACAAATTCGCTGCGATTATCATATCATCTTCAACGATGAGTATGCGATACTTTCTATCCATAATTATGCTGCTTTATGTTGTCGGAATTCAAATGATACCGAAGTACCATCCTTGACCGTCAATGACATTTTTCCTTCCAGTTGCTTGGTCAGCAGGCTTACAAGCTGGGTCCCGAATCCTGTACCCTCATTATCGTCCGCAAGTGGTTTTCCTATACCGTTATCGCTGACCTCCAGAAATAATTGCGAATCCTTCTCTACCAGACTGATACAAACCTCCCCCACTTCACCATTTGGAAATGCGTATTTCATAGAATTTGTGAGGAGCTCGTTTACAATTAATCCAATAGGTATCGCCATATCCACATCCAATTCAAGCTTTTGCATTCTGCAAAGCACCTCAATGCGGTCGCCCGCATCAAATGTGTCCAGGATATAGCTGCTTAAATTGGTGAAATAGTCCTTCATCTCAATAGCGGAAAGGCTTTTGCCCTGGTATAATTTCTGATGGATCATACTCATACTATGTACACGGTGCTGACTTTTTTGCATAGCATCCCGTACTTTTCTGTCTGTAATTTGTTCGGACTGCAATGCGAGTAAACTTGATACGATCTCCAGATTGTTCTTTACCCTGTGATGAATCTCCTTAAGCAGAAACCCTTTCTCTTCATTCTTTTTCTGCAGTAATTTGTTCTTTCGTTTATTGCTCTGTATAGTTTTATAAAGCAACACGAGGATAAGCAATAAAAGAGCTGTAATAATACTGATCAGCGTCTGCCGCGATCGCTGCTTTTTCAATTCACTCTCCTGCACCTGAATAGTAGATTCTTTCCGGGCTACATCAAACTCTGTCTGCAAAAGGGAAATGCGTCTGTCTGCCTCAGCGGTAAAAATGGCTTTTTTTAGCCGGTCGTATTTCTCAAATGCCAGATATGCCTCTTTGTAGTTATGACTTCCGGCATAGGCTTTTCCCAGGCCCTCATATGCCTGGCTCAAATAGTATTCATCACCAAAGTCTTCCGTAGCTACAGCAATACTGTTTTCCAGGCTTTTAGTAGCAGAAATATATTTGCCCTGGAGGTTTTGAAGTTTCCCGATAGCCAGCCAGGAGCGCATGACCATAAAATTATTATCCAGCAATCGGGCGTACTTAAGTGCTTCCCTGCCTGCCTCTTCGGCAGATCTATAATCTTCAAAAGCCCCGTATAATTCTACCAGTGAAATGTATATATCACTCAGATTATTATAAAACCCATAACGTTCGCCAATGGCAATGGCGTGTTGATAGTAGTTGAGGGCTTTTTCATAATTCTGCAATGCCAGGTAGTTATTACCAACCACATATAAGGTGAAATCGTAATCCAGGTCATTCAACCCAATTTTTTCAAAATACTCCAGTGATCTCAGACCGTATTCCAGGCCTTGCTGAAATTTGGACTGTTTCCAAAACAAATTACTCAGATCACTGTAAGCCAGGGCGATAGCCTTCTTGTCATCCAGTATCTCGCCAATCCGCAAAGATTCCAGGGCATAATCAGCAGCCCTTGCCAGCAATCCTTTGCGTTCGTATACATAGCCCATTTGAGTATATAAGAAGGGCATGTCTGATCTGTTGATTTTTGTCTTGGCAGATGCCAGCACGAACAATGCGCTGTCGAGCTTTTCCATACGAAGTAGGAGTGCAGCCTGAGTAATCTGAAAACGACCCTCCCAAAGGCTATCATTGGCCTCTGAGCTCAGATCGAGACCTGTCTCAGTGAATCTCATGGCCGTGGTCAGATTCCTTGTGTGCCAGTAATACGCCAGGTCATTAAGCATTGAAAATTTCACTGAATCAACTGTGGCTGAAGGATAGGCTTCTTCCAGCTGAGCCAGGTATGAAAGTCCGAAATTGTCCGAAGCTACAAAGACCTTGTTGTAAGAATTTTCATTGTCACTATCTAAAATCTGAGAAAAAACAGGAATGCTGCTCAACAAGGAACAAATTAGGAAGCAAGCGGCCTTTAACAATCTGGTTGTCATTGTGGTTAGGTCTACGCTCTGCCAGGGGAATGCGCAAGCTTTTAAATATACAAATTTTAGCCCGATAAAGTCTCCGATAAGTCAAATTATGCCCTCGTACAAAAATTGGAGCCATTCGTCCTACCTGGCTTTAGTGTCAGGTTTAATTGAGGTTCTTTTAAGGTAGAGTGCTCCTTTAGGATTCTGCCACGATATGAAAATCAGGTCAGTTTGCAATTTTTTATTGCTAATCCTCTTTGTGTCTGTTATTGGAAGTTGCCAGGAACAGGTATTAAAAAAGAGGGAACTGGTTATGGAAACCAGACTAAACCAACATCTTGTAACGCTCATAGACTCGTGCTGGAACAATAAGGATGTTGGGGCCATTCAGGAATTGACCACTTCAGATTTTGTGCGCAATTTAAATGGTATTGGCGTGGCCAAGAGCCAGCAGGAGATGGAAGCACATATGAAAGTATTTTTCAAAGCCTTTCCGGATCTGGCAGTCTCTATGGAGGAGACCGACGTAAAGGGCAACAAGATCTTTTTATTGTGGAGATTTACCGGCACGAATACCGGGATATACGGGGAGATGGCTGCTACAGGCAAAAAGGTCAGGATAAACGGGCTTTCTCAATTGTATTTTAACGATGCGGGGAAATTGTACAGAGAAGACGTCTATTTTAATGAATTAGCCCTCTTGCAACAATTGGGCTATTCGTTGAACCCGCCCAATCTGGAGTAGAAACTGATTATAGAAACTCGATATATCAATTTAATTAATAACCTTAAAAATGAAAATTATGAGAAAATTGAATCTATGGATCCTGGCTGTAATACTTGTTGCCCCTCTGGCACTGATTGGCCAGGAGGCGCCCACAATGTACTGGGTACATGAAGACCGTGTAAAACCATCCATGATCATGGAGTACGAAAAAGCGGCTACGGAACTGGCTGAAAACTGCAAAAAGTACAATATCCAGACACTGGGCTGGATCACTACTATGACAGACGATCATCGCTACTTGTATGTTTCGCCTATCAGCTCTATGTCCGACATCAACTACGATGGATTTAAGCCTTTACAGGAAGCCATGGGAGATGAGGCATTTGGCAAAATGTTCTCCGACATGGACAAGTGCTACACAGCACACGGGGATTATATACTGCACTTGAATGAAGAACTGACTTATATGCCTGATGGTTTTACTCAAACCCCTGAAGGTGAGAACTACAGAAGGTTTTATTATATAAAAACCACACCTGAGCACAATGGTATGCTAAAGGAAAAAATGAAGGATATCAAGAATTTCTTTGCAGAAAAAGGCTCAAAAATGCAGTACAGGGTGTATCAAAGTGGGTTTGGTACCATGGGTAATTACTATATGGTAGCTGTTGCCGCCAAAGATGGTGTTTCGTTTGAAACTATGGGCGAAGAAAATGATGCCGTTCTCGGTGAGGAAAGAGGCGAAGTTTTTGGCGCCATGATGAAATATGTAACCAGTGTAGACGAAGTATCAGGAATGATGCGACCAGACCTGGCGTATAGCCCGGAAAAATAATCCAATCTATATGCGGGAGTTCACAGCTCCCGCATTCCTAACCAACTGAATAAAATGAAAACATTAATCACACTAAGCCTTTGTATGTTCCTACTGGTTTCATGCAAACAACCCGTTGAACGCTGGACCAATAAATCGGCAGAGATCGATGTGGTCAAAGCACTTATAGCAGATTACGAAGCCGGGAACTGGGACGCCTGGACAGGACATTATGCCGATACGGCAAAGATGTATCACAATAGCACTGAGTCTGCCGGTGTTCCTGAAACGCTTGAAGGTCTGAAAGGATACCTGGAGCCTGTTAGCGCATATGGTTTTTCTGATGATAACATTTACTATGAAATGATCATTGATGATAAGGATGAAAAATGGGTAAACTTCTGGGGTACCTGGGAGGGCAACATTGGCGCTCTGGATCGCGACCTGAAGATCCCCGTACATCTGACCCTGAAATTCGAGGAGGGAAAAATCGTTGAAGAACACGGATTCTATAATATGGCGGAATTCGTCATGGCAATGAATGAAATTGCTGCTATGGAGGCCGAAAGTGAGAACGCTGAGGAGTAGATAATATGCTCAAAAGCAGTAATTAAGAAGTATAAGGGGCTGAAATGCCCCTTTTTTATTAAGCTACCGAAATATTGATCATATCCTCGATCAAAATTGTAATGAAAAGTAAAATTTTGTACATTAGGAAGGAACAGAAACTAGTGCAGGATTCTCTGACAAAAATATCACCTTACTTCCTGGATCGGTTACTAATATACCGAGGACCATTTTATTTCGGAAGACGCGTATTTCGGGTTTGAAATGCGTGAATGGGATTCCTGTGATTCTGTCATTAGGTGGCATACAATAGCAAATCACTAAATTAATTTATATGGAATCTACACTAGCAACCGAAGTACCGAAGCAGCAGCAGGTCAGCCCTACCAGGATTATGGATATCGGCATGGGTTTTTGGGCCTCAAAAGTATTATTAACCGCAGTCAATATTGGTCTTTTTACACGTCTCGGCAGGGGTCCTGCATCTGCCGAAAAACTGAAGATAAAATTAGGCCTTCACGAGCGGAATTTATACGACTTTCTCGATTCTTTGGTAGCTATGGGATTTCTTCAGAGAAAAGGACTGAAGGAGACTGCAGTGTACAGCAACACTCCGGAGACCGATCTGTATCTGGACAAGAATAAATCGACATATATCGGCAGTATTCTGGAGATGTGCAACAACCGATTATACGGCTTTTGGGATAATCTCGAAGAAGGATTACGTACCGGTAAACCTCAAAATGAGATCAAAGGCGGCAACAAGCACTATTTCGAAACACTCTATTCGGATGAAAAAAGACTGAAAGAATATATCAGTGCCATGGGAGGATTCCAGATGGCAAATTTTATGGCCTTTGCCAGAGATTTCGATTTTTCTAATTATCACAGTCTTTGCGACATTGGCGGCGCCGGTGGGAACCTGGCTACCCAGGTGGCCGCAACCCAGCCACATATGGAGTGTATGACATTTGATCTTCCTGAAGTTTCGGCGATTGCAAGACAAAATATGGAAAGACTCGATTTTACCCCAAATGTCAAAGTAATTGAAGGTGATTTCGGAACCGATGCTTTTCCTGAAGCAGATGTTATAACCATGGGCCTGGTATTACACACGTTGGGCACCGCTGATAAAATGAAATTAATTAACAAGGCTTATAATGCCCTTCCCAAGGGGGGTGCGCTGGTCGTGATCGAAAATGTAATTGACGATTACAGAAAATCGAATTCATTTGGTCTGTTAACTTCACTCAATATGCTTATAGAAACCTATGAGGGTTATGATTTCACAGCCCTGGACTTTGAATTATGGGCGAGAGAAGCCGGATTTGACCATTTTGAAAAATTGCAGCTAAATGGCCCTACAAGTGCCGTGATAGCTTACAAATAATACTTGTTAAGAACCCGGCGCTATCCGGGTTCTTATTTTATTTCAAATATTCTTAAACAATCTAATCATGTTACAAAGCAAATTCTGGCAAGCCTTTTTTGCACTGGCCCCTTTTATTATTTTCCTTCTGATATTTTTCGGCTATGCGATTTTCATGATTGCCATGTTCTCCCAGGCTTCTGAATTGGAGGCCGACCCGGATCAGATGCCGTTTTATTTTCTAGGTGGCTTGGGATCTTTTTTAATGCTACTTTTTCTGGCAATTACCCTGTCGCTGGCCAGCTTGATCTTTTATATAGTACATGCTGTTCAAAATCCTAACTTAAAAGAAAACAACCTGCTCCTGGTTTGGATATTGCTCTTTGTCTTCATCAACGGTATAGCTCAATTTCTTTATTGGATCATTGAGATTATTAACAAGCGAGATGATCAGTCTGTTATTTCGCAATAATTGAATTTATGAAAAGAAGAGATTTTGTTGAGGCATCTCTGGCTGGATCTGCAGCCTTGTTATTTAGTCCGGAACTATGGTCTGCCAGTCCGGGGGTTAGCATTCCCATAAAAAAACCCAAAATTTCCCTGGCACAATGGTCGCTGCACCGTTCCCTGGAAAGAGGTGATATAAAGGCAGAAGAGTTTGCAGCCATAGCCCATGATAAATACAGGCTTCACGCAGTAGAATACGTTAATGGCTTTTACCAGGACCGGGCAACCGATGAGCGATTCTGGAATTCTATGAGATCCAGGGCAGACGATGCCGGGGTAAAAAGCCTGCTGATAATGGTGGACGGTGAAGGAGATCTGGGCAGCACTAATGATAAAAAGAGAGTGAAGGCCGTCCAGAACCATATTAAATGGCTGGAAGCTGCCAGTTTGCTGAAATGTCATTCTATTAGGGTCAATGCCTTTGGTAGTGGGGGAAAAGAAGTTCTGAAAACGACACTTATTGACGGATTGGGCGCCCTAGCGGAAGAAGGTTCACAGCGCAAGATCAATGTTTTGGTGGAGAATCACGGACTTCATACTTCTGATGCCGGTTTCATTACGGAAATAATCAGGAAGGTAGACAATAAATACCTCGGCACCTTACCAGACTTCGGAAACTGGTGCCTCAATAAAGAATGGGGCAGTACACAAGGTGGCAATTGCACTGAGATCTATGATCCCTACCAGGGAGTGTCTGAAATGCTGCCTTTTGCCAAAGGTGTTAGTGCTAAATCATATGAATTTGATCCCGATGGGAATGAGACGACTATCGATTACAAAAAAATGTTCGGACTGGTAAAGGAATCCGGCTTTGAAGGTTATATCGGTATCGAATATGAAGGGAGCAAATTGAGTGAGGATAAAGGAATCAGAGCGACCAAAAATTTAATTGAAAAAGCCTGGTCCTAAGGCGGTTAAAACATATTCCTCCCGGGCATTCCGTCAATTGAATCAAAATTGAAAAACTTAAAATTCCAAGATACTTTGGTATCAAAGTAATTGGTGTTGGAAAAATCGGGGTTGAGCGGGTTCTACTGCTGCGAACCTTAATATCAGGTGCTTGGTTCGCAAACAATATGGCCTTCACATAAGTGAATCGCCAGGATTAAGAACGCTCAGGAGGAAGTAGTTTCAAAGCATAGATTAAGTTCTAAGTAAGATTTGAACACCTAAGATACGGCATACGGACAAACGACCAATTTTTTTCGACGAAGTGCCAGGAGCATTGAAATATTCTCAATATTTATTGATTTTATAGTGAAATATTCAATAAAAAGTAGATTATGCTGAATATTATGTATAGGAAAATTCTGTCAAATTAGCCATTTAACCAAACTAATTAGTCTGTAAAACCCTATAAAATATAAGGTTTTGCTGATTCTAGACTAAATCCACACGGAATAGGTGCATGGGAGCGGCCCTGCCTCTTAGTGAAATAGTACCTATTTCGTCTATTTTCCAGGAATCTGTAGTATCCTCTAATTTTACTTTTAAAGATTCGGATATCAATATCATCGCGTCATAGCTATTGCACAGCGCCTGTATGCGGGCAGCTGTATTAAGGACATCACCGCTGTAAATAATTTCTTTTTTCAATGTCCCTATTTCCCCTGCTGTAACCTCACCAATATGCAATCCCGCTTTGAATTGAGGAATGATTCCGAAGTGCTTCTCGTAGTACTGCTTCCTAGATCGTACGGCCTCTCTTATCTTCTTGAAACTGTTGAGGCAATTATTCCTGTCCAGACCTTCAGATTCTTCCCAGCTAACTACGATCTCATCCCCCACATACTGATAGATCTCTCCTGAAGTCTCTAAAAGAGCATCCGTCATGTCTGCGTAGTAAGTTTTAATAAGTTCGAAATACTTTTTATGTCCCAGTTTTTCGGCTATGGTAGTAGAAGACTTCATATCAAGGAACATAAAAATCCGGACCTCCCTCCTCGGCTTGTAATAGGTCCCGAAAGAGTAATTGGAAAAAATATTGCTACCCAGATAATCCCTGATCTCCGAAAAGAAAAGGGCCACATCGGCAATGACACCGCCATAAATAACAATACTCCAGAATGCAAATTCCGAGTAAAATGCAAGGAGGCTGTCAACAACGATCTGGTCGAGCGGGCTGGCATTATAGCGTACGGCATTAATGACAAGTGTCAGGGCAACCAATGAAATGATTATCATAAGGAGATAAAACACTCCTTTGAACAGGATCTTTCGCCAGAATGAACTGTTTAAAAAGATCTTCCTCATCCAGAGCACTTCGGTAAGTCCCTGAAATACCCCAATGAAAAAAGCGCCCAATGGGGTATAGATAAGGGCATTCTTAAAATCATAGGTATTATTGGTCGCCGGATAAATAGAGGTATCCCCCATTATGCCTTTCTCAATGAGGACATATAAGAGGCCAAAAACCCACCAAATAATACCATAGGTCAATACCTGCCAGAAGTATCTTCGGTATTTTGGGTGCATCGCCATTTTTTAAAGTTAAGCATTCCGGTAAATAGTGGAAAGAAGTCGGGAGACGGAGGTCGGAAGTCGGAAGTCGGGAGACGCCTGCCCGAATGATCCGCCCCGATAGCTATCGGGGGCGGTTTGGGCGGGGGAAGTCGGAAGTCGGAAGACGGGAGACTGGAGACGGGAAACCGAAGAACGATATTGGCAGTAGCGGTTAGAGTGGCAGTAAACAAATAAACAATTCAACATTTCAACAATTCAACAATTCAACATTTCAACAATTCAACATTTCAACATTTCAAAATCTCAATCACATTGTTCCAAAAAAAAACTATTTTTAGCACCTGACCATCCAAACTAACAATACTGATATGTCTCAAATTTCAATTAGCTCCGTAAAACCCCGTCTCTCATTCTGGCAGATCTGGAATATGAGTTTTGGTTTTCTGGGGATCCAATTCGGTTTTGCACTTCAAAATGCCAATGTCAGCAGGATCTTTGAAACTCTTGGTGCTTCCAAAGACGAGCTTCCCATACTCTGGCTTGCTGCTCCGGTGACCGGTCTGTTGGTACAGCCAATTATCGGCTATTACAGCGATCGTACCTGGCATAAAAAATGGGGAAGAAGGAGACCCTTCTTTGCAGTAGGCGCCATCCTGGCAACCCTCGCTCTCTTCGGTATGCCCAATTCTACCGAACTCTGGATGGCAGTACTCATGCTGTGGCTGATGGACGCCTCCATTAATATCAGTATGGAACCCTTCCGGGCCTTTGTAGGCGATATGCTTCCAAATGAGCAACGAACCAGCGGTTTTGCCATGCAGAGTTTTTTTATCGGCCTTGGAGCCATCATCGCTTCTGCCCTGCCCTATATAATGACGAATTGGCTTGGAATCAGCAATGTTGACGAAGGTGGCGGTATTCCCGACTCGGTTAAGTGGTCTTTTTATATTGGTGGTATCGCCTATTTCTGTGCCGTTATGTGGACCGTTTTCAATACGGAAGAGTATCCGCCGGATGACATTGATGCGCTGAGGGCAGAAAATCAATCCAAAGGAATTTTTACCGGCCTGGCAGAGTCTTTTATGGGCATTTTTCAAATGCCTAAAACCATGGTCCAGCTGGCCTTTGTTCAGTTCTTTTCCTGGTTTGCCCTTTTTGCTATGTGGATCTATACGACTTCCGCAGTAACCAGTCATGTGTACAATACCTCCGATACAGAATCAGCACTCTACAACGAAGGAGCTGATTGGGTAGGCATTTGTTTTGCCGTCTATAATGGAGTGGCAGCCCTTGTTGCCTTCCTATTACCCATAGTAGCCAAGAAATTGAGCAGAAGGATCACGCATTTGATCGCTCTCTGTTTGGGAGGTGTCGGCTTGATTTCTGTGTATTTCATTTCTGATCCGAACCTTATTCTTGTTTCTATGATAGGTGTCGGAATCGCCTGGGCCAGTATACTATCGATGCCCTATGCCATGCTTTCGAGTATTTTACCTGCAAACAAGATGGGGTACTATATGGGTGTATTCAATTTCTTTATTGTGATCCCTCAAATTGTGGCGGCAGGTATCTTGGGATATATGCTCAAAACCTTGTTCAACAATGTCTCCATCTACGCTTTGATCATTGGCGGAGTTTCATTATTTCTGGCAGGCGCCCTGTGCCTGATCGTTCAGGATAATGAGGTAGCGGTTGATTTTGCAGAGGAGAAGAATTGATAAAAGTTTTATATCTATATGGCCTCGGAGAGCCAGGCTTTCATCATCCAGACGGTTTTTTCCTGTTCGGTGATAAAATCGCTCATCATGGCATTGGTTCCTTCATCATCGGCTTCGTCACTGGCTGAAAGCAGCTCTCTTTCCAGTATCAGCAATTCCTTCAGCGAATCTACGATCAAGCGGATGGCTTCCTCATCCCTGGAAATATCACGACCAACAGGTACTTTGGAGTTCGACTGATAATCATTAAAAGTATGATACGGCGTGGCGCCCAGCGTAAGAATGCGCTCTGCAATCTCATCCACTTTAATATTGGCATCGTTGTAGAGCTCTTCAAATTTTACGTGAAGGTCAAAAAAGCTTCTCCCCCTTATATTCCAATGGATGCCCCTTAAGTTCTGATAATAGGTTTGAAAGTTGGCCAGCAGGACGTTTAAATCCTTTGCGATGGCCTGTGACTTCTCTTCGTTGAGTCCGATACTATTTATTTTCATGATTTTACTTTCTTAAATTCATTATAAAGATACTATATATTGATACCTGTTTTGATAAGTTTTATCGATAGTTTTTATACATTTATTGTCTAAAATTATCAGCGATGACCATTACCCAATTACAATACGTTCTGGCAGTTGCAGAATATCAGAATTTCACACTGGCAGCTCTCAACAGCCATGTCACCCAACCTACCTTAAGCATGCAGGTTCAGAAACTTGAGGACGAGTTGGACGTGATGATTTTTGATCGAAGCCAGAAACCTATTGCCACGACCGAAGTCGGTAAAAAGATCGTGGAACAGGCTAAAACAATAGTGGATGAAGCAGAACGCATCAAAGATATTGTAGACCAGGAGAAAGGATATATCGGTGGGGAGTTTGTCCTGGGCATCATTCCAACCATCATGCCTACGCTGCTGCCCATGTTTTTAAAAACGTTTATCAAGAAATTTCCCAATGTCAATCTTATAATCAGGGAGCAGAACACCGACCAACTTATTCGCAATATTCAGGACGGTCATCTTGATGCAGCTATTGCCGCAACACCATTGGAAATAGAGTTTATTAAAGAACGACCTCTGTACTACGAGCCTTTTGTGGGCTATGTCCCAGCCAACCACAGGCTGTCTAAATCATCAAATATCACAGTCGAGGATTTGGATATCAATGATATTCTGCTACTTCAGGACGGTCATTGTTTCAGGGAAGGTGTTATCAATCTTTGCGCGGCGAGAAGAGATGCAAAAAAAGAACATTTCCAGCTGCAGAGTGGAAGTTTTGAGACTTTGATCAATCTGGCTGATGAAGATCTGGGGATGACACTTCTGCCCTATTTGAATACGCTCGAACTGGACAAGACCAAAATTGGAAATCTGAGGCACTTCACTCCGCCACCACCGGCAAGGGAGGTAAGTCTGATCTATCACAAAAGTGAGCTCAAGATCCAGATAACAGAGGCTATTGTAAGTGTCATTACGGCGATCGTAAGGGCAGCTATTACCTTTCAGGATGTGAAGATCGTAAGTCCTTTGAATAAAAAATAAAACCGCCTTTCGGCGGTTTCTGTTATGCTTTTAGATAAATTAAGCTTGGCTCTAGTTCTGGTTTGTCTGAAATAAAAAGTTGAAGCCAACTTTTTAATTCTTCAATTTCCTCAGGGAGTAATCTCGATAATGCTTTTTTTAGTTCTTTACTAAATAACTTAACATCAAAACTAACTTTTTGGAGCACCGTTTTGTAATACTCCAGCATTGGTCTAGCCATACTTTAGATTGTTTTAATTAGATTGTTAAAGCAAAAATAACCCTTATAAGTTACAAAATATTGCCCTTTTTCAGTTAAAAATTGGATAATTTCATGTTAAAATCGACCAATGGTCAAAGCAATTCCAAAGTGAGAATACATCTAACTGCTTCATTTGCAATTGTTTCTGTAAGTCTGACCCTTTTATGCCTTTCCTGTGCCGGTTCCAGACTACACCGAACCGAAAAAAGTATCCGATCAGTACTTGGAGAAGAAGCATTTCAAAACCATCATCACGGACTTCTGGTATTAAATGCCGTCAGTGGTGATACAATTATTGACCAATCCTCCGACAAATATTTCGTGCCTGCCAGTAATGTGAAGATCGCCACCCTCTATGCAGCCCTCCAATATATCCCGGAGCAGTTGCCTATTATTAGCTATGCTGAATCCGGCGATTCTCTCTTTATACGCGGACTTGGAAATCCGGCCAGCCTTCACCCTAAGTTCAAGGATAGCACCTTGCTTAAATTTCTGGACAGATACCCGGTTATTTTCTACAATGATGCTAATTATAAGGATGAGCCCTGGGCTCCTGGTTGGGCCTGGGAGGATTTTGACCGCTCCTTTTCTGCAGAGCGCAACAGTTTGCCCTTGTACGGCAATGTTGTTACAATAACAGGCGATCAGGACCAGGAAGTTTCACCAAATATCTTCAGGGACAGCGTGATTCCTAAAAACTCGGATTACAGCAGATCCCCGGATCAGAATCTTTTTTACGTGGAACGGGGGTCTAATGACACTTTAGAAATTCCATTCAGGACAGGACCCGAATTAACAGCCCATCTCCTCTCAGATGAACTTAAAAAGCCTGTTCACTATCGGGCTGATTTTCCAGAACAAGCAGAACTCATGATCCTCAGTGGGTACCCCAGGGATACAGTAATTCAGGAAATGATGATTGAGAGTGATAATTTCCTTGCTGAACAACTGTTAATACTTGCTTCCGCTGCCCTTGCAGACACTCTCATGATAGACAATACCATCGAAAAACTTAAATCTGTTCTATTCCGGAAAGGTGATCCACTACCAAGATGGGTGGACGGTTCCGGCCTCTCCAGATATAATCTCTTCACACCTGCTTCCATTGTAGGTATCCTCAACAAATTGTATCAGGGTTACAACTGGGATTACCTGCAGGGATTCTTTCCCATAGGCGGGCAATCTGGCACACTCAGGGAGGAATTCCAGTCTGCTTCAGAACCCTTCATATTTGCGAAGAGTGGTTCTATGGGCAACATATATTGCCTTAGTGGCTTCCTGGAAACCGATAGTGGTAAGGTTCTGATTTTTAGTTTTATGAATAATAATTTCAACGGCGATCAAAGATCCACGATCAAGACTGAAATGAACCGGATCTTCGAGATGTTGAGAAAGATCAACTAGAAGTTTCGTGGGGAATCAACCCCTGGAGCAGGGCATACTGAATCAGCATAATGGTTTTAGCGTCTCTGATATCCCCGGAATCCATCATTTGAACAGCATCTTTAAAAGAAACTTCCAACACTTCTATATTCTCCGTTTCTTCGGCCGAGCCACCGCCCTCACTTACTTTCATATGATCTTCATAAACTCCGGTAAACAAATAGAGCACTTCAGAAACAGAGCCAGGCGACATAAAGGCCTCCATAACCTTTTTCACCTCACTCAGCCTGAAACCGGTTTCTTCCTCAACTTCTTTAATGATACAGCCTACGGGATCCTGTCCGTCCAGCAGACCTGCACATACCTCGGTCATCATCCCTGTTTCATTGCCGTTTACATATGTAGGCATACGAAACTGACTGGTCAAAATGACTGTCTGCTTAATTGGATTATAAAGTAATATCGCAGCGCCATTACCGCGATCATATACTTCGCGATGTTGCCGTTCCCAATTTCCATCCGGCCTGAGGTAATCAAAAGAGTATTTTTCCAGGCGGTACCAATTATCTGAAAGTAGTTTTTTCTCAATATTTCTAATATTCACAGCATAGCATTTAAGGTTGAAATTTTTGAGAGTAATATACTGTTATAAGAGGAAATTATACTGTAATAGCCTGGTTTAAATAAGTCCTGAACGGCTTCATTTCCCAATAAACGGATACAAGCTTATCTTCAAAATTGGTTTGGTATACCTCCCCGGTCGAAAATCGATGTACTATCCCGAAGCTTTTGTTTTTTAGAAGATCTATATGCGGATGATCCTTACTGAAACCCTTAGGAGCCGATCTGAGTTTTTCATCTTCATACAAGTCCCCGAACAATTCCTTAAACGATCCCCTGGCCATGATCTTCTTCAATTCTTCACCGTTATAATCGATCGCCTCGCGGATACTTTTCAGGATTTTTGGCTCGGGCCGCCATATTCCTCCGGCAAAGAGTGATTCATCAATCCCGATTTCCAGGTAGAAATCGCCCGTTCCCGGTGCTTTGTCCAGGCCGGCCCCAAAGTGATCCTTGTATACAGGTTTATGTGGATGGAACATCAGGTTATTGTTGATCCTATTGATCCCCGCCTTACCAGGTGTAGGATAATAGTCGGGGTCAGAGGAAGCCAGTAATTGATCCAGATAATCCAGCCAATTGATAAAATCGGCCCGTACCGCCCTGTAGTGTTTTCTGTGCTCATCCATCCAGGACTTATTGTTATTTGCCTGCAGGTCGGTCAGAAAATTGACGAGTCTTTTAAAGTCCATAAACTTCTTAAGGTCGGAGGATTAGAATCGATTATCCCCCATAACAATATCACCCAGATCGCCAAGTATACTGCCTTCTCCCTTGTCTTTTCCTCCGCCTTTAGGTGCTGCGGCCCAGACACGTCCTGCAAGCCTGCTGAACGGAAGGGATTGAACATATACTAGCCCGGGGCCACGTAGTGTGGCAAAAAACATGCCTTCTCCTCCAAAGATGGTATTCTTTATTCCTCCAATAAATTCTATATCATAGTCCACGGTACTGCTAAAGCCAACAATACATCCGGTGTCCACTTTCAAAACCTCACCAGCTGCCAGTTCTCTCCTCGCCAGGGTACCGCCGGCATGAACAAAGGCCATCCCGTCTCCTTCCAGCTTCTGCATTATGAATCCTTCGCCTCCAAAAAAACCTCGCCCTAATTTTTTCGAGAATTCGATGCCTACGGCTACCCCTTTGGCAGCACAAAGGAAGGCATCCTTCTGACAGATAAATTTCCCGCCTTTCTCAGAAAGATCTATCGGCACAATTTTACCGGGATAGGGTGAAGCAAAGCTCACCTTTTTCTTTCCATTTCCTGAATTGAGATAGGCGGTCATAAAAAGACTTTCACCAGTAAGGATACGCTTACCGGCAGAAAAGATCTTTCCAAGGACACTATTGTCCTGCTTTGACCCATCTCCAAAAATGGTATCCATACTAATATCATTGTCCATCATCATAAAGCTGCCCGCTTCGGCAACAACCACTTCCTGCGGATCCAGTTCAATTTCCACGTATTGCATTTCTTCCCCATAAATTTTGTAGTCGATCTCGTGTGCGTTCATTGTATATGTTTTGTGTTTTGCGCTGTGTATTCCTTGTTTTGTGTTCCGCCTTTTGTGTTTCCACTATGCCGATAACAACATCAATTGGTTGTCAGAAAGGAAAAATTGTTACAGGGAATAATTGTTACTTTTTCGTTTTGCGTTTTAAAGTCCACTCAAATTGAAAGGTGGCTACTTCTACCCCATCTTCGTTGACTCCTCTCGATGTCATCCAACAAGTTCTTCCTTCATCGGAATTGAGAACTTCGTCGAGTACATCGGCAAGTTGCTGTCCGTCATGGCAACTAAAGGTTATCAGACCACTGGCCTTTTTTGTAAAGACGGCCTTGTTACTGGCAACCAGCATAGAGATGGGTACCCCATTACCCTGGATCTTGTCTATTACCAATGCCCCGGTACTTAATTCCGCTGCCATCCCCTGCACGGCCCAAAACATAGACTTGAAGGGATTCTGATTGATCCATCGATGCCTCACAGCAACGGTTGCTGAATCTTCATCGAGATGTTTTAGGCGAACGCCACACCACCAGGCAGCGGGTAGCTTAAAGAACAAAAAACTGTTGAACCTTCCAATATTACTCATATGTACAGGTATTGGGCATTCAAAATTAGAGAATTTATTGAAGCTATGAAATGTTAATTTTATGTTAATATTTAGTACTATGTTTTGCATAATACCTTTTTTTAGATATATATTTGCATAAGAAACTAATATGCCATGACAGAATCATTAACAAAACACGAGCGAAATCTTTCAGCGGCGATACATGCTTCGACCTTTAGCAGGTTCTTTATTCCGTTTGGAAATTTCTTCTTGCCATTAGTTTTATGGCTCGCAAACAGGAAAGAACATCCCTTTGTGGACTATAACGGTAAGCAGGCTCTTAACTTTCAGATTAGCCTGCTCCTCTACTCCGTCATTCTCGGGATGATCACCATTCCTATTTTTATTGGTTTTCTGCCAGACTTTTTTGATGGCGGCCTTTTGAACATCAGAGATTACAACGAGTTCAACAATATAAACATTCACTTCGATACGGATTGGATGCGTTTCGGACATTTTTTCTGGCCGTTAGGGATTGCAGGTATGCTGCAAATTGCAATTTTCATTATCAATATTGTGTATAGCATTCTTGCGACCTTAAGGACCAATGAAGGTCAGTTGTTTTCATATCCATTAACTATAAAATTTATACGGTAATGACTATCCTGGTTAGACATCTAATACTATTAATCGCCATGTTGCTGACATTCCTATTGGGTTTTGGTCAGGAAGACAAAAACAGTGAGTTGCATCTTCTGTTGAAGCAGAAGGACAGTGTTTTGTTTGATGCAGCATTTAACAACTGTGATCCTGAGACAATGGCGGCCTTGTTCACCGAGGATTTTGAATTCTACCACGATAAAGGTGGGGTAACCCAGGGAAGGGAAATGTTTATGGCGAGGGTTAGGGAAAATTGTGCCAATCGCAACACAGATGATCCTCAGCCTGCAAAACGCATCCTTGTCGAAAATAGCCTGGAAGTCTTTCCGATGTACGACCAGGGTAATTTATACGGTGCCATTCAACACGGTATACATCGATTTGAATTCCTGAACGACAAAAAAGAATATCAACGAGGTGACACTGCCAAATTCACACATGTCTGGATCCTTAAAGAAGGGAAGTGGAAAATAAAGCGTGAATTAAGCTATGATCACCAATTATATCAGGAAAAAGAAAGTAAATAAATAGAGTTATTCATCAATCACCATCATAAGGGGTTTATTCATCAATCAAATGAAATCATCAAAAAATGAACAGTTAATCATAGACCGGGAAGAGGTTAAGCAACCTTCCCCGGAATATATCAGAATCAAAACATTATGAACATAGAAAACACAAAAGCACAAATGCGTAAAGGGGTTCTGGAGTATTGCATCCTCTCCATACTGGATGGGGAAGACAAGTATGCTTCCGAGATTTTGAACACCCTCAAAGACGCGAAGATGCTTGTTGTAGAAGGGACCATCTATCCATTGCTCACAAGACTTAAGAATGCGGGATTGCTCAACTATCGGTGGGAAGAATCAACATCCGGCCCACCCCGCAAATACTACGGACTAACGGAAACCGGAAAAGTATTCCTCAAAGAGCTCAATACAACCTGGGATGAATTGAGGACCGCAGTGAACATGGTAACCAAAGCAAAAAACATCTAACAATGAACAAGACAGTTAATATAAATTTAGCCAATATACTTTTTCACATCGATGAAAAAGCATTTAATAAGCTACAACGCTACCTCGAAGCCTTAAAAAGGTCGTTTGCAGGGACTACCGGAAGTGATGAGATCATCGCGGACATTGAAGCGCGTATAGCAGAACTTTTCCAGGACAGAATGGAAAGTGAACGACAGGTGATCACTTTGAAAGAAGTAGATGAAGTGATTACTATCATGGGACAACCTGAAGATTATATGGTAGACGAAGATATCTTTGAAGATAGTCCACCTTCTTCAAGGGAATACAGAAAACGCGGAAGAAAACTCTATCGCGACCTTGAAAGCAAATACATAGGAGGAGTATGTTCCGGATTAGGTTATTATTTCGGTATAGATGCTCTGTGGATCAGACTATTCTTCATTTTCTTTGCCTTATTTACAGGTTTCGGTTTTATCGCTTATATCCTGCTCTGGATCTTAGTACCGGAAGCTGCCACCACCTCACAAAAGCTCGATATGAAGGGGGAACCTGTAAATATCAGCAATATAGAACGCACGGTCAAGGAAGGAATTGACGATGTTGCGGAACGCGTTAAGAATGTTGATTACCAAAAGGTAGGCAATAAGGTAAAAGAAGGCGGTCAGAGCTTTTTCGACACCCTCGGAGACATTATCATGTTTCTCTTCAAAGTAGTTGGGAAGTTTATAGGGATCCTTTTGATCATCATAGGTGCTGCTACCCTGATCGGGTTATTTATCGGCCTGTTCACAGTAGGCATATTAGACATAGTTCACATCCCGGGTATAGATTTCTACGATATGGTAAATTCTACGGGCACACCGGTTTGGCTGGTATCGCTGCTCGCATTCTTTGCCATAGGTATTCCATTTTTCTTCCTTTTATACCTGGGATTGAAAATTTTGGTCAACAATCTGAAATCAATTGGCAATGTTGCCAAGTTCTCACTCCTGGGCCTTTGGTTATTGTCCATAATCGGGCTGACCGTCCTGGGTATCAAACAGGCCTCTGCCCAAGCCTACACAGGCACGGTAACTGTTAAGGAAGATGTGTTCTTTGCAGAACAGTCTGATACACTGCGGTTACATATGCGCGACAGTGACCTTTACGACAACCAGGAAAACATAGGGATCCACGATATGTTCATTGCCTATACGGATAATGGGGATCGTCTTCTTTATTCGGATGACGTGCGCTTCGACCTGAAGATGTCCCAGGACAGCACGACCAGGATCCGTATCAGGAAGGACGCTGATGGTAGTTCTTTTGGCAACGCCAGGGACAGGGCATCTAAAATAGATTACGGCTATGCCACCGAAGGAAATACGCTTTGGATGGATGCGTACCTGACGACAGACATTGATAATAAGGCGCGCGATCAGGAAGTTCGCATTACCGTTTATGTACCGACTGGCAAAACCATCACATTGGACGAATCGACACAAAGACATTTGGGCAGAACTACCCGCTATGACAAGGACATGTACAGAAGTGATATTGTGGATTACTACTGGACCATGGGTGAAGACGGAGAACTAAAATGCGACAACTGCCCTGAGGAGGTTGAATCAGATGAAGAAGTAAATGAAAAAAACCGGATCATCATCAATGAGAATGGTATTGATATGAATATCAGAGATGAGGAAGATTCCTTTGAAATGAAGATTGACGAGGATGGGTTGAGGATCAAAACAGATGATAATAACAACTAGATTACAATTCGGTCGTCAAATTCGACAATTGGGTAATTAATATCTGCCTGATTGGATTCCGGACCCCAAATTTGCAGTGTCATTATCAGAGAAAAGAACAAAGAATTAAAAAGAAATTTAAATCAGTATCAACAATCTTAAAACTACAATCATGACAACACTAGCTAAAATCACAATCGCATTAATAATGGCAATCATCACCTCATCCTGCGCCCTCGACGTAAACTGGGGATCCGGCGTACGCGGAAATGGAGATGTAGTAAAAGATAAAAGATCCGTGGAGGCAGACTTTACAGTTGTGTCGGCCTCAGAAGGTCTTGATGTATTCGTTACTCAGGGGGCCGACTTTGAGATCCTGGTGGAAGCGGATGAAAATGTAATAGATCTGATCGGTACCGATATCAGAGACGGAAAATTAAAAGTGCACGCTATTGAAAATATAGGCAGGGCCACAAAGAAAATCTATGTTACAATGCCGGAAGTTACTGCTCTGGCTGTATCAAGCGGTGCAGATCTCTCATCACGAGGCACTATAGAGGCTGAAAAGATCTCCCTGGATGCCAGTAGTGGGGCAGACCTCAACATAGAGCTTAACGCAGATGAAGTAGAGGCTGATACAAGTAGTGGTGCCGATATCAGGATATCGGGCGAGGCCAATTTGTTATATGCCGGTGCCAGCAGCGGATCGGATATTAAGGCTAAGGATTTTCTGGTAAAGACCTGTCATGCCAATGCAAGCAGCGGAGCAGACATCACTGTCAATGTTTCGGAATCACTGGTTGCAGATGCCAGTAGCGGAGCTGATATTTCTTATACGGGGGATGCCAGTGTTCAGAAAAAGAAGTCAGTTTCAGGCAGTGTACATAAATATTAGAATCAAAAAAGGAACATTCATTACGTTAAGGTTATTTCATTCATTCACCAACCGCTTTGGACCCCGACAAATTTGTCGGGGTTTATTGCATAATTAAGCACTACCATTATATCTTAGTACACAAAGAACCACCAAATTGTGGAACTAGAACTAAGAACATACCGGCTGCGACTGAAACATAAATTCCGGATCTCAAGGGAAGCCTATGACGAACAGGAAACCCTGATCTGTTGTCTTTCCTCATCCGGTGAAACCGGCTTCGGAGAAACTACTTCCAATCCGTATTACGGTATGACCACGGAGAGTATGATTGAGGAAATAGAGGCTATCCGTAAGCTTATTGAATCCCATCAATTCACAGATCCTGCTTCCTTTTACCGTCTGCTGGATGAAGCAGGCCTAAGAGCTTTTACACGTTGTGCGCTGGACCTGGCGGCCCATGACCTATACGGGAAGATCCTGGGTAAACCGCTTTATCAGATCTGGGGAACCTCTATAGATCAGTACCCCGTAACAAATTATACCATTGGCCTGGATACTGTAGAGAACATGATCATGAAGATGAAGGAAAAACCATGGCCTATCTATAAGATCAAGTTGGGTACGGATGATGACATTGGTATTATCCGAAAACTACGCGCACAATCACAGGCCGTGTTCAGGATAGATGCCAATTGTGCATGGACTGCCTCGGAAACTATTTCAAATGCTGAGGTCCTGAAAGAGCTGGGTGTTGAATTTATTGAACAACCGCTCCCAGCAGATGATTGGAAGGGTATGGAAAAAGTGCTACACAGCAGCGTATTACCAATTATTGCCGACGAGAGTTGTCTTACTGAGGAGGATGTGGATGCCTGCGCACTTCATTTTAATGGTATCAACATCAAATTGACCAAATGTGGCGGGCTCAGTCCGGCACTGAGAATGATAAAAAAAGCGAAAGACCTCGGATTGAAGGTGATGGTAGGCTGTATGACCGAGTCATCAGTAGGTATTTCAGCCATCGCCCAACTACTTCCACAATTGGATTATGTAGACATGGATGGCGCCATGTTGCTGGCTGAAGACATTGCAGAAGGAGTAAAAATCCTGGAAAACGGCAAAGTTGAATTTCCGCAAATTGGCGGCAGTGGAATTACTCTGATATAATGTCAATTAAGATCAATACATTCCCCGGCAGAAAAATCCTGGTAGGTAAGAAATCGTATCTCTACTTTGGCGGTACTGCCTATCTGGGTGTGCAGACCAATCCTGAATTTCAATCGATCTTAATTCGAAATATTCAACGCTATGGAACCAATTATGGCGCCTCGAGGTTGTCGAATGTTCAGATAGAAATATATGAAGAGGCTGAGGCCAGACTCAGCAATTGGGTAGGGAGTGATTCAAGTATAACACTTTCTTCCGGATACCTTGCAGGCCAGCTATTGGCAGGCTTTTTCAATAGTGATGAATATCAGCTTTACTATCTTAAAAACACACATGCTTCGCTTTATAAGGGATTCGAAAACACAGCTTTCGACCTCGCTTCCCTAAGATCCTCCCTGGCAGACCATTTGCGATCAGGAAGCGATAAGGTCCCGGTTATCTTCACGGATAGTTTTGACCTTGAGGCATCCAATTATCCTCATTACAAGGAATTGCAATCATTGCCCCTGGATTCATGTATTCTGATTGCTGATGATTCACATGGTATTGGCATCTTAGGATCTGATGGCGAAGGAGCCTATAAGGCATTGAATGAACTCGGTGCAAAGGAACTTATTGTTTGTTGTTCTTTGGGTAAATCCTTAGGACTTCAGGCCGGTGCAGTATTTGGGTCAAGAGAACGATTGGATTCATTTAAGGAAACAGCTATATTCTCCGGAGCCAGTCCTACAGCCATATCCATCCTGGCCAGTATGGTTGAGGCCATGCCGCTTTATACCCGACAACGGGAGCAACTGCTAAAGAATATCGATCAGTTTGAGAGGAGTCTGGATAAGCCGGATCTTTTCAACAGCATTAATTCTTATCCTGTATTTCAGAGCAGGAATAAGGGGTTGGCCGAATTTCTTTATGACAATGGAATCTGTATAACACATTTTCACTATCCGGCTGAGAATAATTTCGAGAGCAGAATCGTGCTAAACGCCTTGCATACTCCGCAGGATATTGAGAAACTTGGCATTCTGGTCAACAAGTTTCACGGATAAGGGCGGGATTGTTATTTCTCCTCATAATTAGGCCAAATAAGCCATATATTTTAGGGTATTTAACGAAAAAAATTGTAACTTTTTAGATCATTTGATTAATCACACATTAAACACGCAACCATGAGAAAATTAACAGGATTGGTTTTAGCATTGGTGATATTCGCAGCTGTTACGCTATTCACCTCTTCTAAGCCCTATACAATGCACTCCATAGAAGGGACCTGGGAACTGGAGCATTTCTACAATTATGAAAATGATGAAATAGTTGATACTGTTCCATTGGCAGAGGGTTACCGGCAGGTGAAAATGTATTACGATGGCAGGATAATGTGGTCAAGAACTACGACCACAGAATCTGATGATCCTGATGGAAACGATGTCATTGGCAGGTTCGGATATGGTTCCTATAAAATAACCAATGACGAATTGATAGAAACCATTGAATATGGAGATGTAGGCATGATGAGGGCGCTGGACACAATGCGTGTGTTTACATTTGAGTTGGTTCTTGGAGAAGATACCTATAGTCAGATCAGTTATGATGAGGATGGCCACAGAACATTTTCTGAAAATTATAAGCGGGTAGACTAGACCCATCAATTAAAAACAAAAGAACCGCTACTCTGATAGCGGTTCTTTTGTTTCATGGCCTTGATGGTCAGGATACCTCCTGGGGTGATTCTATGGAAGCCAGGTATCTTTCGGCATCAAGTGCTGCCATACATCCGGTACCTGCTGCCGTAACAGCCTGTCTGTATATCTTGTCCTGAACATCCCCACTGGCAAAAACACCGGGTTTGCTGGTCTTGGTAGATTTGGGCTCAGTGATGATATAGCCTGTCTCATCCATCTCGAGCTGACCTTTAAAAATATCAGTATTCGGTTTATGGCCAATTGCTACAAAAAATCCTGTGATCTTTATTTCTTCTTTTTCGCCGGTTTTATTGTTGAACATGCGCAGTCCTTCCACTACCTGATCACCCATTACCTCATCAACTTCGGTATTGTAGCGAAGATCTATATTGGGCAAGCTGTTTACACGGTGTTGCATAGCTTTGGAGGCCCTCATATAATCTTTCCTTACCAGCATGGTAACCTTATTACATATATTAGCCAGATAGGAAGCCTCTTCTGCGGCAGTATCGCCACCACCTACAATGGCAACATCCTGACCCTTGTAGAAAAAGCCATCACATACGGCACAGGCAGACACTCCGCCACCTCTAAGTCTTTGCTCACTGGGCAGATTCAAATATTTTGCTGTTGCACCCGTGGAAATAATCACCGTTTCAGCCTCAACAACCTTTGAACCGTCTATTGTTACCTTGTGTATACCACCAACTTCATCGCTGAATTCAACTGCTGTAGCCATACCAATGCGAACTTCGGTTCCGAAACGTTCTGCCTGCTGCTGCAGTTCCACCATCATAGAGGGTCCGTCCACCCCATTGGGATAACCGGGAAAATTATCAACTTCCGTAGTGGTGGTCAGCTGACCACCGGGTTCCATTCCTGTATATACAACTGGTTCCAGATCCGCTCTGGCTGCATAGATAGCAGCCGTATAACCCGCAGGTCCGGATCCTAATATCAGTGTCTTAATGCGTTCTATATTCTCTGTCATAACTACTTAAATATTCTGCTGTAAAAGTAGGTTTTTAGACCAAAAACTTACTTTAAAAGTTATCAAAAGTTGTTATGATGCTATAGTTTAAATACCCACTTCTATAAATCCCCTGGGTTGCCCGAGAAATATCACAATTTCACACCAAAAGCCAGGTCGCCGGCATCACCAAGTCCGGGAATGATATATCCTTTTGAAGTGAGTTCATCGTCAACTGCGGCGATCCACAGATGTGTATCAGGCGGAAAGATGTTTTTTATATAAGAGACCCCATGAACCGAACCAATTACCGAAATAATGTGTATTTGTTTGGGCTGGCCGTGTGATTTCAGCGACTGGTATACGTTTTCAAGCGTTTTACCGGTAGCCAGCATAGGGTCGGTGAGCACAAGTGTCTTACCGCCCAGTACCGGAGCTGCAAAATATTTTACGATCACTTCAAAATCATCACCTCCGTCCGGATGATGCCGATAGGCAGAAATAAATGCATTTTCTGCTCCGTCAAAATAATTGAGTAATCCCTGGTGCAGTGGCAAACCAGCCCTGAGAACAGAACATAAGACCAGGTTATTCACCGGAAGTGACATGGTTTTGGTGCCAAATGGAGTGTGAACTGCTGTTGACTTATACTCCATGGTCTTGCTTAATTCATAACTGAGAATTTCCCCAATACGCTCGATATTCCTGCGGAATCTCATACTGTCTTGCTGTATCTTGACGTCTCTTAATTCGGCCAGGAATTGTTTGATCAATGAATTCTCTTTGTCAAATTGGTGTATTACCATATAATAAACGAATTAACGACTATGCCATCTTTCATAATCTGTTCACTTTTGTTCCGAGCTGTATTTAGCCAATACTTCCTTCCAGGAGGGTTCCTGTATCCTACTGATCAATTTTAAATCCAATTCATCATACAAAGGATGTGAGTCGGGCAACATAAAACTCCTGTAACGATCATCAAAACGAACGGCCAGGAGTTGTACCTTATTCCCCATCTGGTTGGTCCTGATCAAATACTCCATCTGTATCTTGTCGTGCACCAACACATCTATTTCTTTTCTGGCAAGGGCCCTCAAACCCTGGGCCGGTGTCCGGTAAATCTCGTGGGCGCTCATATTGTGCTTCACAAGAAAATCTTCACTACCGGAAGCACCCACAATACCTATTTTCTTTACAACCGCAAGATCTGCCAGTCCTTTGATCTCGGCTGCCAACGAATTTACCGTCAGAGTAGAAGCAATTGTAGCGGTAAAGCTCGAAATTATAATTACCGCGGTGAACATCCAGATGATCGCTATGGTCTTACCACCGTTAGTTTTAGGAGCCTTATCGCCGTATCCCACGGTCGTCATGGTCACGGCCGCCCACCACAAACCATCCAGCAGCCCCTTAAACCCCGGCCTGAACTGATACTTGTTATGCCTGCGCTCCAACAGCCACAAAATGGTTCCGAATGTTAATAGGATCAATAAAAGCAACAGGATGATGTTCAGAAAAGCCCTGGAGAAAAAGTTATTTACAAATATCTGAAATTGACTTTGACTCGTGCTGGTTATGGCCACGCCCAGATGGGAGATATAATAAGGTTGGGTAACTTCAAACTTATCCATCCTTAACGGACTATTTACCAGTGGATTAATTGACAAATCGAGTTCATTATAATCCAAGGCCCTGATGATTCCTATAACATCGCTATACTCTTTATATTCAAAAGGTTGGTCAAGTTTTTCGGACAGGTGTTCCCAGAGTTCAATGGAAAGACCTTCATAAGTACCATCCTCATTTTTGATAATAAATGGCGGATCCTCATGAATTCCTATCACGATAGTATCCTGTACCGATGAGGCCATTGCGAGGTTTCCCAGGAATATAATCATCAGTAATGAAACCAAATATTTTAAACGTTCAGTTCTCATCTCATTTTAATTGATCGGTTACATTAACCGACAAAAAGGTCGCTAAAATTTGCAGCATGGTCATATCGTGACTTGTAAAACGGTTCTCTTCCTCACCATAGGCACATAGTACTACTTCTCCGCCCTTATTTTGTTCAAAGGGTACATAGATCCTGGACAAATAACCTCTATCGCCTTTTAGGCTAATGTACTGTCCGGCTTCTTTTTCATTATTGCCTATGAGCAAGGTCCGTTTATGATTTAGCACATAGCTGGTGAGATTTTCCTTTTCGTTAAACTCAACCTCTCTATGCTGGACCTTATCTGATCCTCTCCGGAAACCAAGGTACTGAACTGTACCCTTCTCTAAAAATGCCAGCTCAAAGACATCCATTCCGGTGGGTAACTCTACAAGCTTAGCTAAAACGGGGATTACCTTGCTCCAGCGTGACCGTTTTGGTATTTGCCTTATCAATCTAAATAAAAGATAGATGTTTACACCTGCGGTTTTTAAAGCATCTTTTTGATGTTTCATTGCGTCCTCCTGTGAGTCTAACAATGCTTTTTTGGCAGTAAGTTCTTTCTCTGTGCTCGACAACAAGGACTGCAGTTGAGCAGTTTTCTTCTGGCCGTAAAACCGGATGGCATAAAACAGAATAAGGCTACCTATCAGTACCAGCAAGCTAATCCCTCCCAGGCTGGAATACCATGGTCCCAAGACATTAAATTTGATCTCAACGGGTAAACTCCAACTATATCCGCCCGGTTTATGTGTACAAACTTCTAATATATACGAGCCGGCTACAGGAGCCCTCATCCTCACCCTTGTACTTGCTTCACTTAAGATCCAGGGTACATCTTCAATCTCGTCTTCGGGAATGATACTATAATAATACCTGTATCTAAAACTATTTTCATCACCTGGGAAAGAGATAGAGGAGAAATAGAAATCAACAACATCGTCACTCCGAAACTCCAGGGAGGATCTGCGGGAAATATCCTGTGCATTAACCTGGATCTTTTCCAGAAGAGGCCCCTTAGTACTGAGCGGAGCAGGGAAAGATAATGCCGAGTAAACCACGCCCTCTGCAGTACCCGCCCAGATTCTGTTAGCATCATCTACCAGCAAAGCGCGATAGGCCGCAATTTTTGACGGAGTTCCACTACTCTCATCAAATAAAACAAAATTACCACGGGAATCCAGATGAATCATACCACTGGTACTGGTTGCCATCCAAATGGATTCATCTGGCATGGAAACAACAGACCGTATTTCTGTCTGGGTATGTGCTCCCAACTTTACACGCTGTATCCGTTCAGTGTCATACTTGAGAAGGCCATCGGTGGTGGCCAGCCATACCAGCCCCCTGGAATCGACTGAAATATCGTGGACCTCAAAATTTCTGCTCACCTTGAAAGTAAAGGGCAAGCTTTTATTTTCAAAGCGATTCGTCTGCCTGTTGAATTTATAGAGATAACTATCAATGCCAATTCCGGCTGCATAGAGCTCGGACTTTCCTCCTTCGTCAATTACCAGTACTCTACTGCTTAATCCTTTATCCGAACTGTATTCCTCGTATTGTCCATCATTGTTCAATTTAGCCACACCGATTATGGGCTTGTCCGTCGGGGCCTGACAAAACCAAATATCCCCCGCGCTGTCCTCATACATATAAAAAATGCCGCCCCCGCGATCTGTGAAATCATATTGATCAACTATCCTATCTCTGGTTTTTATGGCCATCCCTTCGGAGGTCCCCAACCAAACGTAGTTGCCTTTGGCATTGGTAATCGCTGTGATGCTAATATCATCGGTTTCAAATTCATCAAATGAATCCTCCCGGTCAATATGCCTGATCCTGAATAAATTACCCTGAGACACCAATATCTCGTTTTTGATATTTCGCCCTACTGCAAGCGTGTTATCCATAGACATGCCAGAGACACTTTTAAAGAAACCCGAATAAAGTAAGCCCAATCCCTCAGGAGTGCTCAACCATATTTTACCGCCTATTCTCACCTGATCTGATGAAAAGTAGAACTGGTTGACTTCTTTAAAAGGCAGCTGCTCAACCCTATGCGGGTCGTTAGAGCCATAAATGGTTCTGAGCTGATTAGACTGCCTCCCTCCCAGCGTAAACAAGCCTTCAGCAGAAGAGAGAAAGATCAGACCGGTCTTGTCAATAGCTATATTGGAATAAGTAGATCCATTTCTCCAAAGTATTTCTTTCTTAAGTATTTGACCATTATTACCACTTTGCAGTCGAATTACCTGATCTCCACTTAAGAGGATCTGATCTTCGTTTACGGCCATATGCTCATATTGCTCATAACCCGATCTTTTCTCAAATCCTTTAGCTTTTTCATTGTAGTAAAACAAGCCCGAGCCGGGAATAAAAGCCCAAATTGTTCCAAAATTATCTTCACCAAGAACGATCTTTGGGGTCTTGGAACTATTGGAAAATTGAAGTCTCTGGAAATTGGAACTTTCTCTGTCGTAAACAAAAATGGACCCGTTTAGCTGGGCAATCCACAGACGGTTCTGGCTATCCATCAATAAATTCCTGGGGTATTCCAGGTCACTTACAGCTTCATCTACCTCCAAATAAGGTTCCATTACTACCTTTTCATCTTCATAAATTAAATGATAAACCCCGGTATCATTGGAAAAGAGTATGGATTGATCCTGAATTTGGATCAGCGCATGAATATAGCGGCTCTTTAAATTCGTATTGTGATCTTCAAATCTGCTGCCATCAAATCGATAGAGTCCCTGATCTGTAGCCAGCCACATATATGATCTTTCATCCTGAATCACCTGGTTTACATGTTGGAAAGGCATTTCTTCACCCATATAGGTCGCATACTTGAACTTTTGCCCATAGGTGCTTAAAAATGTCAGGAGAGCCACTAAAACGATAAATACATATCGTAAAGTCATGAATTAAGGGATTGCAGATTTCTAAATATAGTAAAAAGGCTTGATTAGGTGGGAAGATGGCCAATGGACATCAGGTTAATGACCGTCTGGAATCATAAAGTAATGTTCCCGGGCTATACGAAAGCATAAATGATCCGGAATAGGAGGTGTCAGGTCGAAAATATGGGGCATAATTGCACATAATTTCAATATATTTATAGGTTCAGAACACTATTGCTATGAAAAGACTTGCACTTTTGCTTGCTCTATTTCTGTGTTTTCAGCTAATTGGGCAGGATCGTGAAGCTGCAATCTGGCATTTTGGCCAGTTCGCGGGACTTGACTTTAATAGCCTTACCCCACAGAATCTGAACCGGGGTAAATTAAATACACATGAAGGCTGTTCTACCACATCGGGACCTGACGGACAGCTTAGGTTCTATACAGATGGGGTCACTGTATTTGGGCCTGACCATGAAATATTACCCAATGGAACAGATAAGTTAGGTGGATATTTTAGCACCCAGTCCGGACTCATCGTACCAAACCCCCGTAGTGATGGACAGTATTTTGTGTTTACCGTAAGTGAGCACAGAAGAGCCAATCAGGTCCTTGAAGAAGGAGACGGACTCAATTATTTCCAGGTATCAGCCAATGCAGGTTCCGGAAATGTTGCCCCCAGAGTGTTTCACCTAATTACTTATGACGAAAATGAAAGGACCAGATCTTTACTGAAGTGTTCGCAAAAGCTTACTGCAGTTAAACATCCCGAAGAAAATATCTACTGGGTTGTCACCCATTTCGAAGACACATTCTACGCATTTAAATTAACTGAGAAAGGAATTTTTGGCCAGCCAGTGACCTCCCAGATTGGACCTTATCAGTATTTAGGAGCATATGGAGCAAATTCCAGGGGTCAGATAAAGTTTTCACCCGATGGCACCAAGTTGGCGATGGCCAATCATATGAATAACATAGACTCCAGCGGACATTCGCCAGGAAGTCTATTTCTGTTCGATTTTGATTATGATACAGGTATTTTGTCCAGCGCAGTTGAATTGATGGACGATGACTTTGTCTTCGCGTATGGTGTGGAGTTTTCCCCGGATTCTAAGAAATTATATGCAACCGTAAGCAGTTTTAAAAATGGGGAGGTGCCTCCCTCAGGCCATAGCAATAGGGGCAGCAGCCTCTGGCAGATTGACCTGGAGGACAATTACAGGTATCGCAAGATCTTTGAGGACGATGGAGAGCCCACAGCACTTCAACTGGCCATAGACGGGAAGATTTACAGGGCGCAGGAGAACAGCCGCTACATTGGGGTGATCAACGAACCTAAAAAATTAGGACGGGATGTGAACTACGACAATCAAGGGTTTCAACTTTCAAAACCGAGCTTAAGAGGGCTCCCTGGTTTTGTACAATCGTACTTCCAGGTAAGAGTAGAGTACGAAGAGGCCTGTGAAGGTAACGAGACTAAATTATCTACCAATTATCTGCCCGATCCGGATGACATTGCATGGGACTTTGGCGATGGAAGTCCTGTTTTTCATACTACAGACAAGGATATCACCCACGTATATCCAAACGCAGGCACTTACAGGGTGCGAGCTACAATAACTAAAGGGGATGATGTGGAAACCTATACCAGAAATGTCATCGTACGTGGCTTACCGGTATTAAGGGCAGCAAGTATTACACAGTGCGATGAAGATGGTGATGGCATAGCAGATTTCAACCTGTATGAACCTTCGGAGCGCATTCACCCGGATCCGGAAATGCTTTTTAAGTTCTATTATACTGAAGCTGATGCACTAAGTGATGTAAATGAGATCCCGCGAAATGAAGTAAGTACGTTTTCCAATACCCTGGCTTCAAGGGTGTATACCAGAGCTACGAGTCCGTTTGGCTGCTGGAGTGTAACACAGATCGATCTTCAGGTGTCCAATAATACTTTACCGCCTGATTTAATGCTCTACTACAGCGCATGTGACAATGAAGGCAGTGATACCAACGATTCCAATGGGATTGCAAAATTTGATTTCAGTTCTGTAAGCCAGGATATTCTGGCTCTCTTCCCTAACCCGGAGGAGCTGGTGGTAAATTACTACAGGACTTATGATCAGGCATTGGCCGAGATCAATGAGATAGACCCCACCCAATATATCAATGTTACCAGTCCATACGAGCAAAAGCTATGGGTCAGGGTTGAGGGCGAGGCAGAAAATACATGTATAGGGCTGGGGCAACACTTAACACTCGTAGTAGATGAGGTCCCGGATTTTGAACTGGCCGTAAAAAAAGAGCTGTGCCAGAAGCAATACCCCTACGTTATCGGTGTAACGAATCCTGCTGCAAACTACACCTATTCCTGGACAGATTCTGAGGGCAATCTGATTGCCCAATCACAGGATTTCACAGCAATGAAAGCTGGCACCTATATGGTCACTGCCACAAGGACCGATGGCACCGGATGCAGCAAATCAAAGGAGATAGAGGTAACTACCATAGTCCCGCCTGTAATAACTGATGTTGATGTAAACGGGATTATTACACTTAGGTCTACCGCCACTGTGATAACGGAGACAGCAGATGAATTTGAGTATGCACTTGACAATGATGCCGGCCCCTTCCAGGATAGCAATATCTTCTATGAGGTGGCACCGGGTATTCACAGAGCTTTTGTAAGAGATAAGAGCAATTGCGAATTGGATTCCATGGAATTTTCGGTGATCGGACACCCTGCATTTTTTACACCAAACAACGACGGGGTGAATGATTACTGGCAATTGCAAGGCGTTAGCGAATCGCTGCAGTCCGATTCTGTGATCCATATCTATGACCGTTATGGAGTCTTGCTGGCCCAGCTAGACCCTACTTCAATCGGTTGGGATGGGCTGACAGAAGGACAGATGTTGCCTGCCTCAGATTATTGGTTCAGGGTAAAACTGGAAGACGGCAGGGAATTCAGCGGGCATTTTGCGCTGAAACGTTAATTTTAAAGCTCGCCTGTGTTGATTAATCTTAGTATTCCTTATTTAATCTTAGAACAAGACTAAACGTTCTTTCCTTTCATCATCTTATTCCAGTACAGATATGGCAGTCCATATTTCTTAAGCATCCATAAGCGCCAATGTTCCTTTGAGCTGTCAAATACCAGCATCTGTTTCAATTTTGGATCCGGTGTAAAATTGTTGTCATAATCGAACTCTGCGAGTACCATTTTGCCATAGGCCGTCACCAATGGACAGGAAGAATATCCGTCATAAGAATTATTGTCTGCCGGTATACCCTTGATATGCTTTAGTATATTGTCTACCACCACGGGCACTTGCTTGCGTACAGCTGCTCCTGTTTTACCGGTCGGCAAGGCCGCCACGTCTCCAAGTCCGTAAATATTGGCAAATCTTTTATGTTGAAGTGAATTTATATCTACATCAAGCCACCCTTTGTCATTGGCCAAAGCAGAATTCGCTATAAATTCAGGGGCCTTCTGTGGTGGGGCTAAGTGAAGAAAATCAAAGGGTATAGCCCTTACTTCGTTCTCCTGAAGTATCTCTCCGATTGGATTATCAGATGCAACATTTACCCATTTCTCTTCAGGTGCTTTGTATTTGTAATAAATGATCTTTTTTTCAGGATCTATTTTGAATGGGGCATAGAAGGGCTTAAAAATAATCCCATATCTTTCCAATACTTTCTCAAGGGTGATTCTGATTTCGGGGACACCAAAAATAGTGGTGCCCGGCGTAGCAAAAATGACGTTTGTATCCTTTAGAATGCCTCTCTTTCTAAAATAGTCCGATGCTAGATAAGCTGTTTTCTGAGGTGCGCCTCCGCATTTGATCGGGGTGGCCGGTTGTGTAAATACAGCATTACCACCCTTAAACTCTTTTAAAGCTTGCCAGGTGTGCTCCGGGTTTATATAATTGCTGAATGCCACTCCCTTTTCTAAAGCCTCAGGTAGTCCTTCAATCATCGAATTATCTATTGCTAAACCCGGAGCCACTACCAAATAATCGTATCCTATCGTACCACTATTCTTTGTAATAAGTTTACCAGCTTCGGGATCAAATCCAGAAGCGTAATCTTTGATCCAGTCTACTCCATGCGGTATCAGACCAGCCATGGGCCTTGAAGTCTTCGCATAATCAAAAGTACCTGCCCCGACCAATGTCCAGGCCGGTTGGTAATAATGCGTATCAGAAGGCTCTACAATGGCTATATGAAGTGATTTATCCTGCCTTCTGAGTTGAGAGGCAGTCATGATACCGGCGGTTCCACCACCGATAATAAGGATTTGATAATGCGATTTCATTGAATTAAGGCTTTAGTATACCTATAAAAATAGTGATCTTCCTTCATTCTTAAGGTAACAATGGTTACCATGCTTATCCTAAAGAATTGATTAATTTAGGTCTTGTGAAGAGACGGAAATTTGTTAATAGATCCGCCCTTGGCCTTATGTCTATGGCCCTGGGTTCAGAAATCGTATACGGTAGTTTCATCCCAGAAGGTTACCTGCCCCTTGGGTTGCAGGACCCTGATCCTTTTACCCTGTTTAATAAGGACAGGCGAATGGTCGTGCTCAACGACAAGCCATGGAATATGGAGGCTCAGGCCCATTTGCTGGATGATGCCATAACCCCAAACAAGTTCATGTTTATAAGGAATAATGGTTTGGTTCCTGAAAGTATTGATGTGAATAGCTGGAAACTCACTATTGACGGGGAATCGGTGAATAACTCGAAGACGTACAGCTTAGGGGAATTAAAAACAAAATTTAATCACTACACCTATCAACTAACACTTGAATGCGGAGGCAATGGCAGAAGTGAATTTGATCCACCAGCCAAGGGTAATCAATGGACCGTAGGAGCCGTTTCCTGCGCCAACTGGACCGGGGTAAGGCTGAGGGATGTTCTTGAAGATGTTGGCATAAACCCCGATGCCATTTATATAGGCTATCACGCAGCTGACGAGCACCTCAGCAGAGACCCTGAAAAGGAACCTATTTCACGTGGCGTACCCATAGCTAAAGCCCTGCAGGAGGAAACTTTGCTTGCTTTCCAGATGAACGGTGAGGATATACCTCTGGTTCACGGCTATCCGCTTCGCCTGGTTGCAGGAGGGTGGCCGGCTTCAGTTTCGGGTAAATGGCTCACCGGAATCAGTGTGCGCGACCAGGTACACGACGGAGCGAAAATGACGGGGACCTCATATCGCGTTCCCTGCCGTTCAGTGGCACCAGGTGAAAAAGTAGCAGACGAGGATATGTGTATTATAGAATCCATGCCGGTGAAATCGCTTATCACCTATCCAAAATCTGGTGCTCTTATTAGCCAGGGTAAGAAATTGAATATACGCGGGCATGCATGGGCAGGAGAGCGCAAAGTGACAAATGTGGATTACTCAGTCGATTTTGGCGCAAGCTGGCATTCATGTGAACTCGAAAACCCCGTGAACAGGCTGGCCTGGCAGCATTTCAGCGGAAGTATTGATTTTCCTGAAAAAGGCTATTACGAAGTATGGTGCAGGGCCACGGACTCGGCAGGTGTTAGTCAGCCAATGGTGCTCCCGGGTTGGAATCCAAAAGGGTATCTGAATAATGCATGTCACAGAATCGCCGTAAAAGTTACCTGACACATGGCGGATAAAGACAATTTCAAGAAGCAGGTCAGAGCAATTCACAATCTGATGGTCGTATTATTCGCATTGATGGGTATAACGGCTGCCGCGGTATTGGTCCTTATTTACAGTCCTGACTTGTTCACATCTATTAGTGAGGATGTGGATGAAGACTATGTATCCATTCCTGCAGAAGATGACTATGACAGGATTGAAAATGGAATTCATCTAAGGACAGGTTTAATTGAGGCAGAAGGATTGATGGCTGTGGTTAATAACTGTACTAATTGTCATTCGGCCCAGTTGATTACTCAAAACAGGATGAATGAGGAACGCTGGGTGGCAACTATCCGGTGGATGCAGGAGACACAAAATCTTTGGGATCTTGGTAAAAACGAAGAGATCATTGTAGATTACCTGGTTACGAATTATCCGATAATCAGTAAAGGCAGAAGAGCCCCACTAACAAACATAGAGTGGTATGAGTTACAGGAATAGCTTCATATTGATCTTAGGCTTAGGCCTGTTATCATGTAAGCAGGATCCAGGGAAACAACCTGACAGGGAAATGGTGATCTATGACAGGCTGATGGAAGCTGAAATGCTAATAGATTATATATCCAGGGAAGATATGGTGATCGTGGATTTCCGACAGCCTGATCTTTACAGTCTTGAACATATTCCGGGGGCCCTCAATATATGGCGAACCGATCTCGAAAATAAGAATTATCCTTATTCGGGAATGAAACCCGAGAAGAAGGAGCTGGAAGCAATTTTAGGGGCTAAGGGAATCCATAGTCGAGACCATATTGTTGTTTATGATGAAAAGGGTTCTGTGGATGCCTCGCGGTTCTGGTGGTTACTCAAGTATTATAATTTTGACTCAGTTAGTATCCTCAATGGTGGATTGAGTGCATGGAAAGAAGCAGGCGGTCTTACAAGTACAGCTATACCTCAGATTAAAAACACCAGCTTTAAACTACCGGGTAGCACCAGGCATGAGATGTTGGTTACTAAAGAACAGTTGGCTTCCTGGTTGGATTCCGATTCCTTAGCTGTTACTATCCTGGATGTACGTTCATCGGAGGAATACACGGGGAAGTCAATGAAGACAGGTGCATACCGGGCAGGCAGGATCCCTGCGAGCAAACACCTGGAATGGAACCTCGCTGTAGATCAGGACAATAGTAACAGATTCAGAAGTGTTAGCGAACTGAAGAAGATCTTTCTGGATAACGAAGTCTATCTCTCGGATACAATTGTTGTGTATTGTCATTCGGGATCAAGATCGGCACATTCAGCCTTTGTACTTGAAGAATTATTAAAATATGACCGGGTAAAAAATTATGACGGTTCCTGGACTGAATGGAGCTATTACAGTTCTTTGCCAATCGAATCAGATAGTCTGGTCGCCTTAAAACAATAGAAATGAATTATATCGAAGCTTTTGCAGATGCCTTTATGGCTAGTGTTAATTGGACATGGAGGTCGATCATTTTCGAAGTACCCTGGTACACCAACTATTTTTGGGGACTCATTGCGATTTCCTTACTGGTGTGGATTCTCGAAATACTTTTTCCCTGGCGCAAAGAACAGTCCATATTTCGCAAAGACTTCTGGCTGGATACATTTTACATGTTTTTCAATTTTTTTGTTTTTGCAATCGTCATCAGCGGTTTCTATAAAGTGCTGGAAGTATTTTTTGCCGACTTTGGCATTGGCCCTAAGAGTCTTTCCATAATCGACCTTTCCGAATTACCGATCTGGCTACAACTGATCCTTTTCTTTATTGTACTGGATTTTGTACAGTGGTTTACCCACATCTTATTACACAAATACCGGTTTTTATGGAACTTTCATAAAGTACATCATTCGGTAAAAGAGATGGGGTTTGCGGCTCATCTCCGGTACCACTGGATGGAGAATGTACTTTATAAGCCACTAAAGGTGTTTGGGGTAATGATTCTGGGTGGATTTGAACCTGAGCAGGCCTATGTAGTTCATTTTACAGCCATTGCAATTGGGCATTTTAACCATTCGAACATCAAGATCACCTGGGGACCATTGAAATACATTTTTAATAATCCGGTGATGCACTTATATCATCATTCCTATGTGCTTCCAAAAGGTTCTTATGGAGTAAATTTCGGGATTAGCCTGAGTTTGTGGGATTATATTTTCAAAACCAACTACATTCCTGAAGATAGCGGCACCATTGAGCTTGGTTTCCCGGGGGACGATAAATTCCCCAAAGACTTTATTCATCAAAATCTGTACGGCTTTAGCAAAAAAGAGTAGTAGCTTAAGAAAATACGAACCTGAAATGAAGTATGCTCAGAAGCTTTAACTTAAAGATCCGGATCAATACCAGTTATTCAGGCCGCCTTCCAGGTCATACACTTTACTAAAACCTAAACCCAAAAGTCTTTTTCCTGCCTTTTGACTTCTATGGCCCGACCGGCAATAGATATAGACTGGTTTAGACTTATCCAATTTTTCGAATTCCAAACGAAATCTGGATGCTTTATAAAAATCAATATTTATGGCTCTAGCCAGGTGTCCTTTACGAAATTCTCTGTTCGTACGAACATCTACAAGTTGTACTTCTTTATTCTGAATTGCTTCCTTATATGAAGCGCGACCTAATATTTGAAAATTACCGCTGGTGTCAGATCCTGAACCTAGTATTTTACTAAAAAAAGACATAGTTAAAATTTAAAAAAGGGGGCAATAGAATCTAAACCATCGCCCCCGTAACAACCAACTAAAACAATATAAACCAGTATTATAACATGGTGGACGGAGCTACATATTCTGTGATATCCACTTCTGTGTTTTTAATTTCTTCTAGTCCTCCTGATACATCAACAAAATCTTCCCAACCACGAGATCTGAGGATTGAGGCTGCCACCATACTGCGATATCCACCACCGCAATGAATGATAAACGGCTTATCTCTCGGAATCCGGGCCAGGTGTTGATTCAATTCATTCAGGGGTATATTGATGGCACCCAGGACATGCTCCGCGTCAAATTCACTTTTCTTTCTAACATCTATGATCAAAGGGGTTTCAGCAAAATACGCTTTCTCAAAATCATCGGCACTTGTCCTGTGTACCCTGTCAAATTCTTTCTTTGAAGTAGCCCAGCTTTTGTATCCACCCTCAAGATAGCCCAGGGTATTATCGTAGCCGACTCTTGAGAGTCTTGTAATGGCCTCCTCTTCTTTACCCGGATAGGTGATCAGCAGAATGGGTTGCTTAACATCTGGTATCATCTCCCCTACCCACTGAGCAAAATTGCCTTCAAGTCCTATATTGATACTATTTGGAATAAATCCTCTGGCAAAGTCTTCGGCATCTCTTGTATCGAGCATCAGGGCTTCTGTCTCATTGGCCGCTGCTTCAAATGCATCCGGTGAAAGAGGTCTTGCACCGCGTTCCATGATCTTATCCAGGCTTTCATATCCTTTGATGTTCATCAATACGTTTTGGGGAAAGTAACCGGGTGGTGTTGTAAGACCGGTAAGCAATTCTTTAATAAATTCTTCCTTGGTCATATCCGGTCTGAGCGCGTAATTCACTTTTTTCTGATGACCCAAAGTATCTGTGGTCTCTTTGCTCATCATCTTACCACAAGCAGAGCCCGCCCCGTGGTTCGGATATATGATCAGATGGTCTGCAAGTGGCATGATCCTGTTCCTCAGGGAATCAAATAGGTGTCCTGCCAGCTTCTCTTCCGTTAATTCTGATATGACATGCTGTGCCAGATCGGGTCTGCCAACATCTCCTATAAATAAAGTATCACCGGTAACGATGCCATGTTCTTTACCATTCTCATCAATCAGCAGATAGGTAGTACTTTCCATGGTATGTCCGGGTGTATGGATCACCTTAACTTTGTAGTCGCCCACTTCAAAAACCTGGTTATCTTCAGCTACGATTGCCTCATAACTCGGTTTGGCAGTTGGTCCGAATACGATATCCGCACCGGTCTTTGCCCGTAAGTCCAGGTGTCCGCTGACAAAATCGGCGTGAAAATGAGTCTCGAATACATACTTGATCCGTGCATTGTCTTTTTTTGCGCGCTCAATATAAGGTCCAACTTCGCGAAGCGGATCGAAGATCGCAACTTCGCCTTTACTTTCTAGATAATATGCTGCATGTGCTAAGCAGCCTGTATAGATCTGTTCTACTTTCATGATGTCTGCCTTTCTTTATTTGTGATCATAAAATTATTCAGGCCTGGTGAAAAAGCCCGTAACATAGGTTACAAAGGTCTGTACCATTTATGAAAGTCATTATGATAAATATCAGTATTTGAGTTACTTACAATTCGACGTCAAACGCATCAGATGGAGTAAAATGAAATTATGATTTTTATCATAAAACCTTGATCCCCTTGGATTTAATTTCGCACAGAACCATTTAATAACCAGCAACATGTGAGATCAGTTTCACAATATATCTCCTGCCTTTTACGGGTGGGTTTTTTGTTGCAAAATCCTAGGTACTATGCGAAATAATCTTTTAACAATCTTGTTCATGCTTTTTGCAATCGCTGCTTATTCACAAGCAGGTCATATCATGCAAGGAGTTAGTTCAGTTAATATGTCTATGGGCGGTGCTGCCACAGCTCAGCCTTTAGATATTTCGGGTGCTTTGCATTGGAATCCCGCTACAATCTCCGCTTTTGAAGAAAACGGCGCACGATTTGATCTGGGTTTATTCTTTTCATCTCCTGAACTGAGTTCCACCGTACCGGAATTTGATGCTATGGGAATGCCTACGGGAAATTTCTTCAGCGGGACTACAGAGGATGATCGCGGATTATCACCACTTCCCAATCTGGCCATTGTATGGGCCAATCCGGAAAGCAGGCATAGTTTTGGAGCCTCGGCATTCGGTATCAGCGGATTTGGGGTCACTTTTCCTGAAAATATGTCAAATCCGATCAATGCGCCTCAAAGTTTGGGTGGATTCGGAAGAGTAGAATCTGAATACATCTTATTACAGTTAGGCTTTACCTATTCTTATGAATTATCAGATAAATTTTCAATAGGTGTACAGCCCAATTTTGATATAGCTACGCTCGAGTTAATGCCGAACCCAACAGCTAATCCTACCGCCGTTGGTTATCCGTCAACAGACGTGGCCACCGCAACTGGTTTTGGCGCACAAATTGGTCTCTTCTACGATTCTGGTTCGGGCTTTAAAGCAGGAGCTTCTTATAAAACTACGCAGTCATTCGGCGATTTTGAGCTTGAAAATACGTATCTGGACAATTCTACATCGACCAATGATCTGGCATTGGATTACCCGGCAATTCTATCATTTGGTCTGGGATATTCCGGCGGAGATTTTGATTTGGCCCTCGACTACAGATGGGTGAATTATGAGAATACCGATGGTTTTGACACCACAGGTTGGACCCCGACATTCTCTGTTGCAGGATTTGGCTGGGAAAACATCAGTATTGTAAGTGCGGGAATTCAATATAAGGGAGTAGACAAGTTACCACTCAGGTTGGGATATACTTATAGTTCTAATCCAATTAGTGAAGATACTGCGTTCTTTAATATCCCGGCTACTGCTATAATCAAGAATGCCTTCCAATTTGGATTGGGCTATGAAATAAATGATCGCTGGGCAATTGATGGCATGTTCCACTACGGAACCAGCGGTGATGCAACCTCAGGGCCTGTGTACAATCCTCTTTTCATTGGAGTTGCTCCTCCCTATGGTGCTATCCCGGGTAGTGAAGTTTCTTATGACATGAATACTTCCATGGTGATGTTTGGTGTTAGTTATAAATGGCAACCGAAAAAAAATCAGGACCAGCCATAATTGATTAAAGTTAAGGCCCTGGATTAATCCAGGGCCTTTTTTATGAAAGCACAACACAGACCTGCCATTGGCAGGGTACTATTTCGTTTAGTGGAATAAACGTTAGGCTAATAAAAATACCTTCTGAAATCATTGTATTTATAAAATCTGAAGGGAATTATTTAGAACTGCAAACCGAAAAGGGAAAATTCCTTTACAGAGCCACTATGAATACGACTGAATCTGAATTATCCCCATATCAATTTTTAAGAATACACCGTTCCGTGCTGGTCAACAAAACCTACATTCTGAAATGTACTTACAAGGGAAATGCAGAATATAAAGTAGAAATGAAAACCGGAATTTCATTTGCAACTGGCCGGTCCTATAAGGAACAGATAATAAAATATCTGTCTGAATTGGAGCTGTAATAAATTCTATTATCTACCCATCGTCAGTGTCAAAATGGATACCGCTCCTCAGCTCAATGACCCGCTGCTGGGCGTATTCCTTGTATTTTTCAAGGTATTTGTCTGATTTATCAGCCGCTTTGGTCAGGAAGGACTTGTAATGATATAATTTCAATTCGGGATCTTTATAGTACTGATCTCCCAGATAAGCTATCTGATAAAATCCCAGGATATAGTCAGGCACCTCGCTTACCAGTAATTTATAATATTTGATAGCGTTTTTATAGTCTTTCTGCTGCCTGTATATATCCACGAGTCTGAGATACTCATTTGAACTCGAAACTTTCTTCAATTCCACTGCGGTTTCAAAAGATCGGGCAGCTTTTTCAAATTCATTGGTTTCGTAGTAATTGAGTCCCATTAAGTAATGATATTCAGAACTTTCCGGTTTTAACTCCAACAAAAGCAAACCATTGTTTATAGCCTCTTCGTAATTTCTGAGATTGTAATATGCATAGGTAAGTTTATTATAAACTATCTCGTTCCCAAAACCCATTTCCTTTAATTTCTTATAGGCTATCACAGCTAAGGAATCATCTCCGGCAATAAAATGTGCCTGACCTTTATAACCCAAAAGAATGGTGTTTCGATCGTATTTCGCCAATCCCTGATTACAATATTGGATCGCTATCTCCAATTCGTTCTTTTGAAGGTGATATTTTGCAATTTCTTCAATTGCCTTAATATATGATTGATCAATTGCAACTGCCTGCCTGAAGGAATCAATAAACAAGCTGTCTTTCAGACCTCTTCTGATTCTTCCCAATGTATAGAGATAGTTAGGATTTGAAGAATCCCTATCAACTAACTCTTCGAAATGTTTTTTTGCCTTATTCAGGTCTGAAGTTTTCAGATATAATTTCCCCAATTCATATTTGGATAAGACAAAGCTACTATCCTGATCCAGAACCGCCTCCAATATATCAATAGCCTGCTGATAGTTACCCATGAATTGATAGGACATGGCTATGGCATGTGATGTAGCCGGACTCTCAGGAGCATTCTTATAGTATTCAATTGCACTGCTATAATTGCCAAGCTGATACAGACTGTCTGCTTTTGTCTTTAATTCTGCCTGACTTTGAATTATATTGAATGTAAGTAAGAGGATTACACAAGAGATACCTCGCTTAAATATTGAATTCATGACATTATAACTTTTGGCTCCTGATTAAAGATAGAAATTTCTTAATCCGATTGTAAGGTAGCTACGGAATTATGTCTCCCAAATTGCCAGGAGTCAAAAGTCCTATATCGAGTAATAGAAGAAAATAGAAGAATGTAGTGCCAGCCAGCTTTATTATTAAATTCTATGGGCTTTGGCCCAGGCTCCGTTTATTTAAGAATTAAATAGAATCTACAATGCCAGAAAAATTTCACAATCCTTTAATAATAAATGTGCGAATTTATGCGTATATATTATTAGTTTCTCATTAGTAGAAATTTTGAGTTAGTTAGTTTATCGGACCCCGGGAAAATCCCGGGGTCTTTTTTGAAGTTTTAATTGACTAACTACTCAATTCACCGCTTTCCAGTGCCCCTTCAAGTTCTGCCTTAACGGAAAAGAGCGATTTAAAGAAGCGGCCTCCATCTGTTCGCTTTAAAGTGACCAGCGTTTTACTGTCTTGTGTATAGGTGACACTGACCACCTCTACCTCTACATTTTTTACCAGATCCATATCGGCAATTCCTCCCCTCTTCATGATGATATTCTTTTTAGGGAAATGAATAAACTGGTACTCTCTAGCAGAAGGTGCCTCAATTGTGAATAAATCTCCAACCTGCACATCCTGTGCTTCCTTCCGCGTCGTAAAGGATATTGTCAATGCTGACAATATCACAATAATCAAGGTCTTTTTCATGACTAAATCAGTTATATGTTAATAATAGGTGTTTGTAATTGCGAATTTAATAAATATGGAGATTAAAAACAATCTGATCCAATGTGGTTCTTATTCGCTGATCAGTTGCTGTTAAGGAAGTAAGTTGAATACTTTAGCGGTCGTTTAAGGGGGTCCTAACCCCGCCCCATTTAAAAGTTAGCCTTCAAAGCTGAAATAATACTGCAATAATTATGAAATATACCTGCACGATAGATCCCAATATTTGTACAATATTAGATTTACCACGATTGAAAGTTGTGGTATACCTTTTACTTTGATCTTAAATTCGAGATTGGTGTTGAGAAAATGTGGGCATAAAAAAAATCCAACGTAAATACGTTGGATTTCTCTGGTTGGGAGGTATGCACCCATTATTTGTGTAAACCCCTAATTTCGTTCAAAATAGTAGGTGCTTATTTCATTAACACCATCGCCGTCTTCATCCTTGGATTCGGTAATCAAAAAGGAATCCCCATCTAGCTCAATAGTTCCGTCAAGGACCAGTCGGGCATCGCCGGCCTCCAAAGTGTATTCCTCATCCAATTCACCGTCAACTTTTCCTCTGAAGTAATATTCCACAATGGTCAGCCTGTTTGAACCTGACACAAATGCCCATTGGCCTTCACTGATATCTTCGAAGGTTTCATCACTATAAACGGCCTGACAATCCTGATAGCTGGCTTCATAGTCTAACCAGCGATCACTGCCCTGGAAGTCAGCCCTGTATGAGCCATCGCTGTTAATACGAACCTCTCCGGATATTCTTGTATAACACTCTTCGGCTTCCAGGACCTGCCCGTTAGCACATTCAAATACATAGTCATAACACGCTTCCTGGCCGGTCTCAAAAACAACACTTTGGCCGTTCTCCATACGTTCTTCGCGAACCATTAGCCAGTCACCTTCCATGTCATCCATACCTCCCCAACTTTCAACGGTAACACATACTTCCTGAGGCTCACTTATATTCCCTGCTTCGTCATATACACAGATCTCATAACAGAATTGTCCGGGAGGTATTTCAAGACCAAAGTCAACATTGATCTCGGTATCGTCATTTTTAGATTTGCCCCCTGATATCTTGTTGTGGCTATGATTTAAAAAAGTAGCTTTTCCCGCTTTACCAGAACTGTTAGCAGCAATGTTTACGTCGAAGTACTCTCCTGCAGCAGTCCCGTCATTAGACTGGATCTGTATGTATGCCCCAACAGGACTCCCATTTGAGCTAAAGCTGATATTGAAGCCTTCACCGAGAAAAGCTGTACTGGTTGAATTGGAAACATCCAGACTGATCGCCCCATTAGGAGTAGGTGGATTACCTGAGATTTTGCTTGCACCCGGAATAATCACATGGGCAGAAACCTCATCAGCTTCCAGCTGATTGCTTTCCAATTGTTCAGCATCTTCGGTGCTGATGTCGTTGTTTTCAGAGTCATCACTGGAGCACGAAAATATGAATCCGAGCAAGGCAGCAATTAAAAGATATTCTAATAATTTCATGATAAAAAGGTTAGATTTACCTGTAAGTTATTTCCTTCCTATATTACCATGAAATAAATGTTGTGAAGTTCAATTTAGTTGTCGTGTAAGTGTAAAGTATTGATGTTAAGTTAGTTACTTTTATCCTTTTTAATGAGTTAGCAGCTCTAATAATTTACTTTATTTTTCATAATCATACCTTTTTAGATGGGGCGTACGCCCTCCTCCCCACTATCAAATTAATGCTTAGGACTGCAAATTCACTACGTTAATAATATGAATTTAGTAAGTGACATGAATTCTGTAGTTGTATGGCGTCATGACTGTAGGTTTGAAGCCAGCTCTCTCAAAATAAACAAACTGAAACCAAGTTCAGCTTTCTCTTGCTATGATATTGCCCGTCAATCCCTCTGACAAATTAAACCCAAATACAGTTGAGATGGATTACCTTCCTTGGTCCCTTAAATCAAAGAGAGGGTAGCACAGTGAAGTAACCCTAAAGCTCCGCATGTTTTTGTTAACCGGACACTTATTTTAATAAATTTAAATTGGCCTGATTCAAAATCGAAAATTTACTTTCTTGAAAAATCTGATACCCGGCCTATTATCAGGGATTCGATGACAATCTGGATACTGGTCATAAGCTTTAAAACCTAAATGTCATGAATAGAAAAAACTTCTCTTGCTTTATCGGTATCGACGTCTCGAAAAGTTCATTGGTCTTTCGGAAAAACAGGAATTACTCTTTAGTAAGGCATGTTTTAATACATAATTATTTATTTTATGTTTAAGTTAGTATTTTCGTAGATAGTCATTTTTTTCATTAAAACGGTATGTCTGCATGGTGAAAAATCCATGTTTATAATGATACAAATGAATCAAGGCATACTTGTTTTCGAACAAAAGCTAATGCACTTTATTATTAATCCATTCTATAACTAATACACTATGAGTAAGAACAAAAAGGAAAAAACTTTAACTCGCCGGGATTTTGTTGGCAGAACCTTAACTGCATCGGCAGCTTTTACTATTGTACCATCTTTCGCAGTGAGCGGGTTGGGACATACGGCACCCAGTGACAAATTGAACATTGCCGGTATAGGTGTTGGGGGGATGGGTCTTGCTAACCTAAGAAACCTGACAACACAGAATATTGTCGGACTCTGCGATGTTGACTGGAAATATGCGAAAGGTGCATTTGATCAGTTCCCGAATGCAAAAAAATATTGGGACTGGCGCAGGATGTTTGATGAAATGGGCGATGAAATTGACGGAATTGTTGTTGCGACTGCAGACCATACCCACGCCATTATATCAGCTCATGCCATGACCATGGGAAAACATGTGTATCTGCAAAAGCCCTTAACGCATTCTGTATATGAATCCAGATTGTTATCCAAGCTAGCTGCCGCGAATAAGGTTGCCACACAGATGGGTAACCAGGGTGCTTCTGGTGCTGGTGTTGCAGAAACTTGTGAAATTCTGTGGAGTGGTGCGATTGGCGATGTAACTAGAGTTGAGTCATTCACCGACCGCCCAATTTGGCCGCAAGGGTTGAATACTCCTTTAAAAGGTGATTGGGTTCCTGATACATTGAATTGGGATTTATTTACCGGTCCTGCTAAAATGCGTCCATTCAGTGAGGTTTACCACCCATGGAATTGGAGAGGTTGGTGGGATTATGGAACTGGTGCTTTAGGTGACATGGCTTGTCATGTCCTGCATCCTGTTTTTGAAGGCCTTAAATTAGGCCATCCTTCTAAAGTTCAGGCTAGTTCTTCATTGTTATTGAATGACTCTGCACCCGTTTCTCAGGCTGTTAAGATGACTTTCCCAGCCAGAGGAAGACACGGTAAATTGAAATTACCGGAAGTAGATGTACACTGGTACGACGGTGGTGTTAAACCTATGTTGCCAGATAATTGGCCTGAAGGTAAAAACCCAAACAAGTATGGTGGTGGAACATATTTCTACGGAACTAAGGACATTCTTCATACAGGATGTTATGGCGTTGAACCGGAATTACTTTCAGGCAAGCAAATTAATGTTGCCAGGACTGAAAGAAGAGTAGAAGAAGAAATGAACCTTACCTGGCAAAAAGGAGCCCATGAAATGGATTGGGTACGAGCATGTAAAGAGAGCCCTGAAAACAGAAAGCCTTGCACTTCTGATTTCGCTGAGGCCGGTCCATTCAACGAAATGGTAGTAATGGGTGTACTCGCAGTTCGTTTACAGGCTTTGAACAAGACCTTGCATTGGGACGGAGAGAATATGAAGTTCACGAATATCGGAGCCAATGAGGAAATCAGAACAGTTATCAGAGACGGATTTAAGATTCATGAAGGGCACCCAACTTTTGACAAGGATTGGACTGAACCTATGAATGCCGTTGAGTATTCTCAGGAGCTTGTCAAACATACCTATAGAGATGGCTGGTCTTTACCGGAAATGCCGGCATAAAAGTTTAAATAATTACATATCTAAGTAAAATAAATATGATGAAAAAAATAAGTTTAATTGCAATATCAAGTCTGATTTTGCTCACAGTTATAACAAGCTGTAAAGAAAAGACTGATAAAAAAGAGGAAGCTGAAGTAGTAGAAACTGAAGTAAAGGTGGAAACAGAAGCTCCTATGAACTCACTTACCCAAGCCGAAAAAGATGATGGATGGGTTCTGCTATTTGATGGAGAAACATCTGAAGGATGGAGAGGTTATAAAAAAGAGGGTTTTCCCAGCGGATGGCAAATTGTCGATGGCTCTATTCAATGTATAGGATCTGGCCGTGGCGAAGCAGGAAGTAAAGACGGCGGGGATATCATTTACGACAAAGAATTTCAGAATTTTAATCTTAGTCTCGAATGGAAAATTTCTGAAGGCGGCAACTCGGGTATCTTTTATCTCGGCCAGGAAGAACTTGATTATATCTGGAAAACAGCTCCGGAAATGCAAGTACTGGATAATGTAAAGCACCCTGATGCCAATATGGGAAAAGATGGCAACCGTCAGGCCGGATCATTATATGACCTGATTCCGGCGAAGCCACAAAATGCAAAACCGGTGGGTGAATGGAACAAGGTTGAACTAATAGTTTACAAAGGAACCGTTGTTCATAAAATGAATGGTGAGACTGTTGTTGAATACCATTTATGGACACCTGAATGGAATGAAATGGTGGCAAATAGTAAGTTTCCTTCCCTTAATCCTGAATGGTCTGATGTTGCCTCAAAAGGATTCATTGGACTACAAGACCATGGTGATGATGTTTGGTTTAGAAATATTAAGATTAAAGAGCTTTAATAAGGTGCTTTTGTAAGTTTGAGACTGTTTGGATAAACAAAGTTTTCCAAACAGTCTCTTTTTATTTAAACGCAGTAACATAAGGTGGAATTAGAAAATTTTAAAGGGATACAACCAGGCAGGCAAAGCCACGGTAAGGACCCAGGTTTTGTTCGACCTAGGGTTTAATCCCAATGTTTTCATCCATTATTGGAAAAACCTTACTCCACTCTTTTTTTTCTTTCTGATTAAGACTTTGATATAAGTGAAGTAAACTTAGGACGGCTATAATTCAGCCCAGCTGAATTTCACTCCTTCTGGGCCGACCTGCCTGCGAGCCGCCGCCAAAGGCTATGGCCGCCGGTGACCGGCAGGCAGGAATCATGGCCCTGGCCGGTGAAGATTGTCTCTTCAATTAATTCAATAAAAATGAAAAGCACTTTCAATCAGTCAGTTAACAGTGCTTTGATATCCACTAAAACGTGGTTCGTCGGGATGAGAGGATTTATGGAATCCTTACCAACCGTTACTGAAAATAGAAAAGTTAAGGCTAACGCCTAAATCTTTTTTTATATATCTAAATAAGGATTTACAGAATCCTAGCAAACCCTCCTGGTAAATGAAAAAGTGAAGCTAGCGCTTCTCTCTTTTGTTCCCTTTCACTTACCAAAAAAAGTTTTTTTGGTTGTTCTCGCAAACAAAAAAAGTGACTTGCTTTCGCAAATCACTTTTTCGCTAAGTCGGGATGACAGGATTTGAACCTGCGACCACTCGGCCCCCAGCCGAGTGCGCTACCAGACTGCGCCACATCCCGATATACAACTTTCGTTGTAATAATCTATTTCTATAACTCCTCCAGCCAAACAACGCCAACTTTAGCAGTCTGGGAAGCAGACGGAGTTTATCCCGAGCGTAGCCGAGGGGCCACATCCCGGAAATCGGACTGCAAATATAAAACTTTAAGTTCGAAGATAAACCAAGGATTTAGCAGCAATTAAACCTCCAGATCTTTTAAGGATATGTGCCATCCCTTGCGCACGACTTCCGCTACGAATTCTTCAATGGTCTTCTCTTTAAAATCCCTGAGCATTCTGTTGCGAAAGGGTACTACGGTAAAGCGAACAGGGCAGGGATTCTCATCGCTACATCTGGAAAGTCCCAGAAAACACTGCTCAAACTTTTCACTATTGTCTATACATTCTACTACGGCCCACAAAGATTTCTGAAAATTAGCTTCCATCATATAAAAACCACCTCCCATGATTTTGCAAGTTCCATGAGGAGAAAATCGCAGGTCTGATCTTATAATAAATAATGGTAGAGCAGAAAAGCAAGGGGATTCAAATTGACAACTGTCTCAGAATTCCAAATACTCTTCATCCGGGAATAGAATTCGAAACTATAATCTGTCCAAGATTTGGTTATGAAGGGCCATAAGATGGTCTATACTGGGTTCAGATGGTCATAGTCATTGTAAAGTGAGGCATGAATTCATTAAAAGACTATCCAAACTGATTCATTCAACATTAAAAACCCACTTGAATTATAGATTCAAATGAGCCGTCATACACATAATAAATTCCACTGTAAATCTAGAAATCCGCCTATTCTAAATTC
>CAJHXL010000067.1_pt1 | contig 60825 bp, 51 predicted proteins | sample 9198601 | NCBI WGS metagenome assembly CAJHXL01 (sample SAMEA7708277, study PRJEB35096) | sediment metagenome | biome: marine neritic benthic zone biome [ENVO:01000025]; feature: sediment [ENVO:00002007]; material: shallow marine sediment [ENVO:03000034] sea grass bed [ENVO_01000059] ...
AATTTTGAGTCAAAAATATACAATGCAATCGTTAAATGGAAAGAGTTGAACCCCGTAGAAAAAGTTTGGAACGCAAATTGTATTAAGCCTATAGAACACCAAACCGAATGATATGAGACACTGGATTATCACATTTTTGGCAATTACATCTTTTGGGGCTGTGTATGGCCAGGCTTATCCTGATACTTCAATTAATAACGAGGTCAGGTTTAATATGGGCCTGTTTCTCGCCACTACTACCATTGAAGGCTCTTACGAGTATTTTATCAACGGCGACACCAGCATCGGCCTCACTGCATATTTTGATAATGACAAAACCGATTTTAACGGGGATTTCGGAATCGGACCCAATTTTCGGGCATATTTCGGTTATGGCTACGCCAGTGGTTTTTTTGCTGAAGCATTCGGACTATACTATACAGGCCAGGAAGAAATTTCAAGGGACTTTGCAGGCCCTATTGATGTCGGCTACGACACTTTTGCCCTCGGTCTGGGGATAGGAGGAAAATGGGTCACGAGATCACAGCGTATTACTTTTGAAATCAACGGTGGCTTTGGTCGGAATGTCAATCCCGAAGACTTCCAGGACGACTTTATGTACCGCCTTGGCCTCTCTATCGGATTTAGGTTTTAATCCTTACTTTTGGGGCTCAAAAAAATTGCCTCATGAAGTATTGTTACCTCTGTTTTCTGATGCTTACTTTAGGGTTGACCTATGCCCAGGAAACAGATAGAGATTCGGTAACCGTCCTGGAGGAAGTGATCCTATATCAACCGGCTGAGCAAAATGTAACCTTGGGTATCACCCCTTCTTCTATTATCAGGGAAAAAGCATTCCAAAATTTCAGCCCCATAGACATCCCCGGCTCTGTGAACCAAATATCAGGGGTATATGTGTTATCAGGTGCCATCAATACTAACCGCATAACAATACGGGGTGTTGGTGCACGAACACCTTTTGGAACAGACAAGCTAAGGCTCTACTTCAACGAGATCCCGGTAACAAACGGAACAGGCTTTTCAACCATTGAGGCCTTTGATCTTGAGAACCTGTCCAACATAGAAGTAGTGAAGGGTCCGAAGGGAACATCTTACGGGGCCAATCTGGGTGGGGCCATATCGCTGCACAGTAAGGATACGGGGACTGAAGGAACTTCGCTGACTAATAATTTAACGGTTGGTTCGTACAATATGCTAAAAGACAATCTCTCTTTTACTTACAGTGATTCCAAGTTCAAATTAGGCCTTCAGTACAATCATCTGCAAACCGATGGCTACCGGGACAACAATTCCTTTGACAGGGACGGCTTACTGCTCAATTCCTCATTCAAAACAGGACAGGAAAGCGAAATCAATATCCTGCTCAACTATATTGATTACACTGCGCAGATACCCAGTTCGCTGAGTCAGACTGCCTTTGACGAAGACCCTACGCAGGCCGCATTCACCTGGGCCCAGGCACAGGGATTTGAATCCAACAAATATACCCTGGCCGGTGTCTCCTACAAGGGTCAGGTATTGAAAGGGCTCAGGAATACAACCAGTGTTTTTTACACATATCTGGATCATTACGAGCCCCGGCCGTTCAATATATTAGACGAATTCACCAATGGTTATGGCTTCAGGTCTGTCTTTGACGGACAATTTAAGTTCGGTACACAGGAGGGTCAGTATAATGCAGGTGCGGAGTTCTATCGCGATGAATACAATTGGTCTACTTTCGACAACCTTTATGAAGAAAACAACGGGAATGGTAGCCTGCAAGGGGATCAACTGAGTAAAAACAGGGAGTTCAGAAGGCAGTTCTTTGCCTTTGGATCGGTGGGGCTGCCACTTTCAGATAAATTAAAACTTCAATTAGGACTCAGTGTTAATAAGACGCACTATGACTACCGCGACCTGTTCAACACCGGTGAGGAAAACCGCAATGCCAAGCGAAATTTTGATCTGGTATGGCTGCCCAACCTCGATATATTATACCGGTTTAACAATAATGGAAGCATTTTTGCCAATATAAGCCGGGGATTTTCAAACCCGAGTCTAGAGGAAACGCTCACCCCAGATGGCCTGATCAATCCTGAAATTGAACAGGAGAAAGGTTTTAATTATGAGATCGGCACCCAATGGAGACTATTCAAATCCAGGTTGCAGGTCAACCTGGCGGTTTTCAGGATGAACATAAACGATCTGCTGGTAGCAGACAGAGTTGGTGAAGACCAGTTTATTGGCCGGAATGCCGGTGAAACCAGGCACCAGGGTCTGGAACTCGATATGGATTACACCTGGTATCTGGGCCAGGACCTAAGGCTTTCGCCCTTTGTGAGCTATACTTTAAGCGACCACAGCTTTGTAGATTTTGTAGACGGGGATAATGACTTTTCCGGAAATGAGTTAACCGGGGTGCCGCGGCACCGGGTAAACGCCGGTATAAGAATCGAAAAATTCAGGCAGTTCTACTGGAACACTACGTATCAATTCGTGGATGAGATTCCCCTTACGGATGCCAACAGCCTATACAGCAACGCCTATGGCATTTTTAATACACGCCTGGGATACAGCCGGGAGTTTTCCCCTTCCTTCTCAGCCGGAATAGACTTTGGCATCAACAACATTTTTGACAAGACTTATGCACAGTCTGTTCTGATCAATGCCAGAAGTTTTGGTGGATCCGAACCCCGTTATTTCTATCCGGGTAACGACAGGAATTATTATGGCGGATTACGCCTTCGCTATATTTTCTGAGATCAAACTAATTTCCGGAGCCATTTGCTCATGCTCACCTCACCATCAATCGTAGCGCGGACCTCTGAAATAGAGATTCGCACCTGTTCCATGGTATCTCTGTGCCTGCAGGTGACAGTGTCGTCTTCAAGGGTCTGGTGATCTATCGTGATGCAGAAAGGAGTCCCCACGGCATCCTGTCTCCTGTATCTTCTGCCAATAGCATCTTTTTCGTCATAGACCACGTTGAAATCCCATTTCAACTCTTCAACAACACGATGCGCCACTTCCGGCAGTCCATCCTTTTTCACAAGTGGCAGGATCGCTGCTTTGGTAGGTGCCAGTACGGCCGGGATCTTAAGCACTGTTCTCTTAGTGCCATTTTCCAGTTCCTCTTCTTCAAGAGATTTGGAAAAGATGGCCAGGAACATACGGTCCAGTCCAATGGAAGTTTCTACCACATAAGGTACGTATGACTCAGTGAGCTCTGTATCGAAGTATTGTAGTTTTCTCCCTGAATATTCCTGATGACTGGCCAGGTCAAAATCTGTGCGGGAATGAATGCCTTCCAGTTCTTTAAACCCGAATGGAAACCTGAATTCAATATCGGCGGCCGCATCGGCATAGTGTGCCAGTTTCTCATGGTTGTGGAACCTGTAATTTTCATCTCCCATCCCCAGGGACAGATGCCATTTCATACGCTGTTCCTTCCAATGCTCATACCATTCTTTTTGAGACCCGGGCCTGATAAAGAATTGCATCTCCATCTGTTCAAATTCCCTCATTCTGAAAATGAATTGCCTGGCAACGATCTCATTCCTAAATGCCTTCCCCACCTGTGCTATTCCAAATGGAATTTTAAGTCGGCCGGTCTTTTGAACATTGAGGAAGTTTACAAAGATCCCTTGTGCCGTTTCCGGTCTGAGGTACAGCTCCATCGCACTTTCTGCGGTAGCTCCCAGCTGGGTGCCGAACATCAGGTTGAACTGCTTTACATCGGTCCAGTTAGAGGAGCCGGACACCGGGCAAACTATCTTTAATTCTTCGATCAGCGACTTTACATCGGCGAGGTCTTCGCTCTCGAGGGAACGGGCCAGCCTCTTGATAATATCCTTGGCTTGTTGCTGGTAGCCCAGTACGCGCGGATTAGTATTCAGGAATTGTTCTTCGTCAAAAGCATCACCAAATCGCCTGGCAGCCTTTTTAACTTCTTTTTCGATCTTGCCCTCGATCTTGGCAACATGGTCCTCTACCAGTACATCAGCACGGTATCTTTTTTTGGAATCCTTGTTATCTATTAGGGGATCGTTGAAAGCATCTACGTGGCCAGAGGCTTTCCAGGTAGTCGGATGCATAAAAATGGCTGCATCCAGACCTACAATATTCTCATGCATCTGCACCATGGCCTGCCACCAGTATTCCCTGATGTTCTTTTTTAGCTCCGCCCCATTCTGACCGTAATCGTATACAGCGCTTAAGCCATCGTAAATTTCACTCGACTGAAATACATAGCCGTATTCCTTTGCATGGGAAATTACTCTTTTAAAAGCCTCTTCTTGTTTTGCCATTGGGCAAAAATAGAATATTAGGCTAAAATGGCATTAATTATTTAAGCTGAAATTCAGTGCTGGTGAGAAGTCGCTGATCTTCGAAAACATTGAGGGTGTAATTACCCGGTTGCAGCGATCCTTCCGGAATAGTAATAAAGTCGCAAATAACCACTTCTTCGCCCATGTAGATAATCTCCACGCGCTTGCTGTAGATGTTGCCACTTACTGAAATAGTATTGGCATTGTCCTCTATGACAGACATATTTGGTCCCAGGAATTGAAAGTAGACCACCTTTTCCCTGCTAGCCGGGTCGTTATCCGCCACAATAGTAACACAACCGCGAAGCTTTTCAATAGTGGAAGCCTTGTTGGTTTTTATAGGACGACCTCCTCTTAATCGAAAGCCGTTACCTTCTGCATTTTCAAGATTTAGATATTCTTTTCTCCGAAGTTCCTGGTTCAGTTCCTGGTTTTTCCTTCTCAGTTCAGCCTCAGCCTCCGCAAGCGTACTGCTCTTACCGCGAAGTTCCTCAATCTGTTTTCTGGTCTCCTCGTATTTGTCGCTGAGCAACATATTGTTGTACTTGAGGAAATTGTTGCTGAGCTTCAGGCTGTCATACCTGGCTTCCAGGGTGCGAAGTTCTTTTCTGTATTCGGTGAGTTTGTTAACCGTAAAATTCAATCGGCCAACAGAATCGATTAGTTGTTGAATGCGGAACCGTGAATCCTGTAATTCGATCTCGTTTACCTCATTCAGGGCGGAGAGTCTGTCAACCTCTGTTTTCATCAGGGTAAGGTCCTTGACCAACAGGGATTTCTCCTCCTCAAGATAACTTATCTGGCTCTGCGACTGGGCATAGCTGTAATAAAAGGCAATAAGTATGCCTATGATCACCGCTACCAGCGCTGCCAGGATAATTTTATAATTGAATTTGTTATCTTGAATATCCATGCAATGAGGCTAAGTTATAAGTAGGAACAATAATCAAGATTTGTTTTATACCAAGCTATCAAATATAGTGAATGACCTAAACTCAGTCCTGTTTCCCAGGCTGTGTTTTGGATGTAATGTACGATTATATCGAGGAGAGCAGTTCTTGTGTACCTTTTGTCGGAACCAATTGCCACTTACCGAATACAGCTTTAACGAAGAAAATGCTGTTGATCGTATATTTTATGGACGAACGGACGTCAAAAAAGCCGGTGCTTTCCTCTTCTTTTCGGAAAAAGGGATCGTCCAAAACCTAATTCACAAGCTGAAATACGAGAAACAGGAGGAGATCGGGCGGTTTTTGGGCGATTGGTATGGCAGGGAAATAGCTGAAACAGGTGGTTTGCAGCATGTTGACTATGTGATACCTGTTCCATTGCACAGGAAAAAACTCAAAAAAAGAGGATATAACCAGGTCGACCTATTCGCCTCAACGCTCGCGGAACACCTGCAGGCCTCCTATCTTCCTGGTTTTTTGATTAAAAACATCCATACCCGAACCCAGACTACAAAGCAAAGGATCTACCGCTCGCAGCCAGGTGAAGATCTCTTCAGCTTGTCAGATACAGAAACCCTGAGAAGGAAACACGTATTGCTTGTTGATGATGTTATCACTACGGGCGCTACCATTGAAGCCTGTGCCAGAGCTATCCATAAAAGCCCTGGTGTGCAGGTATCAGTTGCCTCAATGGCTGTGGTGCCATAATTTTACAGTTCTGTAAATTAATTGTTTATTTGCTCCATACAATAAGTAAATGGCCCGTCTTCAGCGAATAATTGCCCTTTTTTTCTTTGGTCTGATACTGATAGCTTTTGTGCAATGCGCCAGGCGAGGCACGCCCTCAGGGGGTCCAAAGGATGAAACACCACCGGTATTGATCAAGGCAGAGCCGGAAAATCTGACCCCTAATTTCGAAGCTGAAAAGATCAGGCTCTATTTCGATGAATTTATAAAGCTGAATGATGTTCAGAATCAACTGATTGTTTCTCCTCCGTTGAAATACAATCCGGAGATCAGTCCGCAGGGCGGTACCAGGAAATATGTGGAGGTCAAGATCAAGGACACTTTGCAGGACAGTACTACATATACCCTGAATTTTGGTCAGAGCATCGTAGACAACAATGAGGGTAATCCCTACCCCTATCTCAATTATGTATTCTCTACCGGCGACTACCTCGATTCTCTCACACTAAGCGGGGTGGTCAGGGATGCTTTCAACAAGGAAGCCGATCCTTTTATCAGCGTCATGCTCTATGAGATAGATACGAGTTATACGGACTCCACCATTTATAAAAAACTGCCGAACTATATTACCAATACGCTGGACAGCACCACGGTTTTTAACCTTCAGAACCTCAAGGAAGGGGAATACGCCCTGTTTGCGATACGGGACGATGGTAAGAACAATCTTTTTGACCAAAGAAGTGACAAGATCGCCTTTATGGAGAAGACCATTGTTTTGCCAACAGATTCGGCTTTTATCCTGACTCTGTTCAGGGAAATTCCGGATTTCACTGTGTCTCAGCCAACGTACGCTGCCTCCAATAAGATTATTTTCGGATTTACAGGTAATATCGATTCCATTCAGATCAGGCCGCTTACTCAAATACCGGATACGGTAAGGACGCTCTTTGCCAAAGAACCGGAAAAGGATACGATCAACTATTGGTTTACGCCTTTTGAGACAGATTCCTTGCTCTTTGAAATTAAGAATGATCCACTGGAATTTATCGACACCTTTACAGTTAAGCCACGGAAGCTGGCCCTGGATTCCTTGTTGATAAGTACCAGTCACAGGAGCAAGATCAATTTTGAGGACCAGTTCTACATCAAGTCCAATATTCCACTCACCAAGGTAGATACATCGCTGCTGAGTATACAAAACCGCGATTCCCTTCCGGTACCATATACTATACATAAAGACAGTGCGCTGAACAGGTTACTGGTCAATTTTGACAGGGAGCCAAACCAGGTATATACACTCACTGCTCTGCCGGAATTTGTAACAACTTTCTTTGAGGAAGCCAATGATACGCTGAATTTCAGGCTCTCCACCAGTAGCCAGGCAGATTTTGGCAATCTAAGAGTACGGCTGGTCGGGGCCATCAGCTATCCGGTAATATTGCAACTCACCAACGATAAAGGCGAAACCCAGCGTGAGATCACAGCTTCGGAACCGCAACTGTTCGAATTCAATAATATAGATCCGGGCGACTATCTGGTTCGACTCATTTTTGACAGCAACGGAAATGGCATCTGGGATACGGGTGACTATCTGGAAAAAATTCAGCCCGAGCCTGTTATTTACTATCCGCAGGCGCTGGAAGTAAGAGCGAACTGGGAGCTGGAACAGACCTTTACAATTGGAGGTTAAATTGGTCCCTGTCTTGCAGGAATTTGAGTTTTTCCCTGGTCACCATAAGATGTTCCATGCTCAAGTGGGCGTACAGGATCTCCTCCTTATCCGCAAATGCCAGCTGTTCCCCCAGGCAATCGTAGACGGCGGAATGACCGGGATATGACAATCCATTTGCATCACTGCCAATCCGGTTAAGACCCACAGCATATACCATATTTTCTATGGCGCGGGCTTTTAGCAAGCTGTCCCATGCGTTAACCCTGGGCGTAGGCCAGTTAGCCACATAGAGCAACACATCAAAGTTGTCCGTATTGCGTGACCAGACCGGGAACCTGAGGTCGTAGCAGATCATGGGGCATATTCGAAAACCTTTGTAGGGAACTATGAGTCGATCTTTCCCTCGCTTATAAACCTTATCCTCCCCGGCCAGGGAAAAGGTGTGCCGCTTATCGTAGGAGTAGCTGTCGCCTTCAGCTGTTATAAAGTAAAGTCGATTGTAGAAGGCGCCATCCTCACCGGCAACGATACTTCCCGTTATGGCGGAACCGGTCTCAGCGGTTTTTTCACGCATCCACTCCAGGGTATCGGCTTCCTGGTGTTGGGGAATATTCCCCGGCGACATGGTAAAGCCGGTGCTGAACATCTCGGGCAGGACGATCAGGTCTGCCTCTTGTACACTTTGCAACAGCTTATTGAAGTGGGCCCTGTTAGCTTCAGGATCTTCCCAGAGAAGACCGGTCTGAACCAATGCGAGTTTTAATGTATCTGCCATGGAATTAAATATATAAAATACACTGCAGACCCGCAGAAGAAATATCAGGCCGTATACTTAATTCGTACACGTCTCTTAATTCCATATAATTTTTACGTATTTTCTTACGTTATTCATTTAATTACTAACTTACTACAAAATCCCTCTTAAATTGAAAACCATAGACTTAAAACTTGATATCAAGAATTCACCGGCGTGCATTGCTGTCCTTGACAAGAAAATGCGTTTTACAGATTACTCGGCCAAATTTACCATAGACACCAAGTATGAAAATGAAGATCTCAACGGGAAAAGAATTTTTGATGTCTTTGCTGCCTTTCCGGAAGAATTCAGGTATACTGGTCAGGACAACTTCCCGAAACAACTGCTCCTGGAGAAAACTGAAAAACATTCCTGCAAGGAGTACGGTACTAAATGGTTTAAATGGAAGGTATACACCATGACGGATGATGTGGGTGAACATTTGGGTTTTACTGTAATCAGGGAAGACCATACTGCTACGAAGCGGAGGGAAGAGTTAATGGCCAAATCCTTAAAAGTAACGCGGATAGGTGGCTGGGAGGTTGATCTGATCAACAATGAAGTACACTGGACGGAAGTTACCAAAGAAATACATGAGGTGGATGATGATTATATCCCTAACCTGGAAGAGGGTATTAACTTCTACAAGGAAGGACATGACAGGGTGAAGATAACCGAACTGGTAAGCGAAGGAATCCGCGAAGGAAAGCCTTGGGATACGGAGTTGCGCATCATCACAGCCAAGGGCAATGAGGTCTGGGTAAGGGCCAAGGGGGAAGCCGATATTGTTGATGGCAAGTGCATAAGGCTCTTTGGAACCTTCCAGGACATAGACGAAAAGAAAAAGGCCGAATTGAAATACCAGAAGGCATCTGAAAGGATGGCCATAGCCACCCAGGCAGCCCAGGTAGGAGTATGGGATTACAGCGTAGTTGATAACAAGTTGGTCTGGGACGACAATATGTACCGACTGTATGGGATAAGAAGAGAAGACTTTTCAGGGATATACGAAGCCTGGGAGACAGCAGTACATCCGGAGGATATAGAAGATGGCAAAAACGCCATACAGCTGGCAATTTCAGGGGAGAAAGAATTTGACACCGAATTCAGAGTGGTATGGCCCAGTGGTGAAGTTCGCTATATAAAAGCATTTGCCGTCACACACCGGGATGAAGATGGCAGGGCGCTAAGAATGGTAGGCACCAACTGGGACATCACCGAAAAGAAGACAGCTGAAAAGAAATTGAAAAACCTGCTCGACATCAGTAATGAGCAGAACAAGAGCCTGATGAATTTCGCCCATATCGTTTCACATAATCTCAGATCGCATGCCAGTAACCTATCCATGCTTACCGGATTCCTGATGAAGGAAGATAAAGAAGAGGAAAAACAGAAGCTGGTTCAGATGCTTGACGAGGCTGCGGAGAGCCTGAATGAAACAGTACAGACATTGAATGAGGTGGTACAGGTAAAAACCGGGACAGAAGAAAAAATGCGTCCTGTAAAGCTGTTCCAAGCGGTAGAAGCCGTTGAGAAGAACCTGAGCATATTAATTAAGGACACCAATACGTTGTGCGAGCTGCAAATAGACAAGGACCTGGAGGTGAATGTCATCAAAGCCTACCTGGACAGTGTATTGCTGAACCTCTTTACGAATAGTTTGAAATATAAGTCGCCGGATCGCGATCTCAGGATCAAGGTCAAAGCCGAAAGAAAGGACCAGAAGGTGCTTTTAAGTTTTAAGGACAACGGTCTGGGCATTAACCTGGAGCGTTATGGGGACAAGATATTTGGCATGTACAAAACCTTCCACCGGCATAAAGATGCTAAAGGTATTGGTTTGTTTATTACCAAGAATCAAATGGAATCCATGAATGGGAAGATAGGTGTGGAGAGCGCGGTGGGCGAAGGCACCACTTTTCATCTGGAGTTCCGAAGTACCTAAAAACAGAAAACCATGAAGAACCTCGAGAGCATCTGTATCATAGACGACGATCATATATTCGTATACGGCGTAAAAAGACTGATCAACGAAGTGGAGTTAAGCCAAAACCTGCTCGTTTATGAGAACCCGGTAGATGCACTGGAGGATTTCAAGGCCATGACCAGCGAGGACAAACCTTTACCGCGGGTCATCTTTTTGGACCTGAACATGCCCATGATGACGGGCTGGGAATTCCTTGATGAATATATAAAGATAGACCACCAGGACATGCATCGTACCTGGGTCTATATCATGAGCTCTTCTGTAAACCCCAAGGACCTGATGAGGATCAACAATTACAGCATTGTAAAGAACTATATCCTAAAACCGGTCACAGCCGAGGACCTGGAGAATATATTGGAGGAGGTGGCTTGAGGGCATTGTTGATTTTCGATATTCGTTTTTCGTTTTTCGTTTTTCGTTCTTCATTATCCATTATCCATTTTCCATTATTTTAAGCTACCGCTCGCCCGGCCCATAATCTTCGGGCGCACTTAAAGGCTGATTTATTGTTCCTGCTCCCCCACTATCGTTGTAGATAATCCATTCCTCGAAATTATACTCAGGGGATGCCATAAATATTCCTTGTTTTCTGAATGCACCTCCATCCTCAAATTCATGGTTGGTACCCGTACCGTCTTCACCGGGCACTCCAAATCTGTCAATCACCTGTCCAAATGGATCTATTAAATCTATATTGTCATCGCCATTGGAATCCGCCGCCGAATTGGATGACACCTCATAGTCAGGTTCAAAACCATAAACCTCCTCAAAAGCCATCCGGTTTGAGGTCAACACAAGCACCTCCCCACTCTTAATAAGATAACCAGACAGATCAAGCACTGAGCTCAATTCCGGACTGCTGTTTGTATATCTGCCCAACATCCAGCCGTTTAAATAGAAATCTTGCGAACTGGAATTGAATAATTCAATAAACCTTGCTCCTGCTTGGTTATCAGGATCCGCGATCTCACTAATTACTATACTGTCAGTAGTTTTAAAATTCCCAAAATTAGGGCATCGTTCACTATTAAAGTTGATATCCGTCGTATCCCGGATCTTTATTGCAAACCGACTCCCATCTCTTAACAATATTCCTTTGATATGTCCATTTCCTTTGGGTAAAGTGATCGATCTGAAATCTGAATACCCACTATTCAGGACACCCAGCTCCACTCCAGAACACTCCCGGATCCATCTTGTGGTTTCTTCTTCCGCAATTGCAAATGGTTGCCCCAGCTCTTCGTCCAGGAATTCTACATCATGGAATTCTACCAAAGTATTTAATTGCACCTCAGTTATTGCATCCAGCGGGATTACATTAGGTGAAATTTCCACCTGCGGATCACATGAAACGCGGAGATGATTATGGACTGCCTTGGAGGGTATTCGTCCAATTGAAAGGGAACCAAAATTATTGGTTACGCTTCCCACTTTAACCCTGCCCCGATTTATATTGAGATAAAGCCCCTGAAGTTTAAGATAGACCTTACTTCCTGCCGGAAATAACAGATGAGAATCCCTAAGTTCAGTTTCGAGCTGCAATCCAAGGGATCCGGGTCCAATTCCATCTTGCATGTAAATCGACTTGAAAAAATTCCCTTGTAAATCAGATGATACCACATAGCCTTCAATGATAAGGTCGTCCTGAACTTGTATGGGACCATCATCTGCCATTCTAATAAGATCCGGATACGAAATGTTAGGCTTTAATGTATTTTCTATACATATGCTCTGATCAGTGAAGTCTTCCTTAATCACACAGGAAACCACCAATAAAATGAATATAAGTAACTTGTATTGCACTGAATATTGGAATTTAATCGATCTTAGAAACTAATAGAGAAGTTGAGAAAATATGTTCTGCCATATCCATACCAATGTTTAGGTCCGAAAGAAGGACTTCCGCTTAGTTGATCTCCTATGGCTTGTCCGTAATTTCCATTTCTGCTTTGTTCATATCCGCCAGATATGAATTCTGCACTCAGGAGGTTTGAAACACTTGCAAATAAACTTATATACCTGTTTTTCCAAAGCCATGACTTGCCAAAAGTCAGATTTAACAAGTAAACCTCATCCAGCGGTTTTTGATCTAATAATCTATTTAAGTTCTTCGGAGTAGCATCGGGAAAAGGGACATCAGTTTCTGGGTCAATAATGAAACTGTGAGTCCGGCGGATAGGCGACAATCGGATATAATTTTCGGCCAAATAGTTGATGGTTAGTCCAAGTCTCCAATACTTTGGATCTCTATATTCGACACCCAAGGAAATGGCCTGGGCTGGACCCGCCGAATAATTGAGTCCCTTTAATTTGGCGGGGCCAAGATCAGCTACCCCTTCTACATTGATGAGTTCTTCCTCAGGACCTGCAGTATCAAAATTAATTTTGATATTCGGATCACTGGCATACTGATATCTGGAAACAGATGCGGTGGCCGAAATTGAAATCGTTGATGCCGGTTGGTACTGCAATACCAGTTCTATACCCTTATGTACCCTATCCAAGCCTGATGTGACTTCCTGTACAAAGTCTGAACCCACACCTGAATGGACAAAGAAAAAATTAATGTCTGTTGTATTTTGAAATCTGGTTAAATATGAGGTGACTCTAGCTTTTATACCTGGCATATCCAGATTGTAGCTTATATCAAAACTTGTGAGTTGCTCGTCTGAAATCTCATCCACAGTTTTGTTGTTTTCCCTGGGATTAATAAATACATCTTGAACTATTGGAGGCCTGAATGATAGATTGCCATTGGCTTCAATTCTATGTCTTTTAGTTAGTTCATAGGATATACCCGCCTTGATACCATAATTGGAAAACCTAATAGGATTACCCGGACCCTCAGATGATTCCGGAAATCGCTCATTCCTATATAAACCTACACGCTGAATATTAGTAGTGTAAAACTTTCCGGCTATATAGGCATTGTAATTTCTGAAAATCATACGCCATAATGCATAGAAATCCAAGGTGTCATAGTTTAGTGCATAGTTATAGCCAAAAAGCTCTCCCTGGCTCTTTTGGGAATTTCCACCCAGATCATTGAAAGTGTCTGAAAATGGATCTTTATCCAGATGATAACCGGCTCCCAGTAAGTCTTCAATCATTGAGAAATATTCAGCATTTGACTGCTCATAATTCAGCCCGAATTCCATTTTGGATGAAGATCTCCCAGTTATTCCAAAATTCAAGTGCATCCGTAAGGTTTTTTCCCTTGCAACATCATCATAGAATAAATAAGATGCCTTTCCGGCAGTGCTTAATGACTTATTTGATTGATACAGAAGAGCCCAATTTATCTGTGAATCTTCAACAAATGTCTGCCTTGCCATACCGGCACCAAAAAAGTTAGCCCCGATGGGGCTATTGATATAATAACCAGGAAGATTCTGGTAATAATCCGGGTTTGGATTGGGTGCGTTATAATAGCCGATTCTTGAATTTGATTGAGCTCCCCACTGATATGCAAGACCAATATTTAAGTCAAATTTTTGGGTATTACGGTAATAGTTCAGCATTAGTATTGGTTCGCTAATCTCCCGAAACTTACTATTTCTGACTTCCGAATTCTGCCAACCCCAATGAGGGTTATATTGTCTGCCTCCCAATTCATAAACCTCATTGGTAATAGCCGAATTTCGGCCACGGCGATTGGTGGCAATAAATGCCGTTAAATGAATCCCCTGAGATTCTTTCAATTTATGCTCCAGCGATCCATATAAAGAATAGGCATCATATGGAGTACCACTTATGTAGCCGGCTTTTCCCCATCTTCTTGATATTGCAAAGGAATATCCCCATCCTGATGATCCTGGCACCTTATTATAACTTGCCATTAATCTTGTTCGATACGAACGATTCGATATAGAACTTGTGAATCTCAAGCCAGGTCTTAAGGTGCTGGGTCTCGTATCTATGTTAGTTATCCCAAGTACACCTCCGAAGCCATATTCAGAGGTCCCAAGGCCTAGTTTAAATGACTGATTCCGAAAAACATCATTCAAACCTCCCCAATTGCTCCATTGAGGTCTGCCATTTAGCATGCGATTCATCGAAATGCCATTAATATGAACCCGGCCATCTCTGGAATCGTATCCCCTTAATTTAAAAAATGCCTGACTCAGATCGAACGCAGCCCTGCTAACCAGGATGTCCTTGCCAGCAGATAGTGTTCCTGTATTAGGTATTAAAATTTCATCTATTTCCAGCTCAGCCTCTTTTAGTACCATAAATTCTGCCTTCTCTTTAGGGTTGCTCTCCATGTATAGTGTCCCAAGATCAATATCGTTGCCATCCAATAATATTTCCATTTTTACTTCGCTGTATCCAGGCTTTTGAAATGAAATAATTATGAACTCTTTCACCAGGGTATTAAATTTAAAGACACCAAATTGGTCTGTGATGACTCCCGAATCAGAACCACCAATAATGATTGATACCCCGGGTAAAGGCTCTTTAATATTGAAATCATAAACACTACCACTTACCAAGGAAGCCTGCGCGAAAAGGTCCTCTGAAAAGGTGCAGGTCATAATAAATGTGATTAGACTAAAAGAAATTAAATTCTGCATGATCGGGCCACCTTTTTTATTTGAGTCCAAATTATGGTGTAGGACTGCAGTGACCTTGCTGTCGCTACTATTAAATTGGCAATCACAAATTTGGTTCGATGTACAGATGTTTAATCTTATTTCTCATTACACATTTTTTAAGTGCACAGCAGCAAAAGGAATACACTGTGCGTTCAGTACTTTTCTACAATGTTGAAAACCTTTTTGATACAATAAATGACCCCATTACTTATGATGATGATCGAACTCCTGAAGGAAAATACAACTGGACAAAAAAGAGATATGAAACGAAGCTCGACAGAATTGCCAGGGTTATCCAGGATTTTAAAATCAACGGTGAGTCGTCTATTCCGGATCTAATCGGCCTATGTGAAATTGAGAATGAATATGTTTTGCGGGATTTGGTGAATCATCGCCTGTTGAAGCCAATGCAATTTGGAATTATTCATAAGGATTCCCCGGATGACAGGGGGATTGACGTAGCTTTTCTCTATAGGAGAGAAAGTTTTATCCCTATAGCATTCCAAAAGCACCACCTAAATATTCAAAATGAAAACTTCCATTTGGAGAGGACCAGAGATCAATTGGTTGTTCAAGGATATCTGGACAAAGAGGAAATTTACTTGATTATAGTTCACTGGCCTTCACGCAGGGGAGGTACGCAAATTTCAAAGCCCCGTAGAATAGCGGCTGCCCAATTGACACGTAAGATCCTGGATTCAATAGACAGACTTAGCAGGAATTCAAATATTATTATAATGGGCGATTTTAATGATAATCCAACTGATACCAGTGTCAGGCAGGGACTTATTAATTACCGAAATAAAGACATAGGAGAGTCAGCCCCTCTTTATAATCCGATGGAAGGTCTTTACAAAAAAGGTTTGGGGTCCCTGGCCTATAAAGATCAATGGAGTCTATTCGATCAGATAATCATATCTGAAAAACTTAGATCAGGTAGTGGACAGAGCTACAAATTTTGGAAAGCGGGCATTATTTACCAGAATTATATGATTACAAACAAAGGTCGATATAAGGGGTATCCTTTTCGCACTTTCTCCGGAGGAACATATACAGCGGGATATAGCGATCATCTTCCAGTATACCTGATTCTGATTAAAGAACTGGGTAATGGTCAATTAATGGAAAATGAATGATACACTGTTATTTTCTAGCCCATTATCCAAACCACTGCCCCCAGGGTATCCGGCTTAGGATAAACAGAAGGCCCAGGCCGTAAAAGATGGCGATGCTGCGGAATTTCTTTTTGCTCTCCAGCTGCTTTTTGTGTCGGGACCAGCCGATAGTGATCAGCACAATGGCCGCGATATTAATAGCCGGGTGCTCCACCGCCAATAGCCTGGCCGGCGCGTTTAAGCCACCCATGCCCAGGGTCTGTATGGCCTTTAGCCCGTTATCCGAAACAAAGAAGAGGATAAGACCCAGCAAGAGCTGCATATGAGACAGGATAAGCGCAAAGAGACTGATCCTGAAATCTTTGTGTAAACTGAATTCTCTTTTGCCCGCCAGGCCCATGATAGCATTGGCCACGGCAACAATGAGGATGGCCAGCACAATATAGGCCATGTAGGAGTGAACGTATTGTAATACTTGCATGAGGGATTTTTTAGAGGTCTAAATGTACTATTTTTTAACAAAAAACCCCGACGTTGCGGCCGGGGTTTTTCTGAAACTAACTTAACTATTTATTCGAAAATATAACGTACACCCAGCTGTATCTGCCATCTTGAAGATGCGATACCAAAGTCATCGATCTGCTCAAAATCTTCCAGCGTCAGATCCGGATCGAAGGTAAAAGCAGGCGTAGTAGGAGCCGGAAGTGCCCCTAAAGCATCGCCTCCACCAACAACCGTCCTGATGGGTGCTGCTGCATCTCCGCTAACAAAGTATCTCTTTCCCCAATCCTTGTTCAAGAGGTTGGTGAAGTTGAAGATATCCAGTGAGAACTGAAGTGTGTGCTTGCTGTCACCAGATTTGAAATACACGTCTTGCAGGAATTTCAAATCAACTACATTGCTCCATGGAGCCCTGGCGCCGTTACGCTCTGCGTACTGACCTCTTCTGTCGCTCAGGTAGTCGCTGCTGTTGATAAAGGCATCAAGTGCTGTCCACTGTTCTGCCGCCGTGGCGATCACATTCCCACCGCTATCGGTAATATCAACCAGGTTGATCTCACCAGCATCTCTGGGCACATAAATGAGCGCATTGTCTCTTGAATCATCGTTCAACAAGTCTGTTCCTTCCTGGTAGATAAAGCTGTAAGGCTGTCCTTCCAAAGCTTCATAGAAGAGACCGAAGGTGGTTCTTCCCCCATACTCCCCACCGTATTCAATGGCGTAAGAGAGGTTGAGTGTGAATCTGCTCCCCAGGGAGAAATCGGATTCAGACACGGGGAGGTTGGAATTCTTACCATTAACAGTTTCCTGGTTCCTCCACTGAGAACTGTTTTGTGAAGAAGTACCGTCAAAGATCTTGTTAGACTTTCCATATGTATAAGAAAATGCTCCTGTAAAACCGTTCTCATAAGGTTTTCTCAAGGAGAAGGTGAGGTTGGTAGCATCACCTTCCTTGGTATTGGAACCGAGAATAATTCTTCCATAGGTGTCGTCTACCTCATCCCTCCTGTCATAGAAAGGCCTGTTGTCTGCTCCGGCATATGTGCCAGCAGGCCCCCTCAGGTTGAGGTTTTCGTAGTAAACGTCCTGGATCACATCCGTATAGAGGAAATCGACCGAGGCGATAAGATCCCACCATGGCAATTTCTGGTCCACAGCAATGTTGTACTTGGTTACCTGTGGTAATTTAAAATCGCTGGCGAACAGGTCTACATTACCACCTACACCACCTGAACCGGGGGCAGGATCTTTGAACTGGTTGTTTACGTCCGCCTCGAATGGCTGACCGAATTCAAACATGAATCCACCTGTGATACCATTGTTGTTATAGGTAGCACCCGGCCATACGAGCGGTACTCTTGAGGTAAAGATACCAACGCCACCACGCACCTGTGTTTCACCTTTACCTTGCACGTCCCAGTTAAAGCCAACACGCGGTGCCCAGTGTATACTGGCATCGATTCCCTGTCCTACACGAGCCCCCTGAAGGTTCTTACCTGCAGCTTCCAGTAATGGAATGGTCCTGGTATTGAAATCGTTGTTTACAGAACCGTCTTCCCAGAATGGAATATCGATCCTTAAACCGACGGTAGCTTTAAAATTGTCTGTGATCTGCCACTCATCCTGGGCATAGAAACCTGCCTGGAAGAGGTCAAATTCAGCGGCACCATCAGATTCATCACCTACGGCATCGCTACCGACAAGCGAGTACCCGTGCTGGTATACATCGGCATCTTCCTGGTTCAGGAATTGCTCCAGACCTGTCGCAATAAGTGCCCCTGATCCGTCAAATTGATCTTCAAATGTATAATCACCAAAATTAAAGGCGAAGAACAGGTTCTTTGTAGAAGACCATTCCAGGTTCGTACCCAGTGTAATGGCATGGGCCCCTGAATAGATCTCAAAATTGTTGGTTATTACAAAGATATCCTGGTTCAGGAGGTTTGCCGTGGAGAATGGTTCGGAACCGAATTCAATATCTCCTGCATCGTCCTGTATACCTACAGTCGGGAATGGGTCACCAGATGGGTCCCTGTCATCCCTGACTCTCGTATAGGTAAGGATAAAATTGTTAGCGTACTTATTTCCAAAGCGTGAATTCAATTCAAGTGCTGAGGAGTTGGTCGTGGTCTTGAAGAATTCAGAACCATTGATAAAACCTATATCGTCGGCATCCGATGAACGTGCCTCAAGGTTTTCGGCCTGTACAAAACCATGACGGAAAGATAGTTTGTGATCCTCGTTGATGTTCCAGTCGAATTTAATAGTGAACTTATCACTTTCCAGTGTACGTACTGCCTGGTCAAAAGTTCCAGGGTTATACCCATAAGTCGTTTGCAGGAAGCTGGACAAATTAGCCAGATCGGCTTCCGAAGACCGGCCTATGTAATTATCAAAATTAAAAGGCTGTGGTATCTCATCGTCCTGACGTTCGTAGTTAAAGAATGCAAAGAACTTATCCTTTACAATAGGACCTCCTATCCTTAGACCATAGGTCTTGGCGGAGAAGTCGTCCAGTTTTTCCCTGTCGTCATCTCCAGCCAGGTCTGGTGGTGTTTTCCCTGCCAGGCTTTCATTTCTCACAAAATAGTAAGCAGATCCTTCCCATTTGTTGGAACCGGAACGTGTGATAGCGTTAATTGATCCTCCTGAGAAACCGGATTGTCTCACGTCAAATGGGGCAATATTCACCTGGAAGGTTTCAATCGCGTCCACAGAGAATGGATTAACACCTGTCTGGCCCCCGTTTGTACCTGATCCTGCCAAACCAAATACATCATTGTTTACCGCACCGTCAATATAAATGGCGTTGTAACGGTTGTTCTGCCCTGCAAGGGAAACGGAGAAACCGTCATTACCTTCATCCAACTGAGCCTGAGGCGTGAGTCTGACAAAGTCAGCCACGGATCTTGACGCGGCAGGAACTGTAGCAATATCCCTGCTGGAGATAGTTGTACTTGGGCCTGTTCTGTTAGGACCAAACACCCCGGTGCCCTGGGCGGTTATAACCACTTCCTCCAAAGCAGTGGCCGATTCAGACATCTGGGAATTAAGCCTTGTTGTCTGACCCAGATTCAGGAATACGCCTTCTCTTACATCATCTGTAAAACCGACATAGGAAATTGTGATCTGGTAAGGTCCCCCGGTTCTCATACCTGAGATCCTGAAGAAACCATCAAAATCTGCAGCAGCTCCATACGTCGTATTAGACGGTACGTGAATGGCTACAATACTCGCGCCCGGTAGTGGTTCCCCGGCGTTGTCAGTCACCTTACCTCCAATCGAGGCAGTTGTGACCCCCTGTGAAAAAGCCACGGATGCCGTCAATAGGGCTACCATGGCCACATAAAATTTTCTCATAGTTCAAAGTGTTACTTAGTTAACTAATTCTCGATGCAAATGTGGTTCAAAATGGCAGTAAATACATTAAGACACCGTTAAATTAGGACATTAAATTTAACATAAAATTTGCAAATAGAACCTATGATTTCGGAGATATATACAGGTGCAAATTCAGGCTCTGAATAAGGTAATTTTTAATTCTTAAAATGACGGAGAAGCGCAGTGGTAGATGAGTCGTGCGAACTCATGGAATCGCCCTTAATATCGGCTAAAATGGTAGTGGCCAGTTGCTTGCCCAATTCCACACCCCATTGGTCATAACTGAAGATGTTCCAGATATATCCCTGTACAAAGATCTTATGCTCATACATAGCTACAAGAGCGCCCAGCGAAGCCGGTGTCAGCTGATCTATTAGAATGGTATTGGTAGGCTTGTTGCCCTCGAATACTTTAAACGGCAGCAACTTTTCAATATCCTCCGAAGAATGGCCTTTAGAATTCAGTTCGGCCTGCACTTCCTCAGGAGATTTTCCATTCATAAGTGCTTCGGTCTGGGCGAAGAAGTTGGCCATAAGTTTTTGATGGTGGTCTGTATCGCCGTGAAGCGATCTTTTAAAGCCGATAAAGTCTGCAGGGATCAATTTGGTGCCCTGGTGTATCAACTGAAAGAAGGCGTGCTGTGAATTCGTTCCCGGTTCGCCCCAGATAATGGTTCCGGTTTCGTATCCTACCCTGTTTCCTGCCCGATCAACACTCTTGCCATTACTTTCCATAATGCCCTGTTGCAGGTAGGCAGCCAATCTGCCCAGGTACTGGCTGTATGGGATGATGGCTTCCGTCTCAGCCCCATGGAAATTATTATACCATATGCTTAACAGAGCGAGGATCACGGGTATATTTTCTTCCGCCGGACTTTCGCTGAAATGCCTGTCCATCTTATGGGCTCCTTCAAGCAGCTTGTCAAAATTTTCATAGCCAACGGCCAGGGCGATGGACAATCCTACCGCGCTCCAGAGGGAGAAACGCCCGCCTACCCAGTCCCACATGGGGAAAACGTTTTCCTGGGATATACCGAATTCATCAATCTTTTCCAGGTTGGTGGAGACGGCAGCGAAATGTGTAGCAATATCTGCTTCGGAAGCTGTCTTTAAAAACCAGTTCTTGATGGTAGTGGCATTGCTGATGGTCTCCTGTGTGGTAAATGTCTTGGAAACCACTACAAATAAGGTAGTTTCGGGGTCGAGATCTTTGAGTATCTCATGCACGTGGTCTCCGTCTACATTACTGACAAAATGCGTTTTAAGGTGATTGGCATAGAATTTCAGGGCCTCACAGATCATAGCCGGACCCAGGTCTGAACCCCCGATACCGATATTGACAACATCGGTAAAGCCTTTACCGGTAAATCCTTTTTTAGAGCCCGAGATAACGGCTTCTGCAAATTCTTTGATTTGGGCTTTCACTGCAGTAACTTCAGGGATCACATTTTCACCGTCCACAATTACAGTTGCAGCATCCTGAGCCCTCAGTGCCGTATGCAATACAGCACGGCCCTCAGTCTCATTGATGGCATCCCCGCCGAAGTACTTATGAATACCGTCTTTCAGGTTCATCTCAGCAGCCAGATCATAAAGCAGTGTGAGTGTCTCCTCCGTGACCCTGTTCTTTGAATAGTCTACCAGGAAGTCCTCGAATTGAATACTCAGCTTTGCGGCACGGTCGCCGTCTTTAAAAAGTTCCTTTAGTTGAAGGTCCTTTGTGGAATTATAGTGTGCAGCAAGCGCCTTCCAGGCTCTTGTGGCGGTTGGGTTAGTGTTCTCTAGCGGCATGTTACTGATTAAGCGTTATCAGGTCCTCCTGTTCCCGATGTTCAAATTCAATACAGTCTAACTGATCTTTAATAGGGTTGATATAGCTGTAATATTCCGGTCGCAGTGGTTCCGGCAGCGGGTCTGCAGCAGGGAGTTTTTCGCGAAGCGGATCTACCTGTCGGCCGTTCTTCCAGAATCGGTAACAGACATGAGGTCCACCCGTATTTCCGGTCATCCCAATCCAGCCGATCACATCGCCCTGCTTCACAAATTCACCTCTTTTAACCTTTTGCTTCTTCATATGCAGGTACTGGGTGCTGTAGGTACCGTTATGCCGAATTTTTACATACTTGCCATTGCCCCCTCTCCTGGTAGATTCCGTAACCACGCCGTCTGCAGTTGCCATAATGGGTGTGCCAATAGGAGCGGCGTAATCCGTACCCCGGTGCGGCCTTACTTTATAACCGTAATACCTGATCCTCCTTTTGAGGTTATACCTGGAAGAGATCCTGCTGAATTTTACAGGAGCCCTTAGAAAGGTGCGACGTAAGTTGTTGGCTTCATGGTCGTAGTAATCGATGATATTTTTAAGTGAATCGGATTCATAGGCGAAGGCGTACAGCGGTGTACCGCTATGCTCAAAAAGGGCGGCCCTGATAGGTTCAGCACCTGCGTAAACCGTATCGTTTATATAGCGCTCATTGTAGATGACCTTGAATTTATCTCCTTTCTGAAGCCTGAAGAAATCTATGGTCCAGGCGTAGATCTCGGAAAGGTCATTGGTAATGGTATAATCAATGCCCTGGTCCAGGATGGCCTCGGACAGGGAGGTCTCTATAATGCCGGAAGCTTCCCGCTCCACATACTTGATCTCCTTCCTGGCCTGGTAGGCCTGAACGGAATCCCTGTAATCTACTACGGTGTAATTTATGAGGTCGTTCTGGTATACAAATACCTCAACCTGATTGAGGCTGTCTTTTGATTTCAGTAAGAGATAAGGTTTGCCTACCCGGATCTTTCGTGCGTCGAAAACCTCCTTATAGTCTGTGATGATCTTTAGAACCTTGTTGTAGTCTACCAGGTTCTCCTGCATTATCTCTCCAAAGCTGTCGCCGTACTGTATCGTATCCTTAACAACGTCGAACTCACTGAGATTAAATCCGAACTCCCTTGTCTCAACAACGGGTTCCGGTATATTCTCCGCAACGGACTTTTCTGACTCTTCTTTCTGTTTTTCAGAACATGATGCCAAAAGCAGCAATGCTAAAACTGTGCCCCAGATTTTTTGCATTATTCGTTTTTGATTTTTTGTGGATTAAACCGATGGTCTACCCATTGTTTGCCCCAATTATCTATTTCCTGGTTTGAATAAAGACCTGGGAAAAATACGACTTTTTGAAAACTGGGCGGCAAATACTCCTTCCAGTTAGTGCCTCCGGTTGCCTCAATAGTACTGTTTTCCCTGTCCAGATATCTGTATGCCGATCCCAAATGAACCAGTGGCCAGTTGATGTTGGCATTGATATCCATAATTTTTAACGCCTCTGTGAGGTCTTTATTATGTTTGTTTTTGTCGCGCAGGTTCAGGTATTTGTGATAAATCGTATTCCCTTTCAAAGCCTTTGCGGTCCGAATGAATCGCGGTGTATAACGGTATTCGAATTGTTTCAGCGTCAGGGTCTTCTCCCCGGTCTCTTTATCTGTAGCCCCTTTTTTCCAGTAAATCTGCTCATAAAGCTTCTCAATAGAGTCCTTATCGGAATAGTCTGCACGCGCTTCATGCAATACCAGATTCTCTAAAGGTGTGGCGTATATTTCTATCATCCTGTACTGTGCCGATTGGAAACCACTTGATGGGAGCAAGGCCATACGGTATTTTAAGAACTGTTCCTTTTGCATGCCCCGGACCATGATACCGAATGAAGAAATAAGAGCCTTGTAATAGTTGTTGATACGCGTCACTTTTTCGAGGAAGAAGTCTACATTCTCAGATTTGTCGTCAACTATCTGTTTCTCTTCGTGAATAATCAGCTTAAAATACAGCTCGGTGATCTGGTGGTACATGATAAAGATCTCCTCGTCCGGATAATGTGTGCGGGGTACCTGAAGACTCAGTAAGGTGTCCAGGTGAATATAGTCCCAATAAGTGAGGTATCGTTGGTAAAGGAGTCCATCGAGGTAAGAGCTCATGTCCTGTCCCGAATCTTTGTATTTCTCTTGAAGTTTGGAAATTTGAGATTCGATTTGCTCCTTGTCTTTCATTACGGTTCTAGTCCATTATTATCTTGAACTGATTCCTGAGACCGTTATATCCGTCAAGATCTGCTTTAATGGATCCCACCAGGAGATCTGCCTTGATCCTGATCGGGATCTTATTCAGATCGTTGGAGACCCAAAGTGAAAGACTTTCCTGTTCTTGAAATATCCGCCCCGATTGTACAAATGGCCTGAATTTCAGGCATTCAACTTTACCGTATTTGGTTTTCAGAACTTCTGTTCCCAGGTATTTAAGTTTAAACTTAAACACCCCGTCATCATCAAAGAGCATTTCCAATTCAAGGGTTTGTCCTTCCACAAGATCTTCAGCTTCAAAATTATTTCGCAGGAAATAAAAAGCGCTTATAAGGTCCTGAATGCTGTCCTGGAGCGTAAAATTAAACTTTTTATTATTTTTCTTGTCATTCAGAACAGCTATATCCTGGTTGTGGTAAAAATTAATTTCCTGATCCCTGGTATAACCCCCCTCGTCAATCTTGCGGATAAATCTGTAGGGCTTCCCATCTTTGATATCGAAATAGCTTTCATACCGGTCATCTACCTTAAAAAAGAGATTGGCAAGTCCGGTGGTCTTCCCACGCCCAACAACGTGATAGACTTCATTTTTATAGAGCGTATCTTTAGTAAGATGCAGAGTGGCGTAACTGGCGTTTAGAAATCCGTAATGTACGCGGAACTTCAACCACTCACCGGCCTTAAATGCGGCGGGTACTTTCTTTTTCTCCTTATCGGCATCCTTTTCCTCTATTTTGGCCGAATCTGTAAATACAAAATCAGAGGTGTCCTGGGCATTCAGTAGTACCCCCAGGAGCATAATACAAATTATCACCGACCTCTTCATAACAGATTTTGTTTCAAAATTATCAAATTATTACGCTTCTATGGCACTGTTTACCATTAGTTAATGCGTATTTACTCTTTTATTAAACAAATTTTGTTCCAAACTATTGTACAAAAAAAGCCCCGACAGATCGTCAGAGCTTTTCCTAAATAACCAACCAAACTTTAAATTATGAAAAACCAATACTTAAAGTAATAAGGGAACCACCCCTTATTTGCTGTAAATTTAATACAAGAAATACTTCGTCTGAAAGTATTTAACGTTCTTTAACTAAGCTCTTAACAATACTTTATTAGAAGCCATTTAAATTTTGCAAATCCTTAAGAGTTGGCGGTTATAGAGTACCTCTGGAAGCCTGCTCCCGCTCTATTGATTCAAAGAGAGCTTTGAAATTTCCCTTGCCGAATGACTTGGCACCTTTTCGCTGAATGATCTCTATGAACATCGTAGGTCTGTCAAGTATAGGCTTGGTGAAAATCTGCAATAGATATCCTTCGTCATCACGATCAATCAGAATACCCAATTCCCTTAATGGCTCCAGGTCCTCATCAATCTCACCTACGCGATCCAGTACATCCTCGTAATAAGTGGCAGGTACTGTCAGGAACTCGACACCCCTGTCACGAAGCGCGTTTACGGTTTCAATAATATTATCTGTAGCCACTGCTATGTGCTGGACCCCGGCACCGTTATAGAATTCTATATACTCCTCTATTTGGGATTTCTTCCTGCCTTCTGCCGGTTCATTGATCGGGAACTTGATCCGCCCGTTGCCGTTGCTCATCACCTTGCTCATTAGCGCCGTGTATTCGGTAGATATATCCTTGTCGTCAAAGGAGATCAACTGGGCAAACCCCATAACTTTGGCGTAGAATTCGCACCACTTGTTCATTTCGTTCCAGCCTACATTCCCCACCATATGGTCTATATACTTCAATCCCACATCTTCAGCCCTGAAGTGAGGATCCCAGACCTGATAACCCGGAAGGAATGGCCCGGAATATTTTGATCTTTCCACGAAAACGTGAACAGTTTCCCCATAAGTGTGAATGCCGGAAAGTACCACTTCGCCGTTTTCATCTTCCATCTTTTTAGGTTCAAAGTAACTCTCGGCACCTCTTTTCGTGGTCTCAGTATAACTTTTTGCTGCATCGTCTACCCACAGGGCGATAGCTTTTACCCCGTCACCGTGCGAATTAATATGGCGGTTGATTTCCCCGTCAGGCTTTAGCGGAGAAGTTAATACGAGCCTGATCTTATCCTGTTGCAACACGTATGAGACGCGGTCTTTAAGCCCTGTCTCCAGTCCGGCATAGGCCAATGGCTGGAAGCCCCAGGCGGCCATATAATAGTAAGCAGCCTGTTTGGCATTACCTACATAAAGTTCTACGTGGTCTGTTCCCAAAAGTGGCAAAAAGTCCTCTGCCTGCTCATTTTCCTTGGGCAGTTTTAATGATGTATTATCTAATGTTGACATGATTTTTGAATTGAATTGAATTATAAAAAAAGAACTTGAGGAAATACACTCCCGGATGGGGAGCTCCCCTACACTACCACATCGCCCTGAAATGGGCCGATATTTCAATTCGCACTTTCAAACCTTGCTAATATTGTGCTACAAATATCGTAAAAATATGTCGAAAATATGCTTTATCCTGCTACTTATAAATGACGAGAATCACCATCCCTGAAAGCTGTAAGTAGCTTAGAACCAATAGCCGATGCTAAAATAGAAGTTGCCATCATCGCTCTCCGGCGACCAAGAGTATAATACTTGTACGGGGCCAAAAAATGATTCCCATCCGTAGCCCACAGCATAGCCCGTAAAATCCGGAGCGGTGAACCACTCGCCCGTTCGGAAGAGATCGTCTTCCACATTGGAAATATTGGCTGCAAAATTAAAGTGATGATTTTTGCTGAATTCCAGATCGAGCCGTGAATATGCTTTGACATAACTGTTGCCAGGCAGGCTGAGGAATTCATAACCCAGAAAGGGGGTTATATTGTTCTGGAAATCGTTGCCAAAGCCGCCCAGGATAAAATCAAAAGTAGTTACGTTAGACTGGCCCAGCTTAAATCCACCTTCAGTCTCAATATTGATAGAAAGCTGGTCTGTCAGGGTAAAGGCTGCCCCCATTCTTGCCTTGGCAATGGCGTACTCTTTAAAATTGTCATTAAAATCCGACGAAAACAGGTAAAGGTGAAAATCCCCGTTGAAATACAATCCCCTGGTAGGAAAGTAGCGATCGTCGTAGGTATCAAGAACCAAGGTCCCATAGGTGTTGAAGTAATTACTTTTTTCAAAAAATGTGCGTCCGTCTGAGCTGGGGTCCGGACCCATTTCGGGGTCTGTCGTGATATTGAGTGTTCGCGTGCTGTAACTGATCCATTTATGTTCTATCCCCAACCGGAGCGCAAATTCTTCTCTGATGGCAGTTTGGAGATAGAGTTGATTGGTGATATCCTGAACATCCAGATTGATCTCATTGATGGCATTACCGGACAGGACATTGAAATTAGACCTGAGTACATCCACATCTATCTCCTCCTTGAACTCATCCAGGCTGGAGTGAAAACCGAAACTCCAGTAAGATCCTTTATCTATGTAGTAGTCCAGGTTATATCTGATATTATCCCCAAGTATAAAATCGAAGGAGCCCACGTCATCGGCAAAGAACAGATTCTTCCTGGTGATATTGACAAGTGCAGCCGTCCTGTAAAGGTCGTCATAATGGATTCCCATCCTCAAAAATGTCTTGTTGGGGCTTTCTCGTAAAATCACCTCCAGCTGGTCTCCAACTCCTCTTGATAACAACCTGTAACGCACACTGATAAAATTTCCGGTTGCGGCCAGATTGTTGATCCCCTGCTCCAGCTTCCTCAAGGGGATCTTCTCATAGAGATCGAACCTCAGTTTCCCTTTTACATATCCCCTGGAATAATTCTCATTGCCTCTGAGTACCAATTCTGTGATCATTATGGAATCCGGGGTGACAATCTCAACTGGCGCTCGTCTTGTCGCATCCATTTCCGTACCATATCTGGTCAGCGCGCTAATTTGCTCCCGGGCTGCCTCTTCCCCCTCGTTGATAATACTATTGATCCTGTCAAAATCTATAACAGAGTAATCTTCCATTTCAGGTTTTATGTAGATATCAGTAAGCGCGGCTTTGTCTTCCATGACCCCTACGGTCCGGTAATTATTGATTTGCAAAAGGATATCCGTTGCCGACAACAACTCTTCCCTGTCGCGCAGCCCGTGCTGAACATCCACACCAACTACCAGATCGGCACCAAGCGCCTTAAGTTCTTCAACCGGATAATTATTAAGTACTCCTCCGTCAATAAGCAGCTTGCCCTCCAATTCCGCAGGTTCAAAAAGCGAAGGGAAGGAACCACTAGCCAGAATGGCCTCTGGCAGGTAGCCACTATCCAGTAGTACTTCCGAGCCATTTTCAACATCGGTTGCCACGCAAAAGAAGGGTATGGGCAATTTGCTGAAATCATCAACGTCCTTCACGTGATACAGCAGGCGTATTAGACTATTATAAATATTCTGCCCACTTGAGATCCCTTTTGGAAATGATAATTTGAACTTGTTAAAGGGCAATGTAAGCGCATAGCGCTCCGAATCTTCTTTTTCGTAGAAGCTTTTATTCCCCCTTGGAAACTCATCCTGAATCACCTGGTCAAAATCCACTCCTCTGAAGATAGAATCCAACTGGTTGGCAGTATAGCCCGACGCATAAAGTCCTCCTACGATAGCCCCCATACTGGTCCCGCCTATATAATCAATTTGGATCCCTGCTTCCTCAATAACCTTTAGTGCGCCAATGTGGGCCAAACCTTTGGCACCGCCCCCGCTGAGCACTAAGCCTATCTTTGGTTGCTCTGTAACTTCAGTTTGGGCCACAGTACAAAGGCTGCAGATCAATGCAACAAGCAGACTTAATATGTGCGGGATCCTAGCCTTACCCATCAGTGAAAGTTTTCATATATTTTCCTGGCCCGCGCCAGGCCTACAGATTTGGTCAGATCTTCCAGAGACGCCTCCCTGATCCTTTTGACCGACTTATATTCCTTAAGGAGCTCCTCAGCCGTTTTTTCACCTATCCCGTCTATCATTTCCAATTCGGTATTGATCGCCGCCTTGCTTCTTTTATTCCGGTGATGCGTAATCCCGAATCTGTGAGCTTCATTGCGCAATTGCTGGATGATCTTAAGCGTTTCCGATTTCTTGTCGAGGTAGAGCGGAATAGGATCCTGTGGAAAGTAGATCTCCTCCAGTCTTTTGGCGATCCCAATAATGGCTATTTTTCCTCTCAAACCCAGGACATCAAGACTTTTTAAAGCCGATGAAAGCTGGCCTTTGCCCCCGTCAATGACGATCAGTTGCGGCAATGCCTCGCCCTCGTTCAAAAGGCGTTTATACCTGCGGTGTACCACCTCTTCCATAGAGGCAAAATCGTCCGGCCCGCTAACTGTTTTTATATTGAAATGACGATATTCCTTTTTAGCCGGTTTCCCATTCCTGAAAACAACGCAGGCTGCCACCGGATTAGATCCCTGAATGTTAGAATTGTCAAAACACTCGATATGCCGGGGCTCTGCCGATAGGCGGAGGTCTTTTTTCATCTGGGCCATCAGTCGGTTCGTGTGCCGGTCCGGATCGGCGATCTTGGCCTGCTTAAATCGCTCCTGCCTGAAGAACTTAGCATTGCGTTCTGATAGTTCTATCAGGCGTTTCTTATCCCCCAATTTGGGTACAATCGTTTTGATCTCGGGAGGCAGGCTCAGAGGGAAAGGCAAATATGCCGTTTTTGATTGCGAATTAAATCGCTGCCTCAGCTCCACGATCGCCATTTGAAGCAATTGAGTATCCTCTTCGTCCAGTTTTTTCCTGATCTCCATAGTGTGTGAACGCACGATTGCCCCGTGAGAAAGCTGTAAAAAGTTCACATAGGCATAAGACTCGTCAGAGACGATGCTGAAGACATCCACATTGTTGATCTTCGGATTGACTATGGTTGATTTAACCTGGTAGTTTTCCAGCACTTCTATCTTTTCCTTGATCCGCTGGGCCTCCTCGAACCGCATCGCCGCCGCAAGTTGCTTCATTTCCTTTCGAAAATACTGGATAGAAGATCTGAAATTGCCTTTTATAATTTCCCTGATATCGTCAATTTGCTTGTGATAGTCATTGGCTTCCTGTAAGCCCTCACAGGGGGCCAGGCAGTTACCCAGGTGGTATTCCAGGCATTTCTTGAACTTCCCCGAAGCTATTTTCTCCGCCGAAAGATCATAGTTACAGGTGCGCAAAGGATAGACACTCCTAATAAGATCTAAAAGTGTTTTTACTGTTCTCATACGCGTATAAGGTCCGAAGTACTCAGAACCATCTTTAATGATCTTCCTGGTGGCGAACACCCTGGGGAATCTTTCGTTCTTGATGCATATCCAGGGATAGGACTTGTCATCCCTCAACTGTATATTATACCTGGGTCTGTATTTTTTGATCAGGTTATTTTCAAGCAACAGCGCATCGGACTCTGTGGGTACTACAATATGCTTGATATTGTGAATCTTTTTTACAAGTACCCTGGTCTTACCCGAGTCGTGGCTCTTTACAAAATAGGAGGTGACCCTTTTCTTTAGATTTTTTGCTTTGCCCACATAGAGGATCAGGTCGTCTTTATCGTAGAATTGATATACGCCAGGTTCATCCGGTAGGCTGCTCAACTGTATTTCTATGGGTAATTCCTGCATTAAAACAAAGACTGGTATTCAGCAGATATTACAATCACTGTTTCCAATATAAAGGTAAACGGTAATTTTTTGATACGGCAGCTATGATCGTTAAAATATCCCCTTTAATATATTCCTCCGCTTTAGCTGGCCAGGGCCTTTTGTATACTACCAACATAGCCGACAAATTTTTTCAAAGACCCTGAACTGTTCGATTATTGAAGCCGGCCTAGTCCAAATCTTACAGGTCTACGGAGGACTAGGTGTTAAAGATTTAATAAATTTTGTGCATTTCATCGATAAAATTGTGCGCTTTATGGGTAATATGTGGAAAATTTTTTTACATTTAGAGCGCATAAAACGTAGCATTACATGGACAATTATCTCATTACCTTAGGTATGTACCTAATTTTGATGCTATTTTTTAAAATTTACTTTGCCGTAGCCGCTAAAGATTAATTTTTATTAAATAGTTCCCCGCACCCTAAGTCGTTTAATCGAACATCATGTTAAAGAAAGAGCTTCGATTAGACTATACAGCACGCCGTAATAGTTTATCCAGGGAAGACCTGATCTCTTCCACCAATTCTATTCTGACCAATTTGGAATCAATGTCCATTTGGGATTTTAACTACTACCATGTTTTCCTTTCCATAGCCGAAAAAAATGAGATCGATACAGATCCGTTGATAAGTCTGTTAAGGGACAGGAACAAGAAAATTGTGGTGCCCAGAGTTGCTGGTGATCATGAACTGGAACACTTCCAATTGAATAAGGAGACCAGGTTGCAGAATAACCAATGGGGTATTCCCGAGCCTGTTGAGGGAACAAGTATTAGTGAAGAGCTGATAGACCTGGTGTTCATACCACTACTGGCCTTTGATCATAAGGGGCAAAGGGTTGGCTATGGCAAGGGCTATTACGATAGGTTCTTAAAGCGCTGTAAACCAGAAGTCGTTAAGGTTGGTCTAAGCCTTTTCGAAGCCACGGAAAAGATCTCAGACGCAGGCGATACTGATGTGGCGCTGGACTATTGCGTTACTCCAACGAAGATCTACGCATTCTGAATTTCTTCTTTTTTGAAGGCCTTTTTGTTGAAAAATATCAGGATACCCACCCCTGTACTGATGGCTGTATCGGCAATATTGAAAACGGGCTCGAAGAATCGAAAGTTATTGCCCCCGACAAATGGCACCCATTCAGGCCAGCTTGTATCTATAATAGGGAAGTATAGCATGTCTACAACCTTACCGTAAAACAGGCCTCCATACGGTTCGTCCGACATAAAGGTCGCCACCTGGTTATAACTATCATCAAAAATAATCCCGTAAAATACGGAATCAATAATGTTCCCCAGGGCCCCTGCAAATATCAAAGAAACTGCAATGACCAGGGTTTGGGAGCCTTTCTTTTTAACGATATCAAAAAGCCAGTAACCAATACCTGCAATGGCAAAAAGCCTGAAGATGGTGAGGATGAGTTTTCCGAGAGAATCTGAAATGGGAAGTATGTCACTGAGTTTTGTCCCCCAGGCAGCCCCTTCGTTCTCGATAAACAGGATTTTGAACCAGCTTAGAACATCTACTGATTCCCCCAAAATAAAGTGTGTTTTAATATAAACCTTACTGATCTGATCAATCAGTAAAATGATGGCAATAAGGAGCAGGGATTTCTTTAAACTCATTCGTCTTTTGTAAATAGTGGCGCTAAAATAGGCATAATTATGGAAGCATTCTTTCCACTAAAAAAGCAAGTCTGAAACAGGAATGAGAATTCACTTTTTTCGGGATATCCTTATGTCGCCTGATTTGCTTTCCAGTGTTATCTCTGCAGGTCCCAATGGAAGATCTTCCTGAAAAACACGCCCGTTCTTTGATGTCGCCTCAATGGCACCGGCTTCAGATAACAGGCTGATATCGGCAGAATTTGTCCTGATTCCAATAGTGCCGTAAACACTTGTTAATTCACATGTGCCTTCCTGCAAAGTAACACTTAGTTCCTTGTATTTGCCTTCAATACCGAATTGGGCATTATGGCCATTCAAATACACCGAACAGCTCTCCGGTACGGCAATTTCCATCGCCACGGACAGTATTTTATGGGCACCAAGTTTATCGTTTGGGTCTTTGCGCTCGGGGTGAAAGTCTATCCCGATAAAAATATCGGCGCCTTCTTCCCAGAGATTAAGCAGTATATCATTTTCATATTCTCCTTCGGTAACAGCCGAGGCACTTACCATAGAGTTACTCACCGATCTCAGCTTTACTTCAAAAGCGCGACTGGCATCTATGTGGATATATTGTCCGTGTTTTTGCGGAATGGACTTGCTCAGTATGCGCTGGGAATATACCGGATTCAGAACAGTGCATATTAAGAGTACGAACACTGTTTTCCGGATCATGTTATACTGTAATAAAAGCACAGAGGTTTGCTGCTCCCAGATTTACTTCTGCATGTTTTTAGCCTCGATACTGAGGGTAGCATGAGGAACAAGTTTCAGACGATCCTTATTGATGAGTTTCCCGGTAACCCGGCATATCCCATAAGTTTTATTCTCAATCCTTAAGAGAGCATTCTTAAGGTCTCTGATAAACTTTTCCTGGCGAATGGCAAGTTGAGTATTAGCCTCCTTGCTCATAGTTTCAGATCCTTCCTCAAAGGCCTTGAAGGTAGGAGCTGTATCATCTGTGCCATTGTTCCCATCATTCATATAGGAACTCTTTAACAAATCCAGATGTGATTTGGCTTTCTCTATTTTTTCTTCAATAAGCAGTCTGAATCCTTCCAGCTCCTTATCTGAATATCTCACCTTAGTATCTTTTGCCATGACTTTAATGTTTTTGAATAAACAATTTCGTATTTACCTCATCGAACTTAACGGTAGTTCCCTCTTCCAGCCTCTCCTCGAAACCGAGTTCGGCCGTTAATGTCTCATTCATTATATATTTTCTGTTGCTCTCAACAGCTTGTTCCACCAGACCATCTTTTAATATTTTGATGTCAATTTTATCTGTAACATCGAATCCGGCTTCTTTTCTGATATTCTGGATCCTGTTTACAAGCTCCCTGGCGATACCTTCTTTCTTAAGTTCTTCATTGATGGTTATATCCAGCGCTACTGTAAGAGGTCCGGAGCTGGCAACCAGCCAACCTTCAATGTCCTGAGAGCTTATCTCCACTTCCTCTAACTGTAATATAAGATTTTTATTTTCTAAGTCAAGTGATATTTTACCCTCCTTCTCAATTTTTTGTATATCGTCCTGATCCAGCTTTCCAATGGCCTGGGTAATTTCCTTCATATCCCTGCCATAACGAGGTCCTAATACCTTAAAATTAGGCTTAATACGCTTTACCAGGATACCAGAAGCATCGTCCAATAATTCAATTTCCTTGACGTTTACTTCAGATTTTATAAGATCCGCCACTGCAGTGATCTCCTCTTTATCCGCCGAATTCAGCACCGGGATCATAATTTTCTGAAGCGGCTGACGAACTTTTATCTTTTCTTTCTGTCTGATTGAAAGTACCAGGGAAGAAATGGCCTGTGCCTTCTGCATTTTGTGTTCCAGGGTGCTGTTCACCATTTTCGGATCTGATACCGGAAAGTCTGCCAGGTGCACGCTTTCAAACTCCTCCTTACTACTCGCCCTGTTCAGGTTGCTATACAGCATCTCCATAAAGAAAGGCGCTACCGGAGCCGATAGTTTTGCAACTACTTCCAGACAGGTATAAAGGGTTTGGTATGCCGATATCTTATCCTGTTCATAATTTCCCTTCCAGAACCTTCTCCTGCTTAGGCGTACATACCAGTTACTCAGGTTTTCCTGGACAAAATTAGAGATAGCACGTGTTGCCCTGGTGGGCTCATATTCGCCATAAGCCTTGTCTACCAATGACATCAGGCTGTGTAGCTCTGACAGGATCCACCGGTCTATCTCCGGCCTTTCATCCAATGGAATTTCCTCCTCTGAATAGGTGAAGCCATCAATATTGGCGTACAGTGCAAAGAAGGCATATGTGTTGTAGAGCGTACCAAAGAACTTTCGCTTCACCTCCACAATGCCATCCATATCAAATTTCAGGTTATCCCATGGGTTGGCGTTGCTGATAAGGTACCAGCGTGTTGCATCCGGACCATGTTCGGCTATTGTTTCAAACGGATCTGCCGCATTGCCCAGTCTTTTAGACATCTTTTTGCCTTCTTTATCCAGGACAAGACCGTTGGAGACTACATTTCTATAGGCCACAGAATCAAATACCATGGTGGCAATGGCATGTAAGGTATAGAACCAGCCCCTGGTCTGATCCACTCCCTCTGCAATAAAATCGGCCGGGAATGTTTCATTCTGATCAATGAAATCAGCATTTTCAAAAGGATAATGCCATTGTGCATAGGGCATGGCCCCACTGTCGAACCATACATCAATAAGGTCACTTTCGCGTTTCATGGCCTCGCCTGAGTCTGAGACCAGGATGATCTTATCTACAATGTTCTTATGGAGATCAATTTTATCATAGTTGGCTTCACTCATATCCCCGATAACAAATTCGGCAAAAATGTCATCGTTCATGAGTCCGGCTGCCACAGCTTTTTCCATTTCAGCCTTTAACTCCTCCACTGAACCTATGATCTTTTCTTCCTTCCCATCTGCGCTGCGCCAGATTGGTAAGGGGATACCCCAGTATCTGGATCTCGACAGATTCCAGTCATTGGCGTTGGCCAGCCAGTTCCCAAACCTTCCATCTCCTGTTGCCTTTGGCTTCCAGTTGATCGTTTGATTCAGTTCGAACATGCGTTCCCTGATATCCGTGACTTTGATAAACCAGGAATCCAGGGGGTAATAGAGTATGGGTTTATCGGTGCGCCAGCAATTCGGGTAGCTGTGCACATACTTCTCTACCTTAAAGGCCTTGTTTTCCTCTTTTAGTTTGATAGCGATCTCAACGTCTACTGAACGTTCAGGAGCATCGCCTTCAGCATAGTATTCGTTTTTCACGTATTTCCCCGCAAGCGGACCCATTTCGGGCCGGAATCTGCCCTGCAGGTCAACAAGGGGAACGGGATTATCATTTTCATCCAGCACTAACATCGGGGGAACCTGCGGTTTTGCTTTTTGAGCTACCATCATGTCGTCTGCACCAAAGGTAGGGGCGGTGTGTACTATTCCCGTTCCATCTTCCGTCGTAACGAAATCACCGCTGATTATGCGAAATGCGTTTTCCGGATTTTGATAAGGCTGTGCATAGTCCAGTAGTTGTTCATAACGGCTGCCAACAAGTTCAGAGCCCTTATAAGTCTCCAGCTGGAGGTAAGGTATCTTTTTGTCACCTTGCTTATAAGCCAGAAGCTCCTCCTCTGTTTTCACTTCTTCAAATTTTCCTCCAAACTGGTAAGGCACCAGGCTTTTGGCCAGGATAACATGAATGGGTTCAAAAGTATACTGGTTCACAGATCTTACCAGACTGTATTCGATATTAGGTCCAACAGTCAAAGCTGTATTGGAAGGCAGCGTCCACGGTGTTGTGGTCCATGCCAGGAAGTAGATATCCCCTTTTATCTGCTGTGTTTTTTCCGGCAGGCTGTTGCGGACAGCCCTGAACTGGGCTGTGACAGTGGTGTCTGTTATATCCTGGTAAGTACCAGGCATGTTCAGCTCGTGCGAACTCAAGCCGGTACCAGCCTTGGGGGAATAGGGCTGTATCGTATAGCCCTTATATATGAGACCCTTATCGTAGATCTGCTTCAGCAACCACCACACAGTCTCCATGTATTTAGACTTATAGGTGATGTAGGGATCATCCATATCTACCCAAAAGCCTATCTTTTCTGTCATGCTGTTCCAGACATCCGTATAGCGCATGACCGCCTTCTTACAAGCTTCATTGTATTCCTCAATAGAGATCTTGATCCCGATATCTTCTTTGGTGATGCCCAATTCCTTTTCAACACCGAGTTCTACGGGCAAACCATGTGTATCCCAGCCGGCTTTCCTATTTACCTGGAAGCCCTTCATAGTCTTATATCGGGGAAATATATCCTTGATGGTCCTTGCCATGACATGATGAATGCCCGGCATTCCATTTGCAGAAGGCGGACCTTCGTAGAATACATAGCTTTCTTTTCCCTCCCTGGTACTTACACTTTTCTCAAAAATGCCTTCCTTCTCCCAAAACTTGAGGATCTCTTCGGCTATCTTTGGTAAATCCAGGTTTTTATATTCTGCGAACTTCATCTTTGATTGCGCTGGAATAATTTAAGGCTGCAAAATTAATGATTTCAATTGAAAACAAAGCTGTTTTCTTACGAATGGTCAAAGTGAAATACACGGCGGATATTTAAATCAGGATCTGCCGATCGCAGCATATTAAAAGGAAAAACCCAATCCGACAATAAAATTGATACCCGGACCGGCAATACCTGATGAATAGGTGCGATATCTCTGATCAGTTATATTTTCGATATTGAAATTAGCCTTAACAGTTTTACTGATCTGGTATTGTGTCCTCAAATTCAACGTATACCAGGATGGTGAAAAAGGATTGCCATTTTCATCTGTGTCATACAAATGAGGTTTATTCCGCTCAGAAACTGCGAGGTCATCAAAGGCAATCTCCCCGTTGAAATTCAGAAAGAGGTCTGTTTGAAGGCGCTGATTCCTCCACAGTAAATGAATATCCCCGAAGTTTGGTGGCACATGCCTGGCAGCACCATCAGAACCGTCTTCTTCCTCTTCTTTCCCTTCGGTCAGCGTATAATTGGCCCGCATCGACAGTCTGTCTGTAAAGAATGCTTCAAGACCCAATTCAAGTCCGTATACATAGGCCTGGGCCGCATTTTGTATCGCCTGTACCCTTGAGAGTTCCCCATTGTAGGGGATCTCATCCTGACCGTTAAATGTGAAATCCCTGCGAACAAGCGCATCTACCAGGTACGTATAGTAGGCAGCCCCCTTAAGCACTAGCTTGTCCTTGATATTCTTTCTAACCCCTATTTCGATATTATAGGCATATTCCGATTTCAAGTCCGGATTAGGAACTACTACGGCTCCCGGTTCCGAATCGAAGACTTTGCCAATGTCGTCAATGTTCGGTGCCCTGAAACCCGTAGACCCGTTCATTGTGAATTGAAGGCTCGCCCTGGGGAACCAGCTAAATCCCAGACTACCTGTTAGCGCGCCATTACTGTTTTGTGTATCAGTAAACGGAAAGGGATAGAAGGTGGTGTCAAAATCCGCATTGAGCCAGATATGATTGTAACGCATTCCGGCTAACCAGGTAAAATTCGGTTTTGACTTATACTCAGCATTGATATAGGCCGCTGCAGATTGCCAGGTAGATCCATCCGGATATCTGGAGGCTGCATCGGCCAGCTCATCTGTCTCAATATTGCGCTGGAATCCATCGGAGCCAACTTTGTTAAAAATATATTCTGCCCCGTAAAACAAGCCCAGGTCACCAATTTTCTTGTTTTCGAAATCGATGTTCAGGGAAAGAGCATCAACTTTTTCCTGAGTGGAATATCGAATGCTATCCCCGAAATCCCGATCGTTTCTACTTTCCTCAAAAAGCTGATAGGCCCCGGTGATTTTCAGTCGATCGTAGAACTTTCCGCGTCCGAGCTCTTCAAGCTGCAGATTCGCCATAAACCACTTTTGTGGTCCGTAAAACCATTCGGCTGATGCCAGTCCCCCATTTTCATCCGGCCTGATCAGCCGATCGTAACGCGGGAAGTCTGAGGTTTGGGTATAGTGCAATCCAAGATCATAATTCCAGCGGTTATTTGCCTTATGTGAGATCTTTTGCATCAGGCTGATCTGGTTGTAAGCTGTAGGCACCTGCTTTCTGGGATTGTCATTTTCAACAAGAACATCTGTACCATTTATGCGAGCCGCATAGAATGGTCTCAGGAAGGAATCCGGTCCATGACTGCCCATATTCAGATCACCGAAGTCGTTGTAGCTTACACTGGTAAAAAAGGCCCATTTCTGTTTGCCAATATTGATATCCGCATGCAGTGTGTTTTCAGTACTGGCACTTCCAAATCGATAATTGGCGTTTGCCCGGATATCCAGGCTGTCCTTTACTGCAAACTGAGGTTCCATGGTAAAAAAGTTCATAACACCACCTATGGCATCACTGCCATAAATCACGGAACCCGGTCCAAAGATCACCTCTGTACTCCTTACGCTAAATGGGTCGATGGAAATTACATTCTGGATATTTCCTCCACGGAAGATGGCATTGTTCATCCGCACCCCGTCTACAGATATCAGGACCCGATTGGTTGCAAATCCTCTTATTGTCGGGCTACCACCACCCAACTGGCTCTTTTGAACAAAAACCTGGCCACTGTTCTGAAGCAGATCGGCAGCGGTAGGAGGTGTTTCAAAAGCAATGTTCTTCGCGGTCAGAGAAACGATCTTTTGGGGAATATCTTTCTTCTGCTGTTCCCATTTGGAAATAGACATCACTACTTCATCAAGCTGTTCCGGTTTAAGATTCAGATAAATTCTGGATCCTCGCCTAAGGACTTGAGACTTGGTTGTTCTAAATGCTTCATAACTGATATGCCTGAAGGTAATTCGTTCATCATCTTCAAACAGGTCCAGCTTACAAAGGCCATCCAGATCGCTGAGAGAGGTTTTTGTCTGGTTGTTATTATAAACCACGACGTTCCCTATCGGTTCGCCGGAATCCAGGTCAAGAATCCTTATTTCCTGGGCGCTGAGTGAACCGAAACAAAAAAATAAGCAAATGAGAATTAGCCTGTATATGTCAGTTGAAAACCTCATTTAAAACGGAAAGTGACCTGGGTCTTTTAAATCCGTGCAAATGTAATTCAAAATACACAACAAGCTTTTGCAGCAATTCATGTCTTTCTTTCTTGGTCATTTTGATCGTATGCATACTATCAAAATTTGTGCCCAAAAGCGATTTAAAATGAATAATTGGGGCATCTTCGATTACAGGGTTCAAACCTGGGGTGGTACAGAACTCCCCTTCCTGCAGATCAAAATAGGGCAGATCCAAACCTGAAGTGTCTGGATAAAAGCCCAGAAAACTGGTCAATTGCAATAAAAAGTAAAGATGAAAATTCGCTGTTTTATCATGAGTATCGAGCCATTGCAGTGACACTTCCACAAATTCGAAAAGATCCTCATCTTTCTCCCCTGCGTTAATGCTGTGTACCAGGATCTCCGCAAGGAAAAGCGCGATCGAATTCTTTAAGATATCACTGTGGATTAGCTGATAGGGATAGTTTATTCTGGCTTCCCTGATACTTTCAAGAGTGCCTTTATGCTTATGATTGGCCACTATTTCCAACTGGGTGAGCGGTTGAAAATAGGCCGCTTTAAGTTTCCCTCTCCTGGAACTTAAAACACCTTTTAAGAGATAAGACTGAAGACCATCAGAAGCTGTAAAGGCTTTTACAATCAGACTGGTATCACCATATTTAATCGAGGATAGTATTATGGCCTTTGTGGTGACTTGCATCGGTAGTTGCTGCTTACCACAAAGATATAATGATGTGGTTAATTAGTTGGCGGTTACAGTATTCAGTTTGCAGTTACAGTATACAGTAGCCAGTAGCCAGTTGTACTTTGCAATAACAATCCTTAACTGCCTACTGAATACCTTCCTCTATATAACTCCCTGCGCCAGCATTGCATCTGCAACTTTGACGAAGCCGGCTATATTGGCTCCTTTTACGTAATTGCAATAACCATCTGCTTCCATACCGTATTCGATACAGGAATCGTGGATGTCTTTCATGATGGCACGGAGTCTTTCGTCAACCTCTTCACGGGTCCAGCTGATCCTGAGTGAATTCTGAGACATTTCCAAACCTGAAGTTGCCACACCACCGGCATTTGAAGCCTTACCGGGAGCAAAAAGTATCTTCGAGTCATGGAAGGCGTGGATGGCATCTGGATTAGAAGGCATATTGGCTCCTTCGGCGACGCAAATACAGCCGTTTTCTATAAGTTGTTTTGCATCTTCACCATCCAGTTCATTCTGGGTAGCGCAAGGAAGGGCAATGTCGCAGGAAACAGACCAGGGTCTTTCACCAGCATGGTATGAAGCAGATTTGTATACCTTGGTGTATTCAGCGATCCTGCCTCTTTTATTATTCTTAAGGTCCATTACATAGGCGAGCTTCTCCTCATCAATTCCATCCTTGTCATAGATAAATCCGCCTGAATCTGAAAGAGTAACCACCTTACCTCCAAGTTGCAATACTTTTTCAGCTGCAAACTGGGCTACATTCCCCGATCCGGAAACAACTACTGTTTTCCCCTTAATACTTGAACCTTTGGTATTTAACATACTTTCAGCAAAGTAGACCGTACCGTAACCAGTAGCTTCGGGGCGAATTCTTGAGCCTCCCCAGGAAAGACCTTTCCCGGTAAGGACACCGGTAAACTCATTCCTTAATTTCTTGTACATGCCGAACAGGAATCCAATTTCCCTTGTTCCAACACCTATATCACCCGCAGGAACATCCGTATTCGGACCAATATGGCGCGCGAGTTCTGTCATAAACGCATGGCAGAAACGCATGACCTCATCATCCGACTTACCCTTGGGATCAAAGTCAGAACCTCCCTTTCCGCCACCCATAGGGAGTGTGGTCAGACTGTTCTTAAATACCTGCTCGAAGGCCAAAAATTTGAGAATACTGGCATTAACTGTAGGGTGGAATCTCAATCCGCCCTTATAAGGGCCAATTGCGGAATTCATCTGAACCCGGTATCCCCTGTTTACGTGTATCTCCCCATTATCGTCTACCCAGGCCACCCTGAATGAAAGAAGTCGTTCGGGTTCTACCATACGTAAGAGGATGTTCTTGCCGTAGTAAATATCATGTTGGGTAATATATGGGATAACCGTGTCTGCCACTTCCTGGACAGCCTGAATAAATTCAGGTTCATGCCCATTCCGATTCTTTACTTCATCCATAAATGTCCGGATGATCTCATCCATTGAACCACTTGCAGTTTTTTCGATTGTTGATGCTTCTGTTGTACTACTCATTGGTATAGAATTATTGAATTGCGAATTTCAAGGTAAAAATATATTTTTTCTATAATTAAATAGCCCTTTTTTTAAATATTCGTCAATTAGCATTGTAGGTAAAAACTGAAGCACTTTAAGGCCTTTATTGCCGGATTATCAAAAGTTGGATTAAGAGAGTGCCTGTTCCAGGTCGCCGATCAGGTCATCAATATCCTCAATACCCACGCTCAGGCGTATTAGCGAATCCACTACACCGCTTTTTTCACGTTCTTCCTTGGGTATGCTGGCATGGGTCATGCTGGCAGGATGACCTGCAAGACTTTCAACACCACCCAGTGATTCTGCCAGGGTAAACAGCTGTAGACGCTCAACAAAGCGTATGGCTTCTTCATAGCTGCTTCCTTTGGGAACAAAGGAGAGCATCCCACCGAAGTCCTTCATCTGTTTTTTGGCTATATCGTGATTGGGATGATCGGTAAAGCCGGGCCAATATACTTTTTCTATTTTCGGATGGTCTCTCAGGTACATTGCAATGGCACGACTGTTTTCACAATGGCGCTCCATCCGAACGTGTAATGTCTTTATTCCGCGGAGGGTTAGAAAGCTGTCCATCGGGCCGCAGACACCACCACTGGCATTTTGGAGAAAGTAAAGCTTCTCTGCCAGGGCATCATCATTCACTACCAGTGCACCTACAACCAGATCGCTGTGCCCTCCAAGATATTTGGTAGCAGAATGCATTACAATATCAGCTCCTAGATCGAGTGGCAATTGCAAGTACGGGGTGGCAAAGGTATTGTCTACTGCAAGAAGCAGTTTGTGTTTTTTAGCCAGTTTAGCTGCTCCTTCAATGTCGATTACATTCATCATCGGGTTAGTAGGTGTTTCAACCCATAACAACTTTGTTTTGTCATTGATCCGGGCTTCAATAGCCTGCAGGTCTTGCATACCCACAAAGTGGAAACCGATGCCATATTTTTCAAATACTTGCTTGAAAAGGCGATAACTGCCCCCATACAGATCGTTTGTAGACACCACTTCATCCCCCGGATCAAGAAGTTTAATTACAGCGTCGATGGCAGCCAGACCACTGGCAAATGCAAGTCCGTGCTTTCCATTTTCAATACTTGCCAGGGAACGCTCCAGGGCCGTTCTGGTCGGATTGCCACTACGCGAATATTCATAACCCTTGTGACCCCCAGGTGTGGTCTGTGCGTAAGTAGAAGTTTGATATATGGGTGGCATTACGGCACCATAAGCTTTGTCAGGTTCCTGACCCCCGTGTATGGTCTTACTGTTAAAACGTAAAGTAGCTTTACTCATCGGAAATTAGTTTGCGCAAATGTATTGTTATCTTTTGTAGAAACCAACGAATTGGTAGCTTTGCAATACCCAATTCAACATCATGAAAAATCTCGTTTCACTCCTCCTTTTATCTATTCTGATCAGTAGTTGTGCTGATGATGAAAAACTTACTTTCGAAACCGAAACTTTATCAAACAGCAAGTGTAAAGGTTGTGCTGTAATTGAAATTGAAATTCCCAGACCTTTACAGAAAAAGAAGATAACTAACTCCATCAGCACGGCCTTGAACGAGGAGATCATCGCCTTGCTGTCATTTGAAGAAGGGAAGTCTACGGGTTCAATTTCCGATGCCATCAATTCCTTTGAAAGCGGTTATACGGATCTGCGTCAAAAATTTCCGGAGGAGTCTATCCCCTGGGAGGCCAGGATCAACGGAGAGGTTATCTATGAAAATGACAGACTGGTGACCATAGGTTTGAATTCCTATATATTCACAGGCGGAGCACATGGTTATGGTTCCACTCATTTCCTGAATTTCAGCAAAAAGAACGGTGAGGAATTGAGGCGGAATGAGATCTTTAGAAATCGCGAAGAGTTTGAGGAATTCGCCGAGATGAAGTTCAGAGTTCAGGAATCAATTCCCCAGGAGGACCCTATCAATAGCACCGGATTTATGTTTGATGCAGACGATTTCTACCTCCCTGAAAATATAGGCTTTACGGAAGAAGGCATCAAACTGCTCTACAATCCGTATGAAGTGGCTTCCTATGCCGATGGTGTTATAGAGCTCACCCTGCCTTATACGGAAATAGAGGAATATCTCGCCTTCTGAACATATTATCTGTAGGGAAAGATCCCCAGAACCTTCTGTAGTGAAACCACTGCTCCCAAATGATATCCCTCGTGAAAAATATTGAAAGCTATGGCATCCTCAACTGTGGAAAGAGTTGTTTTTGTGCTGGTAGTGTATTCCTGATAATCCAGGAATAATCCACGATGATAGTCTTCGCGAATTTCGTCTATAGATGTTATCAGCACATCAGCCAGCCAATCTACATTTTCCGTTCCTGCCTCCTGAGCAGGCATGGTCCCTTTTTTATAGCTATCAATCCAATCCTCGTCAATTCGGCTAGCCAGGCCGCTCCAGCGGTAAACGAGTATCTGCTGTGTGGCCAGTACATGGGCAATATTCCACCAGATGTTATTCCTAAAACCATCCGGGATAGTAAATAAGAATTCCTTAGGGGTATCTTTTAAAAGCCGCCTGAAGAGCTTTCTATTCTGCAAGGTGATATCAAGATTTTTATCGGTCACAACAAGATGAGTTTTATGATTTAAAATTAAGCTTTTGCATTAAAAGGCGTACTTTTCGACCATTAATTCTCCAAAGAAATTCTACTCTATGAATACCATATACTACCTGAGTTCTTGCGATACATGTAAGCGCATTCTAAAGTCCATGGAGCCATTGGACGGAATAGATCTGGTTGACATAAAGACATCCCCCATCACGGTGGATCAATTATCCCAAATGCGGGATCTGGCAGGCAGCTACGAGGCCCTTTTCAGTAAACGCGCCCGGCTCTACAAGGAGAGGGGGCTGGGTAAGAAGGAGCTTTCTGAAGATAATTACAAAAAATTGATCCTTGAGCACTATACCTTCCTTAAAAGACCGGTCATGCTGATCAACGGAAAGATATTTGTAGGTAATGCAGCGAAAGTGGTTAACTCAGCAAAGGAAGAACTCCATCATTGAACAAAAGAACACTTGCCATATTATCGGCTCTGGGCGCCACTACGATCTACGGTCTTAATCATACGATCGCAAAAGGTATTATGCCGATACATATAAAACCTTTCGGTTTTATTATGTTGCGTGTGATAGGTGCCTGCCTCTTATTCTGGGCATTTTCTTTCCTCGGCCCCAGGGAAAAGGTAGAAAGATCGGATTGGGGCCGATTTCTCCTTTGTGCCATATTCGGGATGGTTATCAACATGCTGGTTTTTTTTAAAGGGCTCGAATTGTCTACTCCTATTAACAGTGCCGTCCTAATAACTACAACCCCGATAATAGTGGTTATCCTTTCCGTTTTTTTAATTGCAGAGAAAGTAAAACTCTTCAGGGGAATCGGTATTGTTTTGGGTTTGGTAGGAGCTCTTATCTTAGTACTGTATGGTCATGAGATAAGGTCCGATGCACCCAACATCCCCTTAGGAAACACTCTGTTCCTTGTAAATGCCACCTCTTTTGGTCTTTATCTTATCCTGGCTAAAAAGCTGGTAGATAAGTACCATGTTTTTACCCTGATGAAGTGGTTGTTCCTGCTGGGCGTTATCATCAACCTGCCCATCGCCCTGCCCGAGTTTCTTGAGGTTAAATGGACGCAACTCCCTGTTGACGCTATACTCACCATGACCTTCGTTGTTATCGGCACCACATTCTTTGCATATTTGTTCAATGTCTTTGCGCTCACCCAGCTCAAAGCCAGTACGGTGAGTTCTTTTATCTACCTGCAGCCGGTTATCGCTATTCTCTTCGCTGTAGTCACGGGTAAGGATATGCTTACCCCTGTTAAAGTTGGCGCAGCTGCACTGGTACTTTTGGGAGTCTATCTGGTTAGTCGGCGGAAGCTTCCAGATCAATAGGTTTTTTGGCAAATTTCCTGGTATCCTCTTTTGTCAGTATACGAAAGTTTTCTGATTTTTCAGCCATTTCAAATCGCTGCAGCAATTCGGGAGGCAAAGCAGTAAGTTTCCTTGTTTTCAGACTGATCCAACCTCCTAACATCTCGCAATGCGCGAAATTACGCCCCTTGTGATCATAGAAATTGTGGTGGAACTCAAAGAACATCCCATCCTCACTGAGTCCTTTCACTTCCAGTGAGACACGGAGGGGAGGGCCTGGCAGCACTTCCTTAAAATAGTAGATATGCTCATAAAACACCACAGGACCAATTTGGTGTTCATTCATAACCCGATGATCAAAACCTAATTCGATAAGGCGAGACATTCGGGTATGGCTCATATAATTTATGTAGGTAGTATTGGCCAGATGTCGATTGGCATCCAGGTCATTCCAACGAATTTCGAATTCTTTCAGATACATAGATCAGGGTTTAGGATTTTATTATGCGTGCATAGGAATTCAAAAATAGCATCTATTTGTAAACAGAGCATTATTACGCATAATATTTATCCCTATTTTTAGGGTTTCAATTTTTCTACTATGCAGAACAGAGCTGATTTCATCAATGATCTTCAGATACCGGTTATAGCCGCGCCCATGTTTTTGATCTCCGGACCAGAACTAGTGATCGAATGCTGTAAAAATGGAATTGTTGGTACATTTCCTGCCTTAAACCAACGCAGCAGTGAGGGTTTTGAAGAATGGCTGGTACAGATCAAGGAGGAACTGGTTTCCTTTGAAAAATCCACAGGCAAAAAGGCCGCTCCATTTGGAGTGAACCTTATTGTGCACCCAACTAATCCAAGATTAGAAGCCGATCTGAAACTGTGTGTCAAGCACAAAGTCCCTATCATTATCACATCTCTTGGGGCGGTATCGCAATTGGTTGATGCGGTCCACAGCTATGGCGGACTCGTTTTTCACGATATCATTAAAAAAAGGCATGCTGAAAAAGCAGCAGCGGCCGGAGTAGACGGACTCATCCTTGTGTCTGCCGGTGCAGGAGGTCATGCCGGCACCATTAATCCGATGACCCTGATAGCGGAAGTTCGCAGCATTTTTGATAAAACAATTATCCTCTCCGGATGTATCAGTACGGGCAGGGATGTAGCATCTGCCATGCAAATGGGTGCAGATCTGGCCTATATGGGCACCAGGTTTATCAACACAGCAGAAAGTAAGGCCCCCGATGCTTACCGTCAGATGATAGTTGATTCCGGGGCTAGTGATGTAACATATACTGCAGCCGTTTCAGGAGTGCACGCCAATTTTTTGACAGCAAGTCTGAAGGCCGCCGGAATCACAGAAGAAGATCTGGGCAAAGACCATAAAATCGATTTTGGATCTGAACTGGACACTGAGGCCAAGGCCTGGAAAACAATCTGGTCTGCAGGTCAGGGGGTGGCGACCATTGATGATGTACTGGGAGTTGCCGAGCTTGTAGATCAACTAGGAGAAGAATTCAAAGATGCCATAGAAAAACAAGCAGGCCTGCTGGAAATATTCCCAAAATAATTAAGACTATAAAGGAACCGCTATGTATATCAAAAGAAATCTAAGTTGGGGTATTACCCTGCGCTATTCGTGGAAGAACCTCATCTTCTTTACCTTGTACGCGACAGTTATCTTCTGTGCATTTTACTTCCAAGATCTAAGGGCAATCGACATCCCTTTCCAACCTATCAGTGTAATAGGAATTGCAGTAGCTTTTTATATAGGCTTTAAAAACGCTCAGAGTTACGACCGTTTCTGGGAAGGCAGAAAGATCTGGGGTGGAATAGTAAACTACAGCAGAACCTGGGCCATACATGTTATGAGCTTTGTACAGACCGGCGATAAGGAAGCTGATCACAAAATGCATACGAAGTTAATCCACAGGCATATCGCCTGGATCAATGCGCTACGTGTGCAGCTGAGGCAACCCAGGTCCTGGGCTATTAAAGAGAATGCCTCTGTGGAGCGCATGTTCGACAGGCATGGCGAAAGGAACCCATCGTGTAATGAAGCCTATAACTACGTCAGCAAAAGGGAATTTATTGATCTTAAGAAGCGCGTAAACCCGGCGACGCATCTGGTAAAAAACCAGGCCATAGATGTTACGGAATTGAGGCAGAAGGATATTATTGATGGCTTTCAGGAAGATCAGCTTCAGTCTGTATTGGAGGAATTCTACAATTTACAGGGCAAGTGTGAACGGATAAAAAACACTCCTTTTCCCAGGCAATACGGCTATTTCTCGCGTGTATTCACATGGATCTTTATTTTGCTGCTCCCCTTTGGCCTCCTTGACGTATTTGAAGATGACGCCGTAACGAGTATTGAACTGGAGCACGTATCCTCCTGGTATGTTTTCCTGATGATCCCATTTTCCGTGCTAATTTCCTGGATCTTCATCACTATGGAAAAAGTAGGTGATAATAGCGAGGATCCCTTCGAAGGGCGGATCAATGACGTACCGATGACAGCACTGTGCAAAACTATCGAGATAGACCTGCGCGATATGCTTGATGAGGAAGAACTACCGGAACCCGTTCAACCAAAAGACAACATACTTTATTAATGGATAATGGATAATGAACAATGGATAATGCGGGCCCGTCCGTGACGAAGTGGAGGTGGGGAAGGTGGTAAGTGAATAATGGTCTTCCTGATTGTCCTATATAATTTTCCGTTTTCAACTTTCAAATTATAGACATTGCCGATACAGGAATCGAAATACAACCCTCCTCTACTCTTCCGCAATAGTCATATCGCCACTATCTATGCAGGTCTGGTTCGCCGAATTGATGATCTACAGCAAAAACGTGAGCGGATACTACTCCAGGATGGGGATTTCCTGGATCTGGACTGGAGTTATGCAGCAGGTGGCAGCCGCAAAGTGGTAATCCTGTTACACGGGCTGGAGGGTCATGGCCAGCGGCCTTACATCACCGGTAGTGCCAGGCATTTTAATAATGCGGGATATGATGCCTGTGCCGTGAACTTCCGTGGTTGTAGCGGGGAAACCAATAAATTGTTCCGGTCTTATCACAGTGGGGCTACCGAAGACCTGGACGCTGTTATTCATCACTTGCGTGGTCTGGACAAATATTCGCACATATATATTAAGGGCTTTAGCCTTGGCGGGAATTTGACATTAAAATACTTAGGGGAAGGCCGGACCATTCCTGAAGAGGTTAAAGGGGCAGTCGCCGTGTCGGTTCCCTGTAATCTGCACGATTCGCTGATACAACTGCTTAAAGTCAAAAACATGGCTTATGCGATTCGTTTTCGACGGCATCTCGTAAGCAAACTATGGGCGAAACATCAACTATTTCCGGAACAGATCAGCAAAGAAGATATAGAACGAATTAAGAACCTGAAGGATTTTGACGACATCTATACCAGCAGGGCTCATGGATTCAAAGATGCACTGGATTATTATAGCCAATGCAGTTCCAGGCAATTTTTAGACGGCATCAATTTACCTGCACTGATCATCAATGCCCGCAATGACAGTTTCCTGGGAAAAGATTGTTATCCTGAGGATGAGGCCAAAAAAAATAGATCATTATTTCTGCAAATGCCTTATTACGGCGGACATGTTGGATTCCAGTTTAAGAATAACCTAAGTTATACTGAAGAAGAGGCTGTGAAATTCCTGGCGGAGATTTCCTAAAGCTTTGCTATATTAGTGCTTCTAAACATTTGGATATGAACTACTGGATCACCCTCCTGACCCTGGCCCTGTTCGTCATTAGTTGCGGGGAGAAAAAAGAAGAAAAGAAAGACAGTTTCGAGATCAATCGCACCAAAAAAGAAGAAGCCCCAAAAGAGGTTTCTGAAGGAGTACCCATAGACCTCAATAATAAAGGTATCGGACCCATTACTTCTGTTGAATTCGGCGATGAGATCGATACGGAGCTGGCGGCGCAGGGAGAGGCCAAGTTCAATGCTATTTGCATTGCCTGTCATATGGTAGACCAGCGAATGATAGGTCCGGCTATGAAAGGTATCTATGAGCGCCGCAGTCCGGAATGGGTGATGAACATGATCCTCAATCCAGACGGGATGCTAAAAGAAGATCCTATAGCAAAAGCATTGCTGAAAGAATACAACAATGCGATCATGCTGAATCAAAATCTCACTGAGGAAGAATCAAGGGCTGTAGCGGAGTATCTGAGGACACTATAGCAGCCAGACGACCAATCCGATACAGGATCAATTCCGGGTTGTTTATCAATTCCTTTTTTAGGTATTCTGCTTGAGGATAAGTAACTGCATTGCTTTCTCTAATTGGGAATAAGTCCCTGCACTGTTTTTCTACAAAGGGATAAGTATCTGTATTGCCCATTCCAATTGGGGGTAAGTACCTGCACTGTTTTTCTAAAAAGGGATAAGTATCTGTATTGCCCATTCTAATTGGGGGTAAGTACCTGCACTGTTTTTCTACAAGGGGATAAATATCTGTACTGCCCATTCTAATTGGGGGTAAGTACCTGCCCTCCCCATAGTATAAGTTACCCATATTCACTGTAACCACCTTGCACAATAGTTGGCAGCTCCAATATTGTGTTTTATCGGGTGTTTATATTATCTTCAGATAGATGAAAATAGTAGCATGCTAAATTTTTTCAGGAGAATAAGACGGGACTTGCTGGGTGAATACAAGTTCAGCAAATACCTATTGTATGCCATTGGAGAAATATTCCTGGTAGTTGTTGGAATCCTTATTGCCCTGCAGATCAACAATTGGAATGAGGCCAATAAAAACAGGCAGTTGCAATTGAATTATGTCAGAGGTTTAATCTCTGATCTGGAATATGACATCAATGCATTTAGCGGAAGCATCAACGAGCTGGATGATCACCGGGAAAGTGCAGACGCCTTGCTTACCTGCTACAAAGAACAATCTTCACTTCCCGAAGAAGAATTAATGGCTCATTTTGTAAATGTCGGACTCATTGCCCGGTTTAGTCATCGGAATACCGTGATGGAAGACATGCAGTCTGCCGGACGCCTGCACCTTATTATGTCAGATTCTGTCCGACAGGAGATTATAAGTTATTACAAAATGGCAGGCAGTGTTATAGAAGGAAATGACAATAACAATACCTGGATATTGGACAAAATCATAGGTTCGAGAATCTATACAGAGCAATTTGATTTTAATTCAACGGTAGCGGCCTCCAAGAAATTACCTCCTATAATGAAGAGCGTAGAGGTGAATAGCTTTACCGGCCTGCCCTATCTGCACGATATAGGACATCCTGACAGGGATAATATCGTGAATCTTTTAACGGCAAAAAACTGGCTTGAAGGATTAAACAAGTTCTATGCTTTGCAAGGACGAGATAGCGCCCAGTCTTTAAAGGAATTGTTAGAGGCTTATCTGGAGGAAATCGAGTGACCGCGGACGGCAGAGGATAATGGATAAGGGGATAATTAATAATGGATATTGGATAGTGGATAACGGATAACGCGGGCCCGTCCATATCCGCCCCCGATAACTATCGGGGCGGAGAAGGCAGGGAAAGTTGAAAGTTTTAGATTTCATATTTAAAATTAGTAGGGTTAAAAAGTGACCAAGACTCAACAGTAAATCAATAATTAGTAATTAACTTTATATAATTCTCCCCCGGCATGGTCCACGGACCAGATTAGGTATACAAAACACAAACTTTTAATAATTCACATCATGAAAAAAATTCTGATTACAGGCTGCAGCTCAGGCTTTGGTTATGACGCGGCCAGATATCTGGCAGAAAAAGGACATCACGTATATGCTACCATGCGTAATACAGGTAATAAAAACTCCAAACCTGCCCAGGAACTAAAAGACATGGCCAGTATGAAAGGCCTGAAACTGGAGGTCATCGAAATGGATGTTACCTCAGACGCCAGTGTCCATGGGGCCGTAAAACAGATCCCGGAGGTAGACGTCCTGATCAACAATGCTGGCGGTGGATGGGGAGGCGCCGTTGAGGCATTTTCTTCAAAACAATGCCTTGATCAACTCGACCTCAATATTGTAGGTCCATTAAGAGTTGCCAAAGCAGTACTGCCGGGAATGCGTGCCAGAAAATCAGGCCTGATCATACAGGTAAGCTCTATTGCCGGAAGATTTGCCTTCCCCGGATTTGGTGTTTATCATGCCAGCAAGTGGGGCCTTGAGGGTTTGAGCGAATCTATGCGCTACGAACTTTCTCCTCATGGAGTTGATGTGGTTTTGGTGGAACCCGGACCGTTTTCAACGAATTTCTTTGGCAATATGGTACCTGCATCAAGCGACGAAGTCACAGAAGCCTACCAGCACGTAACCGAATTCAATGAAGGTTTTGGCAATAATGTTATGGAACTGTTTGAAGACCCGGAGGCACCTACCGATCCGATGGTAGTGGTAAAAACTTTTGAGGCCTTAATCAACTTGCCTCCCGGACAAAGACCATTGCGGACTATAGCCGGACTCGACTTCGGCGCCCAGGCCATCAATGATGCCATCGAACCCTTGAGAAAAGGAGCATTAGAAGCTATGGAAGTAGCGCATTTAGACGGGCCGGCCAAAGAGATGAATGTAGGGTAAAAGTATTTATCTCAAAAAAAAGAATTATTGATTATAGGTTATTAATTATTGTTTGATTGCACTGTTAGTAATCAATAATTAGTAATTCTCTGCTGATATGTCCAAAATTATCAAGGAAATTATAACCCAGCTTGAAAGCATCCACCGGGGTCACAACTGGTTTGGCCAAAGCTATCAGACCAAGCTGCAGGATCTGGACCCGGGACTGTATTTTAAAAGACCGTTCCCCGGAATACACTCCGTTGCAGAATTAGTTGCTCATGGTAATGCCTGGAGGAAAGATGCAGCAGTGAAAATACAAACCGGAAAAGGTGTGCTTACCGAAGCCAGTGACCTGGATTGGCCGGATCTGAAAATTCTCGAAAACAGAGGCTGGGATGATATTTATAAGGAATATTCAAAAAGTGTGGAAGAGCTCATCTTGCTGCTGGAACAAAAGGAAGATTCTTTCCTGGAAGAGAAATATTCAGATCCCGAATTCAACGGAGAGTTTCCATATTCCTTTGCCATACATGGCATCGTTCAACACGATCTGTATCATTTGGGACAGCTGGGATTGGTTTGTAAGATGCTGAATGTTAGTTGAAAGTTGAAAATGGAAAGTTGAAAATGGTCGGATGACCGAAGACCGGAGATGGAAGTGTGCAGTTTACAGTTGCAGTAGTCAGGATATAATTTATAAGGAATAAATAATAGTGAATAATTGATAAAGCTTGTCCATCATAGCTTTTCTGCCTTCGTAGCCGAGCTACTACGGCGAAGTAGGCTAGCGACAGTGGCGAAAGTTGAAAGTTGAAAATTCCCCTATCAACGAAAATCGGAAAACAACTCAACCATTAAACATTTCAACCCTTCAACCTATCAACGAATCAACGAAAAACGAATCAACGCTTCAACAATTAAACATTTCAACCCCATAAAGAAACCTCAAACCTCAAACTTCAAACCTCAAACCTGACATCCATGATCCTCGAAAAAGCTACCCTCAATATTAAACCAGGTCTTGAAAGTGATTTTGAAAAGGATTTTCAAAAAGCTTCAGCTATTATTTCGTCTATGAAGGGTTACATTTCCCATGAATTACATCATTGTATTGAAAAGAACAACAGATATCTGCTGCTGGTTCGATGGGAGACTATCGAAGATCATGAGATCGGCTTTCGAAAGTCAGCCGAATACCAGGACTGGAAAGAATTACTTCACCATTATTACGATCCTTTTCCGGAGGTGGAGCACTATAGTAGATTGATTGATCATTAAAGTAAAACTTGAAAAGCTAATATTTCATACGGAAGTAGTAAGTTGCAGTAAACGGTGATTAATTGAGAATGAATAGTGAAGAATGAAGAGTGAAGAGTGAAGTGTGAAGAGTGAAGTGTGAAGAGTGAAGAGTGAAGAGTGAAGAGTGAAGAAAGATAATCGCATAATCGACTAAACATATCAGCGGATCAACGAATAAACAACTAAACATTTAAACAATTCAACAATTAAAACAACTCTACTTCCTCGCTCTCATTCCGCACGCAGAATTGAGAGATCAAGTCAAGCTACTCAAAGAAGAAATGCGCGATCGCTTCGGGGCCGCCCATGCCCTAAAATCCCCGGCTCATATTACCCTGCAAATGCCTTTCAGGCGAAATGAAGAGGAGGAAACAGCCATATTCAAAACGCTGGAAGAATTTACCTCCGGCGAAGAATCATTTGGTATTGATCTCTTGGGCTTCGACGCATTTGCGCCACGGGTGCTATTTATCAAAATTGTTGATCATCAGCCGCTGATAGGACTTCAGCACAGACTGCGTTTCGAGTTGAAGTCGAAGCTGGCATTCCAGTATAAAAACCCGGAGTACAAATTTCATCCCCATATGACTATTGCAACCCGCGACCTGTCTGAAGAAGCTTTCTATGAAGCATGGCCGGAATATGAAAAGCGTGAGTTCGGAGCCTCCTTTGAAGCCAAAAGCCTTTTCCTGCTCAAACACAACGGAAAGGATTGGGATGTGTATCGGGAGTTCCCATTTAATGGATAGTGGATAATGGATAGTGGATAATGGATAATGGATAGTGGAGAATTATAAGTTGAAAGTGAAAAGTGATAGGTAAAATTAACTAATAAACAAATCAACGAAAAACGAATAAACAAATATGATCGTTGACCGGTGACCGAAGACGAAAATACAAAGTTAGCAGTAGCAGTCGGCAGTCAGGGACAAATTTAATTCCTGGAATTCTCAACATTAGTCCTACCCTAATTAATAACTAATAGTTTACTTATTACTTCGTAAATTAACTGTCACTTCGAGTGATACTACGAAACGAAAAGTGAAGTAGTATCGTATCGAGAAGAATTTGATCTCAGCTTGTTCTCGATACATTTTTCTTCGATATTCTCAGAAAAACACTCAAACTTACATTCTGGACTAAATTTTTATCAAATCAACCAACAACGGAAAACAAAAAACAAAAAACAATTTGAAAATGAAAAAAATAGGAATACTAGGCTCCGGGATCGTAGGCCAGACCCTTGGCAGCGGATTTGTAAGGCACGGATATGAGGTAATGATTGGCACCCGTGACAGGGGCAAGCTTATGGAATGGGTGACCGCTGAAGGGGAGCATGCACATTCTGGGAGTTTTGAGGAAGTGGCCGGCTTTGCTGATATTATTGTACTGGCCGTAAAGGGGACAGCCGCATTAGAAGTACTGGAACTGGCAGGAGCCAAAAACCTCGCCGGAAAGATCGTCATAGACGCCACCAATCCAATTGCTGATGCCCCTCCTAATAATGGAGTACTGCAATTCTTCACTAAGCAGAATGAATCACTGATGGAACAACTGCAGGACAATTATCCGGATGCCAATTTTGTAAAGGCATTTAACAGTGTCAGCTATGTGCGTATGGTAAATCCGGAACTTGAAAGTAAACCCACCATGTTTATCTGCGGTAATGATGAAAAGGCTAAAAAAGAGGTGACGGCAATACTGGATCAGTTCGGCTGGGAAACAGAGGATTTCGGAAAAGCCACCTCCGCTGCTCCCATAGAATCCTTATGCATGCTGTATTGCATCCTGGGCTTCAACGATAACCGCTGGACGCATGCGTATAAACTACTTAAGTAATGGATAATGGATAGTGATAAGTGGTAAGTGATAAGTGGAAATGAGTCGGAAGTCCGAAGACCGGAGGCGGAAGACAGAGAACTTATCAACCCGCCTTCGCCAAGGCTCTGTCGGGCAAGCGTAAAACAGAAAACACCAAGCGAATAAACGCCTAAACAACTAAACGATTAAACACTTCAACAAATAAACGAAGAACGAAAATCGAATCAACCTACCTTATATTAAAATTCAACCCAAGCGAAAAGTTATTATAGCCCTGGAAGGTGTAAGCGCCGTTAAGTCCGAACCAGCCTAATCTCCAGTTGATGCCCAGGTTGGCTCTAACACCGTCAACATCATTCTGGAAATCGAATGGATCTGTAAATGTCAGTGGAGTAGTTGTTTGTATTTCGTAAGTACCCAGCAAGCTAGTATCACTGGTGCCGTTTACGTAGCCAAGCCCGCCGTATACATTGAGTTTGGGAAACTTAGTAGAAACGATCATCTCGAATAACCAGGTACCCATGCGTACATCTATTTCCTGGCCTTCGCCCAATACATCACCGCCGGTTTCAAAGTTATAATCAGCGAATAATCTGGTGTAGGAGACAAAGGCAGAAAAAGCCAGTGGTGAGGTGTCCAATGCCCCTATCCACCTGCTGAATTCATGTTGCAGGCCGAACCCAAATAGGCCGAGCTCCACATCACTCACATTGATCTTAGGGAATACACGAAGACCAAATTCAGTAGCCTTGGGCAAACCTAATTTGACCTGTATAAAGGCATTTGGCAATAAGTTCAAATCGGCCAGGCCAAAGCCTTCTGAGGATTCGAAATCGTAAGATTCTCCATCCACATCGGCAACGAAAGTTATAGGGGTGGCAGAACCACCCAATATAGTAGGTATTTCAACTTCGGCTTCCCCATTGATGGTAGTGAGATTCTCATATTGACTGGTATCAATTGTATAAGTCCGTGCATCACTGGGTACAAATGAGCCATTGGAAACGATCGAAACCTCAATCTGCCATTTATCACGTACCTGTGCACTGTTGTACCAGCCCCCCGCCATACCATACATAAGACCTTCAGCAGCCGGTGCGGCATAGGCAGCGGTAAATTCTTCAGCAATTTCCACGCCCAGCACCAGAAATTCTCGGATTTCCTCCTGTGCTTTTATTTGATTTACAACAAATATCAATGGGAATAAAAAAGTAATCAACTTAGGTTTCAACTCCATTATTAATGGTTCTTGGTGGTGATTTTAATATTTATTCTAGCAGGGTATTATGTCATAATTAAATATAGCAAAAATATAGCATAGCAATAGCTATTGAAAACGAGCTATTACCCTATTCGAAAGAATATCTGAATCGCTCTAATCTATGTGTAGATTCATGAGATAGATATAGAAATATTTTCTATTAAAACGGGGAACATTTCATATATTGGAGGATGACTAAAATGCCAACCATTTCCAAAAAACTCAGCCTTTGGATCGCAGGCTCTGTGGCATTCCTGGCAATCATCTGTTTATTCTTACTAAATGGATTTCTGGAGGGTATCGTAAAAGAATACCTCGGAAGGGAATTAGTCAGACTCAACGAAAGCAAGAAGTACAATCTGAAAATATCAGATATCCGTTTAAATATCTTTCGAGGCAACTTATCGCTAGTTGAAATGAGTGCATTGCCCACAAAAGAATACGCAAAACTGTTTGAAGATGGTGCGACCGAAGAATTAGCGTTGAAAGAACTATTAGTCTCCCAGGCAGATATCAAAGGCCTGAGCCTTTTTAATTTTCTGTGGGATAAAGACCTGGACATCAGTGCATTTACAGTAGATAATATCACCTTCAACCTCTACCGTGATGCGAGGACAACAGAATTAAAGGGCATTGAGAAAAAGAAAAAATCTTCTTTTTCATTAGACTCCCTGCGTTTACCCGGACTAAGTTCAGTAGGCCTCAGCAAGATCACTGTAGAGAATTATCAATTTAATATCATAGACAAGTCTATACAAGACACGCTCTCTTCCTACAAGGGCGATGAATTGATTTTTAGCGGCATAGCTTTAAAACCCGCAGAAAAGGGAAGTCCTTTTTTTAAAATTGATGATTCAAGATTAGAGCTCGACCTGAAGAAACAGGTTTACAATCTATCAGGTGGTAACTATTTTATCAGCTTTGACAGCTTTAATTTCAGTACGGCAACAGGGCTCTTGTCCCTAAAAAACTTTGGATTTAAACCTCTGGCAAGCCGGAAGAAATTTGCAAGTCAGAATACCTATACCTATGAGATTTTCGACCTGGAAATATCCGAATTTGATATTCATGGGATAGACACTTCTACCTTTATTGCCAACGGGGCTATCAGTATGGATTCAATCATTATAGATAGCATGGGCTTGCAAATTTTTAAGGATAAAACCAAACCTTTCAATACCGGAAAGCACAAACTTCTACCCAATGAGCAGCTTAAAAAAATCAATCAGCCACTGCACTTAAAACATGTTCGTGTATCCAATTCAGAGTTAAAATACTCAGAACTGCTGCCTAAAAATGAGAAAATGCTCCAGTTAGAGCTAAAGGATATCAATACCGATGTAGACTATATTACCTCTGTCAGGGATAGCATGCAGGCAGACAGAACACTGGCCATTGATCTGCAAGCCTCCTTGCAAGGGGCCATACCGCTTGACGTGAAGCTCAACATGCCCTATGGCACCGATAATAACGCCTTCTCTTTTTCCGGCAGCACTAAGGGAGCCGCCTCTTTTAAAGAGCTCAATAGTGTCATATCACCTGTGCTTGGGATTCGCTTTACCGGGGGTCGACTCAACGGCATGGAATTTAATGGCAGGGGAAATCCCCATTCGATAAGCGGGGATCTCACCATGTATTACAAGGATCTCCAAATTGAAGTGGAGAACAAAAAGAATAAGGAAAAAAAGGGTGTCAACTGGCTTGCAAATTCAATGGTAAAAAGCTCCAACCCGAACAAAAAGGGGAAACTTATCATTGGCAGTATGGCCTATGAACGTGAATATTACAAAGGACTGCCAAACTTTATATGGAAATCTATACAATCCGGGATTGTAAATTCCTTTAATCCCGTTGGTAAAAGAAAAAAGAAATAGAAGTCAAATTTATTTCATAACCAAACCATTATGAAACCTGTTCTCCTTTTTACAATTCTGGTAATTACATTAAGTTCTATGCAATCCCAGGTAACCAACCAGAATTTTAACGAAGAAGGAGATAAAAAAGACTGGAGTTATAGTTTTACCCCCTATGCACTGCTGGCTTCTCAATCTACCCGAGTTGGTGGGGAGCAGATCAGTCAGTCCTTTGGGGAACTCTCCTCGCTTACCAATGCCGGATTTCAGTTTATCGCCAGCGTGCGTTACAAGAAATTTGGCCTGTCTGTTGATGGTACATTTGCTAATTTGGGCACTACTACGGCCGAGGGCGCTCTTGATCTTGAAGTTGAAGTGGAACAGAAGATCTATGATATAGTTGGATCCTATTCAGTATATGGGACTTTTGAAATGGATGAGAACAGGGTTATCGACGGCTGGTCCATCGATATTCTCGGAGGTGCCAAATACTGGAGCAATGGGGTGCTCATCGACTATTCATTTTCCGTAGGTGATACACCCATATTTGAAGATACCATTGAACAGCCACAGGATTGGTGGGATTTGATGATAGGAGTAAGAACTACTATCAGTCTGTCTAAAAGAGTGCTTTTGAGCTCCTGGCTTAAATTCGGCGGGTTTGGTATCGGCAACTCTGCCAAAATAGCGCATGATTTTGTCTATCTGAACGCATTTAGAGTTTCCAAATTGATCACCATTAATGCGGGTTTCCGAAACTTCCGATATAGACGTGTAGACGGAGAAGGAGATGCGGAGTTGGAAACGAAGGTCAATGTTTTAGGTCCTTTTCTCGGACTTTCTTTTATCTTTAATTAGTAAATCCAAACAGCAACCAATGCCAACTATTACAACCACATTTTACGGTACCAGGGGCTCCCTGCCCATTTGTTCTCCCAATTACCTGGAATTCGGAGGTAATACTACTTGTATCGCCTTTCAAAGACACAGCAATAATCGTATAGGTATCCTGGATGCAGGAACCGGAATACGGGCATTGGGGAAGTATATCAATAAGGAATTACCTGAACAGGAAGAGATCGCCATTACCTTCTCTCATTTTCACTGGGATCATATACAGGGATTCCCATTTTTTGACCCCGCTTACAATCCCAATCGTACGATAAATATCGGTGCGCTAGACCATGGCGGTAAGTTTACAGATCTAAGAAAGATCTTTAAAAATCAAATGCTGGAGGAGTACTTTCCGGTACAACTGGAAGACATGGGGGCTCAGTTCAATTTTAACTTCTATGATGAGCTTGTTTTTGGAGTCGAGGGAGTTATTCTTAAAACAATCCTTCAGAATCATCCCGGAGGTTCCTATGGATTCAGGCTTGAGGCTGATGGCAGGGTAATAGTTATCTGCACCGACCTGGAACACGGAGACACTATTAATGAGGATATAGTAGAATTTGCCCGTGACGCCGACCTGCTTATTCACGAGGCTCAATATACGGAAGAGGAATTATTGACCCACAAAGGTTGGGGCCATAGCAGTTTCACTCAGGCGATTGAAGTAGCCGAAAGGGCGAATGCAAAACTATTGGCAATGACCCATCACGACCCGGACCATGACGATGAGTTTCTCAGGAAGATCGAAAAGCAATGTCAGGACCGGTTTAAGGATTGCATGCTAGCCAGGGAGGGGATGTCTATAGCAGTTTAAAATCAAATCGAAGCCTATTATGAATATCGTGAAAAGCTTACTCGGCTACCTTAAAAAAAATAAGGATCTCGACAAGACTGAAGCCCCGGATGGACTATGCCCGAATTGTTGGGGCCGACAGGAATTTGGAGGTCAGTTCTACGACGCTGTTAAAAAGCATGGCATGGATGCAAATACCAAGGAGCCGGAAGTTGGTTGGATCAAAGACTATGCAGTTAAACACCTGAAGGGTATCAGGTTGAAGTATAGCGATGATGGAGCCGTATGTCAAAAATGCAAAATCAGCTACAGGCCCTCCGAACTGTAACACAGATCTAATTTGACCTGAAATGGCACCCTTCAATTAACCAACCATCTATACATTCCTTGAAACCAATCCTTCTATATCGATTACTCTGGTTACTGATTTTGATCAGCTCCCAGACACACTGCCAGGAAGGCAATTATCGCTACGAGAGTTTTGGAAATCAGTCGCTTTTGCTCAATGGAAATGTAACAGGGAGTGCTGAGGATCTCGGACTCACCTATTATAATCCGGCAAGATTGGCGTTTATTGAAGAACCCGCTATCGTTCTGGCCGGAAAAGCGTACCAGTTGATCAACTACGATCTGGAAGACGTGCTGGGCTCGGAGATCGATCTCTCCGAATCTAATTTTAACGGGGTCCCTAGTATTTTTTCAGGAACTTTTAAATTGAAGA
>CAJHXL010000138.1_pt1 | contig 58268 bp, 51 predicted proteins | sample 9198601 | NCBI WGS metagenome assembly CAJHXL01 (sample SAMEA7708277, study PRJEB35096) | sediment metagenome | biome: marine neritic benthic zone biome [ENVO:01000025]; feature: sediment [ENVO:00002007]; material: shallow marine sediment [ENVO:03000034] sea grass bed [ENVO_01000059] ...
CATCTGGAAAGTCCCAGAAAACACTGCTCAAACTTTTCACTATTGTCTATACATTCTACTACGGCCCACAAAGATTTCTGAAAATTAGCTTCCATCATATAAAAACCACCTCCCGGACCCTTGCTGGAAGATACCAGGCCATTCTTTCTCAATCGCTGAAGCAACTTGGCCAGAAAAGGCTGAGGTGTCTCCAGGGAATCCGCAATTTGCTTCACCCCCATTTTATGATCCTCATCTGCATAGATTGCCAGAAAAAGTATGGATCGAATCGCATATTTGCAGGCACTGGACAGCATAGGTTATTTACTTTTTAGTTTGAATTAATAGAATCCGTGGGCTCATATTCCAGATCTCAATTTTCAGGTCGCCATACATGACTAATATCATATTTCGCATCAGACCTTTGTTATTAATTTCGCTTTTGGTCAGATCAAACTACCACTTAGTTCTATTAATGGCACATATACACGGATCTAAGATAGTTACATTTGAAATAATAAAAGACTAAATAGTCCTATATCGATGATCTTTCTCGTTTAAACGATTAATCGGGGCTTTTTTTTTAGTCGGTTTTCTGTTGATCTATCTTTGTTTCAAGGGGATGTAATCCAATAGAATAGGCTATGAAGTAGCGACAAAATGCTTTGATTAATGAAACAATACTACCCCACCCAAATACATTTTCTTCTCCTGATTTTTGTCTGGGTCTTCCTTTTTGGTTTTTCGACTCTTCAGGCACAAATTGGATTCAATAAGGTAGACCTTGACTTCAATGGCCAGGGGGATATATCTGCCGGAGTGACCTCACTGATGTTTGGGCCCGATGGTCGCCTTTACGTAGCGGAATATCCAGGTACCATAAAAATATTGACTATAAATCGTATCAGTTCCACCGATTACGAGGTAACCGATGTTGAAATCCTGAATGGGGTCATCGATATCGTAAACTACGATGACGACGGTACGCCCTGCAGTGGATTTCCAACAGACTGTGCCAAACGTGAAACTACCGGACTGACCGTAGCCGGAACAGCCAACGCCCCTGTCATATATGTTACTTCCAGTGATTTTAGAATTGGATCCGGTAGCGGAGGCGGTAAAGGTGATATTGATCTCGACACAAATTCCGGTACCATTACGCGTTTAAGCTGGAATGGCAGCTCCTGGAATGTTGTAGATCTCGTAAGAGGTCTGCCCAGATCAGAAGAAAACCACGCCACAAACGGCCTTGAATTCACAAACATCAATGGCACTAACTACCTGATAGTAGCATCAGGCGGAAATTCCAACGGAGGTAGCCCATCCACTAACTTTGTATATTCTTGTGAGTATGCCCTCTCCGCCGCCATACTCTCTGTGGATCTTGACGCCATAAACAGCATGAGTATAAAAACTGATGTAAATGGTCGGGATTACATTTATGACCTCCCTACACTTGATGATCCGACCAGAGCAAATACTAACGGAATATCAGACCCCGACGACCCCGGCTATAACGGTATTGATATCAATGATCCCTTCGGGGGTAATGACGGCCTGAACCAGGCCATAGTTGTACCGGGTGGTCCTGTACAGATCCTATCTCCCGGCTACCGTAATTCATACGATCTGGTGGTCACCGAAGGAGGGGCGCTGTATGTAACAGACAATGGTGCCAATCAAAATTGGGGTGGCTTACCTTTTAATGAAGGAGACGGATCAGTAACCAATCAATACGACGCTTCTGAACCAGGCAATGATGATACGAACCCTACTTCAGATGGTGAGTATGTGAATAATGAAGATCATCTGGAACTAGTTACCAACGATCTGCAATCCTATTCGTTTGGCAGTTTCTATGGCGGCCACCCAAACCCTATCCGGGCCAATCCGGACGGTGCCGGACTTTTTACGGCTCCGGAACAATATGGTTTAAACGGTGCTGTTTTCCGGACTCAAATCTATGATCCGGATGGTTCAACCCCCGGTTCAACAACAGACCCCGGCCAGGGACTGCCTGCTAACTGGCCACCGGTTTCCAGTGCGAATCCGGTTGAAGGTGACTGGCGAGGTCCCGGGATGAATAACCCCGATGGTCCTAACGATAATCCGATTACTCTGTGGAGCACTAATACGAACGGAATTGATGAATATACGGCCTCCAATTTTAGCGGCGCTATGCAAGGAGACCTTGTGGCCGGTCACCACGGCGGTTGGCTGCATCGTGTGGAACTCAATAGCAATGGTTCTCTAAATAATCTGACCTCCTCCTTCCTCACGGGTATCGGAGGTAATGCCCTAGGGGTCAGCTGCAACAGCGATACCGACAATTTCCCGGGAACCATCTGGATTGGTACTCTTAACGGTAAAATTGTCGTCTTTGAACCAAATGATTACGAAAATGGAAGTTCACCAGTTGTTGTACAAAACCTGCCAGACCTTTTAAGGCCGGTAGACACCGCAGATGAGGATATAAACCTGGATCTTTATTTTGATGATGACAATGGTGTTGCTAACCTGAGTTATACGGTGGAAGTCAATACTAACCCGGCTATTTCTGCCGTGATCAATGCCAATACATTAACCATCTCCTACCCTTCCAATCCTGCCGTGTCCAATATTACCATCCGGGTTACCGACGCGGATAGCAATTATATTGAGCAAAGTTTTACGGTAACCGTATTTGATAATTCAAGTGGCCTGCTCAAGATCAATGCCGGTGGTCCCCAGCTGAATCACAACGGCGACATTTACACAGCAGATCAATACTTTAGCGGTGGTCAGGCTTTTAGCAACACGAATGCGCAGGTACCAGAATTATACCAGACCGAGCGTATCTCCCCAAGTCTTACATTCGATTATAATATAACATTACCCAATGGTAATTATACGGTGATCCTCCATTTTGCAGAAATCTACTGGGGAGCGACCGGCGGAGGAGCTGGTGGTACCGGTAGCAGGATCTTTGATGTTAGCATCGAGGGTCTGTTAGTTTTAGACAATTACGACATCGTCGCAGATGTAGGCAGTGAAACCCCTGTGCTAAAATCATTTGAAGTCACGGTCAATGACGGGCAACTCAATATGCATTTTTCAGCCCTTGCAAGTGCCGGTGGAGTAGATCAGCCTAAGGTATCTGCCATTGAGATCAACGGTAGTGGAGCTACTAATGCTCCGCCCACGGCTGTGGCCAGTGCAGATCCTGTCAATGGCATCAGCCCCCTGGAGGTCAATTTTACAGGGAGCAATTCTACTGATGACATAGGCGTAGTTTCTTATTTATGGGATTTTAAAGATGGAACACCCACTTCATCTCTTCCCAATCCGGTCCATACATTTACCAATTCCGGCACATTTCATGTTGAATTGACAGTCGCCGATGGAGAAGGTCTGACAGATTCTACCACCGTTACTGTGGTGGTTGATAACCCGCCTAATGAACCTCCGGTGGCTGTGGCGGTTGGTACACCAACCAGTGGCACGGTCCCACTGACAGTGAGTTTTGACAGCAGCGGATCTACGGATGATGTGGGTATAGTTAGTTATACATGGTATTTTAACGATGGTTCATCTCCATCCAACTTGCCTAACCCTGTACATACTTTTGATACTACAGGTACTTACCCAGTGATACTAACTGTTGAAGATGCTGGTGGACTCACAGACTCCGCAAGCATTACCATTACGGTCTCCGAGCCGGTCAATCAGCCACCTGTGGCCCTGGCTACCGCAACTCCTCTAAGTGGTATTGCCCCCCTGGAGGTTAGCTTTACAGGGGACAATTCTACAGATGATGGGGCCATTGAGAGCTACACATGGGATTTTGGAGACGGTTCGCCCCCATCAAACGAAGCAAATCCGGTACACATCTTTAGTACATCTGGCACCTACGAAGTAATTCTGACAGTTGAAGACTCAGAGGGACTCTCAGATACAGATAATGTTACTATCGTGGTAAATGCGGTGGTAAATTCTGCACCAACAGCTATAGCGAATGCTACTCCTAACAATGGTACAGTTCCATTGGTAGTGTCTTTCATAGGTACCAATTCCACAGATGACGTGGCCATTGTAAGCTATCTATGGGATTTTGATGACAACAATGCCATCTCAACCGAGCCAAACCCAGTGCATACCTTTACCACAGCCAATACTTATCAGGTAGTTCTGACGGTTTCAGACGGCGAAGGACTTACGGATTCGGCAACGCTTAACATTGTAGTTTCCGATCCTGCCAGTCAAACGGGCATTATAGGAACTCTCGTAGCAAACCCTGCAAGGGATGTCGCTCAGGTGCAAATAATTGATCACAGTCCACGAGATACTAAAGTAGCCAGAATAACCATGCACGACCTGAATGGTCGACTCATAGGTCTCTACAGTCCTAAAGATGTACTGGCTCACGGACTTTATAGCATCCCCATCAGTACCTTAATAGATGGTGGTATCTACATCATAGGATTCGAAATGAGTTCTGGAGATAAGATCACACTGAAATTGATAGTTAAGAATTGACAACAAATGGATCGTAAAGAAACACACAAAGGCATAGCAGACTCCTACTCGTTTGAGCTCCGTTTAAAACGACCACTTAACGTATTCTTTCTGGCAGTCCTCTTCATTATAGCCGGCATTGGCTCCTGTACCACAGAACGAAGTTCTCTCGTGGAAGATTATGATATTGATACCGATGGTGACGGCATCTTGGATAGCCAGGAAGTTGCAGACGGCTCTAATAAGAACAACCCTTGTGATCCGATTCAAAATGCTGATTATAATTCTTACGATCCCTTGAACCTGCTATGGGGAGGAGCCGATTGTGACAACGACGGAATATTGAACGCCGAAGAAATTTCAAATGCCACCAATCCTTATATCAACGATATATTAGACTCGGATGGAGATGGTATCCTGGATGCACAGGAAATTGAAGATGGCACGGATAAGGATAATCCTTGTGATCCCTTCCAGGATGAAGGTTATTCAGGCTACGATCCTGCAAATCCCGCCTGGGCAGCAGCGGATTGTGACAACGACGGTATTGTGAACGGAGAGGAGTTTGCGGAGAGCACAGATCCATATTTTGATCAAATTGGCGGTACTGACAGTGACGGTGACGGTATTAAGGACGATGTTGAGATTGCTGAGGGGACCGACATGAATGACCCTTGTGATCCAATACAACTGCCCGGATATGGTGCCTTTGACCCTTCAAATCCAAATTGGGCCGGAGCGGATTGCGATTCTGACGGTATTTTGAACATTGATGAAATCGCAGTGGAATCCGATCCTTACTACGATGACAGGATCTACCCAATCCCTGAATTCCTGCCTGCCTTGTCTGAGCTGCAACTTTTTGATGGAAGCTTGTCGGATCTCAAATTGTACGCCACAGTACATGAATACGAAATGAGTACGCCACTGTTTACGGATTACTCTTATAAACTGCGCACGGTCTCATTACCAAGAAACTCGCAAATGGTGTATAATGGAGGTGGTTTACCGCTTTTCCCCGATAATACCATTCTTACCAAGACTTTTTATTACCTGTTTGACGAGAGAGACCCATCGCTGGGGAAAAAAATAATTGAAACGCGGATACTGATAAAAACCAATGGTGTCTGGACGGCGGGGAATTATATCTGGAACGACTCCCAAACGGAGGCCCACCTGGATGGCGGTGCACATGCCATACCGATCAGCTGGGTTGATGCAGCAGGGAATACCAATAATATCAACTATCTGGTCCCACCTAATAACCTGTGTTTCCAATGCCATGCTTATTATGGCAATACGATGCCTGTTGGTCCCAAAGCGAGAGCAATGAATTTTGTTCACAACGGCCAGAATCAGCTACAATACTTTATCGATAAAGGACTGCTTCAAGGTGCACCTGATGTCAGCCAGATTCCAACTATGCCAGACTGGACTGACATTAGTGTTTCCCTGGAAGACCGGTCACGAGCCTATCTGGATGTGAACTGTGCGCATTGCCATCAGCCCGGAGGATCGTACAATGTAAATTTCGGCGACAAATTTGACCTGCGCTATGAAACCTCCTTTGCAGAGAGCAAAATTTATGAGGAGAGGGTAGCTATCCAGGACCGAATGAACACCCAGATATCCAATTATTTTATGCCATTGATAGGTACTACTGTCATCCACACAGAAGGTGTGGCCATGATCAATCAATATATAGATTCACTGGATTAGTTGTATTTAACCTAAAGGTCCCTAATGTAATTGACCACAAACCAAAGATCTTCTTCTTCTGTAATAATCCGCTCAAAACTGGGCATTTCGTTTCGGCCGGTAGCTATTTTGTAATAAAGGCTACCATCTGACTGCTTCTTAAAAGAATCTGTCGAAAAATCTGCCACGTTTGTTTCTATGAGGCTGGCATTAACTCCGTCGCCCTTACCCGTTTCACCATGACAGGTGAGGCAATAGAGACCATATAGTTCTTCACCTATTTGATCGTCATCAGAGACACCTGAATAAGGATTTCTCATATTCTCATATTCTTCAGGAACTTCCCAGATCTCCTGCGGATTGGAGATATTCTCAGACATTGATAAAAGTAGCGTGCTTCCAATACCCAAAGCAATTAAGGACAACATATTTTTTCTCATTGTAACCATATTATTTATGATCGTCATTCTTTCGATTATATTAGAACTACACGAGGTCACCGATGTAGCAGTGCTATTAATGAACTTATTTAAACCTGAATATCCGGGTGATATTGAAACCGATCAGAATATCCCCATCAAAAAAATCATTCTGATTGAAGACATAGTTCTTCTGAGGTACAATACCGTTTAAATTGGACACAATTATTTGAAAGGCATGCCCCAGTGTGGCAAATTCAACACCAACACTCAAACCTGGTTCGGGGTCGGCTTCCAGTACTTCACCATTTAAATGATGCGTAAATGGATGACTATAATCTACCAGAATGGATCCCTGTCTGCTAAATTTATATCGCCCTCCAAGGGCCAGTCCGAAAACATCGTTACTCATTCGGTGTTCCACATAATTATAATGGGACAGACTCGGGGCCAGCTGTAATGAAAATTTTCGACTAAAACGGCGCGAGATAATTATCTGGTGGAAAAAAGACAATCTGTCTGTTCCGCGCTCAAAATTTTCCGAATCCCTGGTATCAATGGCCATATTCCCATAGTAAGACACATTAACTGGTACCTTATCTGAACGGGTCTGTCTAAAAATGCTTGTCTTCAAATTAAAGTCTTCGAGCCGGTCAAACTTTGTGGTTCCCCAACCCAGGGTCCATCTATCATGCACCGCATAAGTGAGTCCGAGTCTAATATTCGAATTACCCCATAGACCGGCCCTGTCATTTTCTCCGGTATTGATCAGTCCGAAGCGGTGCTTTATCTGAAACTCTAAAGACTTTTTAGGGGAAAGTACATCCGTTGGATTATCAATAACAAAAGAGCTCTGGAAAGCCGGTCGCTGTGGTTTTTCGGGCAGGGTATCCTTCTTCTTTTCCTGGGAAACACCAGGAGCAGATAACAACAAGAAGAACAAGACTACTACTCTTTTTAATCTCATGGGGTTCACTTATAAGGTTTAGTTATTTAAAGCACCTTGCTCAATCCAGTTCCTGATTAAATTGATCTCTGATGCCGATAAGCTACCATTGGGCGGCATAATACTTGGATTCCCAATTATTCGCTGATACAGCAAGCTCACTTCTATATTATTTGGAATTATATAGATACCATCTGAAATCGATCCATATGAATTGCCTTCTGATAAATCCGGTGACTCTACAATGCCGGGATGACAGGATGTACAATGGGTATTGAATATTGGCTGAATATCAAGGGAATAAGAAACAACTCCATCCGGTGGACCAGGGTCGGGTTCTCCCTCATCATAGAAACACCCTGTCAACATCAGGGTAGAGAGCATAACACAAAATAGATTGACATAATTTTTCATAAGCAGGACAGAGAAAATACGCAGGTGACCCTGGATTAATAAAGTTTTAAAACTCAGATAACTAGTTCTATCCATTCTTTGACATTATTAATCCTCTGCACTTTGAATAAAAACCGCAATGATCTGGACCACATCTGATTTTACAGACATATTCGGTGGTCAATAACGGTTTGTGATTATTGCAATCAAAGAGAAGGGAAGTGAGGCATGAATTCATTAAAAGACTATCCAAACTGATTCATTCAACATTAAAAACCCACTTGAATTATAGATTCAAATGAGCCGTCATACACATAATAAATTCCACTGTAAATCTAGAAATCCGCCTATTCTAAATTCATGACTTTTATCATAAAATACCTCGTATAAATGGCATAGTTTCATTGCATTCTATTGAATTCAACCAAAAATTAGTGCACTTATGAAAATTCTTAACTTAAGGACAATTTTAATTCTTTCCTTATCCAGTTTTCTGATGGTACATTGTACCAGTGACCCTATACCCGGCCCGCCAGGTGCTGACGGCACGGACGGTATTGACGGTATAGACGGAGAAGACGGAGCTGATGGCACCGCTTCCTGTATAAGTTGCCATTCCAACACAGCAAGAGGGCCTATCGAAAATTCCTTTATGCTTTCCAAACACGGTTCTAGTTTTGTAGCCTTTGCGGCAGGAAGAGGAGGAGATGATCCTACAAACCGATGTGCTCAGTGCCATTCGGAAGAAGGTTTTATAGACTATCTGGAACTCGGAGAGGCTAATGAGGACGGTTATGAAAACCCGTCACCATTCTTCTGCAGCACTTGTCATGACAGTCACCGTACTTTCGACTTTGAAAATGATGGACCCGACTACGCTCTGAGAAATATTGATCCGGTGACCCTGGTCATCGATGGAAGTACCGTAATCGATTTCGGTGATTCCAGCAACAACTGTATTACATGTCACCAGCCGCGAAGTAGTTATGTCATCCCTGCCGAGGATGGAACAGGCAAGTACGTTGTCACCAGCAGCAGATTTGGCCCGCACCACAGTCCACAATCCACTATGCTCGAGGGTATTATGGGGGCTAATATAGCGGGTTCTGAGGGTTACCCAGGCGTGGCCTCTGCTGCCCATAGAACAGGGGCTTCCTGTGTTAGTTGTCATATGGGTGAATCCAGTGATGAGTCTGAAGGTCTCCACTCATGGGTACCGACAGATATGGCATGTGCTGAATGCCACCCATCCGGTGCACCTGATCAGCTTGGAGGATTTGATGATCGTATGGCAACACTTAAACAATTACTAGGCGAGGTAATTGGTGAAGAATATGCAGTAGACTCTCTCGGAAATCCAGTCTTTGATATGGATGGCAATCCTGTTGGTACAGGCGTCCCTGTTATGGGAATTATTGTTGACGTACCTGAGGAAAACAGATCTCAATCAGGCATCTTTGCCACCGAAGAAGCACAGGCAGCATGGAATTATATGACTCTTCTGGAGGACGCTAGTCAGGGTGTCCACAATCCCGGATACGCCAGAGCATTGCTAGAAAATTCTATCGAAGCATTAGAAGAATAAATATTGGTGATTCAGAACCTGCCTAAGTGGTTGACCGAAAGTAAGATTTTTGAGGCTGCTTGGGGAAATACAGGTACGAATACACTACTAATCGTATTCCAATGAAAAAAATATGTAGCAATATACTGGCACTGGGCTTGCTTCTGATGTACTCATCCTGTTATTATGATGAAATTGTTGAAGAGATGATCCCTGATATACCCGATGAACAAGAGGTTTCATTCGAGTCAGATATACAACCAATATTTACTCAGCAGGGAAAAGATTGTACCGCCTGTCACAATGGTACAGTGGCCAACCCGGATCTACGGGAAGGGAATGCCTATGGGGCAATTGTACCTGATCTTGTGGTAGCAGGTAATGCGGAAGACAGTGAGTTTTATCGTAAACTACCTGGAAACAACCATCCTGTTGAAGCAGGTTTCCTTTTAAATGTTGATGAAATCGCCTTGATCAAAGCATGGATCGATCGCGGTGCCGAAAATAACTAAATGACGACCAAGCAAATGAAAAATCTAATTCTTATATCAATATTCGTATGGATTTGTCCACTGCTAGGTTATTCGCAGGAACAGTCAAGAGATACGGTTCCGGACAAACCGGAACGAGCAGCATTTGAGAGTTCATATATAATTGATAACCCAACTGATCTCCTCTTTAATAAGAAAACGCTGGAGGTTACCATTAGTCACAGATTTGGAACATTTAATGGAGGAACCAACGATCTTGTAGGTATCTGGGCACCTTCCAATATTCGACTGGGTTTGGCTTATGCCCCCCACGACAGGGTTACTTTAGGGTTTGGGACAACCAAATTTGATCGCCTGCAGGATTTCAACTGGAAATTGGGCTTATTGAGGCAAACCCGTTCCGGCAGAATACCGGTGAACATCTCGTATTACGGCAACTTTGTGATCGACGCACGCTCTAAGGAGAATTTTGCTCTGGATCAGCATCGTTATTCATTTTTTAATCAGCTCATCATATCGAGGAGATTCACACCGGCACTTTCCATGCAGATAGCCCCCAGTCTGTCGCACTTTAATGCAGTAGATGAAAATATGAAAAATGACAGGTTTTCCATCGCTTTCGGAGGTCGGGTAAAAGTAAGTCCTCAAGGTGCTATCATTTGGGATTACAGTCAACCATTGACAAGATTTGAAGAAGATCCGGACCTGAACAATTACAACAATTATCCCGGTATAAGTCTTGGATTTGAGATAAGAACCTCTTCCCATGCCTTCCAGATATTTATAAGCAATTATAACGGTATTGTTCCTCAACAGAGTTATGTGAAAAATGAGAACGACTTTTTTGCTGGCGACATTTTGCTGGGGTTTAATATTACAAGACTCTATAATTTCTGATGCCAACTATGCTCATTGTATTAAATGAAAGCAGATAAGAAAAAACAAATAACGCGCCGTAAAATTATTCCCATCCTTGGGACGGGTATATTGGTTACACTAATTCCTGTAAGTCTTAGAGCCTCAAAAAGGGTCGAGGATGCTGGTTACAGAACGCTATTAAAACCCGATGGTACTGCTGTACGAGTTAAGTCGCAAGGACTGAAGAAATCTAAAGTCATAAGAAGAAACATCACCAACAGGGATTTAAAGGCCTGGCTAAAAAAAGACCACAAGGATCCTAAGATATGAAAGAGCCTAAAAAAGATAGCAGACGTAAATTCCTTCGTAATGGATGGAAACTTGGACTGGCCTCAATTTTGGGAAGCGCAGCAGTGGTACATCTGAAGGAAGGACTGGCTTCTGAAGGTTTGGGGTCAACCGGCGAGATGGTTGAACTGATGGACACCGATGGAAACATCATTGAAGTTGATGCGGCTCAGGTAGAGGAAATGAGTGTGAGTGGTCAGGCTTATGAAGTTAGGCGGGGGATGCCAGGCAGGAAATTTGTCATGGTAGTCGATCTGGCAAAATGCCAGAATGCACTGGCCTGTCAACGTTCCTGTAATAAGCATCACTTTGTCACCGGTGATAATGCCTGGCTTAAGGTGTATAAAATGCAGGAAACTGAGGATACATCACCTTATTGGATGCCGACTTTATGTATGCACTGCGACAAGCCGGCTTGTGTTACTGTGTGTCCCGTGGATGCCACATTTAAAAGGGAGGATGGTCTGGTGCTCATAGACAATGAACGCTGCATCGGGTGTCGATTCTGTATGGCAGCATGCCCCTACTCCACCCGGGTTTTCAACTGGAATGAACCCAAGCAGGAATTCGAGATGAATATGGATATTTCTGAACATATGTATAGTCCCGAACACGCTGGGAAACCAAGTGTAATAGGTACGGTAGATAAATGTGATTTCTGTCCGCATCAGGCTGTCAAGGGTGAATTACCGCATTGTGTAACGGCCTGCCCAAATGGTGTATTTTACTTTGGCGACAAGAATGAAGATACGGTGACCAATGGAGACGAAACAGTCCGGTTGAGTAAGCTGCTCGCCGATAATGCCGGTTATCGTCTATTCGAGGAACTGGGAACAGATCCGAGCGTCTACTATTTACCTCCAAAAGACAGGCTGCCATTTGAAGAGGGGCTTGAAAACTATAATGAGTTTCAATCGGTGGAGAAACCGGAGGAGATAATCCAAAATCCTGAAGGTTCATGAGCAAATACGATAAATTAATCCAGGACCTTGGCCCGCGTAAATTTAACCGCTGGGGAATAATATGGGTAAGTTTTCTATTGTTGCTCATTGTTTCAGGTATTATTGCCTATATAGATCAAATCAATGAAGGTCAGGTGGTTACCAACATGAGGGATTATGTACTCTGGGGAGTGTATATTTCGAATTTCGTATTCTTTGTAGCTACCAGCTTTGTGGCTGCAGTTGCCATTGCAGCCCTCAGGCTTACCAAAAATGAATGGAGAAGACCATTTGTCAGGTTGGCAGCAATCGTGGCAGTGGCCTGTATTGTAATGGCCGGAATAACCATCATCATAGATATGGCTCGCCCTGACCGCTTATTGAATCTCTTCGTTCATGCCCGACTTCAGTCCCCTATCACCTGGGATGTCATTATCATCCCAACGTTTATGGTAGTCAGTATACTATTGCTTTACTTCCCCCTGATTCCGGATCTTGCGATCTTGAGGGACCACTACGCCAGTAGTAAACCCAGACTAAGCAAGATATACGGATTTTTCTCGCTGAAATGGAACTGGGCCAGAAAACAGATCAAACTCCAGGAGAAAAGTATACAGATACTGGTGCTGATGATCCTGCCTCTTGGGCTGATTTTGGAATCCATAGATGCTTACCTTTTCTCCACTACCTATCGCGTAGGATGGGATAGCTCTAATTTTGCACCATATTTTATTTCTGGTGCAATGGTAGCAGGCCTGGGTGCACTGGTTACGGTTGTGTACATTGTACGAAGGAATAAACAACTTGAAGAGTATATAACGAATTACCATTTTGATAAGTTGGGAAAACTCTTTAATCTGACCCTTCTTATCTATCTGTATTTCAATATAAATGAGTATATCATTCCGCTTTTTACAGCTAAAAAAGGGGAAAGCGAACATCTCGATACGCTGTTGAACGGGGAATATTCAGTTCTATTCTGGCTTGTGCTGGTAGTAGGTCTTCTTCTACCTGCCATCATGACTATATTCAGACGCTTTCGGCAGCCAAGATGGCTATTTTATATCGCCGTGGTAGTGGTTGTAGGATCCTGGTGGAAACGATACCTTATAGTAACACCTACCTTACTGCATCCTTATGTACCCATACAAGGTGTTCCGGAATCGTGGCGACACTATTTCCCGAGTGTTCATGAATGGTTAATCACCTCGGCAACTCTCGCCATGGCCCTGTTGATCATTACTTTACTGGTACGCTATGTGCCGGTAATCTCAATAGATAAATTGGCAGCGGAACAAAGTCTGTCTGAATCAGAAACAAACAAGGTGGCTACATGAAATTGCAACCAAACATATATATAACAGAGTTCAGGATATTATGGCTGATAGTGATCCTGCTTCTTTCCCTGCCAGTTAGCGCACAAAAAAAGAAGGAGCGATTAAGAATAGGAGCAATGTATACTAAGACCATGGATGGTCCCATATACCTGGATCTGTCTACCTCTGCCCGAATAGAACGTAAAAATGTAGAAATTCCGGATATTGTATTGGAAGTGTATTACGAGGTGGATGGGGAAGAATTTGCTTTGGGCGAGATACAAACCGGACCCGAGGGTAAAGCCAGATTCACATTTGAAAACCTTGATAAAATTCAACCCGACTCCACCGGTCTTTATATCCTTGGTGCTTCCTTTGGGGGTAACGATACATTTCGCAGGGCTAGCAGAATTGTGGAATTCAGGGATGCAGCAATCCACGCGAGCCTTCAGGAACAGGACAGCCTTAATTACATCACTGCCACACTTACCGATGTCGCACTTGACAGCCTGGTGGAGGAAGCGCTGATCCATGTACAGGTTAAACGCATGTTCAAACCGCTGCGGATTAGTGAAGAATTTCTAATGACCGATACGGATGGCAGCATCCTTGTAGCTGTACCAAAGGATATCCCCGGACAGGATGGAATGCTGGAAATTGAGGTGGTGCTGGAAGAAAACGACATCTACGGTATTGTTAAGACGTCTGTGGAGGCCCAGGTAGGTATATCTGTTGCACATCATTCGTCCTATGATCAAAGAACAGCTTGGGCTCGAAGAGGCAGAACCCCTATTTTCATACTGATATTCACCGGAGTTTTAATAATGGGCTCCTGGGGGTTTATTGTATATTTATTATTCAATATGTATAAAATAGCTAAAAACTGACTGATGAAAACAATCAAATTCTTACTGACAATTGCCTTATTGGCTCTTGTAATATTGGCCTTCAACAAACCTCCACAAGATGAATGGATAGTCCCTGAAGAGTATGTCAATATGAATAACCCGACAGATCCGTCAGTCGACCTCAACATAGGAAAAGCACTTTACAAAAAACACTGTCAGTCCTGCCATGGTAAAGAAGGCTATGGCGATGGCCCCAAGGCAGCTGATCAGACTGGCGACCTGGGAGATTTTTCCACAGCTGAATACCAGTCACAGACTGATGGCGAGTTATTTTATAAGACCTCTTTCGGCAGAAATGATATGCCTGAATACACAAAAAAAATGCCAGATGATGAGGACCGTTGGCTCATTGTCAATTATATGAGAACCATGCTAGAAGAATAGTAAATAAGTAGTAACAAACTCTTTAAAATGAATAGCTTACGTTACATAAGTATATCGCACAAATCGGCAACATTAGCCGGGCGTGAGCGATATCATTTTTCAGCAAAAGAAAAGAAAAACCTAATCGACAGCCTCCGCGATAAATTTGGCGGTATCGATGGCCTGCTCGTTCTGGTTACCTGTAACCGTACAGAAGTATACTTTGAATCTGCAGGCGTAAGTGCTTCTGAAATGAGAGATTTCTTAATAGCAAGTACAATGGGAGAGGTAATTGAATCTGAAATCCCTCTAATCCGCATTTCGGATACAACCAGAGAAACCGTTTTACAATTGCTTGAAGTCTCCAGTGGCCTCGCTTCTTCGGTATTAGGAGATGCAGAGATAATCCATCAGATTCGGATGGCCTATCGGCAGAGTTGTGAACTTCAGTTGCAGGGATCCTTACTTGAACGAAGTATGCAAACCATTTTCAGGGCTCATAAGAGGATCAGCAATGAAACCGGATTCAGGGATGGTACTACTTCTGTAGCTTATAAGAGTTTAAAGTTAATAGCAAACAGTTTTGGGAAATCTGGCAAAAATCAAGCTAAAATACTGTTTATCGGTGCGGGAAATATCGTTAAGCAACTTCTAAACTACAATAACAAATTCGGCTTTAGCTCTGTCTTTATAGCCAACAGAACAGCGGAGAAAGCAGAAGAACTCACTCAAAAGTACGGTGGTGACACCATTCCTTGGGAACAGGTATTGGCCAATGAATTTAATGATTTCTCAGTAATAGTAAGCGCGGTTAGTAATCGGACAAATATTGTTCATTCTATTACTGAAAAGAACAGGAAAACCTTGTTAATAGATCTGGCAGTTCCCGGAAATATCAATAACCGGCTATCGGAAGAATCCCATATCGAACTTTACAATCTGGACAGTATTGCAAAAGTACTGGACGAAAACAGGCATCAGCGCCTGGAAAGTATTGAGCAGGTTCAAGAGATCATCTATGAGGGCCTTATGGAATATCTGACCTGGCTAGAAGCAGCACCAAAGAGGATACAAATGGCACAATATAAAAATGAAGTAGATCGCTGGGTACAAGACTATCTCCGGGAAAAAGGTATTCAACTTTCCAATACCAAATTGAAAACGGCGACAAACCGAATTGTACGCAAGTCATATAAGAAAAATGGAGTGGCCATTCCAGTAAGGGAAATGGAATCTATACTCGTTGAACATTTATACTGAGATTTTAAGTAGGACAAACAATAAGAGATAATGAATGCTGGTTTAGATCGTCTGCGAAATATTAAGTTTACTTTTACCAGATATTTTGGAAGAAGTATAGTGATCATCCTGTTGTCAGCATTGATTTCCGGTTGTGATTGGGGTCCAAGGGAAAAAGAGATTGCCAGACCTGGCTTCCACGGTTCAACTCATGCCGAGGATACAGGTCTTTACTTCGACCTACATCGGGTAAAACTCAAGGAAATTCTCCCAACAGACTCTTATGTTTATTTGAAAGTTACAGAAGGGAATAAAGATTTCTGGATAGCCGCCCGTCCATCCGATTATGAGGTGGATTCCTTTTATTACTACCAGGAAGCCCTATTAAAAAAAGACTTTGAAAGCAAACAGCTAAACAAGGCATTTGATTCTATTTACCTGGTAACTAAATTGGTGCCTGAATTACATCATCTCGGTTCGGAAAATACAGCGAGACCTCCAGATTAATATCAAAATTGATTATCGGAAAAATCAAAAAGACCGCCATTAGGGCGGTCTTTCTATCCATAGCATAAGATGGTTATCTCATGTATGTTATCTGTAAAGGGTAAAATGCCCTACATATTGTTGTTTTTCCTTATCGTTGGCATTAACAACATACCAATAGTCTCCTGTGGGTAGTTCCTTGCCTTCATAAGTTCCATCCCATTTCTGTATCTGGTCCAGAATGGCCACTACCCTACCGTAGCGATCATAGATCTTGACTTCAATATTCGGGAAGAGATCGCGATTCCTCGGGAACCACTGCTCATTCATATTATCACCGTCGGGTGTAAAATAATTAGGCATGGTGAGCATCCCGGTGAAATCAAAAGGCATCTGTATCTCAGCAACACATCCTGCCGCATCTACCACACGAATGGTGACAATAGCATCTTCATTAAGCGTAAACACGTTTTCACTGCCATAGCTTATGTCCTGGAAAAAGTATTCGTAGCCTCCAAAGCCACCCATGGCAGTTGCCGTAATTTCATTGACGTCCGTCTTAACAGCTTCCAGGGTTAACGGATCATAGGCATCGATGGTAAAATCAACAAAGGTCGTACAACCGTTTTCATGATAGATATAGGCTGTATGATCACCTGCCGGAAGATCTCCCCAACTCCTCTCAGATGTCGCCAATGAAGTGATTGCATCTGTCGGATCTACCGGATCCAGAGCAAACAATAGTTGTGGATACTGGTTGCTGTCCTGCATATCGATCCTCACCGAACTATTAGGGAACATACCGTCACAACCGTATTCTACAATGGCTTCAGGAATTAGTACCACACCTGGCTCAACAGGAACAATGACATTGGTCTCACATCCCATTGCATCCCTAACGAAGATAGCATAGGTAGTTCCACCTTGTAAGTTATCCCAATATTGAGAAGGATTTGGCGCAAAATCTGCCGCATCTGATGAATTTAATGCAAACTCATATGGGGGTGTTCCTCCTGCTACATTAATAGTTACAGTTCCGTCGGCATCACCCAGGCAGACTTCTGGTGTAGAATCTCCTATACTGGCTACCAACGCTGCTGGTTGCGTAATAGTTACTGTCTGTGTAATGGTACATCCCAGATCGTCCTGAATGATGACCTCGTAATTCCTTGGCTCCAGATCAGTAAAAGTTTTCCTGTTCGGGAACATCGGATCATCACCTTCAAAGAATTCACTGAGCTGATCGGCAATAGAATACCTGATGGTTCCTGTACCACCACTGGCCTCAATGATCAATTGTCCATCGGTATCTCCATAACAACTAACAGGAACTGTCTCCAGGTAATCGAGTACTAATGGGGGTGGATCTACAATGGTTATCGGAGTTGAAAGTGCGGTACATCCGCCACTTTCGGCATATACCCAATAAGTTCCCGGGCCAAGATCCCTAAAGATCCCTGAAGATTGCGCACTCCTTTCCACATTGCTCCCACTAGGGAAAGGAGGCGTATCTGAATTTAATAAGGTATAGACATAGTTCCCGATCCCACCAAACGCTTCTGAGCGAATGATACCCGTAGCCTCACCTGCACAATTGATCGTGGCATTAGTGAGGTCGAGAGAGATTACCAATGGTGCGGCCGGATCCAGGGAGATCTGATTAGATCTTTCAAACGGACAGCCATTGGAATTCTGTACATCGTACTGGAAAGGTCCCGGATCAATGGTTATATCCTCAGTGATCTGTACCGAAGTAGCCAGTGGATCCAAGGTATCAAATGGTACGAATGGATCAGCTGTACCGGATCTCCTGTAAAAATAACTTACGCCAACTTCCGGATTGGTAACGGTCAGTTCCATTACTCCAAGATTACCACAACCCGGTGGCTGTAACTCAACAAGTGCGGCAATAACCACTGGTGGATCCTGTATGGTAATCGGTACCGTGGTATAGGAACAATCCCATCCGTCGTAAACTGTAATTGTATAATCACCAGCAGACAGGTTGGAGAAGGTAGGTGTGGTTTGTAATCCACTGCTGGTACCTTCTGACAGCCTGTTCAGCTGATACAGATAATTACCCGGTCCTTGTCCGCCACTGACATTGAAGGCTTCAATCTCACCATTATTATCATTATTACACTGCAATGGTATGGTCACCTGAATATCGGCATAGATCGGTGCGGGTAATAGCAGATCTATTGTATTCGTTGCAATACAACCTTCTGCATCCCTGATATTTATAGTATGCAAGCCACTTGACAGGCCGGTGAAATTGTTATTCGTACTAGGGAAGTCCTGGATTATTGTGAAGCCATCAGGGGCTATCACCTGGAACTCATAACCGCCCCATCCTCCATCACCGGTAGCAAAGACTTCACCCAGACCTGGGATCGCACAAGTAACTTCAGCTGTCTGCTGTAGCGCAACAGTAAGAGCCCTGTCCGGTTGTCTTACGGTGGTAACATTACTTACCGTATCACAGAAAGGTGTATCCAGTGCTTCCACATGAACTACCAGGTTGCCTGCGGGCAATCCCGTGATAATACCCGGATTTTGTATGGCAGTGTCTATAGTACCTGTTACACCGGTGGTAGTTTCCACTCCAAAATTATCTCTGGAGAATACTTCGTAGTTGTACTGGCCCGTATAATTGTTGATCTGGATGCTGATCTCTCCATCTGAGCCATTAAAACAAGTTACAGGTTTTACCTCGGCAATGACTGCTTCAATTGTATTGTATTCAGGCACATTGACAACTGGTGTAAAATAGGTACATCCACCATTGCCTATATCGGTCACTGCAAAAATATAATCCCCCGGTATGCTGATCGACCAGTTCACTGTGTCGCTGCCTCCTGAATTCTGAATAGGCTCGGATCCTATAGGTAATATTTCCACATCGTAGTTACCCGGACCCTGATCTATAATGATATCGATGGAACCCGGACTCACTCCTGTACCTGATGCGTCACAGGTGATAGGATTCACATTGAATGTAAATGTAAGATCGTCAGGTGGTCCGATGACTACCGTATCTGAGATCTGGCATCCGTTGTTGTCTGTAGCAGTCACCACCAGGGTCTGAGTTGTTCCGTCATCCACCACCTCAAATACATTATTAGTACCATTTGATATGGTAGTGGTACCATCAAACATGGTATAAGTATAAGGCGGTGTTCCAGTATTCACACCGGTTCCGTCTCCATTAGTATCGTTATAAACGGTAATAGTTGCCGTATTAAAGCGGTTGCTGGAAGGATCACAGGTAAATGCAGTATTTGTCGTTGCAATTTGAAGCAGCGTAGGTTCAATAATGGTAATATCGCCGGAACGATCTGTACAACCCCTGTTGGAAACTACCTCAACCTGGTAAGTTCCTGGTCCGAGATTGTCAAAAACAGATGAACCCTGAGGTCCTGCTAATACGGTTGTTGTAGCTCCGTCATAAAGTACATAGCTCAGAGGCGTATCTGTATCCGAACCCGGCTGCAATTCAACTGTAATAGTACCGTCATTGGCCCCGTTACAGGTGATATCCGTCTTAGGTGTGGCTGAAATGACTGGGGAATTTACCAGGGTCACATCTACCGTCGCCGTATCCGTACAAAGCGGTATGGTATTCGAATCAAGATCCGTAACCAATATGTTATAGGTTCCCGGCAGAATATTGATAAATACCGGATCATTTACCTGTACGATTGGCGGATTGATCCCATCATCCAATTCGAACTGGAAGTTCCCACTACCACCGGAAGTATTTACAGTTATTACACCATCACCGGCATTACAGGTAGGTTCAGATGTGGCGCTCGCAGATATTGCAAAGAAATCGAATACCCTGGCCAGTACTGTATTTATACAACCATTACCATCCCTTACTACAATCGTATAGTCCCCGGGATTTGGCACAGTAAAGTTAGGGCTCGACTGGAATCCACCTCCAATATCGTATTCAAAAGTCTCCTCAGGCAAACCTGAACCCGTACTGATTGGTGATGTTACATTAATAGTGTAATTGGCCACAGCCGTACATTGGTTTATCACATCCACCGTTGGGTTAGGCACACCGGGTTGTTCCGTTACTGTCACCGTTGTAAAACTGACACATCCGTTGGCGTCTTCCACGTAGAAATCGTAATCAGCCGGATAGGGACCGGGTATCTCATAAGTGGTCTGGGCAGTAAAGATCGTCGGTGCAGGATTACCCGTAGGAACAAATGCGAAACCATAAGGTGCCGCTCCCCCATTTCCTCTTACAGTAACCAGTGCACCTACATTACAGGTAGCCGGTTCGTTATTGTCTACCACAATTGCAGGCAATACCGTAATAATATCTACCAGGGTGCTGGCAAAACAGCTTGTATTATCATCCTGTACCAGGATCTGATAATTACCCGGTGGCAATGCGGTAAATGATCCGTTATATGGAATAGGCTCATTTACCAGCGATGTTGGTCCCGAGATTGTGGCACCTGTATTCGTATCCTGAAGTTCAAAGGTTATATCGCCGGGAGAACCGATACCTGTCACCTGGAAATCGATCTGACCGTTTCCACCCGGTAAACAAGAAGCCGTGGTAGCCGTGGCGGTCACAGCTATTGGATTAGGTCCGGGAATCGGATCAATCTGTTCAATATAACGACATCCCAGGGCGTCTACTACCTCAACAAAATAAGTTACTCCATATACTATTTCACCTGTAAAATCATGGGTATCCGCATCCACATTTGGCGGTACAAGCGGATTACCAACCAATCCTATCATATAAGGAGGTGTTCCACCAACAATATCCACAATGTAAGTGAATGTTGTGGTACAATCAGGAGGTGTAGTGGTCGACACCGGGACCAGATCTAATTGATTCTGAATGATCGTTACAGTGTCCCTGTCTTCACAACCGGCATCATCTCTGGTAATCACCGTATATGTACCAGGTACCAGGCTGGGGAAATTGACAGACGTACTGGCTGTTGGTCCAATGACCGATACTGTAGCACCAGTAATATCTTCTAATATATAGGTATACTGCGCCGTTCCGTTAGCAACAGCAGTTACATCTATAGAACCCAGAACAGTTGGAGCCGCACAAACTGCATCCACAGGCACTACCGTAGCATCCATGGCAGCACTCGCATTAATTGTTGCAGACAATACGGCCGTTGTACATCCCCTGCTATCGCGGATCATGAATGTACTATATGTACCCGGTGCAAAACCGGAATATATATTCTGACTAGACCAGCTTCCACCACTATCATCACTGAATTCATAGGGGGGTACACCAAAGTTTGTATCCGGTACCAGTGTTATTATTCCATTGTCCTCGCCACAAGTGGTATGCGTTGGGTTAGCAGCTCCCACGATGGTTTCGGGCGGACTAATAGTTACTACGTTTGTTTCCGTAGTACAACCCTGAAAATCCTGAACCAGGAATTGAAATGTGGTAGGCACTATTATAGAACCATCATTCGGTATGCTGTATATAAATGAATTCCCTGTAATATTGTTAGAGTTGGAGGTATAAGGTGCTCCGTTAATACTCACCTCGTAAATATCATAATCACCTCCGGAAGGATATCCATTACTAATAATTACCTGGATCTGAGCCGGTGGTCCACCACAATCCAGTTCCTGGATAGTTGTTGCCGTTGCCGATATTTCAGGCTCTATCACGACGGTTATATCATCCCAGCAGTCATTGGCATCCACAACTTCAATGAAATAGGTTCCAGGTGTAAGTCCGTTAAAAGTATTACTACCACCCAGAAGTCCACTGTTGATCCTGTATTGATATGGCGGCAGTCCTCCTGCCGTATTCATGACCAATGTGGCGGCATCTACATTGTCGTAACAGAAGTCCGAAGCTCCGTTATCTACTGTTAGTGTAGGTGCTACCAGGGAAGTCAGGGTAAACGTATCGGTTACTATACAACCATTGGCATCTTCCACGCTTACCGTATACAGTCCATCCTGTGTAAGATTGGTAAAAGTATTACTGGACTGTGGTCCACGTGTGGATAGATCGGGTTGTGTTAGTGTATACCTGTTACCACCCCATCCGCCAACTGCATTGACCGCAACTGCTCCTGTATTATTGTTCTGACAGCTCATAGCTGTCACATTCAGACTGCTGATCGCCAGGGCCACCGCAGGTTCCTGAATGGTCAGTGTAGCCGTATCTGTACAATTGGTATCCTCATCCGTAACTGTTATAACATAGCTGCCCGCTGTAAGTCCGGTAAGATCAATAATTCCTGCAGATTGTCCGTTGAATACGGGACCGGCATCGATCTGATAACTATATGTAGTGGCAAAACCATCTACCAGATAACGGCCTTCACCATCGCTATCCCCAACACAGGTAATCACCTGAATGGTCTGTGCCTGAACTCCTATCGAACTAATGTCTGTAATCGCATAGGCCTCATCATAACTACACCCCTCGGAATCCGTAACCCGGAAAGTATAGGTACCAAGGCCAAGACCCGTAAATACAGGATTGTTTCCATTATTGATCACAGAAGCTGCAGGAGCAATTATCTCATAGGTATAAGGTGGCGTCCCATCAGTTACTGTTACCGTAACAGAGGCAGTACTCGTTAAACAATCCAGGCTCGATATGGCAAAATCCATATCTGTCGGTTTGTCAAGCGCATTAAATACAATGGGAGCCAAACTTACTATACAACCGTTGGCATCTCTGATCTGAGGCGTGTAGGTTCCTACGCCCAAATTCGTAAAAACCGTAGTCCCACTGAATCCAGCGCCAATACTGTACTCATAGGGAGGTGTTCCTCCTGATACCCCCGATATAGTTATTTGACCCCCGTTTTCATTAATACATGTGGGAACGGTATTTGCCGTGGCCGTTCCGGTTATTACTGTTGGTGTTCCAACCGTTTCGTTTGATGGTGTTGTGGTACATACAAAGCTCCCTTGTTGATATCTCACAACCACATCGTAACTGCCAGGTGCCAGGCCGTTAAAAACGTTACTGCCCTGGTAATTGGATCCATTATCGATGCTGAATTCCAGATTATAACCAAATCCATTGGTTACATTCACTATAATACTACCGTCATTCGCACCACCACAATTAGCATCATTAGTTGTAATGGTATATATCGGTGGTGGAAGATCTTCCACATCCACACTGGCTGTTTTCGTACAACCGTTAGCATCCTCTACAAGTATGTTATAAGTACCTGAAGAGCTCACCGTAAAAGTTTCTGTTCCTGTATACGGTGCACTCCAGTTCGTACCGCCGTCCAGACTATATCGATAAGGCGTAGTTCCGCCTGTGGTAACTATGTCTACATCTACGGTGGCGGCTCCACAACCGAAGCTGTCATTCGCTGTTGCAGAAACAGAGAGCGGACTGATCCCGTTACCAATTTCAATCGGATCATTATTAATATCCAGTGTAATAAGTTCATTACACTTATTGGTCTCAACACGAACCGTATAAAGACCCGCGCTTACATTGGCAAACGTATAACTACTTGCTGCGTCCGGACCAAAGGTGTCTACTGTAACGCCGGATTTGATAAGTCGATAAGTATAAAAGCCAGGAACACCAGCTACAGTAACATCTATACTTCCCAGTTCGCCGCTACAAAGAATGTCGTTGGCGACAACGTCTACTGTGATATCCAGCTCATCTACAGTGACCGTATTTGAAGGGAATAAACATGCACTACTGGATACATTCTTCAAACGAACCCAAACCATGTAATTACCTCCAGTCGTGATATCAAAGTAAGGATCGTCCTGGTACGGACCGGCTGAATTGTTCAAACTATACTCATACCCCGCCGGAACATTGGTAATTTCAACTCTTCCAGGGTTACCACAAATAATATCCTCTTTGATAAGCTGTGGATCTAACGGGTTTAATGAAGATTTGAAGTAATAATACTGACCTCCATCCACTCTGACCCGAAACTCTCCTGCTGAATCGAGGTCATAAGTAGCGTTGGTTCCTACTGTATCGTAACATGTATTGTCTGTATTGGCACAATCCTCGATCACCGATGTAGCACAACGGTTTGGATCAAGTTTCTGCCATTGATATGAACTTCCGCTTTGGGAAAGTGTGATAGTCCTGATATCACTGGTTCCGCACAGAAAGAATTTTGCGAGTGTACTACCGTCATTAGGACAGATCACTTCCTCATCCGCCCCTTGGATGATGGTCATGAACATAGGAGCACTTAGCGCCGTATTCGCGTTAGCGTTGTCTGAAGTTACCGCAATACTTCCCGTACTTGTGGTAGCTTCCTCAACTTCAACAGCAATATGCTCAGTATCTGAAACAACAGATAAAAACCCGTAAACTTTAGGATTTGCTATAGCTGAAGTACCCGCGACAAAAAGTGCCAATAATAGCACGGCATACAGGAGATGCCTGATCTTTTTTGGGAGCATAGGTTAATTCGTGTTATGGCAAGAATATGCGTGATTTGGGGTCAGTATATTCTAAGCGTAGTTGTTTTATCTTATAAAATTCTCTTTATCTTTAGGCATTAAACCTAAGTTTAAGTACTATAAATTAACGCTCTATTATGCGAAATAGTATCATTATTTGCTGTTTTTTCGTTGTAATGACCTCTTTGTCTTGTGCACAAAAGTCAGATAATGAAATAAATACGCCAGAGGAGGTCAATTTTGAAGCAGAATTAATCGTTGAAAACCTCAATATACCCTGGGGGATGGTCTTTTTACCAGACGGCAGTATGCTGATAACGGAAAAAAGCGGTGAGATCATCCTTTTTAAAGACGGTGAGAAGACAAACATCAGTGGTGGACCTGACATCTACCAGCGTGGTCAGGGAGGGCTTCTGGATATTGAATTACATCCCGAATACAACTCCAATGGATGGATCTATATTTCCTATTCATCAGCGGATGGTGAAGGCAGTGGTGGAAACACTGCAATTATGCGCGCAAAACTTGAAGGCAACTCGCTGATAAACAGTGAAATACTATACAAAGCTTCACCAAATACTACAAAGGGTCAACATTGGGGCTCCAGACTGGAATTTGACGATGAGGGATACCTTTATTTCACGATCGGTGACCGCGGGGCCAGGGATCTGAATCCACAAAGTACCAGCACGGATGGTGGCAAGGTATATCGCATCCACGACGATGGCCAGATACCCCAGGACAATCCTCTTGTAAATGTTGATTACGCCGTAAAAGGAGCTTATACCCTGGGCAATCGAAATCCACAGGGAATGGCCAAGCATCCGACTAGTGGGGAAATATGGATCCATGAACACGGACCCATGGGTGGCGATGAGATCAATATTGTTAAAAAGGGCGTGAATTACGGCTGGCCCGTGATTACTTACGGCACGAATTACGACGGCAGTTCCATTACAGACTTTACATCACAAGAAGGCATGGAGCAGCCGGTACATTATTGGGTACCTTCCATCGGGCCAAGTGGAATGGCCTTTGTAACTTCAGATTTATACCCGGACTGGAAGGGCGATCTGCTGGTCGGTTCATTGGCCTTTCAATACCTGGAACGTTTGGAATTGGATGGAAATGAGGTAACCTACCGGGAAAAGCTCATGGAAGATGTGGGCAGGGTAAGGAACGTCCGCCAGGGACCTGATGGATATATCTATGTAGCCGTTGAAGGAAAAGGCATATACAAACTGGTTCCTTCTTCTCAATAATTAACGGTTTAACCCTCTACATTTCAATTTCTTGTTGATGAAGTTATTCATTCTTACCTACCTATGCCTTGTTTCCGGTCTTAGTGCGAAACTATTCCAGGACAAGAACTTAAAAGAGAGCATAACAAGGGGAAAAGAGATCTATGCGGATTTTTGCGTCACCTGTCATCAGGCTAACGGAGAAGGTGTTGAGGATACTTTTCCACCTCTTGCAGGTTCAGATTATCTCATAAAATATCGCGAGGCGAGCATTAGGGGAGTTAAATACGGGCAGCGTGGAGAAATTACAGTGAACGGGGTAGTCTATAATAATACGATGATGCCACTGGGGCTGGCCGATGAGGAAATTGCCGATGTGATGAACTACGTATACAATTCCTGGGGTAATAAGGGAACCCGGATTGTAACCGCTGAAGAGGTAAGCGCTATAGGACCGAGATAGCTTATTTTTTTAGGGCGTCCAGGGCTTTTTTAACAGAGCCGTATTTATTAAGAACCTCCTGAGCTTCGTCATAATCCAATTGCAGACCTTCCATCAGATAACGTGTACCACGGTCTACCAATTTGTTGTTGCTCAGCTGCATATTTACCATCTTATTGCCCTTTACGCGCCCTATTCTTATCATCAGGGCGGTTGTGATCATATTCAGGGCGAGTTTCTGAGAAGTTCCACTCTTCATTCTGGTACTACCTGTTACAAATTCCGGACCCACCACAATCTCAATAGGGATCTCAGCCTCTATGGCCAGGGGTGAACCGGGGTTATTTGTTATTCCTGCCGTGAGGATACCGTTCTTTCGCGCATCCCTGATGCCTCCCAGAACATAGGGTGTGGTTCCGGAAGCGGCGATGCCTACAAGAGTATCCTTTTCATTGATATCGTATTCAAGAAGGTCAAGCCAGGCCTGTTTGGTATCATCTTCGGCAAATTCTACCGCTTTGCGGATAGCAGAATCTCCTCCTGCAATGAGTCCGATGACTCTGTCATGCGGCATGCCATAGGTGGGTGGTATTTCTGAAGCATCGAGGATCCCAAGCCTGCCACTTGTTCCGGCTCCTATATAAAAGAGCCTGCCTCCATCGTAAAAACGCTGCTCCAGGGCTTCTACCAGAATTGATATCTGCGGTATAAGCTTACCTACGGCCTCTGCAACTTTCTGATCTTCCCGGTTCATATTGGAGAGGATCTCCGGAATATTCATTGATTCCAGATGGTCGTAATGGGAGGGTGACTCAGTGATTTTTTTGAAGTCGGCCATATGCTATAACAAGTGTATATCGTGGTTTCGAAAAAGATTTAACAGATTGTTCTCCGGGTCCAATTCCGTAATCATGGTATTGATGGCATTGATATCACAGGTTTTGTAGCGATGCTGTGAATTTAGTTTCTCTGATATGCACAAAAGTACCGTTTTTTTAGACGCATTAACGATGGCCTTTTTGAGCTGTACAATATCCCAGTCGAACTCTGTGAGTCCGTGCAAAGCATCTACATAACCCGTTCCGATAAATCCGTAATCCACCTGTATATCGGCCAGGTTGTGAATTGCGTTGGCACCGATACAGATCTGTGCGTCCGGATCAATCTCTCCTCCGACAAAAATAACACGCACCCTGGGTTTGGATTGAAGCTGCATGGCAACTGCCAGACTTACAGTAAAGCATGTGAGCTGAAGTTCCGACGGTATATGTCTCGCCAGTTCAAGACAGGTGGTTCCACCGTCTATAAAGATCACGCTATTGTCTTTGATCAGACTCACTGCCTTTTCTGCAATGCGTATTTTTTCGTCCAGCGCATATACATTGGGGTTCCTGGGACTAATATTGGCATAGCCCAGGGATATGGCCCCGCCATGTACTTTGCGAAGCTTGTTTTCAGAGTCGAGCTCCTTTACATCTCTCCGCACCGTATCTATGGAAACATCCAGTTTTTCGGCAATGTCCGTCAGCAAAACCCTGTTGTGAAGGGCAACCTCATTTAATATGGTCTGCCACCTTTCTTCCTTTAACATAATACCTCTTTTAGTACTTTTCAGCAAAGTTAGAAAAAATATTGGATTTGCCGTTATTTGCTGTTTTAATATTAATATATCGTTAAAAATGCAATTTATTGCAATTAATCTTGCATAAAACGGCATATTATATCTATATTTGCCTTTCAAATCCTTTTATACGATGTCATTAACACTCACTAAACCAAGCCCGCAAAGTTTTCCTACTGACGATGAATCCAGGAAATTTGAGAAGATAAGTACCCGGGTACATATGAACTCGGAAGAAGCTTCATTCTTCGTAGCGAATGAGATTGCGGATCTCATTCGGCAGCGCCAAAAGATTGGCAAAAATGTGGTTCTGGGCCTTGCCACAGGTTCTTCTCCAACGAAAATGTATGATTTTCTGGTAAAGTTCCACAAGGAGGAAGGTCTTAGTTTCAAGAATGTGATCACCTTCAACCTGGATGAATATTATCCTATGAAGCCGGATTCTATTCATAGTTACGTCCGTTTTATGAACGAACACCTCTTTGATCATATCGATATAAAAAAGAGTAATATTCATATTCCCGACGGTACTCTTGATAAGGAAGATCTCAAGGAATACTGTAAAGACTACGAAAAAAAGATCGCGGATGCAGGTGGTATCGATATTCAGATCCTTGGAATAGGAAGAACAGGACATATTGGTTTTAACGAACCCGGCTCCTCTTTGAAAAGTAAGACGAGGATCGTACGCCTCGACCGTATCACCCGACTGGATGCCGCAAGTGATTTCTTCGGTCTGGAAAATGTACCGATCAAAGCGCTCACTATGGGGGTTGGAACCATCATGTCTGCCAGAAGGATCATCCTTATGGCATGGGGCGAGGGAAAATCACATATTATAAGAGAGGCCGTGGAAGGTGGCATTCGAGAGTCTGTTCCTGCTACTTTTCTTCAACATCACGAAAATTGTGAGTTCATTGTGGATCTGGCAGCCGGTTCCTCACTTACAAGGCTTGCAATGCCCTGGCTGGTCAGTGAATGTGACTGGGACGATCTCCTTATCAAAAAAGCAACGATCTGGCTTTCGGAGGAATTAAATAAGGCTATCCTCAAACTTACCAATGAAGATTATAACGAATATGGGATGGGTAATCTGCTGGCCGAAGTTGGGTCCGCAGAACATATTAATCTCAAAGTTTTCAATCAGCTTCAGCGTACCATCACCGGATGGCCGGGTGGTAAACCCAATGCAGATGATAGTCAGCGACCCGAACGCAGGGAACCTTATCCCAAAAGGGCGTTGCTCTTCAGTCCGCATCCCGATGATGATGTGATCTCTATGGGGGGTACCCTACTCCGCCTTGTAGATCAGGGGCATGAGGTGCATATCGCCTACCAGACATCCGGGAACATTGCCGTTTTTGACGACGAGGTGATCCGCTTCCTCGATTTCGCCACTGATGTACAGGAAGACAACAAGGAATTGGAGGCACAATTTCTTTCCGTAAAGAAGTTTCTAAGCCAGAAAGGTCCGGGAGATGTAGACAGCAAGGAAATTCAGCACTTCAAAGGTCTGATCCGGAAAGGTGAAGCCCTGGCAGCTTGCAGGTATTGCGGGGTGGAAGAAAAAAATGCGCACTTTCAAAACCTGCCCTTCTACGAGACGGGCACCGTAAAAAAGAAACCTTATTCCGAGGAGGACATCAAATTGACTTATGATCTGCTTAAAGAGATCCAGCCACATCAGATATTTGCCGCCGGTGACCTGTCCGATCCGCACGGAACACACCGCGTATGTCTTCAGATCATCTATAAGGCGCTTGATCAACTCCTGGATGAAGGAGCGAGCTGGTTGGACGATTGTTACGTCTGGTTATACAGGGGCGCCTGGCAGGAATGGGATATTGCCGACATGGAAATGGCAGTTCCCATTGGCCCCAAAGACATGGAAAGAAAGAAAAATGCGATCTTTAAGCACCAGTCTCAAAAAGACAGTGCAATGTTTCCTGGAAATGATCAGCGGGAGTTCTGGCAACGAGCCGAACAACGGAACCAGGAAACAGCCATAAAATACAATGCTTTAGGAATGGCAGAATACGAAGCCATAGAAGGCTTTGTGAGATATCAATTTAAATAACCAGACCCTTTCAGGGAAACCAGGCTTAATATTAGATAGACCCTTATGATCAAAAAAAATAAGTGGGCATGGATTTGGGTACCCGTGCTCTACTTTACCCAGGGATTGCCATTTGTGCTGGTAGTGACCGTATCTGTCATCATGTACAAGAAATTAGGTATCAGCAATGCTGATATCGGCTTATACACCAGCTGGCTTTATCTCCCCTGGGTGATCAAACCGCTCTGGAGTCCCTACGTAGATCTTATAAGTACCAAACGCAACTGGTTTCTTGGTATGCAGCTTCTGATTTCGCTATCCCTGCTGGGTATAGGACTGTTCCTGCCTACCAATATGTTCTTTATTACTACCCTGGCTTGTTTCTGGATGGCCGCATTTGCCTCTGCCACAAATGACGTCGCCTCCGATGGCTATTATATGATCGGTCTAACCCTGGACAAACAGTCCTTCTTTGTGGGTATCCGCAGTACGTTCTACAAACTGGCCAATGTAACCGGACAGGGACTGCTGGTAATATTAGCAGGTTTCCTTGAAAACTACTACGGAGACAACACAAAGGCCTGGTCTATGACGATGATCGTTTCGGCTATACTGATGCTGAGTCTTACCACGGCCAACTTTTTTGTGACCCCTAAATATGAGACCTCGGGAAATATTGTACTGGAAAAACCAAAAGGATTTTTTGAAGTTTTCAGGACCTTTTTTCAGAAAAAGGGAATGGGCATAGCACTGACCTTTATATTGTTTTTCAGACTAGGAGAATCCCAACTTGTTAAAATGGCTGCACCCTTTTTCCTGGATTCTGTTGAGAACGATGGACTAGGCTACACTACAGCGGAAGTGGGAACCATTTATGGAACGGTCGGCGTTATTATGCTAACGCTGGGAGGTATCCTGGGAGGTATTTTAATTTCACGGGATGGTCTGAAGAAATGGATGTTCCCTATGGTATTATCTCTGAACATCCCCAATGTCTTCTACGCTTTTCTGGCTATCACAGACACCAATCACATAGTTCCCGTAGTAGCCACCGTGGTCATGGAGCAATTCGGCTATGGATTCGCTATTGCCGGATTTATGGTCTTCCTGATCTATATTGCCGAAGGCGCTTCCAAAACCTCTCACTACGCCCTGGCTACCGGGTTTATGGCGCTTGGAATGATGTTACCCGGATTGATCAGCGGTTACATACAGGAATGGTTGGGTTACGACGGGTTCTTTATCTGGGTGGTGCTTGGAGCCCTGCCCGCAATCTTCCTTCTTAGATATCTGGACTACCCGCCTGAATACGGAAAAAAAGGAGCATCAAATAATGGCTGATCTGATTTCATATAATGAAGCTACAAGCGTATTGACACTGACTGAAAAAGTTGGTCAGAGTTTTATGCCGGCGGCATACATTAATGACACGGAAGATGACATACGCAAATTGGAACAACTCATTAAAACTTGTGCAGTTGGCGGCATTTGTTTTTTTCACAGCAGGGCCAGCGCCGCTACCAATTTCGAAGGTCCAAAAGAAATCATTTATAACGAACAAAGCCTTGCCGTACTGCGGCGACTGATAAAAAGATATCAGGATGCAGCTACTTACCCCCTACTGATCAGTATTGATGCCGAATGGGGTCTCGCCATGCGGGTGGAAGAAACAAGGCAATACCCATATGCTATCACCCTGGGCGCTATGACAGATGCCGAGGATCTGATAGTTCAGGTTGGTCAGCAAATTGGATCGGATTGCAGAAATGCAGGAATCCATTGGAATTTTGCACCTGTTGCTGATGTAAATAACAACCCGGAAAACCCTGTGATCGGATATCGGTCATTCGGTGAAGATCCCGAGCATGTGTCTCGTTACGCCTCGGCCTTCGGCCAAGGCCTGCAAAATGCCGGAGTGCTTAACAGTGCCAAACACTTTCCCGGTCACGGTGATACAGCAACAGATTCACACCTGGGTTTACCCATTATTGACAAAACAAAATCGGAGCTCTATGCCAACGAGCTTTTGCCCTTTATTAACCTGATAAACAAGGGCGTTGATTCGGTAATGATCGGGCATCTTACTGTGCCCGCCATCAATGGCGGTAGTGAGGAGGCAGCCTCAGTATCTCATGATGTAATAAGCCACTTCCTGAGAAAAGAGCTGTCGTTTAAGGGAGTTGTGGTCTCGGATGCCTTAAACATGCATGCTGTTTCAAAGGCATTCCAAGGCAAAGGTGATCTGGAAAGAACGGCCTATGCAGCCGGCACGGATGTTCTTTGCTATGCTGAACATGTTAAAGAAGGGGTTCAATCCATTCTGGAACATTGCAGTCCTCAGGAAATTGAGGAGCATTTTAAAAGAGTCTGGCAATTAAAGGAGAAAGCATATAACAGGCAGGCAGAAGCAGGTCTGACCAGGGACACAGATTATTCATATCTGCTCAGCAAACTGGCAGAAAACAGTTTAAGCAACTATAAAGGCAATGATAGCCTGTGCTCTGAGTTCCGCGAACAAGGTTTTAGCTGTTTTACAATACCTGCTGCTAATCCGGAAAACTTTTTGTCTATAATTACCGATGAATTTGGTCAGGGTTGTAAATTGATCTCCTCGGACTCCCTGGCCGATATTGAGAGTCTTGTCCTTGATGAGGAAAATATTCTGATCGCCATCTACCCGCCAAGTGTGAAACCCGCACAGAAGTTTGGCCTCGATGAGGAAGAACTGGCATGCATCAGGAAATTGGCAAAGAAAAAGAGGCTTCTGCTTTATCTTTTTGGGAATCCATATGTCTTGAATATATTGGACCCCGAACTATTTGACGGCATTTGGATCGGGTACCAGGAGTTTTCCGAATTTCAGAACAACGCGGCCATGCATTTTTTAGGTAAAGTAAGAGCTAAAGGAAAAATTCCGGTAAGTATCGCAAATAAACAGCTATGAAGGTTTACAAAATTCTCGGACTGATGTCGGGCACTTCGCTGGACGGCCTGGATCTGGCTTATTGCCATTTTTGGTTGGAGGAAAATTCCTGGAAATTTAAAATCCGGGAGACCAAATCTGTTGTCTATGAAGATTCGCTGAGAGAGGAGCTGTCAGATTCAATTAACTACAATGCAACAGAGCTGTTAGAACTCGATGCCAGGTTCGGTAAATTCCTCGGACAGGAGGCGGCTCTTTTTATTGAGGAAAATGGATTGGAGGTAGACATTATAGCCAGCCATGGGCATACGGTCCATCACAGGCCGGAACTTGGCTTTACACTCCAAATCGGCTCGGGGCAAGATCTGGCCATAAGTAGTGGTCACAGGGTAGTCTGTGATTTCAGGTCGAAAGATATCAGCCTGGGCGGACAGGGAGCTCCCCTGGTTCCTATCGGGGATCAGATGTTTTTCAACGACTATCGTTTTTGCCTGAATCTGGGTGGTATCAGTAATGTATCATTCGACTTGGCAGGCAAAAGAATCGCCTATGATATCGGGATCGCAAATATGCTGCTTAATTATTTGAGTAAAAAGACAGGGCATGCATATGACCAAGGAGGAAGCATGGCCAGATCGGGAAAATTGAACAAGGAACTTTTGGAGCAATTGAATGGTCTGGAGTACTATCAAAAACCGTTTCCAAAATCAACCGGATATGAATGGTTTCGCGAAGACATCGTTCCGATTTTTGAGTCGAGCACACTCAGCATTCCTGATCTTCTAAACACTTCTGTCCATCACATAAGCGAGCAGATCGCCATACAACTAAAAAAGCACCGAAGAGAACAAAACAACGGCGTACTGATTACGGGTGGTGGTGCATTTAACAACTACCTGATCGATATCTTGCGCGAAAAGGCAGGCCCGGAAATTCCGGTGATTATTCCGGATCCGGAACTGGCCTCCTTTAAAGAAGCGCTTGTATTCGCATTCATGGGGCTGTTGCGAACACTCGGAAAAGTGAATGTTCTGAGTTCGGTTACCGGCGCGACAGAAGATTCAAGCTCTGGGATTGTATTCGAACCCTAGCTAAGCTTCTCATTCCCCCACAGACCCCCTTAATTAAAGAGGTATGTTACCGTGTTTTTTGAACGGCCCCTCCACTTTCTTGTGCTCCAGCATCTGAAAAGTCTTGATAAGTTTTCTCCTGGTATTCTCAGGCAGGATCACCTCATCTATAAATCCTCTTCGTGCTGCCCGAAAAGGGTTTGCAAATTTATCGGCATACTCTGCTTCTTTCTCCGCGAGTTTTTCAGCAGGGTCATCAGCCGAAGCGATTTCTTTTCGGAATATGATCTCACTAGCACCTTTTGCACCCATTACGGCGATCTCGGCACTGGGCCAGGCATAATTGAAATCGGCTCCGATGTGCTTTGAATTCATCACATCATAGGCCCCTCCATAGGCCTTCCGTGTAATAAGTGTAACCCTCGGTACGGTAGCTTCGCTAAATGCATATAAGAGCTTGGCCCCATGTACAATGATTCCATTCCATTCCTGGTCCGTACCTGGTAAGAATCCTGGTACATCTACCAATACAAGCATAGGTATATTGAAGCTATCGCAAAATCTTACAAAACGGGCCGCCTTCACAGAGGTCTGGGTTCCAAGCACACCTGCCAGGAACATAGGCTGATTGGCTATAATACCGATGCTTCGCCCCCCCAATCTCGCGAAACCAACCACAATATTCTCCGCGTAGTCCTCGTGGATCTCAAAGAAAGAATCTTCGTCAATAATCCCGCTTATAACATCTTTAATATCATAAGGCTTATTGGGATTGTCCGGAATGATATTTTTAAGAGATTCCCGTATTTCATCTTTCAGTACATAAGGAAGATCTTTGGGTTTTTCCCTGTTGCTTTGAGGCAGATAGCTCAAAAGTCTTTTTACATCCTCGAGGCAAGCGATGTCATTGGCTGCGGTTTTGTGCGCTACGCCAGACTTGGTTGCATGCGTACTGGCACCTCCGAGTTCTTCTGCGGTTACTTCTTCATTAGTCACCGTTTTTACAACATTCGGACCGGTGACGAACATATAACTGCTCTGCTCAACCATGAGTGTAAAATCGGTCATGGCCGGTGAATACACGGCACCCCCGGCACAGGGGCCCATAATTGCAGAGATCTGTGGCACTACGCCCGAAGCCTGTACATTTCTATAGAATATATCGGCATAGCCGCCCAATGATTTCACACCCTCCTGAATTCTGGCACCTCCGGAATCGTTCAACCCGATAACCGGCGCACCAACCTTCATGGCCAGATCCATCACCTTACAAATCTTTTCGGCATGTGTTTCGGAGAGTGCTCCTCCGAATACCGTAAAATCCTGGGCATAAACGTATACAAGCCTGCCGTCTATGGTTCCATAGCCGGTAACCACTCCATCACCAAAATAGATTTCCTTGTCCATTCCAAAGTCGGTGGTACGGTGTGTAACCAGGATACCCATTTCTTCAAATGAGCCCTCGTCAAGAAGATAGGCAATACGTTCTCTTGCCGTAAGTTTCTTTTTCTGATGTTGCTTCTCAATTCTGGTCTTTCCGCCACCCTGCTTTGCCAGCGTGATCCGTTCCTGTAATTTTTCCAGTTTTGTATCCATTTTCTAGTACGTTGGGATTCTCAATTGTTTCTGATCATCGCGATATCGCCTTAGCGCGATCAAAGCGGCTATTTTGGCTTCATTCTCGGCCCTTTCGTTCAACACATCAGGCGAATAATAATTCGCGACAAAATGGGTATCGAAATTTCCCGATCTGAAGGCCTCGTGTTCAAATACAAACTTTCCGAATGGCAAAGTGGTCTGAACTCCTTCTACCTTGTAATTCTCTATGGCCTGCAACATGATCTGGATGGCCTCATCGCGGTCCTTGCCATACGAGATTAGCTTAGACAGCATGGGGTCGTAATAGATTGGGACATCCATGCCCTGTTCAAAACCGTTGTCTACACGAACACCCTCACCTTCAGGCAATTCATATACTTCCAGCGTACCTACACTCGGAAGGAATTCGTTCAGGGGATCTTCGGCATAAACTCTTAATTCAAGTGCATGGCCATTTATCTCAAGGTCTTCTTGTTTTATACTGAGCTCTTCTCCCCTGGCTACCCTTATCTGTAATTCAACCAGGTCTACTCCGGTAATCAGCTCAGTGACCGGGTGTTCTACCTGTAGTCTGGTATTCATTTCAAGAAAGTAGAAATTCAGATCGGCATCCATTAAAAATTCAACAGTACCAGCGCCCAAATAATCACATGATTCGGCAACTTTGGTAGCCGCTATTCCCATTTCTCGTCTTAGCTCAGGGCTCAGGATGGCCGAAGGTGCCTCTTCAACAACTTTCTGGTGCCTCCGTTGAACACTACATTCCCTCTCAAAAAAATACAGGATATTCCCATGAGCGTCTGCCATGACCTGGATCTCAACGTGTCTTGGAGAGGTAACATATTTTTCAATAAAGACCGAACCATCACCGAATGCGGAAGTTGCTTCACTGATAGCCCGCTGCATCTGGGAATCTAGCTCCTTGTCATTTTCTACAATGCGCATACCCTTTCCTCCACCACCTGCAGAGGCCTTGATCAGGACTGGAAAACCTATTTCCCTCGCGATGACCCTGGCTTTCTTAATATCCGTAACAGCCTCATCAATTCCGGGTACCATAGGAATATTGTAATTCTTAACAGCTTCCTTTGCCGCAAGCTTACTCCCCATCGTTCTGATCGCCTTTGACTTAGGACCTATAAAGACCAGATCATTCGCTTCTACCATCTCGGCAAACTCTGCATTCTCACTGAGAAAACCATAGCCGGGGTGAATAGCATCCACCCCCAGTTCTTTAGCCACCTCAATAATCTTGTCGCCTTTTAGATAAGACTGGTTTGATGGTGCCGGACCGATGCAGACGGCTTCATCTGCAAATTTTACATGGGGTGCGTTTCTGTCTGCTTCAGAATATACAGCTACTGATCTTATCCCCATCTTCCGTGCCGTACGCATCACCCGGATTGCAATCTCACCTCGGTTTGCTATTAATATTTTTTTCATTGTGAAGTACTATTCAAATTCTATTAATACGTGTTTCTTATCTACAGCCGCTCCTTTTTCAACGGCAATATTCTTTATAATGCCATCCCTCGGCGAGGTAATGACATTCTCCATCTTCATGACCTCTAGGATTACAAGTGGGTCGTCTTCGTTCACAGCCTGCCCTATTCTGACATTGATATCCAGTATAAGTCCGGGCATCGGTGCTTCTATTGCACTGATATCTTTGGAAGAACCTTGTGCAAAACCCATACGGTCTATCAGTAAGTCCAACTGGTCCTGGATATCCACTTCATAGGTTCCGGAATTTACCTCTACGATATATTTCCTTCTGTTAAAATCACCCTTGAGTATATGTGCGTGGTACGGTATATTTTCAACCAGGAGGTGATAACTGTCAGCTCCGGTGCTAAGAATGTCCAGATCTTCAATATCCATTACATTCAATTCATATTCAAATTTTCCATTGATGCTCAACTTAAAGCTGTCTTGCACATGATTGTCTTGATTATCACTCATATCGTGGTATGGATTTTAGTTCGAGATGTGTATGAATCTGAAAGTGCATTAGGTAGTTTAAAGTATGCCTTTAAAGATTCACAAATTTAGAATGTCCCTATGCTTTAAAAGTATGAATTTTATCATGTTTTATAAGGAAGAAAGGAGGTAATTATGCAATGCGATTTGCTGTGATACAAAAAATGCCTTTCGTTTCAAATCGCTATTTTTGAGGCAAAGCTATGCTATATGTTAATTCTTGGTATTGCAGGAGGTACAGGTTGTGGTAAAACAACGGTTGTAGAACAGATTATCGACCAAATTCCCGATGAGGAAGTTGGCGTCATATCTCAGGATTCCTATTATAACGATCTGACACATATGGTTTATGAGGAAAGGGCAAAAATCAATTTTGACCATCCGAGAGCCATTGATTTTGATCTCCTGATAGAACACCTCACTCAATTGAAGGCAGGAAAAACAATTGATCAGCCTGTCTATTCCTTCAAAGAGCACAACAGGACGGATAAGTATATACAGATCTCACCTACCAAGGTATTAATTGTAGAAGGCATCCTTATCATGACCAACCCCGAAGTTCGCAGTATGTTCGATATTAAGATCTATGTTCATGCTGATTCAGATGAGCGCCTTATAAGAAGACTGAAGCGGGATATTAATGAGCGGGGTCGCGATCTGGATGAAGTTCTAAACCGGTATCAGAATACCCTGAAACCCATGCACGATCAATTTATTGAACCAACTAAGGAATACGCAGATATTATAATTCCTAACAATAAATATAATACAGTGGCCATAGATATCGTACGTACCATAATTAACGACAAACTTTAGACATACCATGGGCTGGAAGAGCTTGCGCAATAAAAAATGGTTTTCGATTCTAACCAACCTTTACGTCCTGATACTGACAGTCTTCGTGGTATGGATGATATTCTTTGACACCAACTCCCTACTGATCCATCTGGAATTGAAACGCGAGATAAAGAAGTTGGAAAAACAAAAGGAGTTCCTGCAGGAAGAGATAGAAAAGGACAAAGAGGTTATGGAGCGACTATCGGACCCTGAAGAACTGGAAAAATTTGCACGGGAACAATACTATCTCAAGAAGAAAGATGAAGAGATCTTTATCATAGAATATGAAGACAGCCTAAAAACCAAAGATGATGAGTGACGATCAATTATTTAAAGAATTTGAACCGGTTACATCCAAGGCATGGAAACAAAAGATTCAGGTAGATCTTAAAGGCGCTGATTACAATGAAGCATTGTTGTGGGATTCGCCCGAAGGGATCCGGGTAAAACCATTCTATACCGCTGAAGACATAGCCACTGCTACATCGGATCCCGGGTCGTCTGTGCAATCTTTCCAAATTGGGGAGCGCATTGAAGTAAATAACGCCGGTGAAGGCAATCTGAAATGTAAAAATGTCCTTTCCCATGGGGTTGAAAGCCTGATTCTCAAGATAACAGACTCTGACGTATCGCTCAACGAACTGTTGGGAGGCATTGATTTGGAAGGCCTTACACTCTATTTCGATTTAGAATCAATGGCCCCGGATATGATTTTAAAGATGTTCGACAACTACAGGTCGGAGGCTGCTAAAATTTATGTCTTAAGTGACATCATAGGACAACTGACCGGGTCAGGCAACTGGTTCTCGAATAAAGAAGATGACTTCCAGAAATTAGAGGGCCTGATTAAGGAAAGACCGGATTTATCTCCTATTTCCATCAATGTTTCCAGGTATCAGAATGCCGGCGCCAATAGGGTACAACAACTGGCATATGCCCTGGCTCATGCAATGGAATATAAATCCCTGCTTACCGCCAACGGCTTATCTGAGATTACTTTCAGGCTAAGTATAGACACTAATTACTTCTTTGAGATCGCCAAGTTAAGAGCTTTAAGAGAACTGTGGAACAGGTCCTGTGAAGAATACGGATTGAGCAACGCAAGCAGGATAGTGGCCTGTCCCACCAGCAGAAACAAAACACTGTACGATTACAATGTAAATATGCTTCGTACCACAACTGAATGTATGGCTGGGATACTTGGCGGGGCCAACACCATATACAACATGGCCTATGATCATATCTATCACAATGAAAATGAATTTGCGGAACGAATAGCCCGTAATCAATTGTTAATACTAAAGAACGAGAGCTATTTTGATAAGGTCAATAATGCTGCAGCCGGTTCTTATTACATTGAAAGTCTCACAGCAGAACTGGCAGACCAGGCCTGGTCATTATTCCAACAGCTCCTATCCGGTGGTGGTTTTCTGTCTCAGTTGAAGCAGCACAAGATCCAGAAGAAGATCAGGGAAAGCGCGGCCAGGGAACAACTGGCTTTCGACAATGGAGAGGAAGTACTGGTTGGCAGCAATAAGTATCCAAATGACAAGGATCTGATGAGCGGTCAGTTGGAAAAAGATCCTTTCCTGAGCAAGAAGGAACGAAAAACCCTGATAGAGCCTGTAATTGGTAAGCGTCTGGCAGAAAAACTGGAAAAAAAGAGATTGGAAGATGAGTAAGGAAGCAATACAAAACAAACCATCCGCTATAAAAAGTGGTAAAGATCAAGCGAACGGACAATTTATAACCGCCGAGGACATTGCTGTTAAGCCAACATACGGTCCCGAAGATATAAAGGGTCTCTCACATCTGGATTTCGCGTCGGGGATACCGCCCTATCTGCGGGGGCCCTACTCCACTATGTACGTAAGACGGCCATGGACAGTACGCCAATATGCAGGATTCTCCACGGCTGAGGAAAGCAACGCCTTTTACAGAAGAAATCTGGCAGCCGGTCAGAAAGGTCTCTCTGTGGCCTTTGACCTGCCAACACACCGTGGCTATGACAGTGACCATGAAAGAGTTGTTGGTGATGTGGGCAAAGCCGGAGTGGCTATTGATTCTGTGGTTGACATGAAGATCCTCTTCGATGGCATTCCATTGGATAAGATGTCGGTATCGATGACTATGAACGGTGCGGTATTACCCATTATGGCATTTTATATCGTTGCGGCGGAAGAACAAGGGGTGGCTCCGGAAAATCTTGCCGGTACCATCCAGAACGATATACTCAAGGAATTTATGGTGAGGAACACTTATATCTATCCTCCAACTCCTTCCATGCAGATCATAGCAGATATTTTTGAGTATACCAGTAAATATATGCCCAAATTCAACAGCATCAGTATTTCCGGTTATCATATGCAGGAAGCCGGCGCGACAGCGGATATAGAATTGGCATATACCCTGGCTGACGGTTTGGAATACATAAGAACCGGTCTTAAGACAGGTCTTGATATCGACCGGTTTGCCCCCAGATTGTCTTTCTTCTGGGCCATTGGCATGAATCACTTTATGGAAATTGCCAAGCTCAGGGCCGGCAGGATGCTTTGGGCAAAACTGGTAAAACAATTCGATCCTAAAAATCCAAAATCTCTGGCTCTGCGGACACATTGCCAGACAAGTGGATGGAGTTTAACAGAGCAGGATCCCTTTAACAATGTTGCCAGAACGGCCATTGAGGCTGCGGCTGCCGCCTTTGGAGGCACTCAAAGCCTGCATACCAATGCACTCGACGAGGCTATCGCATTACCGACAGACTTTTCTGCGCGGATAGCCCGAAACACACAAATATTCCTTCAGGAGGAAACGAAGATCACCAAAACGGTGGATCCTTGGGCAGGCAGCTATTATGTGGAGAGTTTAACGGATCAGCTGGCCAAAAAAGCCTGGGCCCTAATAGAAGAAGTAGAAGAACTTGGTGGTATGACCAAGGCTATTGAAGCCGGTATTCCCAAGATGCGGATAGAACAGGCCGCAGCCAAGAAGCAGGCCAGGATCGACAGTGGCCAGGATATAATTGTGGGCGTCAACCGATATGAAATAAAGGATGACGAAGAATTACAGATCCTGGAAGTAGACAATGTACAGGTTAGAAAACAGCAGATTGAGCGACTGGATACTCTGAAGAAAGAAAGGAATTCCTCAAAAGTACAGGAAGCTCTTAAGAAGCTGACTGAGGCGGCCCGTACCAAAGCAGCTTCGGAAAACGGATCAACTGCAGACAATTTATTAGCTTTAGCCGTGGAAGCCGCCCGGGCACGAGCCAGTTTAGGCGAGATCAGTGATGCTTTGGAGGCGGTTTTTGGCAGGTACAAAGCAAAAATTCAATCTTTTACGGGCGTGTATTCGAAAGCGATCAAAGAGGACGACAGTTTTGGCAAGGCGCGGGCCCTGGCCGATCAATTTGCAGGTCGGGAAGGCAGGCGCCCCAGAATTATGATTGCAAAAATGGGTCAGGATGGTCATGACCGTGGTGCCAAGGTGGTGGCAACGGCCTATGCCGATCTGGGATTTGATGTAGATATCGGCCCTCTGTTCCAGACTCCTCAGGAAGCCGCAAAGCAGGCCGTGGAGAACGATGTCCATATCCTGGGGATCTCATCCCTGGCTGCAGGTCATAAAACTCTGGTACCTCAGGTAATCGAAGAATTAAAAACATATGGGCGGGACGACATTATGGTCATTGTAGGAGGCGTTATACCGAAACAAGACTATCAGTTCCTGTTTGATGCTGGTGCCGTGGCCGTATTCGGTCCGGGGACCAAAATCAGTGAAGCTGCGATAGAGATCCTGGAAATTCTTTTGGGATAAAATCGCAAGAGCAATATTCTTAGGTTTCAAGCCTCATTTATTAGCAGAGGTGGTACGTCTCTGAGATGTACTACAAGGCTATTTTAGTGGTGCAGCGTTCTTATGCGCTCAGACTGAACTACTTTTATCAATCGCAAAAACTTATTCACTTCCTGTTAACAAATTACATTTTATGGCAAGGTAAATAATCGTATTTTTAACCCCTAACTTACTTGAAAAATGGGCAAAATTATTGCTATAGCAAATCAAAAAGGAGGGGTTGGAAAGACTACTACCACCGTAAACCTGGCTGCCTCACTGGGTGTATTAGAAAAGAAAGTTCTCCTGATTGATGCAGATCCTCAGGCAAATGCCACTTCAGGCCTGGGTATAAACGTAGATCAGATCGAGCAAGGTACTTATCAGCTGCTTGAACATACCTTGAGTGCTGGTGAGACCATTATTGAGACCTCCTCGCCCAATGTAGACCTGATTCCGGCTCATATTGATCTGGTGGCGATCGAAATTGAACTGGTAGATAAGGATGATCGTGAATACATGCTTAAAAAAGCCATTTACGATCTGAGGAACATCTACGATTATATTCTTATCGACTGTGCTCCTTCACTGGGCCTGTTGACCTTAAATGCGCTTACGGCTGCTGATTCTGTGATCATACCGATTCAGTGCGAGTACTTTGCGCTGGAAGGCCTGGGTAAATTGCTCAATACCATCAAAAGTGTCCAGAGGATACATAACCCCGATCTCGATATCGAGGGTATGTTGTTAACGATGTACGATTCTCGCTTGCGGCTATCAAACCAGGTAGTGGAAGAAGTTCGCAAGCATTTTAGCGATATGGTCTTTAATACCATTATCCAACGCAACGTAAGATTAGGTGAAGCACCTAGTTATGGTGAGAGTATCATAAAATATGATGCCAGCAGTAAGGGTGCAACGAATTATCTTAACATGGCGAATGAGCTGCTGAAAAAAAATAGAGAAAAAGTTTAATGGCCAGAGCTACAAAGAAACAAGCCCTTGGAAGAGGATTATCTGCTTTGCTAAAGGATCCTGAGAACGATATTCGTTCTGTTGCGGATAAGAACGCAGAAAAGGTGGTGGGCAATATAGTTGAACTGGAATTAGACAGTATTGAAGTTAACCCATTCCAGCCCAGATCAAATTTTAATGACGAGGCACTCCAGGAACTGGCATCTTCAATAAAGGAATTAGGGCTGGTACAACCCATCACAGTCAGAAAAATCGATTTTAATAAGTATCAGCTCGTATCCGGAGAACGTAGGTACAGGGCCTCAAAACTTATTGGCCTTAATACGATTCCATCCTATATACGTATTGCAAATGATCAGGAGTCCCTGGAAATGGCCCTGGTTGAGAATATTCAACGCCAGGATCTGGATCCGATTGAAATCGCATTATCTTACCAGCGACTCATCGATGAAATTGAATTGACCCAGGAAAAGTTAAGTGTCCGGGTAGGTAAAAAGAGATCGACCATCACTAACTATCTGAGACTGCTTCGCCTCGATCCCATTATTCAAACCGGGATGAGAGACGGTTTTATCAGCATGGGCCACGGCCGAACCCTGGTCAATGTAGAGAACCAAAAGGACCAGCTCGATATTTATGAGAAGATCCTCGAAAAGCATTGGTCTGTAAGGGAAACCGAGGAGGCTGTTAGACAGTATCACTCCAAAGATGGTTCCGCTAGCCGGACTAAAGCTACCGTTGCTGTTCCTTACTATCTGCAGAGTGGTTCTAAGGAGCTTAAAGAATACCTGGATACCAAAGTGGATGTACGCACCACTGCCTCAGGGCAGGGGTCCATTCGAATCCCCTTTGATTCAAAAGAAGAATTCCAACGTTTGAAAAAACGAATAACCGGTGATTAGAGCCCTGATTTTCTTTTGGGCCTTTACAATTACTCTTTTTTACGCTTCGGCCCAGGAATCTGAAGCTCCAGTTTCAGAGCAGGATTCCATAGTGAACGGCCTTCAGGAAGAAGGCATCGTTGTAGACGGGTCTTTAAAAAGAACTGAGGTAAACCCCCTTGCACCCAGTAAGGCCGCATTTTATTCTGCTATCCTTCCCGGCCTGGGACAGATTTACAATAAAAGATACTGGAAAGTACCTATCGTCTGGGGTGCCATGGGAATAGGAATATACGCCTATACATTTAATAATGGGGAATACAATAGATTCAGAGATGCCTTTAAGAGGAGGAGAGCCGGTTTTTTTGACGACGAGTTCTATGATATTAACGATACCGGGATCGTACCGGGAAGTCCGGATGTTTCAGATTCAGCCTTGCAAAGCGCTCAGGAGCGTTTTCAAAGAGACAGAGATCTGGCTTTGGCAATAACCATTGGTTTGTACATATTAAACATCGTTGATGCCAATGTAGATGCCCACCTCAAACAATTTAATGTTGATGATAACCTGGCACTGGATATAAAACCCTTTCTAGACTATAACCCGGTGACTACTGATCCCCAATACGGACTGGCGTTCACCGTAAAATTCTGAATTATGAATATCGCCTTACTAGGTTATGGAAAAATGGGTAAGCTCATTGAAAAAACCGCCCTGGACAGAGGGCATAAAATTATTGCCATTAAAGATATCGGCAGCTCTATCCAGGATTATGATAAGGTAGATGTCGCTATTGATTTCAGTACTCCGGAAGTAGCTGTGGACAATATTATGGAAGGCCTGCAGAATGGAGTTCCGGTCATTTCGGGCACAACAGGTTGGTTAGACCACTATGATGAAGTAGCTGCATTGAGCAAAAAGTTGGGTACTGCCTTCCTTTACGCATCTAATTTTAGCCTTGGGGTCAATGTTTTTTTTGCCCTGAACAGCTATCTTGCCAAACTTATGGGACCGCTTGACCAGTACAAGGTATCTATGGAAGAAACACACCACATCCATAAACTGGATGCGCCTAGTGGAACTGCCATCAGCCTTGCTGAAGGTATCATCAAACACACGGCCTACAGTGACTGGGACAATGATAAAGCTTCGGAGCATACGATCCATATTCAATCCAAAAGGACCGGCGAAGTACCGGGAACACATCTGGTGGAATATAGCAGTGAAGTTGATGATATTGAGATCAAACATACAGCTCATTCACGTGCTGGTTTTGCCTTAGGTGCCGTAATTGCGGCAGAATGGATAATTGGCAAGAAAGGAGTATTCAGCATGGCTGATGTGTTAAACCTGGGTTAAGAGATGTAACAAACCGGCCATGTTGGCGTATAGTTATAGAGTAATTATATTTTGATTTAAAAATTCTGACACCTATGAACATAACGGAATGGATCATTTTTGCATTGGTTATTCAGCTTATTCATGGCGCCGCAACCTGGAAATTATATGTGAAAGCAGGTAAGAAGTCATGGCAGGCATGGGTGCCGGTCTACAATAGTTTGGTCCTGATGGAAATTATAAACAGGCCAAAATGGTGGGTGATCCTGCTTTTCATACCCATTGTCAATTTATTGATGTTTCCTGTGATCTGGATCGAAACGATCCGGAGTTTCGGACGCAACTCTACAGTAGATAGCTGGCTGGTTGTACTGACATTGGGCTTCTATATCTTTTATGTAAGCTACGGACTGGATGTTGAATACGTAAAAGAACGCAGCCTGCATCCCAGGACCGCACTGGGCGAATGGGTCAGTTCCATTGTTTTTGCCATTATTGCAGCCACCCTGGTGCATACCTATTTCATGCAACCCTACGTGATCCCAACAGGATCCCTGGAAAGAACACTGCGTATTGGTGATCTGTTATTTGTCAGTAAGATGCACTACGGGGCAAGGGCTCCAATGACAACTATAGCAGCCCCTATGGTACACGACACTTTGCCGGTGCTGGGCGTGAAATCCTATTTAAATTTCCCCCAACTACCCTATTTCAGATTGCCGGGCTTCGAGAAGGTGAAAAAGAATGACATCGTTGTGTTCAGTTGGCCCGCAGATACTGTCCGGGTATTCTTCAAGAAGGAGAAAGGAGTTAAAAAGCCCATTGACAAAAAGTCGAATTATGTTAAGCGCTGTGTAGGTACACCAGGCGACTCCCTCTCAGTGGTAGACGGGATTGTTCATATAAATGGCCAGGAGCTCACCCTCTCAGACAGGGCAAAACCGCAATTCGACTACTGGGTATACTCGCAGAAAGGGGTGTCATCACGCATGCTGGCGAAAATGGGTATCAATGAATTTAACCGGACTTACCTGTCCGCTCCGCTTAACCAGGCCCAGATAGATGCTATTAGTCCATATATTCTGGGAGGTGGCCCAAATGAAAAAGGCGAGTTGGAAATTGTAACCAAGGCCTCAGGAATTCCGATAAACGTTGTCCGTGGTGCCGGTCTTTCACTCAGAGAAGTAAGTCCGCGAAAGCGCCTGGTTCCACTTACCTCAGATATGGTTTCCGAGCTGGGATCCAAGTCGGTCATCGACTCGGTAATCAAACAGATAGAGCCCTCCGGCACAGCCGGTTACAACATTTTTCCTCATCATCCTTCCTATCAGTGGAACAATGACAATTTCGGGCCTATTTACATACCGGCCAAAGGAGATCAGGTATCCCTCACCACTGAAACCTTACCTCTCTACAAAAAGATCATCAAAGATTATGAGGGCAAACAGATCAGTGTTAATGGAAATCAGATAAGTATTGATGGTGAGCTGACCGATACTTATACCTTCGGACAGGATTATTACTGGATGATGGGTGATAACAGAGATCATTCTGAAGACAGTCGAACATGGGGATATGTACCTGAAAATCATATTGTAGGCAAGCCTGTTTTCATCTGGCTCAGTTTTGATAATTTCAACGATGGCATCGCCAATTGGAGACCTCGCTGGGACAGGATCTTCACAACCGTAGGTGGTGATGGTGAGCCACGGTCCTATTTACCGCACTTTTTAGTGGCACTAGCCGCTTTCTTCGTATGGGATTATTTCAGAAAGAGACGGAAGAGGAGGAAGGATGCAAACTGAAGTTGAATTGCGGAGCAATAATGTTTATTTGTTGAGTTGTTTATTTGTTTATTCGTTGCCATAGTGGTCAAAACTCTGCGACGAAGGGTCAACTACATTAACATTAGGATTACCATGTATATTTACAATTTTGAAAAATTGGTAGTTTGGCGTGATTCTAAAGATCTTGCTCTAAACATTTACAGAATCTCATCAAATTTTCCCGGTTATGAAAAATTTGGCATTACAAGTCAGATAAGAAGAGCGAGTGTATCAATTTGCTCTAATCTTGCTGAAGGAAGCTCAAATAGTTCCATGAAGCATCAAGCACGGTACTCAAATATGGCCTATTCATCTGCAATGGAGGTCCTGAACCAATTGATTATTGCAACTGAACTTGGATATTTAAGTGGAGCTGATTATTCAATTCTAAGAAGTAGATTAGAGCATATCACCAATAAGATAAATGCCTTAAGGAATTACCAACTTAGTAAATAAGCAAATAATCGAATAAACGAATAAACCCATTGAGCGCATTAATTCATCCGACATATTTTCCAAGCATTCCCACCATGGCAGTTATCGCTCAACACAGTGTTATATGGGAAACATGGGACAACTACCAAAAACAGACCTACAGGAATCGCTGTTATATATGTACAGACCAGGGCAGGTTGATGTTGAATATCCCAATAAAACATGTAGGTGGAACTCAGGGCAGGCAGTTATATAGAGACGTGCAACTGGACAATTCATACCCCTGGCAGCGAAATCATTGGAGAACGCTGGAGACGGCTTACAGGGCTTCACCTTTCTTTGAGTTCTTCGAAGAAGACCTGGCTCCTTTGTTTGCCAGAGAACACTGTTTTCTGCTCGACTTCAATCTGGCCACCATTGAAATGGTATGCAGCTGTATTGATATCATCTTTCCTAAGGATCGAACTGAGCGCTATGAATTGAAGCCCGCAGATTTAAAAGACGGTCGCTTCCTGGTGAATGCCAAGGAATTTATCAAAGTAGAACAGAAACCCTATAGCCAGGTGTTTATGGAGCGGCATGGTTTTATAGAGAATCTAAGTATCTTGGACCTTCTTTTCAATGAGGGACCTGCTGCCAGAAGCTACCTCGAAGAATTAAATCTTGAGAACCTCCATGACTAGGTTTCTGATACACTACGGAATTCACTTCCTGGTACCCGTACTGATTGGTTTTCTTTTTTTCAAAGAGCAGCGAATGCGCGCCATATTGATCATGCTGGCTTGTATTCTTATCGACCTCGATCACCTCCTTGCAATACCTGTGTTTGATCCGACACGATGCAGTATTGATTTCCATCCTTTGCATTCCTACTGGGCCATCCTTTTATACATTTTGCTGTTTATTTTCAACCGAACGCGTATTCTGGGACTGGGGCTGCTTATTCATATAGCAGCAGATCTGGCCGACTGTGCCTTAATCACCATTGAGTTGAATGGAGGTTAGGACCGGATAGTGGTCTGAAAGCTGCTCATTATGTATTTTATGGCTAATGACCTTAAAATCGGGGTCCGCGAATATATAGTCTATCCTCAGCGGATAGCCCAAAAAGTGGAAGCTGGTACCGAGACCGGATCCCGCCTCCTCAAAACTGTCCTTCAACTCCCCCTTTACCAGCTTATAAATATTGGAAAAAGCAGTGTTGTTCAGGTCGGCGCAAACAATGGTTCTCAAATTGGTGGACCTTCGATGATTTTGAAATATCTCGGCCTGTTCCTGTTGTTGAAAAAAGGTTCTGCTGATCCTCGAAAAGAATCGCTCACCAGGTTCAGAAGTTATATTCTCAACAGAGGGTATTATCCTGAAAGACTGCAAATGCACATTGTAGACCCTCAATACTTGATCATTCAGTTGAATGTCGGCATAAATGGCGTTGTTTGCACTGTCAGGAAAGTTGACAATTCCCTTTTCAATCAGGGGGTATTTCGATAAAATGGCCTGTACTACTTTACTGCCTTCGGGAAAAATATAGCTGATATATTGATAGGGATACATTTTTAGTTCAGATGCCCGTGTAAAATCGAATTCCTGAAAACAAACGATATCCGGCTCGTATGCCTTCACCATTTCAAGAATTCTGGTATCCAGATCAGGTTGTTCTATTTGATTGAACCGGTTAAAACCCCGGGTATTAAAACCCATAATGCTGAGATCTTCACGGACCATGTGTTCCTCCACCCCCGGCAGCTTGTAAATGGGCCCGAAGACCAGCAGAGCAACGACCACAGCTGCAGCTGGCAAGAGGAAAATCCTGTTCCTGATCAGAAGCCAATAAATACTGAATAACAGGTTGACCAAAACGATGAGTGGCGTTCCTATAGATAATAATCCCAAAATAGGAAAGCGGCTGATACCGGTAAAATAGAGAATGCAAGTCAGCAAAAGCGTAATTACCCCAAGTATGGTAAGAATGAAAAGGAACTTCTTTCCAGGTATTAATGATCTCAAAACTATTCCTCTTTGCCTGCCTTAAATAGGAAGTCCTTTTCGGCTTTTGACAAGCTTTCGTAGCCAGATTTGCTGATCTTGTCAAGTATTCCGTCAATTTTGCGCTGCTTGGCCTCCTTGTCGTAATCGGTTTTGGATTTTTGGGTATTTGCCGATTTGCGATAAACCGTGCGCATGGGGGCTTTTTTCTCCCTCTTTTTGAACATATTCCTCAGTCCGTCCAGGAATTTCGAAAAACCTTCACCTATATCGGTACCTTTCACCAACTGCCTCGCGTAGACATAACCTAGCAATGCACCTCCCAGATGAGCCAGATGGCCACCGGCATTACCGCTAATCGGAATTTGAACCAGGTCCAGCAAAACAAAAAATGCTCCGAGATACCAGAGTTTAATGTTGAAGAAAACCAGTCTGACTTCCTGGTTCGGTATATAGGCGCAGATAAAGATCAGTACGGCAGTGACACCGGCAGAAGCCCCGATCAGTGCGGTCTGAATACCCATAAGGGCGGGAAAGATGTTATAACTCAATAAAAAAGTCAGTCCACCCACCATAACACCCAGAAAGTAAACATTGATAAATTTCCTTGGGCCGAACAAGTTCAGGAAGATCCTTCCGGAAAAATAGAGTAAAACCATATTCCAGAAAAGGTGCCAGATGCTGCCGTGAAAAAAGGAATAAGTTACCAGCGACCAGGGTTGCTGGATAAAATTGAAGAAATCCTTAGGCAACTCAAACCATCTTACAATGGCATAGGTGGGCAAATCTATCAGAAATACAATAAGTGCATTCAAAATGTAGACAGCCACATTTACAACTATCAATTTCTCAGCTATGCTAAGTCGGGCGAATTGATATTTCAAATTTCCAGTATTCATTAAAGGTCCCAGCGATTTTTTTTAAATTGATTCTTTTTCCAGTACCACATCATAATAAAGCCGAACAAGGCCCCTCCAACGTGCGCAAAATGAGCTATCCCGCTTCCAAATATAGGGTATCCTGTTACACCGGAAAACAAATCCAAACCTACTAATATCGGTATGAAATACTTCGCTTTTATGGGTACGGGCAGGAAGATCAGGAAGAGCTCACTGTTCGGGAACGACATTCCAAAGGCCACAAGTATTCCGTAAATGGCACCTGAGGCACCAACTGCAGGTGTACTATATGAACTCAGGAAATTGTCAATGGTGCTTTGCGGGGCCAGCTTATACCAATCAGGACTGTACTTTCCATCGGAAATGATCTCCATCACCAAATTTTCGCTAAGTCCTGAATTAACCAGAATTTCCATGCCTTCATTGAAGTAATAATAATTAACCCCTGTATGTATCAGTGCAGCACCTAATCCGGCTGAGAAATAGAAGAACAGGAATTTATTCCGACCCCACATGCGCTCCAGGGGAGATCCAAAGGCCCACAATGCATACATATTGAATAAAATATGCATGAAGCCTCCGTGCATGAACATATGCGAAAGGATCTGCCACAGCCGAAAATTCTCATTCTCGGGAAACCAGAGGGAAAACAGTTGATACATCTGGTCGCCCAACAATTGTGTGGCAATAAAAAATAGTACGTTTATAATTAGCAGATGCTTGATCGCATCGGTAAGTCGTCCCATCTAGTTAAATTTATTTTCAATGTCCTTCTCGGTGATCGTAACAAAGATCGGTTTATTAAACGGACTGCGGTCAATTTCCTTACAACTGAAAAGATCGTTTACCAGGGCCATTTGAGCAGCACTATCGAGGAACTCTCCATTTTTAACGGCCATGGTTTTACTAACTGCCTTGGCCAATGTATCGGTCTGCGAATAATCTGTTCCATGAAACTTTTCCATATAATTGGAAATAAGATCATCCAGTACCATGCCGACGTGATCTTCCTTCATTAGGGGGGGAATGCCTTTAATTTTGACCTGCCCTTCTTCCCATTCTTCAAAAGAGAATCCCAGGTCCACAAGATCAGCATGCATTTCTTTTAAAAGGACAATCTCGTCCGGATTATATGACAGGACTAAGGGAAAAAGTAATTGCTGACTCACTGTTTCTTTCAGGGTCATCTTTTTCAAAAGCCGCTCATAGAGCACTCTTTGATGGGCTCGCTGCTGATCAATCACCAGAAGCCCTGATTTAATGGTGGCAAGAATATACTTCCGTCCTAGCTGCAAGGTCGAAATCTTAGATGGCACCGATTCAGCAAATAATTCTTCTTCAGAGGAGGCCAGATCGGAAGGTTCTATTTGAATTGCCATTTCCTTTCCAAGGCCCGATTCCAATCCTATGTACATATTTTCCCAGCCTTCTGCACTTTTCTTTTCTCTGAATCCTCCAGATTTAGCAGGACCGGGGGCTTTGAAAGGATTGAAGCTTGAGTCCACTGAAATATGTGGCAGGTCCGCATCCTTGTTTTTATAGTGATATGGGGTATCCAGGTTGGAATCCCTTTCAAAGTCCAATACAGGACTGACATTAAACTGACCCAGGCTGTGACGAATCGCAGATCTCAGGAAGGCATACAGGCTGTGCTCATCTTCAAATTTTATCTCTGTCTTCGTGGGGTGGATATTAATATCAATGCTTGCCGGATCGAGTTCCAGGTATATAAAATATCCCGGGATATAATCCTGCCTGATGAGCCCTTCAAATGCTGATACCACCGCGTGATGGAGGTAGGAACTCTTAATAAAGCGGTTATTGACAAAGAAAAACTGTTCTCCCCTGCTCTTTTTAGCGTATTCGGGCTTGCATACAAATCCCGATATTTTTATTTGAGGGACTTCTTCCGATATGGGTACCAACTTCTCATTGGATCTCCTGCCGAATATCTGAACTATCCTCTTTCGGTGTTCTGCAGGAGGAAGATTGAACAAAAGGCCTCCGTTGCTGTAAAATAGGAATTCAACCGCTGGATGAGCCAATGCCACTCTCTGGAACTCATCGGTTATATGCCGGTGTTCTACCTGATTCGATTTTAAAAAATTCCTCCTGGCCGGGATATTGAAAAACAGATTCTTAACGGCAATTGATGTCCCTTCCGGCGTGGCAGCAACCTCCTGGGCAACTAATTTCCCTCCTTCAATTCTAATTTGGGTACCCAGTTCTTCACTCATCGGGCGGGTATTCATCTCCACATGGGCTATCGCCGCTATGGAAGCCAATGCTTCACCACGAAATCCCTTGGTATGCAGGTTGAAAAGATCCTCAGCACAACTGATTTTAGAAGTGGCGTGGCGTTCGAAGCTCAATCGCGCATCCGTATTACTCATCCCAAGACCATTGTCCACAACCTGTATCAGGGTCTTGCCACCATCTTTAACGATGAGTTTGATACTGTTGGCGTTTGCGTCAATGGCATTTTCCAGCAATTCCTTTACCACAGAGGCCGGGCGTTGCACTACCTCCCCGGCAGCGATCTGATTGGCCACATGATCTGGCAGTAGTTGAATAATATCTGCCATTAGCCTTCAAAGAATATGGATAGATCGAAATCGATTATATAAAGAAAAATAAACAGCAATATCGCGATAATTATAAGCATTCTCAGCTTCAGATAGGGATCTCCGGATCTCTTTAGATCATCCATCGCATTGCTGAACTTGCCCTTTAACCCGGACTTTGTCCCGACATTGCGGAATTTATCCAGTTTACGTTCAATCTTATAAGGGTTTCCTTCCCCTTTATCATCATAATAACGAGGAGAGTAATTGTATTTTTTGTTCTTTTTTAAACGCGATATCCTTCCCATGATCCAATCTATCAAAGGTACTTAAATTAGCAAAAAAGGGCCAGACTGAAATCCCAAAAATTGTTAACAGCAAAAGGCGCAACGAACCGGAAAATCAGCATGGATCAAACCCAGCTTGATTATAAGCGCCAATAGATAGCAAAAAGTGCTTAAAAAATAAGTATTGTGAGAATGGTTATAGTACAGCCATTTGTATTGCGGCTATGGCGGCCTCGGTTCCTTTATTGCCGTGCTTGCCCCCACTTCTGTCCTTGGCCTGTTGCCAGTTGTCATCAGTAAGGACACAAAAGATAACAGGTGTGTCAAATTCCACATTGAGGTCCTTAATCCCCTGTGAGGTGGCTTCACATACAAAGTCGAAGTGACTAGTCTCACCCCTGATAACACTCCCTATGGCAATTACCGCATCGGGTTTGAGATCCTTGATGAGCTTTTTGGAGCCATATACCAGTTCGAAACTTCCCGGAACATCCCAGCGGATAATGTTTTCCTTCTTACTACCGCAATCTACAAGTGCTTCGTATGCGCCCTTATAAAGCGCCTCTGTAATCTCTGAATTCCAATTTGATACAACGATACCAATTCGAAGATCACTTGCATCAGGTATTTGTTCCTTGCTGTACTGGGATAAGTTTTTGCCGGAAGTGGCCATTTCTTATTGCCTTTTGACCATCCCTATGAAAGCATCGATACTGCTGGCCTCTTCAGATTGAGGGAAATCATCCTTCACTCGTTGAAAATATTGCAGTGCTTTATCGTTCTGATCCATTTCAAGTGCGGTAATACCCGCCTTGTAAAGGAATTTAGGCGTAGTGTAATTATTGGTGCTGTGATTGAATGCCTTTTCATAGTAAGACAAGGCGTCTTCCGGTTGACTGAGTTGGGCAAAAGCATCACCAATACCTCCTTTAGCCAGCGCACCTAATATGAGATCTCCGGAAGAAAAACTCTCCAAATGTGAAATAGCTTCCTCGTATTGCTGCATGTTCAAATATGCCATACCTGCTGAATATTCAGCCAGGTTGGCTGCCTTGGTACCATTGTATTCATCTATGATATCGAGAAAACCGTATTTCCCCTCGGCTCCATTCAAAGCCAGGTTAAACAAGGAATCTTTTGCGGTGGGACTGTTCAATGCCTGCGCGAAATATTGCTGGGGATAGAACAACTCGTTAGAAGCGCTCTGCTCTTTTGGTTTCTGAACAAATTGGTTATATGCCAAGTATCCGAGTACGGCAACAGCTATCACACTTATGGCGCCGATAATATAGCTCTGGTTTTTAGCCACCCACTGCTCAGACCTGGAGGCACTTTCGTCTAAGGTGCTAAATACCTCAGCCGTAGCGCTTTTCTGGGCTTCCAGATCTTTTCTTTCATCCTTGTTCTTCGGCTTATACCCTCGCTTTTTATATGTCGCCATAATTTGATTTATTGGTCGCGCAAAAATAAAATTTTATCCTCACACTCCGACCAAATTATTTGTTATTTTTCAATAATTTGCACCTCCCTTAGCACAGTAATGAATGTTCCTGAAAAAATTATCCCTTGTCAACTATAAAAACTTCGATTCCAGGGAATTTGATTTCGACAACAAAATAAATTGTTTTTTAGGAGACAATGGCGTTGGAAAGACCAATGCCATGGATGCCATATATCATCTGTGCTTCGGGAAAAGTTATTTTAACCCCGTAGCTTCTCAAAACATCAGGTATGGACAGGGTTTCTTTGTCATTGAGGGACTTTTTCATCTCAAGGAAAGGGAAGAAAAAATAGTTTGCAGTTTCAAACAGGGATCCACCCGGCTTATCAAACGCAATGACAAAACCTATGACAGGATCAGTGACCACATAGGTCTCTTACCCCTGGTAATGATCTCACCGGCAGATCGCAATATTATTATCGAGGGCAGTGAAACACGAAGAAAATTCATGGACGGTGTCATTTCACAATCGGACAAGTCCTACTTAAGAGCCCTGCTCAATTATAATAAAATTCTCTCTCAGCGGAACTCGTTGTTGAAGTATTTCTCTCTCAATCAGACTTTTAACGGTGACACACTTGCCGTTTACAATGAGCAACTACACAACTACGGGACGGAAATTCACCAGAAACGCAAGGCATTTATTGAAGAGCTTATACCTATTTTCAGTGACCATTATAAAGCGATTTCCGGTGATAATGAAAGTGTTGATCTTCAGTACCAGAGTACGCTTAATGAGGGATCCTTAATAGAGCAGTTAGAAGCAGCCCTGTCGAAAGACCGTTCGCTTCAACATACTTCTGTGGGGGTACATCGCGATGAACTTGTTTTTGAAATTGATGGCCATCCAATGAAAAAGTTTGGTAGTCAGGGACAACAAAAGTCATTTCTTATCGCCCTGAAATTTGCCCAATTCGATTTTATAAAGAAGGAGTCCGGTACTACTCCTATATTATTGCTGGATGACATTTTTGATAAATTAGATGAACGTCGGGTTTCTCACATTGTGGCCCTGGTAGATGATGAACATTTTGGTCAGATTTTTATCAGTGATACCCACGCCGAAAGAACCGAGGAGCTGGTTAAAAAAATACATCAGTCCTATAAATTATTCAGATTGTAATATGTTGTACAGGTCAGTTATTCTTGTAGTTATTTGTCTGATGGCTTGTAAGCAAGCGCCAAAAGTATCAGACCTTTCCCAATTAAATGGATATTGGGAAATAGAAAAAGTTGTATTCCCCGATGGCAGCAGCAGGGAATACAGCATCAGTACTACTATCGACTTCATTCAATTGGAGCAGAACGAAGGATTTCGTAAAAAGGTACAACCTAAACTGGACGGTACTTTTACGACCTCTGACGACGCTGATTATTTTAAAATAATAAGCAAAAACGGTACTTTTACAATGAGCTATAAAAATGAACTCAGCACGCGGGAAGAAGTGGTCCAATCACTGAGTAAAGATGTATTGGTTCTCGTCAATGAAGAGGGCATAGCATATCACTATAGAAGATTTCAAAGTATACAGGTAAAAAGTGGGCAGGAACCAGGATAATCTCAGTCTTAAAGATGCCTTAAAGCATTTTATAAAAGCGAACAGGCTCCAGGGTGGCATCGACAGGATTGATGCCAGGGCAGCCTGGGAATCCCTGATGGGCAATGGTGTCAATCACTATACCTCCTCAGTTGAATTAAAGGGTGACACGTTGTACGTTTCGCTCACATCTTCTGTACTGCGGGAAGAACTCAGTCATGGTAAGACCAAGATCATCAATATGTTGAATGAGGAAATAGGAAAGGACCTGATCAAAAAGATCGTACTGCGCTAAAATGGCTAAAACTGATTAAAAACTTAACCGAGCCGTTCTTTCCGGGCTCAACCAAAAACCTTCTTAGCTAAAGATCTCCCTGCCCGAAAAGTGGAAAGATCCTTCTATCCCGGCATTTTCATCACTGTCCGATCCGTGGATAGCATTCTCACCTATATCAGTGGCATATAGCTTCCTGATGGTCCCTTCAGCGGCTTCCGCAGGATTAGTTGCACCAATCAGAGCTCTGAAGTCTTCAACGGCATTGTCTTTCTCAATTATAGCAGAAACGATAGGACCCCTGGTCATGAACTGGATCAATTCATCAAAAAAGGGTCGGTCTTTGTGGATCGCGTAAAACTCGCGCGCATCCCTTCTGCTAAGCTGGGTGTACTTCATTGCCACGATCTTAAAACCTGCAGCGGTAATTTTTGCCAGAATCGGTCCGATATACCCGTTCTCTACCGCATCTGGTTTTATCATTGTAAAGGTTCTGTTCCCTGCCATCAGAAAAATTTTGGGCAAAAATACACTTTCTTAATGCAATGCACAACATTAATACTGCTGTTCTATTTCAGCCAGAATCCGACCTTCATCCCCCACAATCTGAAACCTGACCAACTTATTCGTGAAGTTGATCCGAACCAGGCCAAAACTTTCTGTGCTCACTACCTCACCCAGTCGATATGGATTGATTTCACCACTGAATTCACTGTAGGCATGCGTAAGACCGCTACTGGTAAAATCGATCAGTGGATAGGCCATATTATCCGGACTGGCCTTCGAAAATTCAGAGATGTGCCGGTCTCCTGAGAGTATAAAAACTCCCTTGGCACCTGAATTTGCGATCATATTTTTGAGTCGGTCAACTTCGTGCGGGAAGTTCCCCCAGGTTTCGAAGCCGTGCTGGTCCGACAAAAACTGGATACTGCTGACAAGTATATTAAAATCGGCTTCGGAACGCGATAGTTCTTTCTCAAGCCAGTTCCACTGTACCTCACCCAGTATGGTACCGTCTCCATATTCATTGGGAACATAGCGCTTTTCACCTGTACTATCCGGTGTTAATGCTGTTCTGAAATACCTCGTATCTAAAATGTAGATAAATGCGCTTCCCAAGGGTATCTCCACCTTGTGGACGGTATAGATCCCTTCACGCGATCTCCTTGGATCTGAAATGGGAACATCGAGAAAGTCGAGCAATGCCTGCTGGCTTTGCTTTTTAACTGTCCATTCCACTCCGCCGTCGTTCAGACCATAGTCATGATCATCCCAGGATCCTGTAAC
>CAJHXL010000071.1_pt1 | contig 57957 bp, 45 predicted proteins | sample 9198601 | NCBI WGS metagenome assembly CAJHXL01 (sample SAMEA7708277, study PRJEB35096) | sediment metagenome | biome: marine neritic benthic zone biome [ENVO:01000025]; feature: sediment [ENVO:00002007]; material: shallow marine sediment [ENVO:03000034] sea grass bed [ENVO_01000059] ...
CTCGTTTTACTTGAAGCTATGGAGGGCGAAGGTGGAGCCGGGGAGATTACCTCCGGTGTTCTCCGAGTCTCGCAATGTTGCAAATAAAAATACCCATTGCTATTGCAATGGGCATCTTAAAGCTCGTCAAAATACTCAAACGAGCTTGGCATTTTGCCTTGCTTTAATCTGCTAAGTATTTTTGAGTGTCGTGGAGCCGGGGAGAATCGAACTCCCGTCCAAACAAGCAATCACCACGCTTTCTACATGCTTAGTCTTTGTTCTGTTTTCGATGTGCAACTGACCAAAAACTGCCCATTACACACTTAGCTTCTTTGGTTTTACACCCTTACCGAAGCCGAAAGAGTGCTATGTTGACTTTTATGGTGCCCCTAAGAAGATCGCCGTCAACAAGGGCTATCGAGGGACATTCAGCTTTCCGCCCTTGGCGGACAAGGCCTTGACTTACTATAATTCAGTCGTATTAGGCAGCTAAAGCGTAATTAGATTCGCCATTTAAAAGTGTGAGTCATGAGATTAACGAGCTGTATCCCAGCGCTCGGCATGCTTACATCGCCATTGGTCTTGCTGTCAAAACCAGTCGGCCCCTTTAATGAGTCAGGAAATCTTCGATTTCCGTAGACGAATTGAATCCTGTAGAGGCGTTAGCCTTCTACAGGAAGTTTCATCCAAATATCTGATTTCCGTAATCGAATTGAATCCTGATGACGCGATAGCGTTCGTCAGGAATAATTTTCTCTCATCATCATTTTCAAAGAACTCATTCACTTCTCGATACATCCTGACTAAACCGTCAGGATACTCGAAGTGACATGGATTAGACCTACAAAGTTACTTTAAAAATTCCAGCTATCCTCCTTCAGGAAAGAATCGATAGACTTGTAAAGCATCCCAAATCCATGTATTTTCAGGCAAAATTTATACCAAACTGTTTATGAAATTCGGAATTATTCGAGAGCGTAAAAATCCACCAGACAGGCGTGTGGTACTGTCGCCCAGGGCCTGCCAAACTGTCCTGAACAACTATGAGGAAGCAGATATTATGGTAGAATCGTCAGATATCAGGGTTTTTGGCAACCAGGAATACAAGGAAGCCGGAGTTCCTGTTTCTGATGAAATGGAAGATTGCGATGTGCTATTAGGGGTAAAGGAAGTACCTGTGGAAGCACTTATACCGAATAAAAAATATTTCTTCTTCTCCCATACAATCAAAAAACAGCCCTATAATCGCGAGCTGCTTCAGGCCATCTTAAAAAACAATATTGAACTTTTTGACCATGAGGTTATCACCGATCCTAATGGTATCAGACTGGTAGCATTCGGACGATACGCCGGGATTGTCGGGGCTTATAATGGTATCCGGGCATATGGTCTCAAAAGCGGCGCATATCAGCTGCCAACTGCCACAGAACTTAAAGACAGGGAAGATCTTATCAAACATCTCAAGCAAGTTCAGTTGCCTTCAATAAAAGTTCTGCTTACAGGAAAAGGTAGAGTAGGGAACGGAGCCAAAGAAATGCTGGATGGAATGGGCCTTAAGGAAGTGTCGGTTGAAGAATATCTCAATACCAAGTTTGATGAAGCGGTGTGTTGCCAGATCGATGTTCTGGATTACAACAGACGGAAGGATGGGAAACTTTTGGGCGAAACAGACTTTTTCCAACATGCAGAGGAATACGAATCTACCTTCATGCGCTTCGCGGCAGTAACAGATCTGTATATGGCCGGACACTTCTACGGTGATGGAGCTCCTTATCTGTTTACGCGGGAAGATGCTAAGAGACCTGAGTTTAAAATAGATCTTGTGGCCGATATAAGTTGTGATGTAGACGGACCTGTTGCATCAACCATACGGGCGTCTACTATTGAAGAGCCTGTTTACGGTTATGATCCAAAGAAGGAAGCAGAAGTAGCTTTTGAAGACCCAAATGCCATTGGCGTCATGGCCGTTGACAATTTACCTGCAGAGCTACCCCGGGATTCCAGCAGCGGTTTTGGAGAGGCCTTTGTGCGACATGTGATACCTGCTTTCTTTAACGGGGATAAAGACGGAATACTTGAAAGGGCCAGGATGACAAAGGACGGTAAACTAACGCCGGCTTATAGCTATCTACAGGACTATGTAGACGGTATCGAATAGATAGGAGGACATCGATTTCGTTTTATAAATTATTTACTCAGTTAAACAGATATCTTAAAAAACGTCAATCAACGACTTGATTTAATATTTATTAAAAGAAATTCGTATATTTCAATTCTGCCAACCATTGATTGAAAATGAAATTTAACTGGAATTCGGTTAATGAGGTTGACGAAAGTTTTAAGAAACTCTGCATCGATCTCGAATATAAACTCCGACCTAAGATCACCCATTTTTTAATGGCTCGACTTGAAAATGAATGCTGTGGTGATTTTTCTTGTTTCCATTTCGATGTGGATATAGAAAAAATGGTTGTTTCTATCGTCAAACCCACCCCATTAAAATACAAAAGGATCATTGCCAGCGACTTTGACCAGGAGATCAATCAAGATTTCATCAGTGGGTTAATTCCTATTCTAAAAGCAGGATGATTTCCAATTTCCAATCCCCAAACGCCAGTCTCTGATTTTCAATTATCCACTATTAATTATCCATTACTTCTCCACCCTGTTTTGCTCTACCTTAAACTTGAGAATAGGTTTATAGTCCATGAACACCGTGAGGAAAGTATAGTCGCTCTTAAGTTTCTTTTTTAATTTGATCCTGGAGACATAGGGTTGATTTTTTGATTTAACCAGACCTAATTTTTTCAAATTACGCGAATCGCTGGTAGCGTAATGCAAATCTTCCACCTCCGGAAGCTTGTCGAAAATGATCAAATATTCGTTGTATCTCGAAAGACTTATAATCCCATTGGTTTTAGGCGATAGCTGTACATCCTTCTCGAAATACTCAGGAAAATATCTGGGAGCCTTTGCAAATTCTTGAGCATTTAAGGGTTTTTCAAGCAATTGCCAGGCCGGGTTGGCAGGATAGTGACTCTTGATAAAGTCACTGGGCTCCGTAAAAAAGAAATGGTCTACGTAGCCGCCGAAAATTCGAATAAGATTTCTGTTTATCTGCCCGGCTGCCCAGGTCGGATCGGCCAATTTCCACTCCCCATCTATCTTAATGGCATTCCAGGTGTGATTCTTCAACAGCTGGTCGCCGTTGAGATCCCGGATATCGGTCTTGGCAACACCAATCACAATTTCTGAGGGAATCTGAAAAAGTGAACAAAGCTCTTTTAATATCAGAGAATAATCCAGACATACACCTATACGTTCCCTAAAAGATTGCTCAATTTTCTTTATTTCGAGTTGTCGTAGTTGATATTTTTTGCCAATTTCCGAATAATAGGGATAATGCTGATCTGCCTGGAAGATCTGGTCACGTGAACGACCATAGTTCATATTATAAATGATCCACATAAAGCCTGCCCTGACTCTTTCTCCATCGGTCTGGAAATCATTCATAATCCTGATACTGAGATGTTCCAGGGATTTAAAATGAGGATATTGCTTTACCTTTTCATCGACGGTTCTGAAATCCATACCCCTGGCTACGACAGAAAAAAGAAGCAGTATAAATAGCAAATTCTTGATCCACATTATTCACCATCTTTGTATTAAAGATATGAATCCTGCCGAAGAATACATGTTAAAACAATCTGAACCTTTTAAAGGTATTTTGTTGTATTTGCAGACTATTATCGAAGGATCGATCCCGGACCTAGAGCTGAAATATAAATACAAGATCCCCTTCTATTACCTGGAAGGCAGGCCATTTTGTTACCTGAATCACGCCAAAGACTACATAGACATCGGATTTTGGAATGCAGCTCACCTGAGTGTACATCTGGATAAAATGGAAACGGCAGGCAGGAAGATGATGAAGTCTTTACGTTACAGGAGTTTGGAAGAGATCGATCTAACGGTACTGACCGAAGTGCTTCAAAATGCCTATCAGTTGAAGGATAAGAAGTTCTATTAATTAAGTGCCCTCTAAAGTCCTGTTACAGTGCGACGAATTTGAGTCAGATCATCCAATAGTTTGGCAAGCTGATCCAGAGGTAACATATTTGCACCATCACTCTTTGCATTGGCCGGATCAAAATGGGTCTCAATAAAAATTCCATCCACACCGGCAGCAATCCCGGCCCTGGCCATCGTACTTATCAATGCCGGTCTTCCACCCGTAACACCCGAAGCCTGGTTTGGTTGTTGAAGTGAATGTGTCACGTCAAGCACAACGGGTGCAAATTGTTTCATGGTAGGAATACCCCTGAAGTCGACCACCATATCCTGGTAACCGAACATAGTTCCCCTGTCGGTGATCATTACCTGTTCATTGCCTGAATCCGTAACTTTTTTGACCGCGTGTTTCATACTCTCCGGACTCATAAACTGGCCTTTCTTCAAATTGATAGTTCGTCCGGTATTCGCGGCAGCCACAACCAGATCAGTTTGCCTTACCAGGAATGCCGGTATCTGCAATATATCAACATACTCCGCAGCCTTCTCAGCATCGCTTATCTCATGGATGTCGGTTACTGTTGGAAGCTCAAATGTCTCCGATACTTTGCGCAAAATCTTAAGGGCTTTGAGGTCCCCAATTCCTGTAAATGAATCGACACGACTTCTGTTTGCCTTTTTAAAACTGCCTTTGAATACGTACGGGATCTTAAGTTTATCTGCAATTGATGCGATCTCTTCTGCTATGCGAAGGGCCATGTCTTCCCCCTCTATGGCACACGGACCGGCCAAGAGAAAAAAGTTATTGTTGTCTGCGTTTTTGAGCTTATGGATCCGTTCTAACTCCATGGAGATTAATTTCGACAAAGGTATGCAATTGAATGAAAGTGTAAAGACGATATTCAGGCCAGGAAGCCTTTCTTTTACAACATTAATTTCTTGATATTTTCCATATAACCACGACTCACGCGAACTTTATCACCATTAATCATCAAAACGTCGTAACTCTTACCGTACTTATAAAGTTCTTTTACTGAATTAAGATTGATGATGGAAGAGCGATGCACCCTGACAAACACATTCGGATCTAATTTCTCTTCCAGGGCGCTAATTCCAAAATTGCTGAGAAACGAATGACCATTCACATGTAGTTTAGAGTAATCGCCAAAGGCTTCTATCCACTGAATGGATTCAACAGCCACTGTAATGAGCTTTTTGTTGCTCTGTACCAGTACTCTTTCCGGGTAGGCTGATTTATCCATCAAAAGGCTTTCAGTGAGAGAAGCAACACTTCCGGAACTCTGGTTGAGCTTATCGATAGCCATCCCAAAGCGCTCTCTGGTATAGGGTTTTAACAGATAGTCTATGGCATGAACTTCAAAAGCCTTAAGAGCGTACTTATCATATGCGGTTGAAAATATGATCTGAGGGATCTCTTCGAGATGGGTGAGAACTTCGAAACCAGTTATTCCGGGCATTTGAATATCCAGAAATACAATGTCGGGTCTAAAACGATTTATTTCGCGAACAGCGTCCACTCCGTTGTTGACTTCACAAAGCAGGACCAGATCAGGATAGTCTTCAAGATATTCCTTGATGAGCTTGCGACCTGCTTTTTCATCGTCAACAATGATCACCTTCTTCATATGGCGAATCTGATTTTCAAACCGGTAGGTTCATTATCCAGGAGTTCGAGCTGACTCTGGTACATTTTGAGCAGACGGACCTTTGTATTGGCTAAACCAACCCCTTTATTGAATATATCTTTAGTATTCTTGATACCCACGCCGGTGTCTGAGATCTCAAATTTCAGTTTATGATCGTCCTTAAAAATCTTGATGCTAATCGTTCCTCCGTCAATGAGGCTGGAAAGCCCGTGTTTTACTGAATTTTCCACCAAAGGCTGAAGCAGCATGGGGGGAATTTTTTCATCCATTAACTCCTCTGGTACATTTATGTCTATTTTAAGCCGTTCCTCAAAGCGGGCCTTTTCAAGATCGAGGTATTTTTTTACAAAATCCAACTCCTCTTTTAGGGGAACCAATTCCAGCTGAGTGGCCTGCAACTGGTACCGAAAAAGATCGGATAGTTTAGCGATCATTTGTCGAGTAGTCTCATTTTCAGCAGGTACAGATGCATTTATGGTATTAAAAACATTGTATAAAAAATGAGGATTGAGCTGAGCTTTAATAGCTGCGAGTTCAGACTTTAAAGCTGCCTGTCTCAATTCACCTTCCAATTTAAGTTTGCGCTGATTGTCTCTGTAATGCTCATAGGCGTGAAGAATACCGAATTCTATGAGATAGAAAAGAGCGGGTATGTATAGGTCCCAAGCTTGTGAAGGTCCTTCCAGATGCCCCCAGCCCAGCCTGTCGGCTAACATATAATAGCTCTGTTGAGATAAAATGACAAACAGAGGCCAAGTCAGGAGGTGGATAAGAAGTCTCTGTTTGAAGCTCCTTTTTCTGAAAACTCTGAACACCAGGATCCAGACCGGAATTGAATAAACCAGGAATACTAGATAATGTAGCCCTGAAGTGCTCAGGTAACGCAATGGATCAATGATTTCTACAATGGCTTCCCGACTCAAGCCTAAATAACTGATCTTGATGGTTATATTATAAAGAAAGGAAAAAAAAAGATAGAACATCAACACCCATAAGAGCTCCTTCAATTTAATACCCAGAAATATTTTCTTGTCCATAGGTTAACTAAGTATAATTATGTGCCTAAAATAAATATATATGAAATAAACTACTATGAATTTCAGATGAATAGTCCTATAGCCAGTTAAATGGACCCGGTTCATTGAACGGTCCATACGGCCGTCCAGCGGATATGCATTGGAAGACTTTGGCTTGTTCTACAGTTTTGTGATCATAAAATCTATTCATCATGAAACACTTGTTACTGATTTTTTTTATATCCATCTCCATAACCGTTAATGGCCAAAAAGTAAAGGGATTCATTGTTGATGAGACCAACAAGCCTGTGACAGGTGCAACTGTCGCGCTTTACAAGGAACAGGACAGCAATTTGGTCAAAGCAGTGGTTAGCGATCTGAAGGGAAGCTTTATTATGAATGCTGAGAAACAGGGTACTTATCTCTTAAAAGTAGTATTCATGGGCTATTCTGAATATTCTGAAGAAGTTAAACTGGAACTCGATATTGAAGATCTCGGAATTATTGTGCTATCGCCTGTTCCGGAGGAGCTTGATGAGGTGGTTGTGACCGCAGAAAAACCGATGATTCAGGTTTTGGCAGACAGGACTGTTTTTAACGTGGAAAATACTATCAATGCCATAGGAGAAAGCGCATTTGGATTACTGCGAAAAGCACCTGGGGTCATCGTAGATAACAATGGTGGTATTATCGTAGAAGGTAAATCTGGGGTGCAATTCTTTATTGATGATAAACTTTTAGTACTACAGGGAAGTGATCTCATTAATTATCTCCAAAGCATTCAGGCGGCAGATATTGCTTCTGTTGAAATAATCACCCAACCTTCATCAAAATACGATGCGGCGGGAAATGCAGGTATAATCAATATTGTCCTCAAAAGAGATAAGGGTCTGGGGACTAATGGAACAATTACTGCAGGGATCACCATTGGAGACTATGCCCGCTATAACAGCAGTCTGAACTTCAACACCCGAGGCAAAAAAGGGAACCTATATGGCAATTACAGCAATCGATTCGGTAAAAACACCAATTTTATAAACCTTTTTAGGATCCAGAGTGATACGGAGTTTGACGCCAAGACGAATTCGGTTACCGATCGCAACACCAACAATATCCGTCTGGGCTATGACCATTATATTTCACCAAAAAGCACGCTCGGGCTAATTTTCGATGGTAATTTCAATAATACTTATGGCGATAGCGATTCACGTACTCCCATACGTCCTGTTGGAGCGAGTAGCAATGATAGTGTTCTTGTAGCGAATAACAGGACCTCTAACACATCTTATAACATAAGCGGTAATTTGAACTATACTTACAAGGATACACTGGGATACTCTTTTAACTCCGACATTGATTTCGGCAGGTACAATAGCGACAGAATCGCCTTTCAGCCAAATTCATATCTGAACGGGGATGAAACTGAAGTGATAAATGAAAATATTACCCAGCAAATTACCCCAATCGATATTGAAATTTTGACCGTCAAGGCAGATTATGAACAGAATTTGTTTAAGGGTGTCCTGGCCTTAGGATTAAAATACTCCTATGTTTCTACGGAAAATACTTTTGACTTCTTTAATCTAATCGAAGATGAGTTCGTTCTGGATGAAAGTCAGAGTAATGTATTTACTTATACGGAGAAGATCAATGCGGCTTATTTCAATTATCGTATGAAATTCAAAAAATGGGATCTTCAATTCGGACTGCGCATGGAAAACACAATTTCAGATGGTGTCCTCATTGCTGATGAAGATATTGAGAATGATAGGGTGAGCAGAAATTACGTTGATCTTTTCCCTTCAGGGGGACTCACCTATCAAATTAATCAGAAAAATAAGCTGGCCCTTACCTATAGCAGGAGGATACAAAGACCAAATTACGCCTCTCTGAATCCATTCGAATACAAGATAGATGAACTTTCCTTTTCCAAAGGGAATCCATTCCTGCAACCACAATACACAAATAATCTTAAATTATCGCATACATATAATTACACGCTTACCACATCTTTGTCCTATACTTATATCTCCGATTATTTCGCAAGAGTTACGGTCGCTGAAGGAGCTTCGAGAAACTTTCTTACTACCTTAAATGTTGCAGATCAGGAGGTGATCAATCTGGGAATTTCCTACCCCAAAAAAATAAACGATTGGTGGAATCTATATTTTAGTTTAAACGCCTATTACAGCAATTATAAGGCGACCAGTCCGGATTTCCTTCCGGTTTCTCAGGAAACCCTCAGCTTTTATGCACAGAATACCTTTAGTCTGCCGGGAGGGTATCGTATGGAGTTGTCGGGTTGGTACAGTTCTCCTTCAATTTGGGGAGGCACGTACAGGACCAAATCCCTTGGATCCCTGAATCTGGCCTTTCAGAAAATGTTCCTTGACAACAAGCTTACAGCCAGACTTTCGTTTAACGATATCCTGTTCACAAGCCCCTGGGAAGGAACAACACAGTTTGGTGATCTTTTTATTTCCGGCAGCGGCGGTGGTGATAGCAGGCAGGTTGCATTCAGTCTCAGCTATAATTTCGGCCGAAGTGAAATAAAAAAGGCTAGAAAGCGGAAAACAGGATTGGAAGACGAGAAAAGGAGAATTGAATAATCTCCTTAATAGATATTGTCCAAAAAATAAGAAGTATCTTTGCAGGCTTAAAATCAGGTCGATGTCAGAAACCGTCAATATTGCCATAGTAGCCCATGTAGACCATGGTAAAACCACGCTGGTAGATAAGATACTTCATTACTGCCAGCTATTCCGTGAAAATCAGAACATGGGTGAGCTGATTCTTGACAATAATGACCTGGAACGTGAAAGGGGCATTACCATCGTCTCCAAGAATGTTTCGGTTACTTATAAGGATACTAAGATCAATATCATTGATACCCCCGGCCACGCCGATTTTGGGGGTGAGGTAGAACGTATTCTGAACATGGCCGACGGGGTACTATTGCTGGTTGATGCTTTTGAAGGCCCCATGCCACAAACGCGTTTTGTACTTCAGAAAGCTATCAGCATGGGACTCAAACCCTGTGTGGTGATCAATAAGGTTGATAAACCTAATTGTTCTCCCGAAGAAGTGCACGAAAAAGTTTTTGACCTGATGTTCGAGTTAGGTGCCGAAGAATGGCAATTGGATTTTCCTGTGGTCTATGGTTCTGCCAAGGAGAACTGGATGAGCACAACCTGGCCGGATAAAACTGATTCCATAGCCCCATTACTGGATATGGTTATTGAGCATATACCGAGATTCAAACCTGAGGAAGGCAATACACAATTATTGATTACTTCCCTTGATTATTCTTCTTATACAGGACGAATTGGGATTGGCAGACTGCAGCGCGGAAGTTTGGAAGCGGGGCAACAGCTTACACTGATAAAACGCGATGGAACGGAACTGAAATCACGCATTAAAGATCTCTTTGTGTTTGAAGGATTAGGACGTAAACAGGTTCAATCCGTAACCACAGGTGATATATGTGCTTTTACAGGCCTGGAAGGATTTGAAATAGGTGATACCATAGCGGATGCTGAACATCCGGAAAAACTGAAAAGTATCGCCATTGATGAGCCTACCATGAGCATGCTCTTTACTATCAACGATAGTCCTTTCTTTGGTAAGGATGGTACTTATGTAACATCCAGGCATATTAAAGAAAGACTGGATAAGGAACTTGAGAAAAACCTTGCCCTAAGCGTCGAGGAGACGGATAGTGCCGATAAATTCCTGGTCTACGGAAGGGGAATATTGCACTTGTCAGTACTTATCGAAACCATGCGCAGGGAAGGATATGAACTACAGATCGGTCAGCCGCAGGTGATAATTAAAGAGGTTGAAGGTGTCCAATGTGAGCCTATAGAACATCTGACCATTGATCTTCCCGAAGTCGTATCAGGCAAAGCGGTGGACATGGTCACCATGCGAAAAGGGGTGATGACCAATATGGAGGCTCGCGGTGAACGCATGCTATGCGAATTTCTGATCCCATCCCGGGGCATTATCGGTCTCAGGAATCAGTTGCTCACGGCTACTGCTGGTGAAGCCATCATGTCACATCGGTTTAAGGAATATCAACCGTTGCGGGGCGATATCCCTCAGCGATTAAACGGATCTCTGGTCTCTATGGAAAATGGCAAGGCAATACCATATTCTATTGATAAGCTTCAGGAACGCGGGAAATTCTTTGTAGACCCGGGTGAGGATATTTACGAGGGACAGGTAATTGGCGAGAATAGCCGGGGCGATGATATGGTGGTTAATGTCACCAAGACGAAAAAGCTCACCAATGTGAGAGCAGCCGGTTCAGACGATAAATCGCGCATTGTACCTGCCATTAAATTCTCATTAGAGGAAGCCCTCGAATATATTCAAAAGGACGAATATGTGGAGGTGACCCCAAATCACATTCGACTGCGAAAAATTTATCTCAAAGAGGTAGACCGCAAGAGAAATAAGAATGCTTAGTGGTTTACTTTGTGTGTCACTGTACCCTGCGCTTCGTGTAATGCAGCAGCGGCAGCACCAATGATACCTGCATGATTGCCAAAATGGGCAGGTTTTACAGGAGTTTCGATCTTGATACGATGTTTAAACTCGTCGAATCTCTTGGAGGTGCCTCCACCAAGAATAATCAGATCCGGTGACACAATTAATTCTACGATCTCCAGGAATTTGTTAAAGCGTTTGCCCCACTCGTGATAAGACAGCTGTTCTCTTTCTTTGGCGGAGGCCGCAGCCCATGTCTCGATCTTACTGTATTTCTTATAAGGGATCTGTCCTAGTTCGAAATTAGGGATCAGTATGCCATCCAGAAAGGCGCCACTGCCTAATCCTGTGCCTATGGTAATCATGAGCACAAATCCATTGACACCTTTTCCAATACCGTAGTGCATAACAGCGTAGCCGGCGGCATCGGCATCATTAATTACAGTGACTGGTAAACCTGTTGCTTCGTTAAAAAGTTTCTTTACATCCTTGCCCTTCCATGATTTGTGAAGATTACCCTCAGATTTGCAGACACCATCTTTTATGACGGTCGGAAAGCCGCAACCGATAGGACCCTTATGGTTAAAATGTGCAACGATCTGTTTTACAACAGCCGCCATGTCATCGGGCTTTCTCAGTTCCGGGGTCGGAATGCGGAAACGTTCCGTGAGAAGCTCGCCGGTAAAAGAGTTCACCATGGCGCCTTTCATACCGGATCCTCCAATATCGATACCTAGAATTTCCATTTGAGTTTTGGTTTGTGTTTTGTCTTGGCCGGACGTCGGCAAAAGTAACAAAAATCTTTTTGCATGGTGCCCAGGATTTCAAAGCCACTTCGTCTTTTAGACAGATGCTATCGATTCATCGATCATCTGTTTTGTCAATTAAGTTGAAGAAGAGGTCGCGATTCTGTTTAATCGATCCCAAACGATAAATGCAATACACAGTCCCACTATGAGGATCGCCAATAGACCAAATAATTGAGGTTGCGATATATATTCGAGGAAAGGCAACAATATTATGGGTGACAGGAATTGACCCATGAACCAGAATGTGGTCAGTCGGCCTATTTCCCTACCCCTGATCTCAGGTGGCGCCAGCTGCATTACCCAAACATTGGCATTAGGTATCATGACCCCCATACCCAGTCCGGCCAATACCATACCGAGAAGAACCATCTCGTATGAAGCTCCAAGCGCTATGATCAAATAAGCCAGTGCCATCAGGAAGTAACCCAGCCCAAATATTTGCTTGAAATTTAAGCGGTCCTTAATTTTTGCAAATGAGAAAGACGATACGGCCGAGAACAAGGTACTTATCGCTATGGCTATTCCTATCAGTGCATTCTTTTCCACGCCGATTGATTTAAGGTAGAATGGAATTTGGATGGGGATAATGAAAAACAGGATCCACATGATCATAACGTTGATAAAAACCAGCCAGATCACCGAAGGTGATTTTACATTGCGAAGTTCTGCTTGCTCTCCGGATTTGATCTGCGGTTCTTTGAGATAGATAAGACTGGCAGGTAATATAAGGAGGGAAGCGCCGTAAAGGAGGAAAGGAATACGCCAGTTTATATCGGCCAGTATCCCGCCCAGGCTTATAAACAGGATACCGGCTAAGGACATTACCGCGATCTGCAGTCCGGCGAAATTTTGTCTTTCCCTTCCTTCGTAATAATCAGCGATGAGTGTTGTGACAATAGTCATAGACAATCCAACACAAATACCCAGAAGTGCACGGCCGGCAAGGATATGATAGATGTTATCCAACCAGTAACCGGATGTGCCGGCTATGGCATAGAGCGCCAACGAAAATCCGAGCAGACCCAGCCTCCCCAACCGATCAATCAGCATACCGCCAATAGATGCGCTGATCGCTATAAACAAGGCGGGGAATGAGAGGGATAATTTTACAAGGAGTTTACTGTGTTCTATTCCTGCAAAGGTCCTGGCCATGTCGGGCAATGATGCCGAGATGGTGATCATAGACATAATGGTGAGACAACTGGTAAGAAGTAAAGTTGTTTTAACCTTCCAGTTTTGCGGATTAAGTGCTGTCATTGTTTGAATATAGAGCCTTGAAAATACAGTTTCATATGGGTAAAAACCTGTATCAAACCATATTGCCCTTCATCAATTCCGGCAGCATTTCCTTGAAATTTTCCTTTTTATTCAGGTGAGGAACTTCTTCTTCGGGAACCGGCTTACCAAGAAATTCGCATAGCGGGCCCCAGCCATCTCTTACATCATAAACAAGTAGCTGATCTGCCGGAACATGGGCTTTAACCGAGGCAATATGACCTTCCCAGAAATCCCTGACGTATTCTTTGTCGGCAAATCGACCCTCGAGTGTTTCTTCGAAAAAATAGCTCTTGAAGAATTTAATGCATTTGACCACATTCCTTGCCCTGCTGCTGAACAAAAGCTTACCCAGCATTTTGATTTTCTCTCCGGGGGTTTGCGGACCTGCCGTGAAAACCGTGCTTGAAACACTTTTGTACCAGGCGTCAAAATCGCGAACGGTTAAGATCACCTTGGCATCAGGATAGCGTTCCATATGCTCCTTGTACCATGGATAACACGGGAAATCTACCGTAGCCTGGTAGCCGTTGTAGAGACCTTCCCAATCTGTACTTCCCGTTTCCCGCAGTGTTTTCCAGTAATGCAGGTTATGGGGATTTACCAGGAGTTCCTTCATATGATAGGTCTTTGTATAACCCAGCGTCTCCAGACATTTTTTTAGCGTAGTTGTACCGGTCCTTGGAGTTCCGGCGCCGATGATTTTAATAGACATAATTTTGGTTGTTTAGTCGTTGATTTGTATTTCGTTTTTCGTTTTTCGTTGATTCGTTGATGGATTGAGGAGTTTAATTGCTTAGCTGCTTATCTGTTTATACAACTCCCGACTCCCGACTTCCCCGCCCAATCTGCCCCCGATAGCTATCGGGGCGGATCATTCGGGCAGGCGTCTCCCATTAATCAAGATTTGTTCACACTGTCCTGAACAACCGGTGGCGGTGTGAAGACAAATGGTTCGGGTTGAGGGTTGATAGGCTTAAGATCCTTTCCTTCAAATGCCGGAAAATCGGGGCTTAAATGCGTAGCCCTGAACTGAGCAAACATAAAAGGACCTACCGGCTGCGCCGGAGATCCATCTTCCAATCTAAAATGATCGTTATACGGATTCCAATATTCCCATACAATTTCCTTCTCAGGGCTGACCTCGATAAATCTTCCTTTGGCCCCGGAAGTAATCAGGGTATTTCCGTTAGGCATTCGGTGCGCTCCCGATACAAAAGCGGAATAGAAAGAGTACTTATCAGGTGCCGTATACTCCCATATCATTTCTTCCGGAGCGAATCCACCATCCTCCGTTACTGCATAGGCTCCTTTCTCATCCATTGCCGGAGTAAATTCATGCACCGCGCTATAATTGCCTAATTCACCCACCGCTATCTGAGGGTCCGGTGATTTTGCCGACATGATGGCTGCCCAAACAGAAGGTAGTTTGTTATCCGGATGTTCAATATCGTTATTGAAGACCATCAGATTACCGGCTCCCGGATATCCTTCAGGGATCCATTTTATGTCGTGTTGAAAATACAGCCGGCGATCTTCTTTTCCACCCATACCGTAATTCCCGGGGTTCCCCCATCTGTAAAGCAAGTCACCGCCATGGCCCCACTTACCCCCTGTACTTCCTTTAGCTTCTTCTGTGGTGGTGCTGTGGTCTATAATAAATATCTCACTATAACTTGGTACGCTGATAGCGATCTGATCCAATGATGGATTGTAAGCAATGGCATTCGTATGAGTAATGTCTGAACTTTGATTATCCACAGTGGCATTTGAAGTAATAAATCCCATCTTCTTCATTTCTTCTATCTGCTCCTCCGTCATTGGCGGAAATTCCTCTCCGTGCACATTGATATTGATCTTCCTCGGATTATCGGCTACCACACCATAATTAGCCTTAGACTCATCAAAATCCTGTATCAGATGATCCCACATATGCCACTCCCAAACAATTTCACCTCCTTCAGGTCTGTTTGGTTTGATCTCCAGTATTTTATCCGGCCAAATTCCGGCTTTTGCCGTGTTCTCAGGGTCCCTGCCGGCTGCAATTGCTTCTTCAGGTGTTTTTACCTCGTATGCAATGACCAGAATATTTCCGTTAGGCATAATCTCAAAGTCGTGATGTGTCAATTCGGTTGCCGATGCCAGTTCATAGTTCCAAAGCAAGTTACCTTCCCAGTCATATTCCCTGACGCGCCCGGCCTGACCGCCGGCAGCAAAAGTGGGAAAGTCCGGATCCCGCTCCAATCGCATCAAATTTCCATTTTCTAATAGATAACCATGTAATGAAGCCAAATCACTTTCCCATTTATGAACCACCTCTCCGTCGGTATTAATGAGATAAGTACGGCTGCTTTCTGAAGGCATCATAAGTATGAAACCATCTGTACTTTTTTCGGTTTTGGAAATTACACCTCGTTTGGCCGTAACTCCTGTAATACTTCTTGTATCCTCAGGATTCCATTGTTTTATTTCAACAATTTTCTTCGCTTCCGGTTTTGGTTCTTCTTTGCAGGAATAGCAGATTAATAAAGAAGGCAAAAGAAGAAAGAACAGCGTTCTAATAGATTTACTCATCGGTAATTGTTTTTTGTCAGTTAGGTAATGTACGGATGTCTTTTCTTGATGAACTTTCGGCCATATCGACATAAATCAGGGTGGTAAACAAGCTGGCGGCAGCCTAAAATATCATATTTTTTCCATTTGAATGCACATCTGCAGCATTAATGTGCGAATGGAAGAAATTAAAGTATGAATAGTAGCTGATATAGGACGAGAGCCTTAAACCGCTTTCTGAATGACCTCAAAGACCTTGCTGCCATCGCACTTCAGGGTTTTAGCCGGATATTTCAGGATCAGGGCGTAATCATGAGTGGCCATTAAGATGGTGCGCCCGCTTTTATTGATCTCTTGTAGTACCTTCATTACCTCTACGGAGGTCTGTGGATCCAGGTTTCCAGTGGGCTCATCTGCAAGGATCAGCTCAGGATCGTTCAGTAAGGCTCGTGCAATGGCCACCCGCTGCTGTTCACCACCTGACAGCTCATGTGGGAATTTAAAGCCCTTTGTTTTCATATGGACTTTATCCAACACAGACTCTACCTGGGCATTCATCTTTGCACTGTCTTTCCATCCGGTAGCCTTAAGTACAAAGAGCAGGTTATTGTTTATATTCCGGTCCGGTAAAAGTTTAAAATCCTGAAAAACGATTCCAAGCTTTCTTCTTAAATAAGGTATGTCTTTTTCCTCCAGTGTTTTAAGATTGAAGCCAACGATACGGCCGTGTCCTTCATTCAGTGGAAGATCAGCATAAAGCGTTTTCATAAGACTGCTCTTGCCGCTCCCCGTTTTTCCGATGAGGTAAACAAATTCCCCCTTTCTAACATCCAGCGAAATATCGCTCAGGATCATATTTTCCTTCTGATATACTGAGGCTTCCTTAAGGGTCAAAATGGATTCAGACATAGAATAATTGTTGATATAAAAGTAATAAGTTCCAGCCTATGACAAACGAAGCATCTGGAAATTTCTTTTAATTGGGTATACCAAGTTTTCATATTTGGCGTTAAATAGAGAAATACGGCTGGCAAGAACACTATGAGAACATTAAATGCCGCACTCTTACTGGCATTCCTATTTACCATTACCCCGGTATTAGCACAGGAATCTGAGATCTACAAACACCCGCAGAAAAGATACCAGGATGCCCTGGGCCTGTTCAATAATAAACAGTATCAGGCTGCCCAAACGATCTTTGAAGAAGTATTGGCCCAAAGTCCGGATGAAGAAACCCGGGCCAATAGTGCATACTATGCCGCTACTTCAGCTATACGTTTGAATCAATTAGGCGCAGACAGGTTGATGGAGGACTTTGTGGACCAATATCCCACTTCCACCAAAAGAAATTCTGCATTTATGGATGTGGCCGATTACTATTTCGAAAATGGCAAATATCCCTATGCCCTAAAATGGTATAAGAAAGTAGAAGCGGGAACCGTATCGGGTGCAGACAGGGATCGCTACAACTTCAATCTGGGATACTCCTTATTTGCATCCAAAAAAACACAGGAAGCCGAGAGGTATTTAAACCGGGTCTCCACATCTGACACCTATGGTTCGCAGGCCCAGTACTACCTGGGTTTTATAGCTTATCAGCAAGATGATTACGAAGGTGCCAACGAACGATTTGGCCAGATTACCGATGAGGGCAAATTAAACGACAAACTCTCCTATTATCAGGCCGACATGAATTTTAAACTGGGGAATTTTCAGGAAGCCATAGATCTGGCCCAGAGTCAATTGCCCAAATCGGACCGGCGTGAGGTTTCGGAGCTGAATAAGATTATTGGAGAGAGCTATTTTAATCTCAATCAGTTTGCAGAAGCCATACCTTACCTGGAAGCATACAAAGGGAAAAGAGGTAAATGGAGTAATACGGATTATTATTTACTGGGCTACTGCTATTATAAGCAGGAGGATTTTGCCAATGCCATACAGCAATTCAACAAGATCATCGGTGGTAATGACAGCGTGGCACAGAATGCTTATTATCACCTCGCGGAATGCTATTTGAAGCTCGACAAAAAACAGGAAGCACTTAATGCTTTCAGAAATGCCTCCCAGATGGAATTTGATCAGGAGATTGCTAAGGATGCCTTCCTGAACTACGCCAGATTGAGCTATGATATAGGGAATGCCTACGAACCGGTACCAGAAGTTCTTAAAACATATCTCGACCGCTATAAGGGCGATGAGAATGAAAAAGAGATCCAGGAGTTACTGGTCGACTCTTACATCACCTCAAAGAATTTCAAGGGAGCGCTTATTCTGCTGGAGGAAAACAGGGGATTTGCAAGCAAGACTACATATCAGAAGGTGGCATTTTATATGGGTCTGGAATTGTTTATAGATGAAGAATACGCGGAGGCTGTAGAGATTTTTAACAAATCGCTTAACGAGGCTCAGGATGATTTTTTTAAGGCCAGGGCCCTATACTGGAAGGCCGAGTCTGAATATGTTCTGAGACAATATGAACCGGCACTTGCAGATTTCAGAAGTTTTGGCCAGATCGCGGCAGCTAAAAATACAGTTGAGTATACTGATCTTCCTTATAATCTTGGCTATACATACTTTAAGCTGAGAAATTATCCGGAGGCGGCCCGTAACTTCGCTGCCTACCTGGATAACAAAACCAATTCCGACAAAAGAAATGATGCCGCCATGCGCCTGGGGGATAGCTATTTTGCGAGTGCGAACTACCGTTCTTCCTCAGATGCTTACCAGGTGGTGATCAATTCGGGTGGTAAAAAACCGGATTATGCCGCCTATCAAATTGCCTTATGCAACGGTTTTATGGGAAATAACCAGGCGAAGATAGAGGCCCTTGAAGCTTTTGGCCGTCGTTATCCCAGCTCGCAACTTAATGACGATGTACTGCTGGAATTAGGCAATACATATATTAAAATTGATGAGGAATCCAGTGGATTAAAGACCTATGAAGTCCTGGTATCAAAATTCCCTCAAAGCAAGCTCGTAGCACAGGCCCTATTGAGACAAGGCCTTGTCCACTACAATGCGAACAGGAATGAACAGGCTATTTCAAAACTGAAATCAGTTGTTGGTAAGTACCCAAAGAGTCAGGAAGCAGTACAGGCGGTTTCCACGGCTAAGCTCATATATGTAGATATGGGACGCGTAAGTGAATATGCGAGTTGGGTAAGATCGCTCGATTTTGTAGAGGTTAGCGATGCAGAACTGGACCAGGCCAGTTTTGAAGCTGCAGAGAAGAAATTTATCCAGGGTAATGAAAATGCAGCCATCAAATCTTATGAGAGTTATCTTAAAGATTTTCCCAATGGGGCCCATGTGCTGGAAGTAAACTTTAAACTCGCCCAGATACTCTTTGGCAAAGGGGACAGAAATGCTTCTTTACCGTATTTCCAGTTCGTTACTACCTCAGGTGCCAATGAGTATTCAGAGCAGGCACTGACGCGTATTTGTGAGATTTATGTGAGTGATGACCGTTACGAAGAGGCAATTCCCTATTTGAGAAATCTTGAAGATTCAGCGGAAATTCAGCAAAATATAACCTTTGCCCGTTCAAATCTCATGAAGGCATATTACAGCAGGAACAATGATGAGTTGACAATTGTGTACGCCGAAAAAGTTCTGGCTACGGAAAATATCGACAGTAGGATTAAAAGTGATGCTTTCGTTATGATCGCCCGTTCGGCAATTCGCACAGGTGACCTTAACAGGGCCGAAACGGCATATTCCGAAGTGCTAAAACTGGGCCAGGGCCGGATAGGTGCGGAAGCTCTCTATTACGATGCCTATTTCAAAAACAGAGCTGACCAATATGAAGCCTCCAATAAATCGGTGCAAAAACTGGTAAAAGACTATGCTGCCTATCGCGAGTGGGGAGCAAAAGGACTTATAGTCATGGCCAGGAATTTCGACGCATTGGACGATGCTTTTCAGGCTACATATATCCTTGAGAATGTGATATCAAATTTTCAGGACTATCCGGATATAGTAAAGGAAGCCGATATGGATTTAGCACAGATTAAGGCAAAGGAAGCACAACGCAATTCTGATGTACAACCTGATGGAAATTAGTAAACTGCAAATGAAGAAGAAACCGGGGATAATACTAATTCTCCTCCTCCTGATTGCTGTAAACATCAGCTTAGCTCAGGAAGACGAGAATCTGGGAACGGAAACGGTTACAGTGGTTAAATCCTATAGTCCGACAGTCTCCGACGCGACTAAACTAAGGTCTGAACCTCAATTGAATGATTCCATAGTTCAGCAAAAAAAGGAGATTCAATACAGTATTTTCTCGGTACCAGTAGCCTCCACCTTCAGTCCGGCAAAAGGAAAGGCAAGCCCTGTTGAGCGTTCCACACCCGAGAAATTATACAATACTTCCGTTAGTGCAGCTCTTGGGAATTATAACAATGCACTGGTAGACTTCTATACCAGCCGTGATATTGACCGGGGTGATAAACGCGTTGATCTGGCTCTGAATCACCTGTCTTCCAGAGGCGATATAGATAACACAGAACTGGATACTGATTTTTACAATACTGAGCTGGATGCGACCTATCACCAGAAGGAGAGGGACTGGAACTGGTTTGCAAAATTAGGACTCCAGCACCAGTTGTATAACTGGTACGGATTACCGGAAGGTGTATTTGACGAGGCAACTGTCAATAGTATTGACGAAAGACAAAACTACTATAAGGCTGAAGCCAGGGTAGGTATGGAACTTGAGGAAGGTGTATTCAAAGGAGGGGACCTACTGTACCGGCGTTTTTGGGATGCGGTTGATTCCGGGGAAAACAGGTTTCGCATCAGCCCCCGCGCAATTATACCTCTTAGCGAAGCAGAGCTGGAATTAGACGTCCTAATCGACTATGTCGGCGGTAATTTCTCTAATGCCAGCCTGAATAATACCGTGAATAGTCCCGAGATCGATTACGGGCAATTACAGATAGGCCTGAAACCGAGAGTTGTGATACTCAGGGACGACTGGGTATTAAAACTGGGTGCCAATCTTGTTTACGGATTGAATACAGATATCAGTGACAGTAATTTCTATATCTATCCGGCTGTGGATGCTTCTTACCGTCTCAGTGAGGATATGGCAATTGCCTATGGAGGGGTTACGGGCCAGCTGAAACAGAATTCTTATTATGACTTTGTAGCACAGAATCCATATGTTTCTCCTACTCTCGATATACAACCTACTGATGAACAGTACCAGGCCTATGTTGGGCTCAGAGGTCAGCTGCTGCCCAGTCTGAGTTATAATCTAAAAGCCTCTTACGCGGCTGAAAACCGAAGACCCTTGTATATTCTCAACCCTCAGAATACCTTCCGCGATGATGATAAAGGATATAATTTTGGCAATTCATTCCAGGTATTTTACGATGACCTGAGGACACTTGGCTTTATGGCGGAGTTGAATATGTACATTAATGAATCAGTAACAATAGGACTCAAAGGGGAATATTTCGACTACTCAACCGAGACCGATAATCCGGCCTGGAATTTACCAGATCTTCAGGGTTCATTTTACCTGGATTATCAGATTGACGATTCCTGGTCTTTTGGGGCAAATTTGTTTTATGTGGGTGAGCGGGAGGATTTCAGTTCTATTGCCCTGGAAAACAGTACGCCGTCAGAATTCCCGGCCACTATCATAAATCTGGATAGCTATTTCGACATAAACGCACAGTTGGGTTACAATCTCAACAAACAGCTGTCTCTATTTCTAAGGGCTAACAACCTTGCGAATAACCAATATGAACGCTGGGCTAATTTCAGGGTACAGGGATTCCAGGTCCTGGCAGGCGTTTCGTATAAATTTGATTTGTAATTACAACCACTGATCCAAATGATATGCTAGGTAGATCATTGGGGCCAGAATAGTCGATCAACCCCATTTTCTAGGCATTTACCGAACAAAAGTTAATTCCATCTAAAATGGCAATATAAATCCGTATTTTGGAGTTAATTCAATAGTAACCAGTGGGTCAAATGATTAATATCCAGCTGCTTATATATGGAATATTGCTATTATTGGCAGGAGAACTCCATGCCCAAAATCTGATTCATAACGCTAGTTTCGAAAAGTGTAATCATTGTCCTCGCAGATTGGGAAATTTTGATAATAACGTGCTTGGCTGGAAGGTGCCCACACTTGGATCAACGGATTATTTTAATAGCTGTAGTGCCAATATGGGCACTCCGGATAATTTCAATGGCTCTCAGAATGCACAGAGTGGGTTGGCCTATGCTGGTCTCTATCTATATGCACCGGATGATTACAGGGAATACATTCAAACCAATTTTATCAACACACTTGTAAAGGGTCAGGAATATCGCCTTGAATTTTATCTGAGCAGGGCCGAAAACTCAGATTTTGCCATTCAGGATATCGGGATCTTATTAAGCGACAATGAGATTAATGCGGATACTAAAAAAACCCTGACCAGAAAACACTGGTATTCATCAGGCAAGGCAAAACTTGACTACCTGGAAATAAAAGGCAACTCTTACTGGCAGGATACCGATGAGTGGATCAAACTTTCGACCACATTTATCGCGGAGGGTACGGAAAAAAGTATGATAGTTGGAAATTTTAATGTCAATAAACGTACCAAGGTAAAAAAGACCAGCAGGGATGCTAAAAAGGGGGCTTATTACTATATCGATAGTTTTAGTTTACAGACCACTTCAGAATTGACGAGTACTATGCGCACGACGGCACAACTTGACCTTCAGGGACCCGTGGCTCTGAATACGAGCCATCGCTTTGAAAATGTTCTCTTTGAATTTGATCGATCAATTCTATTGGATACCGCTAAAGCGGATATTGAGAAAGTGTATCGCTATTTAATTAATAACGGTAACATCAATATTCACATAGAGGGACATACAGACAATATAGGCACAGCATCCTACAACAGAAATCTGTCGGATAACAGATGTCAGGCCGTTGCAGATTATCTTATGGAGCTGGGGCTGGACGAAAACAGGATCAGCTGGCGGGCACATGGAGGTGAACAACCCGTGGCAAATAACCGTACGGACGCCGGAAGAAGACTCAACCGGAGAGTCGAATTCATGTTTGTCCAAAACGAAATCACTCAGTAAATTCTGAACCAGTTTAATGTATTATCACACAAGCAAAGCAGCAGATCATATTTGGAGTGATTGAAGGCTGATAAGTCGATAATTCTCCTTAATTTTATAAGACATCCAAACACCACCTCACATGAAAAAATATTACTTTCCCAGACATTTTCCTCAATGAGTTGGAAATGGATTTAAGCGTATCAGCGATAATAAAAATATCAAGGCTGATCGTCCAAATCCAATGTCGAGACCACAGAATCACTTATGCACATCTCCAAGTACCATGAGCAGTATAATTGCACAAAAACTGCTTAATACACATGAAAAAAATAATTCTGATATTTCTGATTGCAGTTGTAGGCTGTGAAATGGCTAAAGATCCGGCCGATCTGATCATTTTGAATGCAAATATCTACACGGTGGATGCCGGATTCTCCAGGGCATCTGCCTTTGCTGTAAAGGACGGTAAGTTTGTGGCCGTTGGATCTAATGCGCAAATACAGGAAACTTATACATCCACTCAAACCATCAATGCAGAAGGTAAAACTATAGTACCGGGACTGATAGATGCGCACTGCCACTTTTATGAACTAGGGCTCACTGAACAACTGGTCGATCTGAATGGTACGGGGAGCTTTGAAGAAGTACTGGAGAGATTAAGGGTTTACTACGAAGAAAATCAACCTGCAATATTGCGTGGAAGGGGATGGGACCAAAATGATTGGGAGGTGAAGGAATATCCCCAAAAGACCCTTCTGGACGAGCTGTATCCGGATATTCCAGTTGTTCTCGAGCGGGTAGACGGTCATGCCCTGCTGGTAAATCAAGTGGTCCTCGACATGGCCGGAATAGATGCCAGAACGCAGGTTGCGGGAGGTGAGATCGTCAAATCCGGTGGCCGACTTACAGGAGTGTTGATCGATAGTCCTATGGCCATGGTTAACGCTGTTCTGCCCTCCGCCGATCGGGAAACAATGATACGAGCCCTGAAAGATGCGGAACAGATCTGCTTCAGCAATGGTCTGACTACAGTGAATGACGCTGGTCTGAACAGGGAGGTCATATCCTTAATTGACAGCTTACAACGGGCAGGTGATCTGAGCATCCGAGTTTACGCCATGATAAGTAATACTGAAGAGAATCTGGATCATTTCCTGCCTCAGGGCATTATAAAGACAGATAAACTTCACGTCCGTTCTGTCAAGGTTTATGCCGATGGAGCCCTGGGCTCAAGAGGTGCAGCTTTAAAAGCACCCTACTCTGATCTGGCCGGTCATTTTGGCGCCATGATCACGCCTGCAGAGGAAATGGAGGCTTTGGCCATTCGCCTTGCTGATTCTGATTTTCAGATGAATACCCATGCTATTGGCGATTCGGCCAATATTGTTGTATTGCGGGCTTACGAGAAAGCTCTTAGTGGTAATCAGGACCGTAGGTGGAAAATTGAGCATGCCCAGGTAATAGATCAGGCAGATTTTTCCTATTTCAAAAATGGTATAATCCCATCTGTGCAACCCACACATGCCACCAGCGATATGTACTGGGCTGAAGATCGACTTGGGGAAGACCGGATTGACGGCGCATACGCCTATAAATCTTTGCTTGACCAGGCAGGTATCTTGGCACTTGGAACAGACTTTCCAGTAGAATCGGTTAGTCCGTTCTATACTTTCTATGCTGCTGTGGTGCGCAGAGACCTTGACAGGTATCCGCCGGAAGGATATAAGATGAGAGAAGCGCTTAGTCGTGAAGAAGCCATGAGAGGCATGACTATATGGGCGGCCTATTCCAATTTCGAAGAGGATGAAAAAGGTAGTATTGAGGTTGGTAAATTGGCAGATTTTGTGATCCTTAACAAGGATATTATGCATATTCCTGAACAGGATTTACCCAATGTAAAAGCCGAACATGCCTATATCAGTGGAAAATTGGCAGAGTGATCTGAATACTTCAAAAAAAAACCGGAAGCGCACACTTCCGGTTCTCTATATACTGTCTGGAATTAGATTTATTACTTGCTCATTGGTAAGGCAACACGTGTTGTACCCCAGCCCATAACCATATGTACACCATTATCAACTTCTTTGAAAGCTATTGAAAATGCTTCCAGAGACTTGCTGTCCTGGCTGCTTTTAGCTTGAACACGAGCTACATCGGCACTCTTATCATAAGTGTAAGCACCCCACTGGTTGAGATTTTTATTTAAAATAACCGTCCACTCTTCATTGCCGGGAATAGTAAAGAGGGAATATGTACCTGCTTTTACCGCTGTCCCTGCCACATTCATATCCTGATAGAAAGTGATCTCTACGGCCTCGTTGGCACCGGTACGCCATACCTTATCACTGGGAGCGAGTTCTGCCAGAGACCGACCTTTGAGCTGTGGCCTGCTATAGGTAACCCGAACCAATTTGTCCGCTACCCTGTAACTGGAAGGATATGCGGCAACATCCATCGGACTTTTATCAAGTCCGCTAAAATCCTGGGCCGCAACATCTGTCGTAAAGACCAGTGTCAGAGCCAATGTGCATAGTGCTAGTAAATTTTTCATAATGTCTGATTTTGAGTTTCTAAAACTAAGGAGTAAAGAGCTCCAGATGTGATAAAGAGTCGTTAAAATTTGCCACACTTACAAAACGGAGTAAATTTGTCGATCTGATAAATCGATGATTAACATATTTTATCTTTTTTAAAGTATATAGTTAATAATTGTAATTAAAATAGACAAAAGACTTTTATAATTGTAATAGTAATAAGACTTTTGCTAAGTATTATAAATTAATTTATATGTGTGGAATTGTATGTGCCTTTGATATAAAGGAAAGCAAAGAGAAATTGAGGCCTCAGTTACTGGAGATGTCTAAAAGGGTTAGACACAGAGGACCGGACTGGAGTGGAATTTATGCAGATGATTATGCCGTGGTGGCCCATGAGCGACTGGCAATTGTAGATCCGGCTTCCGGAAAGCAACCGCTGTTCAGTGAGGATGGCAGTCTTATATTGGCAGCCAATGGTGAGATATACAACCACAGGGAACTCAGAAAGGGGTTTGAAGATTCCTATAAATTCAGTACTCAATCCGATTGTGAGGTCATACTTGCCTTATATCAGGAAAAAGGTCCCGATTTCATAGATGAACTCAATGGAATATTCGGATTTGCCATTTACGATTCCAAAAAACGCGAATACTTTGTGGCGAGGGATCATATGGGTATCATTCCCCTGTATATGGGATGGGACAAATACGGTACATTCTATGTGGGCTCTGAACTCAAGGCCCTGGAAGGTATTTGCAATAAGATCGAGATCTTTCCTCCAGGTCACTATTTGTATTCCGGCGACGGGGAACTGAAAAGATGGTATTCCCGGGAATGGATGGAGTACGATGCCGTTAAAGAGAATGAGACTAGTATTGAGGAAATCAGGGAAGCACTGGAAGCGGCCGTACACCGGCAGCTGATGTCAGATGTACCCTATGGGGTACTATTATCCGGCGGTCTGGATTCTTCGGTTACCTCGGCAATTGCGAAAAAATATTCTCAAAAACGTATTGAGACCGACGATACCTCAGAAGCATGGTGGCCCCAGTTACACTCTTTTTCGGTAGGACTGGAGGGATCACCCGATCTGGCCGCGGCAAAGAAAGTTGCCGATCATATCGGTACTATACATCACGAAATAAAATTCACCATACAAGAAGGTTTGGATGCCATTCAAGATGTCATCTACAATCTCGAGACCTATGATATTACCACTATACGGGCATCTACCCCTATGTATCTCATGGCAAGGGTGATCAAGTCTATGGGCATTAAGATGGTACTATCAGGGGAAGGTGCTGACGAGCTTTTTGGTGGCTATTTGTATTTCCACAAAGCTCCGAGCCCAAAAGAATTTCATGAAGAAACTGTCAGGAAGCTAAAGAAGCTGCACCAGTACGATTGCCTGAGGGCCAATAAATCTTTGGCCGCCTGGGGTATTGAAGGCCGTGTTCCCTTCCTGGACAAGGAATTCATCGATGTGGCTATGCGTATCAATCCCAAGGATAAAATGATCAATGGAGAACGCATGGAGAAATGGGTAGTTAGAAAGGCATTTGAATCTTATCTGCCGGAAAGTGTTGCCTGGCGTCAGAAAGAGCAATTCTCCGACGGAGTGGGATATAACTGGATCGATACGCTTAAAGAACTGGTTGAAGAGGAAATTAGCGATGAGCAACTGGCTAACGCCAGCTTCAGGTTCCCAATACAGACTCCTGGCTCCAAAGAGGAGTATTATTACAGGAGTATATTCGAGGGACATTTTCCTTCAGATGCAGCTGCTCTTAGCGTACCCCAGGAACCCAGTGTGGCCTGCAGTACCAAAATTGCACTCGAATGGGATGAAGCGTTTAAGAATATGAATGATCCATCAGGACGAGCTGTTGCGAAGGTTCACGAAGATGCTTATGTCAAGTAGACACAGCGTTTCAATTTAAGTTCGGAAACCCGTCTTCCTAGGTCGGGTTTGGTTTTTAAGTTTAATTAGTCGCATAGAGGCGCCCTTTTTGGGTGCCTCTATCTTTTTGTTATTCTAAGAGCCCGGACATCTAAGTAAACATAGCCTGGTATAGAAAAGAAATCGCAAAAACGCCGATAGTGATGATAATTGGTCCCAGAACACCCATTAGAATCCCACCGAACCGGAAATCTTTCTGGTCCAGCTTACCCGTACTAAAGGCAATAGCATTAGGAGGTGTGGATATAGGCAAAAACAGGGCAGTAGAGGCACTTAAACCGATCACAATAGGAAGAATAATAGGGTTTTCAAAAGTCAGGATAAGGCTGATAGGAATTAATATGGTTGCTGTTGCCGTATTACTCATAATGTTAGATAATATAACTGTCAGGAATCCAAATACAACAACGATCATGTAAAAATTGAAATCCGAAGGATCAATTTTATCCACATAGAAACTCGCCAGTCCTGTATCTTTTATGGCAAGGCCCAGTGTAAGACCTCCTGCAACCAGCATGAGCGTGTCCCAGGGTAATTTGCGTACGTCTACACCGGAAATTATGCCGGTCATGGTCAGAAGAATAATAGGAACGAAAGACACCATAGCGGCGGGGACACCATGTACCTTTTCCGTAAGCCATAGCAACAGTGTAAGACCCAGTACACCCAGAACAATTTTCTTCTTGATTTTATCAAATCTATAGTTGGGGTGTTCCGGATCTAACGTTTCCTTTTCCAGCTTTATTTCCATTCTCTTCTGCCGTGGGATATACCTTTTAGTAAGGGCATACCAGAAAATCAATACCAGGATTATCGCTATGGGAAAGCCAACCATCATCCACTCGAGAAAACCTACAGGTATCCCGTGATTATTCAGTGCTTCTACGGCTATGGCATTCGGGGGAGAACCGATAAGCGTACCCATACCACCTATGGAGGCGGCCCCGGAGATCCCTATCAGAATGGCCTTGGCAAAAGGAGAATCAGAATCCAGAGTACCGAGAAAAGGCATCACTGAGGCAATCATCATCGCCGTGGTGGCTGTATTGGACATGATCATTGAAAAAATAGCCGTCGTGAGCATTAAGCCCAGCAATATATACCTCGGGAGCGTACCGAACCTGGAGATAGACATATGGAATACGGCCCTGTCCAGTTTAGTCTTGCTCATGGCTTCGGCAATAAAGAATCCGCCTAACATCAGCCATATCACACTGCTTGACCATGAATTTACATATTGGACCATGTGGCCCTCAACATTCTCCGGATCTACCTTTAAATAATAGTTGCCCATGCCGAATATCAATGCTCCGAATACCAGCAATCCGACGGCAAATGGGGGTATGGCTTCCGAAACCCATAATCCTATGGCCAGAAAGAGTATGAAAATGACAAAAAGTTGAGCCTCATTAAGGGCCGGTTCATATAACAAATAAGTAATTGCCCCCGCAGCGATAATACTTAATAAGAAGTAGATTATTTTACTCTGAATATCTACCACTCTTCGAGTTTCCGAAAGAATTTTTGCAGAGGCGGTCCTGGAATCAGCCATAATTAAAGTATTGAAACTGTTGTATAAATCAAAGCTTGAGAAATGCGAAGATAATTAACAAAAGCCATGATTTTTCAATTTTTAAGGACTTCCTTAAAAGAAGCATAAATTGTTGTTAAATTGTTGATAACTTCCAGTGGTGGAATAGGTATAAACACCTTATTCTATGGGGTATTCCGTATATTTGTAGGATTGCATTTTTTTATTACTAGGACGACAAAATTTTATGAGCGAAGCTGTAAAAAATAAAAAATATTCCGCTGACAGTATCCAGGCGTTAGAGGGTATTGAACACGTGAGGAAAAGACCTTCGATGTATATCGGAGATATAGGGGTTAGAGGACTCCACCATTTAGTTTATGAGGTGGTGGACAATTCTATAGATGAGGCTATGGGAGGCTATTGCGATACCATCCATGTAGAGATAAATGAAGACAATTCCGTAACGGTTCAGGATAACGGTCGGGGCATCCCTGTAGACATACATAAAAAGGAAGGTGTTTCTGCTCTTGAAGTGGATATGACCAAGATCGGGGCAGGGGGTAAGTTTGACAAGGATTCTTACAAGGTCTCAGGTGGTCTGCACGGAGTTGGTGTTTCTGTTGTAAATGCGCTTTCCGATCACCTCAAGGCTACAGTTCACCGCGATGGTAAGATCTGGGAACAGGAATATAAAAGAGGGAAAACGCTATATCCGGTAAAAAGTGTAGGTAGTTCTAAATCTAACGGAACTATAGTGACCTTCCATCCGGACACTGAAATATTCACTCAGACGATAGAGTTTAGCTATGAAACGCTCTCTAACAGGATGCGTGAATTGGCTTATCTGAACAAGGGGGTTACCATCTCCATTACGGATCGACGTCAGAAAGAAAAAGACGGTTCATTTCTCACAGAGACATTTTATTCTGAAGAAGGCCTCAAGGAATTTATCCGCTTTCTGGATAGCAACCGGGAGCCTTTGATACAGGGTGTGATTTCCATGGAAGGAGAGAAGAACAGTATTCCTGTAGAAGTCGCGATGATCTATAACAATAGTTATACAGAGAATCTGCACTCCTACGTAAACAATATCAATACCCATGAAGGAGGTACGCACTTATCCGGATTCAGGAGAGGGCTTACCACTACCCTAAAAAAATATGCAGACGCTTCCGGTATGCTTGATAAGCTCAAGTTTGAAGTGTCTGGTGATGATTTCCGGGAAGGTCTGACTGCCATCGTATCGGTAAAAGTATCTGAACCTCAATTTGAAGGTCAGACAAAAACCAAATTGGGTAACCGTGAAGTAAGTTCAGCAGTTAGCCAGGCCGTTTCAGAAATGCTGACGAATTATCTTGAAGAGCATCCCGATGATGCCAAGACGATAGTGCAGAAAGTGATCCTCGCCGCGCAGGCAAGGCATGCCGCTACCAAGGCAAGGGAAATGGTTCAGCGCAAGAACGTGATGACGGGTGGAGGATTGCCAGGGAAGCTATCCGATTGCTCAGAACAGGATCCGACAAAATGCGAGGTGTTCCTGGTTGAGGGAGATTCCGCGGGCGGTACGGCCAAACAAGGCCGAGACCGTAAATTTCAGGCCATTCTGCCACTCAGGGGAAAGATCCTCAATGTGGAAAAGGCCATGCAGCACAAGGTATTCGAGAACGAAGAAATTAAAAATATTTACACGGCACTTGGTGTAACCATAGGAACCGAAGAGGACAGTAAGGCACTGAATCTGGAAAAACTGAGGTATCATAAAGTGATCATTATGTGTGATGCCGATGTAGATGGTAGCCATATTGAAACACTGATCCTTACTTTCTTCTTCAGATATATGAGGGAGTTGATCGAGAATGGACATGTTTATATAGCAACGCCACCATTATATCTCGTTAAAAAAGGCAGCAAGAAGAAGTATGCCTGGAATGACGAAGAGCGCGATGGTATAGCAGAGGATTTTGGAGGCAGTGTGAATATTCAGCGCTATAAAGGTCTGGGTGAGATGAATGCCGAGCAATTGTGGGATACTACCATGAATCCTTCCTATCGTACTTTGCGCCAGGTTACCATTGAGAACGCCACCGAATCTGACAGAATATTTTCTATGCTCATGGGCGATGAAGTGCCTCCTAGACGGGAATTTATAGAGAAAAATGCCGTCTATGCGAACATTGATGCATAAGAATCCCCGTTTCACAACAAAATCCTGACATTCGTGTCGGGGTTTTTTAGTTTTAGGGTAAAATTCTTACGATGAAACGTATACTTTTTACCTTAATTCTGATGTATGGGGGATTTGCGATGGCACAATCCAACATAAATGACCTGCTTGCGGCTGGAATAGAAGATGCCCAACAATTTACGGACGACTATTTATCACCTCTTTCCGAGGGTGTGGTTTATGGCGTTTCGGGCAGTTGGTACAATACAGCCGATGCAAAACCTCTGGGGGGCTTTGAGATCTCCCTTATAGGTAATCTTACTTTCTACGATAATAAGGATGATAAAAAAGAATTCGTTCTAAATACGGCTGACTATCAAAACCTTCAGTTTACAGACGGCAGTAGTTCCAAAACAGTTTCTACAGCACTTGGTGATATTGAGGGAGTGCAGGTATTCGTCGAAGACGAGACCGGCACGGTCAGAACCGATTTTGAACTTCCTTCCGGCCTGGCCTCTGAAGACATCAATTTCCTGCCTTCCGGTTATCTCCAGGCGAGTGTGGGACTCATTAAGGGCACAGAAGTGAAAGCTCGCTTCCTTCCCAAGATCAGTACTGATGATGCCAAAATTGGATTCTACGGTTTTGGTCTGCAGCACGATTTTACCAAGCACCTTCCTGCTGACAAAGTATTGCCGGTGGCTATTTCAGCGGTAATCGGATATACGCATTTTGATGGTGAATACGACTTTACAGATACTGGTGCCATTTCAGGAGACAATCAACGCTTTGAAATGGATATTAATTCATGGATCTTTCAAGCCGTCGTTTCCACTAAGTTACCTATTATCAACTTCTACGGAAGTCTGGGCTATTTAACCGGGAAATCAGAGACAGATATACTCGGTACTTATATAGTGACAGAAGGGCCTTTTCAGACCATCTATGAAGACCCGTTCAGCGTTAGTGAACAGGCAAACGGTGTGGTGGCAAACCTTGGTATGCGATTGAAATTAGGCTTTTTCAGATTGCATGCAGATTATTCCCTGGCAGAATTCAATACACTGTCATTTGGAATTAATTTCGGATTCAGGTAGTTTAAAAATCCATATTGGTGATAAAAAAGTAAAGCCCGTAATTTCACGGGCTTTTGTGTAAAAAAAAAGCAGCCTTCATTACAAAGGCCGCTTTTAACTATATATGGAAAAATTAAGGGGTCACTCTCTGTGCGCAAGGATATTTCCCTGCTTATCTTCTAATAGCTCAGTTTCTTCTGCCACCTTCTTCATTATCACCTGGTCATTTATCTTGTCGAGACCGGGGTAGGAGATCGTATAAAGTCCTTCTTCCTGAGACCAGCCGAAATCTGTTTTCACTACCAGTTCCGTATTGCTGTAAAGATGGTATCGCCCCAGGTAAACATCGTTAAAGATCCATTCCTGACGAATGGTCTCATTTTCAGCATTCAACTCAACTTTCGTCCATATGCCGATGATCGGATCGTTATTTTCGGGGATCCTGGAACAATTACTCGCGGAGATAATTCCAATGATGGCCAGTAAACATAAGAGCTTCTTCAAACTTCAGGTTAATTTTGATTTGGGTACTGCTTCTAACGCAGAAATCACTGTAACTATTGTTAAAAATCGATGTACTGCACAGCAAACAAAATTTCTTCGTTTAACTGCAGTTTTTTTTAACATTTTAAGGCCGTATAAAAATCGATTTTTTAATAAATATATAATGTCAGAAACTCCCGAATTAGCCCGAAATTCAGTACTTTTGCGGGGCTTATCCATTATTAAATTATACGCTATATGAAAATTACTGTTGTTGGTGCGGGTGCTGTTGGCGCTAGCTGCGCTGAGTACATCGCAATTAAAGATTTTGCCTCTGAAGTGGTATTGCTGGACATCAAAGAAGGTTTTGCCGAAGGAAAGGCAATGGACCTTATGCAAACTGCATCTCTAAATGGATTTGATACTAAAATCACCGGCACAACGGGCGATTATTCCAAGACTGCAGGCAGTGATATTGCAGTTATCACATCAGGGATCCCCAGAAAACCGGGAATGACCCGTGAAGAGTTGATTGGTATCAATGCAGGTATTGTGAAGAGTGTTGCTGAAAGCTTACTTGAGCATTCTCCAAATACTATCCTCATAGTGGTAAGTAACCCAATGGATACTATGACTTACCTGGTTCACAAAATCACTGACCTGCCCAAGAACAGGATTATCGGTATGGGCGGTGCCCTTGACAGCGCAAGATTCAAGTACAGGCTTGCTCAAGCACTGGGAGCTCCTATTTCAGATGTTGATGGCATGGTGATTGGAGCACATAGTGATACCGGTATGATCCCATTGGCCAAACACGCTACCAGAAATAGTATTAAAGTATCGGAATTCCTTTCTGCAGATCGCCTTCAGCAGGTGGTTGAAGACACGAAGGTTGGGGGCGCAACACTTACCAAACTGCTTGGAACAAGTGCCTGGTACGCTCCGGGTGCAGCTGTTTCCTCACTCGTCCAGGCTATTGCCTGCGATCTGAAAAAGATATTTCCCTGTTCTACCTTACTGGAAGGTGAGTACGGACTGGAGGATATTTGCGTAGGTGTACCGGTGGTACTTGGCAGAAACGGAATTGAAGAAATAGTTTCCATTACTTTAGACGACAGTGAAAATACAAATATGCAAGAAAGTGCCGCTGCCGTCCGGAACGTAAATGATCTGCTGGAAGTGTAGGTTTCCCGTCTGATCAGACCGTAATCTAAATGAAATTGCCCGGTTGGAATTCTATCTGACCGGGCTTTTTTGTTTGCGTTTCTCCCCTACAAAAGGTTTAAATATATTGTCTGTTCCTGACGGAAATGATATATTTGCACGCTATTTGCGAATACCTTCAAAATTTAGTAACCTATGCAAAATAAAGGACTTGTAAAGCTTTTTGCTTTGTTGTTCGGCCTGGTCAGTATTTACCAGCTTTCCTTTACCTTCATTACAAGTAAGATTGAACAGGATGCGGAAACCTATGCTGCCGCATCAATTGACGCTTCAGAGGAAGACTATGTAGCCAGAAGAGAAGCAGTAGAAGCAACCTATCTTGATTCTGTTGCCAAAAATCCAATTCTGGGATTTACATCTTATGAGGATGCCAAGAAAAAAGAACTGAACAAGGGTCTCGACCTTAAAGGAGGGATCAATGTTACCCTTCAGATCTCCGTAAAGGATATCTTAAAAGGTCTGGCCAACAATACCAGGAACCCGGTCTTTAACAAGGCTCTTGCCGATGCCGACCTGGCATCCCAAAGCAGTGATGACACTTATATAGACCTGTTCTTTGACGCCTTTGACAATATAAAGGGCGATACAAAACTTGCATCACCGGATATATTCGCGAATAAAGGACTCAGTGATGAGATCAATTTCCAGATGACCGATGATGAGGTAAAACCCATAATCCGAAGGAAGATCGACGAATCCGTGGTTTCTGCCTTTGAAGTTTTACGAGAGCGTATAGACGGTTTCGGGGTAACACAACCCAATATTCAAAGGGAAGGAAATTCCGGAAGAATCCTGGTGGAACTTCCCGGTGCAAGAGATGTTGCCAGGGCTCAGGACCTGCTTTCAAGCACAGCTCAACTTGAGTTCTGGGAAACCTACGAACCGGGAAATCAGAGCCTGATCTCCTTCTTTTTAGGAGCTAATGATGAGCTCAAAAATATAGTTGAAGAGACTGAAGTAGAGGAGAAACCAGAATCGGAGATCGACTCCCTGCTTTCTGATGTGTCTCAGGATTCCCTGGACCTGGCTCAGCAAAATAATCCACTATTTGAAAAGTTACAGTTAAACGGACCCGGATTTGCAGTAGGTATAGCTGCCATAAAGGATACGGCTGAGGTTGGTGCCTGGCTGCGACTGCCACAGATAAAGCGACTACTTTCTAATGATATTCAGTTCACCAAGTTCTTATGGGAGCGCCCATCTAAAGATTCTGAGGTAGCTGCGCTCTATGCACTAAAATCCAATAGAGAGAACAAACCAAGGATCAGTGGCGACGTGGTAAGCGATGCCAGAGATCAGTTCGACCAGTTCAACCGTCCTGCGGTTGGTATGGATATGAACGTGAAAGGTGCCAAGGAGTGGGAGAAACTCACCAATGAGGCCAACCTCAATAATACCGGTATTGCTATCGTATTGGACAATAAGGTCTATACTGCACCCGGTGTTTCACAACCTGGAGGTATCTCGGGGGGTAGCTCGGAAATTACAGGTACATTCACCATTAACGAGACTAAAGATATAGCCAACGTATTGAGAGCAGGTAAGCTTCCTGCCTCCGCAGAGATCATAGATTCATTCGTTGTAGGTCCGTCACTGGGACAGGAAGCTATTGACAGTGGCTTTATGTCATTTATCATAGCGATGGTCTTCGTACTTATCTGGATGATCTTTTACTATGGCAAGGCCGGTATTTTTGCGGATATAGCGCTGGTGTTCAATATCGTATTGATCTTCGGCGTACTGTCCAGCCTCGGTGCAGTGCTTACACTTCCCGGTATTGCGGGTATCGTACTGACAATTGGTATGTCTGTTGATGCCAACGTACTGATCTTCGAAAGGATCAAGGAAGAACTCGCCAAGGGCAAAGGAAAAGGTCAGGCTATCTCAGATGGTTTTGCCAATGCATTGTCCTCTATTCTGGATGCGAATATTACAACCGGTCTTACAGCACTGATCCTTCTGGTCTTCGGAACAGGACCTATTAAGGGATTTGCTACCACACTGATCATAGGTATTCTTACTTCCCTGTTCACAGCAATTTTTATTACGAGATTACTCATTGATCAATATGTTTCCAAACGGGGAAGAACACTTCAGTTCTCTACGAACGCCACGAAGAATCTCTTCACAAACATGAGTATTAAATTCCTTGGAAAAAGGAAGATCGCCTATACAATTTCGGCGATTGTTCTTGCTGTTGGCGTTTCCTCACTCTTCACTCAGGGCCTTGATCAGGGCGTTGATTTTGTAGGAGGACGAAACTATCAGATCCGCTTTGTAAACCCTGTGAATCCTTCTGAGATTACCAGTGAGCTATCAAGTGCCATGGGAAGTGCCAGTGCCAAAACATTTGGGGATGCCAACCAGGTTATGGTCACCACAAAATACAAGGTAGATGTGCAGGGCACAGAAGTTGATGACGAGATATTAGGGATCCTTTATGACCGACTTCAGAAGTACCTGCCAGATGGTACCACCTACGATGATTTTATTCCCGGTGGAACCAATGATAATATCGGGGTAATGAAGTACAGAAAAGTCGGACCTACCATTGCCGACGATATTAAGAAGAATGCGGTTTGGGCTGTTGTAGGCTCGCTGGCTGTGGTCTTCCTGTATATACTTTTCCGATTTAGAAAATGGCAATTCTCCCTGGGCGCAGTTGTGGCAGTTTTCCACGATGTGTTGTTTGTTTTGGGTATATTCTCACTCACCAGCGCCATTATGCCCTTTAGCATGGAGATTGACCAGGCTTTCATTGCCGCCATCCTGACGGTGATCGGATACTCCCTGAACGATACGGTGGTTGTATTTGACCGGATCCGTGAAATGGTGGGAGAGAAAGGTTGGAAAGGCGGCCAGAACATTAATAATGCGCTCAACAGCACTTTGAGCCGAACCCTGAATACCTCTTTAACCACATTGGTGGTACTTCTTTCCATCTTCATTTTTGGAGGAGAATCGCTGAGAGGATTTATGTTCGCTATGATAATCGGTGTGATCGTGGGTACCTATTCATCACTGTTCATCGCGACACCGGTGATGTTCGATACACTTAAGAAAAAAATTATGTCTCCGGCCACGGCCTAGGCAACTATCAACAATAAAGAAGAAACCGCTGTCTCCTCAAGGGATAGCGGTTTTTTGTTTTTAGAGATTATTTATTCTGAGAAGAGCTCAAAGCAGGTAGGAGTATGCAAATTCTTTACAGACATTATTTCCTTTTTGAGGCGGCCCGGCCATGTGAACCTTCCGGACTCATCTCAAGCTCATAAACCCATTGCGGATCAAGACCTGGTTCCTTCCTGTGAGATACGAAAATGACCGCACACTTACTCTCTTCGGCCATTTTGTTGACCAGTCTGACGATCAGTGAGGCGCTGGCATCATCCAGACCAGCCGTCGGCTCATCTAAAATAAGTAATGAGGGATGTTTGATCATAGCCCGTACACACATGAGTAGTCTTTGCTGTCCAAGATTCAGATCGTGAAAATAACTGTCTTTTATATCGGCCATTCCAATGAGCTCAAGCCAATGACGGGCTAATCTTATCTGTGCTTCGCTGGGGATCACATACAGCCCTATGGAGTCGAGGATCCCGGAAATCAACATATTCTCGAGGCTGTGATAACCACGAAAGCGATCTACCATGGCCGGGGTAAAATATCCTATATTCTTTTTTATGTCCCAGATACTCTCACCGCTACCTTTCTTCCTTCCGAATAAATAGAGTTCCTGCCCATAGCCCTTGGGGTTATCGCCAGTTACCATGGATAAGATTGTGGTTTTGCCACTGCCATTCTTACCGGCCAGCTCCCAGTACTCTCCCGGTTTAATATCCCAATTGATATTTTGCAATATTGGCTTGTTTCCATAACTCACATTGATGCCCTGCAGTCTGATCAAATATTCGTGATCATAAGTGCTGACTTCGAGTGGTTCAGGAATTTGACCTGTAAGTACAGGCTGCTCCTCCAATATGTTGGCTGAGATCTCATCAAGGGAATTGTACCACTCCAGTTTTGAATCTATAAGCAATCCATATTTGTTGGTGAATGATAGCAGGTCGGCCCGCCGACTGATCAACTGAATTATCGGGATCTTTGCTGATATTTCATCAAGAAGTGATTTGAGTCGTTGCTGAGAGCTCTTGTCTAGATTGTCAAAAGGATTGTCCAGGATAAGATAGTCGGGTTGTATGGAAAGGAGGTAGTTTAATAGCGCTTTTTTTCGTTCACCGCTCGACATGGAACGCAGGCTTTGTGATGTCTCCGGGGTAAGAATGCTCTGATCATGCCTGGCTTCTTCCTCTATGAACTTGTCCAGTTCCAGCTTTGAGAACAAAGCACCCTTCTTATCGGACAGTTCTTCAAAGCCGGACGGAAGGTTTTTCCGCCCAGACATTAAGGTTTTGATTAATTTTTGCCGGTTGGAAACGTTTGTTATAAATACAGCCCAATGTATCATTTGGGTCATAGTGGCTTATTCTTGTCGACCTTTTTGGAAAGATAGTACTTATCTCAGAAATAAACCCTCAGCACAGCATTTGGGGTGATGCCCAGTGAGGTCTCGGTAATCTGTTCTGTTTGGTTGAATTCATCCACCAGGAAGTAGGTATTGATCTGGTTTTCCCTGTCCAGCAAATTCCAGATAGAGATACCTACCTGAGCTTTTACTTTTTGTCCCAATGGAAAATTATACAAGCCGGAAACATCTACCCTGATATAGTCCTCGAGCCTATCGCTGTTTACACTTTGATAATTGACCTCGTTACTGATCACCGGCTGTTCCTCATCGGGAAAGGTCACCGGTTTTCCCGAACGCCAGTTCAGCCCGGCAGATAAACGAAGTGCTCCGGGAGCATAGGTGATACCTGTACCAACGGCATGTGGTATATCAAAATTACTGGGAAAGGGATTATCTGAGATGGAACTGAAGCTATAGTCGCTTTGCAAATAGGAATAGCTCAGCCAGGCATTGATATTGGTCCACTGTTTGCGCAACAGTACATCCATACCCCAGGCATCATAGCTACCAACAGACCTGAGGAATTCAAACTGGTTCTGGAATCCCTGACTCTGACTGGTAATCCATCCACATTCTTGAAATAGCCGGTTAGATTGAATAGCCATCCTCTCCGGTTATAGCTCATTCCCGCGGATAATTGTTTGCTTTCAATTACAGGAATATCATCGTTATTGGATAATTGCCACCTGCGCTTCTCAATGCCCAGGAAGTCGTTTTGAAAATTGATCACCTGTGAGGTGTTCTGATGTTTAAATTCTCCCAGCAATTCCAGGTAAAGACCTTCAAGTATTTTATGATTGAGACTGAGGCGAGGTTCCACTATAATTTTCCTGAATTTATCCAGATAGTTTAAACGCAGCCCGAGATTAAGACGAGTTCTCTTATTGGCCGAACGCAGATCCACAGAAGAGAAAAGTGCGTGGATCCTCAGGACTTCACCAATGAGTCGTCTAAAAACCGGATTGTCCACATCATCCAGGTTAGACACCTTCGTTTCAATAAACTGGTAGCCGTTGATCCAATGTATATTATTCTTCAGGGAATAATCGGTACTCAGGAGGATGCCTGTCTCGGAAACCTTGTTTTCCTGAAGGAATCGCTGATCGGACAAGACATTGGCATTGATCGCCTTAAGCCTGTAATCTGTATTGTAGATCTGAAGATTGGAACTGAAGTACTCATTCCAGTTACGCCTGTAATGTAATCCGGCAGCAATACTATTCTGTTCCAGATTGCTCTGTCTTGTTGCCTGTATATCGTTCAGTTCTGCATTCTCATCAAAGAGCAGTTTGTTATTGGCCGAGATAAAATTAACCTGGATCTCGTCCTTATCGGTAGGTGAATACAACCATCTGAAGGAAGTGTCGAAAAAATCGAACTTATTGTCTGTATTTTCAACGTCTTCCAGGTTATTGACGACCTCGGTATCCTGCGATATCCGATTGAAATATTCCGTATAAGTAGGAGTCTCCCAAAAATCACGTATTGATTTTCTCGCCGCTACCTGAATAGAAGACTTATTACCCAGGGGAATATCGGCATATCCATTTACATCAATAAAATTTATGGCGATGTTGGCGTTAAAGTCGCGATTGAGATCTCTCTCTGTCTGCATTTCAATTGTGCCTGAAACACCATCGGTAAACGAAACAGGAGTCCCGTTCTTTCTAAGGATCAGGCGTTGTGTGATCTGTGGATGGTACATGGAAATAAGTCCGAAGAAATGTCCGGACTGATACATCTTGATCCCGTCCCAGAGGATCAGGTTCTGATCATTGCTTCCGCCTCGGATATTGATGTTGGAGACAGTTTCGTTTATGCTCTGTATGCCGGGAAAAGCCTGTGCAGACTGTCGTACATCGTTTTCAATTAGTCCGGGTAAAATGGTAAATTGATTGAAATCAATAGTAAATGAACCGTCGTCCAGTTTATCAATACCTTTAGTGAGAAAGTCGTAAAGAACCACTTCCGCCAGTTGCTGCTGGTCGGGGATCAGAAATACCTCTCCACATTTGTCTTTCTTAAAAAAAGCAATATCCCGATCAAACTCCTTAAAACCTATATGACTGATTCGTACGGTCTCGTTTGAACGTATACCGCTTAATTCAAAATAGCCATCATCATTGGTTGTGGCAGATTTACCACCGGCACTGACGGAGGCGAACACAACAGCTTCACCGGAATCTTTATCGCGAACAAATGCGCATAGCACATTGTTCGGGCGCATGATGGTAATGATCCCACTGCCTACCTCGTTAAAGCGGAACCCCGTGCTTTGGCTAAGAAATTCTATGCTTTTTTGAAGACTGAGTTCATCTCCGGGCCGGGCCGTTTTAATATTCTCAATAAGTTGTGCGGCATAATTGAATTGAACATTGTACTTCTGCTCAAGTTCAGCAAGAATACTGATCAGTGGTACGGTGCGAAGATTTTCTTGTGCAATTGACGAACCCCAAATCAGCATAATAAATAATGCAGAAATCAGATATCGCCTAACGCTCACTTGGAAATACACTCACTAATTGGTTGTTTTCGATTCTATACTCAAGATCCATAGGTGCCGTTACAGACTCCAAAGCGTTCTCTAAATTACTATGTACAAAAACACCTGTAAATAATAAATTGCCGTCGGTTCCGAGTAACTCTATTTCTACATTGTATTGTCTTTCTATTTCAGCTATTACCTCGCTGAGAGGAACTCTGTCAAAACTGCTGACGTCTTTGGTCCAGCCAGGTATGGCCAGATTATGGGTAGCTCTCTCAAGGGCTTCGGCACTGATCCTTAAGGACTCTCCCGCTTTCAATACCTCATCTATATCTTTATTGCGCACCTGTACACTTCCTTCAAAGCAATGTACTTCAAAAAACTTCATTCGATTTTTTACATTGAATTCGGTACCCAGCACTTCAACAGTGGCGGTTGAGGTGTTAACTCTGAATTTACTGCCCTTTTCAACATCAAAAAAAGCCTCTCCTTCCATCTCTATTGTCCTGTTTGCTTTCCAATTCTCTTCATCATAGCGAACCGTAGACAGGGCGTTTACAACTATGGTAGATCCATCCGGTAATTGGACGGTTTCCTTTTCCCCGGCCAGGGTACCTATTTCAGTATAACTGTCCCTGGAAAGGAAATACAGAACTGATACACCCAGAACCAATACAGCTGCAATACGCATCATTGGCTTCAACCAGGATCGCTCCGGTTTTTTGGTAAGCCGGCTCATTCTGGATGCCTCAAAGTCATCAAAGCTGTCGACAGTCGAAAAATGGGATGCCTTAAAACTCCTGGCATTTTCCAGCAGGGCCACCAATTCCTCATAGTCCTCCCTCTGGCGGAATGCTTCCATTTCCGCATCGGTGAGCTCCTGATTCAACCATTTGTCTAATATGTAGTCTTTCTCCATAGACATGCTTTCTTTCCTCTATAACAACTTAGTTTCCAAAATTCCCGATTATTTTATCTTAAATCCTTCTAATGACTTTTTTAGACTGTCAAATGCACTGTATATCCTGTATTCCACAACCTTACGAGTAACACCCAGCATATTGGCAATTTCTTCGTGTTTTTTACCTTCTACCTTGTTTAATAGGAAAGCAGTTCTTTGATCTTCTGTTAATTCCGCTAATGCGGCCTGGTATCTCTTTAAATATTCCTCCTGTTCAAGTATAAATTCCGGATCTTCATTCGTATAGTTTTTTGGGCTTTGCTTCTGATATTTAAGCACAACTTTTCTGTGTTTCAGTTCGTTGAGCATCATATTGTTGGCAACTTTGTAAAGAAAGGCCCTGGCCGAGCTGTATTTTACCTTTTTGCAATTTTCCCAAAGCTTGATGAATGCCTCTTGTGCCTTATCGTTAGGACTTAAATCTTCACCATACTTATAATAGAGGTAGTCGTGTAATTCCCTGGCATACTTATTATAGAGACTGGAAAAAATTTTCCGCTCGCATACATCTTCGTGAAGTTCCTTTTCCAATACTGACTTTTGCGTTTATTAAAGGTAAACAATAAATTTTTCCAAAAATTGTCAGGAGAAACAAAGACTTGGTTGTTTTAGTTATAAATTTCATTAATTCCTTTAACCATTTGTATTATGAAAAAGACCCTGAAATTACTTGGCATCATATCATTATGTATGACCTTTTTATTAACTGCTTGCCGTTCAGAAGAGGACGAACTCATAGAGCCGACGCCTAATGAGACACTGCAGGCAAACTCCAATGTGGCCAATCTTCTTCAAAGAACTGCCCAAAACGACGGTTCGGAAGATAACATCATCGACAACGCAAGTTGTATCGACATTGAATTGCCGGTTACCGTTAATGTAAACGGACTTGAGATCATTGTTGACAGCGAAGATGATCTTGAGCTCATTGAGGATATTTTTGACGAATTTGATGATGATGAGGACGAATTGGAGATATTCTTTCCTATTACAATTGTCCTCGCTGATTTTACCGAGGTAACGATTGAAGACATTGATGAGCTGGAGGATTTTGCCGAACAATGTGAAGGTGAAAATGAAGATGACGACGACATTGAGTGCGCAGACCTGCAATTTCCAATCTCTGCAAGCATATTTGATACCAATAATGAGCTTATAGGAACTATTGATATCAACAATGATGAAGAGCTTTACCTCTTTATAGACGATCTGGAAGACACACAAATAATCACCATTGGTTTTCCGATTGTAGTTATACTTTCAGATGGATCTGAAGTGGTGGCCGAAAATCTTGATCAGCTTGAAGAAATCCTTGACGATGCGGAAGACGATTGCGATGAGGATGATGATTATGATTATAATGATGATGATTGTGAGGATTGTACTGTAGAATTGCTAACGGAAGCTCTTACTGGTTGTGATGAATGGTATGTTGATGATCTTGAGCGTGATGATATGGACCTTCAGGATGAGTACGACGGATTCTTCTTTAGCTTTTTTGAAGGTGGTACAGTTGTGGTTACCGATGGAGTTGATGAATTCCAGGGATCCTGGTCTGCTGAAGGCGAAGGAGAGGAGTTGTTCATGATCATAGAAATACCGGAATTACCAGATTTTAACGATGTGTGGTTGGTAGATGAGATTGATGTAGAAGACGATTCACCGGAAATTGACCTTGAAATAGGAGATGATGATGAGCTTGAGTTTAAAAGTGATTGTGAATAATTAGCTCGTTCAGTTTACACAACCCTGAGCCTGAACCTTAGGTGCTCAACACCTTCGTTATACTAAACTTTGGCGCCCTGCTGTCATCATAAGGTTCAGGTAAAAAGCCCCGGCTCTCGCCGGGGTTTTAAATCCACCTGATTAATTGACTATTATAAACTACTAATTATGAAAAAGATGAATCTTGTTTATACTTTACTTGGAGCAGCTTTTCTGCTTGTTTCCTGTTCAAGCGACGAAAATAATGATCCGAATTCTACCGATTTGAACTCCCTGGCCCAGGAAATATCGGAAGAGATAGTATCCGGCTCCTGGATGATTGCCAGCTTTATTGACTCTGGTTCAGATGAGACCAGTAATTTTGCCGGATATGTATTCACATTCAATCAAGATGGTTCACTTACTGCTACTAACAGTTCTGGAAGCATCGACGGCAGCTGGTCTGTGACCTTTGATGACGACGATGACAGTTCAGATGATAGTCCCGATGACCCTTTTGATGATATAGACTTTAATATCTTTTTTGCCTCACCAGATGATTTTAGTGAACTGACCGAAGATTGGGAAATAGTGTCTCGTTCTGGCTCTCAAATTGAGCTTATACATGTCAGTGGCGGTGATGGCAGTACCGATACTCTGACTTTGGTTAAGACCTGAGTTTGGCACCAATTTCCATAAACCATGTAATGGCACCAGCCACTTGTTGTGACACTAAACCTTCATGTATCATTAATTGACTTTTCCGTCCTGAAAGGATAGGTTCTGAGAGACTGCCCTGACATACATCAGGGCAGTTTTATTGTATCTTTATCGGGGTACCATCCAAGACTGAAAGTAAAATGATCGATATTCCAAGTCATTTAGCTCATCTAAAGCCCGAACTACAGGATAAGATCCGTAAAACTGGCATTTTAAAGGAAATTCCAGGAAAAACTGAACTCTTACGAGAAGGTCAATATGTAAAGGTGGTACCCCTGGTTCTCCACGGATTAATCAAGGTATATACCAGATATGAAGATCGGGAAATGCTATTGTATTACATCCAAAAAGAGGAGAGTTGCATCATGTCGTTTTCCGCCGGAATAGAAAATCAGCCTAGCAGTGTCTTTGCACAAACAGAGGAAGATACCCGGGTATTATTGTTGCCTGTATCTGAGATCTCCAAATGGATTCGGCTCTACCCCGGAATGAATACACTCTTCTTTCATCAATACAAGCAACGCTATAACGAATTGCTCGACACAATTCACCACGTGATGTTCAATAAAATGGACCAACGTCTATACGAGCACTTAAGTACTAAAGTAAAGTTGTGGAAACAAAACCCAATCAGGATATCCCATCAACAATTGGCTGATGAATTAGGTACCGTTAGAGAAGTGATCAGCCGGGTTATGAAAAAGTTGGAATTTGAAGGAAGAGTAAAGCAACGCAGTAATACTATTGAAGTTCTTTTTCAGTGACTTTAGTCACTGCACACTTCCCGCTGTTGTAATAATTTAGTTCCTGTTGACATGAGTAAGAAAATAGTCAAATTTATTTTGGTTTGCCTGCTTTGTATAGGTCTAATTAGTGGGATTGTCTTGCTTGTTCAATTATTGTCTAATTAAAAACTTAGAATTATGAAGAAGAATATGGGAAATACAGATCGAATCATACGGTTTATCATCGCCGCTATCATTGCCGTTCTTTATTTTAATGGAACCATTACCGGAACGCTTGGAATTATTTTGATGGTCCTGGCTGCGGTATTTGTAATTACCAGTTTTGTTAGTTTTTGTCCACTTTATGCACCGTTTGGGTTAAGTACCTGCAAAACCAAGAGCTGAGATATAATTGATCTCACAAATTTGAATTAGAACCTTAAAGGTAAATCCGATAAATTTCTACAGGAATACCTTTATATGTGGTGGTTTTGTCTAGCTGCATCCCATTCTTCAATGCCACTTTCCTGGAGGGGAGATTGTCTTTATGGATTATAGAGATCAGTGAGTCCCTGAGTTTATGGGCAGTTGCATATTCCCTGCATTTTATGGCTGCTTCTGAAGCCAGTCCCATTTTCCAGAATTTGGGAAGTATAGAATAGCCTATCTCCAATTCCTCAATTTCATCAACGGTTTGCACCAACAGACCGCACATTCCGGCAAATTCACCTGTATCCTTCATGATCAGGGCATTATGTCCGCCCAGGTCGTTTTCGTATCTGTAAAAAACCTTATCAAACCAGGTACGGCAAGCTGTCTCCGGATCTTCTTGTGGCCCTGCCCAATATTGCATACTCAGTGGATTTTGGTGAAATGGCAGCCAGTCGTTAAAATCAGACTCCACAAGTTTGCGGTAAACAAGTCGTTCTGATTCTTCCCCTTCAAGTAAGTACTTCATAATACTTTGGAATTCTTATCGGCGGGTGAAGCTTATGCTATCGCCAACGGCAACTCCGAGCTTGGCGGTCAGGCCGGCATTTACTTCCAGTACATAACGAACCGGGTAAACGGAGGAGATGCCCGACTCATCCAGTGGTTGAGCGTTTTCTTTCAGACTCACAATCTTATACTGATCATCAATAAAAAGGATGTCGAGTGGAAACTCCGTATTTTTCATATAGAAGGAGTGCATCCGAATGTCGTCAAAAACAAAAAGCATCCCCTGCACATCGGCCATTCCCGAACGGTACATGAGCCCGGTTTGGGTTTCATAATCACTTTCGGCAATTTCTATATCAAAACGGGTCAGTAAGCTATCATTGCCGGCTCTAAATACGTTTAGTTCCCCTTCCTTTGTAAAGGTTACTTCCGGGGTCTGGATGGTTTGCTTGGAAGGCGAATCCTTGCAACTAAACACTGTGATAAAGCACAGCGACCATAATGTCAATCTAAAATGCAGTTTACACATTGATGCTCAGATATTAGGACGTCTTTTTAGTAACAGGTCTGAATATAAAGTACAAACCAAGAATGATGAACGGGATGCTCAGCCATTGGCCCGTAGACAATAAGCCGAGAGAATCTTCAAAACCTCCCTGGCTCTTTTTAACGAACTCTATAAAGAATCTGATCGTCCACAAGAGCACCAGGAACATTCCGAATAAATATCCGCGCTTGTCCTTTTTGTCTGTTTTCCAGTATAGCCAGTACAAAATCAGGAATACAAAAATATAGCACACCCCTTCGTAAAGCTGTGCGGGATGCCGGAATGGAATGGCTTGGAGGTAGTTGATAAAGTCCGGATTTAACTCCAGCGCCTTATAGGCTTCATTTACCGTATTCTCACCGGTAATCCGCAAGGCCTGGGAAGCTGGCATGTCGTCGGAATCCCTCACAAACTTGGTAGCAAAAATGAAGGATTCGTCTGTAATTTTCCCATTGATCTCAGAATTGAAAAAATTGCCCAGTCGAACCAGGAATCCACCGATGGCAAATGAAATAACAGCTCTGTCTAAAAGCCAGAGCGGTGTCATGTCCTTGTATTTTCTATTTAAAATGATCATGGCGACAATCATCCCGATGGCGGCGCCGTGACTGGCGAGACCGGTAAAACCTGTAAACTCATATCCATTGATTATGCCAAAAAGCGTGCTGCCGGCACTCTCTCTAATTGGAAGCAAGATCTCGATAAGATGGTTTTTATAATAGTCCCAATCGTAAAAGAACACATGTCCCAGCCTGGCACCAAGCATGGTAGCCACGACTGAATAAATAAAGAGCGCATCCAGCTTTTCCTGAGACTTGTTCTCATTATTGAAAATACGCTTAGTTATAAACCAGCCAAGGGCGAAAGCTATGATCCAAAGCAGGTTGTAATATTTGATCTGCAACGGACCCAGTGTCAGCAACGTATCGTTTGGATTCCAGATTATGCTTAGAAAGTACATTCAGAAAAATTTGAGGCGCTAAGATAAGAAAATAGCCGCTGGTTCATTTTGCTAATTAGTGTCTATAGAAATTTCAGGGAACAGGGTCATAACCCGATCCTCCCCATGGATTGCAACTGCTAATCCTCTTAACAGCAAGCCATCCTCCTTTAAATAATCCGTGTTTTTTTAATGCCTCAATCGTGTATTGAGAACAGGTAGGGGAGTATCTGCAACTTGATGGTAATATGGGTGAAATGAGCAGCTGATAGCCTCTTACCAGGAATACAAATGGTGCTATGAGGATCTTTTTCATATAGTATCTTCTCTCAAAAACCCGATCAAACCGTTCTATCTGTCCTATGAAATGCTGAAACTGGTACCTTCCTTGCCATCCTTTAGCTGGATTCCAAGAGCCTGCAGTTCATCCCGGATTTTGTCGGAAGTGTTAAAATCTTTGTTCGCCCGGGCTTCGTTCCTCATTTCAATGAGCAACTCAACAACACCGGCCAGTTTATCAGAGCTGGCATCGGAGCTAGCTTTGTTCTCCAGACCCAGTACGTCAAATGTGAATGCACGTACGGTTTCGCTCATCTCTGCGAGATCTTCGGCAGTAATCTTTTCCTTTCCATCCCTGATCAGGTTGATATGCTTCACTGCTTCGAACAATTGTGCAATGAGGATCGGACTGTTAAAATCATCGTTCATCGCATCGTAACAACTCTGTTTCCAGGCAGCAACATCAAAATCACTTTGTTTCGAAACCGGCAAGTTCTCCATGGCATCAATAGCCTCCATCAACCTGATGTACCCCTTTTCCGAAGCCAGCAGGGCATCATTGCTGAGGTCGAGAATACTGGTATAATGGGCCTGCATCATGAAGAACCGTACCACGGCTGGTGTGAAGGATTTGCTGAATATTTCGTTCTCTCCGCTGAATATTTCGTTGGGCAGCACATTGTTTCCGGTAGATTTGGCCATCTTCTTACTGTTCAGGGTCAGCATGTTGGCGTGTAGCCAATATTTGACCGGAGATTTGCCGAAACTGGCTTCTGCCTGTGCGATCTCACATTCGTGATGGGGGAATTTCAGGTCCATACCGCCACCGTGGATATCAAATTCCTCACCCAGATATTTTGTGCTCATCGCTGTGCATTCGAGATGCCATCCGGGAAATCCATCACCCCAGGGTGAAGGCCAGCGCATGATGTGCTGGGGTTCGGCTTTCTTCCAAAGTGCAAAATCCTGCGGATTCCTTTTCTCGTCCTGTGCCGCGAGTTCACGCGTATTGGCGATCATATCCTCGAGATTTCTGCCACTCAGTTTACCGTAATTGTTGTTCTCATTGAATTTCTTCACATCAAAGTATACAGAGCCGTTGATCTCGTAGCCCAGTCCCTTCTTCAGGATATCCTTGATGATCTCGATTTGTTCTATGATGTGACCCGTGGCCGTAGGTTCAATGCTCGGGGGAAGAAAATTAAATTTTTGGAGGATGTTGTGAAAGTCCACGGTATAGCGCTGAACTACCTCCATGGGTTCAATCTTTTCCAGTCGAGCTTTTTTGGATATCTTATCTTCCCCGTCATCAGCATCATCTTCCAGGTGACCTGCATCCGTAATATTTCGCACATATCGCACCTTATAACCAAGATGCTTCATGTAGCGGAATATCATATCAAATGACATAAAAGTGCGGCAATTTCCAAGATGTACATTGCTATACACTGTTGGACCACATACATACATACCAACGTGCCCCTCATTGATCGGTTCGAAAACTTCTTTCTTACCGCTGAGTGAATTGTAAACTTTTAAAACCTGGGATTTATAAAGCTGCATTGTCAATGGCGACAATTAAAAATTGGTATCCAGATTGATATAATCCAAAAATTCCCTTCGCACTGCTTCTTCTTTGAATTTACCGCCGTATTCCGCAGTAACAGTGCTGCTTTCCACATCGCGGATGCCCCTGGATATAACACAGAGATGTTTGGCATCAATAACGCAGGCCACATCTTCAGTGCCCAGTACAGCTTGCAATTCGCGGACAATCTGAATGTTCATCCTTTCCTGTACCTGAGGTCTCTTGGCATAGTAATCAACTATCCGGTTCATTTTGGAAAGGCCAACCACTGTTCCATTTGAGATATATGCAATATGGGCTTTACCTATAATGGGAAGCATATGGTGCTCACAAGTGGAGTGGACAATGATATTTTTTTCTACAAGCATCTCGCCGTACTTGTATTTATTTTTGAAAGTAGATGCTTTGGGTCGTCTTTTGGGGTCCAATCCTCCAAAAATTTCCTTTACATACATCTTAGCTACGCGGTTAGGCGTGCCGCTCAGACTGTCGTCCTCCATATCCAGCCCCAATGTGAGCATAATATCCCGTACATTTTCCCTGATACGGTCTATTTTTTCCTCATCACTAAGCAAAAAGGCATCTTTCCTGATAGGCGTTTCACCAGATGAAGAAACGTGGTCGTTTCCCATTGCTTCAAAACGTTCTTCCAATGTACTGTCAAATTTCATCCTAACTGGCTTTAACAAAGGCCAAAGATATACATAAAATGGCACTTTACGGCCCGTTTTGGCCATTACACAACATAAATTAGTGTTAAGAGCGGTACCGTATTAATTTTATATAATCCAAATCCCATACCTGTTTATGAAACGGGCTCACATCATATTGTGCCTATTTATAATTCTCTGTTCCTCATTTAGTTATGCCCAGGTAGCAGTAGATTGCATGAATGCAATTCCCATTTGTAGCAATACACCTACCAATGGGGGTACTCAAGGCTATGGTATTGATGACTTTAACGGCGCTTTCAGCAGTGGTTGTCTTGAACAAACACTGTCCGGAGCCATTGAATCCAATTCTGCCTGGTACAGGTTTCGAACCGGGGCCGCGGGCCAGCTCGGTTTCAATATCGGATTTGATACTTCGGAAGATTGGGATTTTGCGCTATATCAGGCCAGCGACTGTAATAATTTAGGAGATCCTGTACGCTGCAATTTCTTCGACAACCAGGATCAACAAGCCTATATGGGCGTAGGGGAGGACCCAACCGGCAGTACTACCACCGTGCTTTATGAGGACTGGCTTCAGGTACAGGCAGGCCAGGATTATTACCTGCTGATCAATAATTTCAGCAATACCAACTCAGGCTTTTCCATACAGTTTACCGGAGACATTTTCCTCACTAATCCAACGGATGCGCTTGATTGTTCTATCATCAATAATTTACTGGGACCGCCGCTCGCGGCATGCGATAACCAGAATGTGGTCTTAGACGCTACATCTTCCAATGTGTTGAGCTACAGCTGGTACATGGATACGGGTACAGGATTTCAGTTGATCGCGGGGGAAACGGGTCCAACACTAAACATAACCGCATCAGCAATGTATCGCGTTCAGGTAATTTTGAACGATCTGACACAGATTATCAGTGATGTGCAGGTTGCCTTCAGTATAGCTCCAACCACACATGCAGTAAGCCACGAGACCCTTTGTTCAGATCTGCTAAGCTTTGATCTGTCGCAGAAGAATTCAGAAGCACTGGGCCCTCAGGACCCGAATGAGATTATTGTGAGTTACCACGCCACGCAGGCAGATGCCGATGCAGGATTAAATAGCTTATCTCTTGATTATACGCTGACTCCGGGTATGCAGACAATTTATGTGCGTACCACCTCAAACTCAAATCCGGACTGCTATGACGCTTCCCGGAATTTCCAGCTGGAAGTTATTGAAACACCAACGATCAATTTTCCCACAGAGCTCTTTATTTGTGAGGATACCACTGGTGAGGTCATTGGTGAGACCATGCCAAATCCCCTCTACAGCTACAGTTGGGATACTGGCGAAAATACAGCCTCTCTGACCATAACCGATGCCGGGATCTACACCTTAACGATAACCAATAGCCAGTCTGGCCAGAATTGTGCAAATACTGCCTCGGTAAACGTAGTAGTTTCTGAGACACCGGTTATCAGCGATGTGATCATCGATGATCTGCAGAACAGTAATACAGTGGAAGTTGTATCAGGAGTTGATGGGGATTTTGAATATCAACTGGATAACGGGCCATTTCAAACCTCTCATATCTTTACCGATGTCGCCCCTGGTATGCATACCGTAACCATTAATGATCTCAATGGATGTGGCTCTGTATCAGAGACTATCACCGTTGTGGGCTTTCCCAAATTTTTCACACCTAATGGTGACGGTTCTAATGATCACTGGAATATTATGGGTATTTCAACCCTGGAGGAACCTATAGTTCATGTCTTTGACCGTTATGGAAAACTGATAAAACAACTGGATGAGAACAGTACTGGCTGGGATGGTACTTTTAATGGTCGGGAACTGCCTTCCACGGACTACTGGTTTCAGCTTTCATACCTCGACATGAATGGACAAAGAGTAGAGGCTAAATATGTCAACAACCACTTTGCCTTAAGGCGCTAGCAGGCACGAGATTCATTTTATCGATAAACGGCCATAAAAGTCAGTTGAAGTATACTAAAATACGCTACTTCGAGTTATAGTATAGATTAAAACTTTAATGTTAGCCCCACATTATCTATGCGAACACTAAAATGTACTATTTGTGCATTTTTTCTGATTGTTTTCGGACTTAATGCGCAAAACTCACCAGACTGCCGAACAGCTATTCCCGTTTGTGCCGATGCTCCTATTATGTCTACGGCTGATGGCTTAGGCGACATCGAAGATTTTGACCCTAATGTGATCACGCAAACAGGATGCCTGGAAAAAGGTAGTGTTGCCTCTGCAAATGTTGAAAATAACACCTCCTGGTATGTCTTTCGGGCCGGCACGGATGGTCAGATAGGTTTCGATATTCAGGCTTTGCCTTCTGTGGGCACAGTAATCACGGCTGAATGGGATTTTGCACTTTACGGTCCGGATGTAGACTGTGCCGATATCAGCAATGGTACTGCGCAACCCATACGATGCAATTACGAGGTAAATGATACGGATTATACCGGAGTAGGGGTGAACCCTGAGAACGGACAGGTAGGTCAGCCTCCTTTGACTGCTAACCTGAATACATACGATGAATGGATAGATGTTGTGGAAGGCGAGATCTACTATTTACTGATCAACAATTTCAACACTAATTTCAACGGCGATCCCGAACCATATGTTCTCACCTTTACCGGTAATTCAGTGGATGCGGATCAGAATACGGCGCTCGACTGTACCTTGCGCGATGAATTCCTGGGGCTGGACATCATTGCATGTGAAGGGGATCCTGATATAACACTGAGCGCTTTAAATTCACCGGCCGGACCGGATATTGCCAATGTTACATGGTCTGTTGATTTCGATGATGACGGAACCATTGATCAGGTACTTGCCTCCGGAGCCGGTGCTACCGAATTGATAGTCAGTAGTCCTGATTCGGGAAGGTATTTTGTTGAGATCCTGACTACCTTCGCAACCACTATTACGGACGATATTCTTATCACATTCTTTGGTCCACCTGTGCTTGACAGGATCGATGTTATTGATGATCTTTCAGACAACAATATCATCGAAGTATTTATGCAGAGTAACGGGTCTTATGAGTACGCTATCAATGGAGGTGATTTTCAGGATTCGCCTATTTTTACCGATGTGCCTCCGGGCGAAAATACGCTGGTAATCAATGATACCAACGGCTGTGGCACTTCAGAGCCGATTCCTTTCCTGGTAGTGGGATATCCCAAGTTCTTTACGCCTAATGGGGATGGCATACACGATGCCTGGAACGTCCTGGGTATAGAAACACTCAACGATCCCACGGTGTTTATCTTTGATCGTTATGGCAAACTGCTGAAACAACTTGATGAAACAACAGTGGGTTGGGATGGTACTTTTAACGGCAGGCCCATGCCTTCTTCTGATTACTGGTTCAGGCTCGATTACGAAAGGGATGAAAATGGGGCTTTGGTTGCCAATACGATCCGCACACATTTTACACTAAAACGATAAAAAAAACCCGGTACTGAACCGGGCTTGTTTTAGAAGTTCAGCGTATAGCTGATGATATAGTTATTCTTAACATTGGTGACCCTGGCCGGTGTAGTGATACCGGTTACAAATAATTGTTGATCGATATCCTGCTCAGATCTGCTATAAGTGAAATCAAGTCTGCTGCCACCAAAATTCAATCCAAGACCTCCAGAAAAGCCGTTCAGGTCCCCGATAGTGATTCCGTCTTCATACGGACTTTGTTCAAAACGATATCCGCCGCGAAGGCTTAACATTTGAATCCTGTATTCGCCACCTACTCTAAATGTGGAAACACCTGTCAGCTGATTTGAGATGTCGCTGTTAACCTGACTGAAACTCGGATCCGATGCAGGTCTCAATTCGGCATTGGCCATATTCTGGTAACTGTAGTCAAAACTTATTAAACCGTGTTTGCCGAAAACGAGTCCCAGGCTTCCTATAAATTTCGCTGGTGTTTTCACTGTGTAGTCAGCAAATAGGTTGACGATGTTGAAATTGATAAAATCGATCTCATCATCGGCCAGGTTCGAATTGATCCGTTGTGAAAAATCGTCTTGGAGGTCATACCAGACCGGTGAGAGATAAGTAGCGCCTATCCTGATATTTTCGTTGAGTTTTGCAATGGCTCCCAGGCTAAAGCTGAATGCCCAGCCACGTGTTAGAAGATAATTGTCAAAGGTGGTAAACGACAGAGGAGATCCGGCACTGTAACCGTTCTCATCAAAAATTGTCAGCCTGTCAAAGCGCACATCGTTGAAATTGAGGGAACCACCAATATACAGTGTGTTTTGGTACTGGGCAGCCATATTCATAGTGAACTTGCTGTTATAGCCTGTGGTGCTTTGAAAAAACTCCTGATTTACTCTTTCATATACCGCATTGGAGACGTATTGGGTACCATTGGGATCGGTATCATCCACCGGATCTATTACGCCACCGAAATAGCCAAGAAAGGCCTGTTGTGCAGCAAAACCTTCGTTGGCACCAATTCTCAGGTAAGCATCTTCAATAAATTCACCGTCTCTCAGCAAGAGGGAACCGAAGGGTATACCCTGGGCAAAATTCAGGAAGTAATTATCGATACCCTGATTGCTGTTTCCCTGTACGAAAAACTCATTATTAAAGTTATTCACAAGCTCGTAATTAAAGGCCAGAGAGAATTTCTTCCAGGCATTCTGATTATTCTTCCATACAAAAACTCCACCTATCTGGTTGAATCTCCAGGAAGTAAGACTTGAATTACGGGTGCTGCCGAAATAAGTCGCATCATTATTCCGATTGTAGGCTGCTCCCGTCATCGTAAACAGACTATTGTTGAAAACAGCACTGGAGGCCGGGTTCACATTGATTGCAGAAATATCGCCTCCCAGAGCACCGAATGCTCCACTCAGGCCTTGAAACCTGGCCGTACCCAGCAGTTCTTCACTGCTATAGCGTAAGACGTCATTGATGTCCTGAGCGCTGACCAGGGCGCAAAAGAAGAGCATGATGAAAGTAAAATTCCTTTTCATTTCCTTAGAATTTTGAATGTCTTAATTATGATTTATTGTCTTCCGCGTCCGCCACCCGAACGACCGCCACCTGAACGGCCACCACCGCCGGATCTGCCTCCTCCTGAAGATCGGAATGATCCACCGGAACTCCTGTAACCGCCAGAGCTTCTGGATCCGCCACCGGAACTCCTGTAACCGGAACTCCTGGGTGCACTGCGGCCAGAACTTCTATAACCGGAAGACCTCGGTCTGCTTGTCCTGCTCATACCTCTGTATCCAGAGCTTCTGGAAGATGAGGAAGACCTCGAATATGTTGAACTTCTGGGCGAACCTGTTCTATAAGTGCCACGACTGCTTCGCGCAGTACTGCTGTTACCTCTGCGGTAGGTACTGCTTCGCGAAGATGTACCACTGCGGTAAGACCTCGAATTATTGCTGTATCTCGGAGTGCTTCTTGTACTCCTGCTAGACCTGTAAGACCTGTTTCTCTCAATTGCGTCTGCACTAACCCGTCCACTTCGCGCTGAAGTTCCGGATCTGTATGAGCTTCTGGTACCCGAAGATCTGCTGCTGCTCACATTAGATCTGCCGCTATTTGATCTTGTACGTGTATTGGAACGGGTTCCGGAAACACCTGTATTAGACCGGCCTCTGTAGGCATTATATGCGTAACCGTTGTTACCATAGTAGCCTCTTCTGCTGCGGTTGTAACCATATCGGCCATAACCGTAATAGGGGTACCCATAGTAAGGATAGCCATAGTAGGGATAACCCCAGCCCCAACCGGGTCCGTACCAGCCACCCCAGTAACCCCAACCGGGTCCGTACCAGCCGCCCCAGCCCCAACCGGGTCCGTACCAGCCACCGCCCCAGCCCCAACCGGGTCCGTACCAACCACCGCCCCAGCCCCAGCCAAAGCCTATGCCAATACCTACACCACCCCAGCCGTAGTTAAAGCCACCGCCGTATACGTTAATGTTTACTTCGCTGGCATTGTCACCCCAGGAAGAATAACCTAAGTAGTCGTTGTTCTGGTTGTCAAAATAATTGCCGTCTTCTGCGATTTGAAGACTATCCTGTTCTACCCCACCATAATAATCATCCACGTCAGTGAAGATATCATCCTCCATGAATTCGTCTATCTGTTCTGCTTTCTGACCAAAGTAATCGTCATATACACCTTTGTCATCTTTGCCATCCGTCCTGGCAGCCTGCTTTTTTTGAGGATTGTTATAGACAGTAGTTCTGCTGGGTTCCTCGGCATAAATACCGTCATCCTCATAATAGGATGCCTGCTGGTAAGAACCACAGGAAGTTATCAGCAAAACAAGGATTGCAGAAAGCAGCAGCGATTGGATTTTAAGCTGGAGTAATGGATTCTTCATCGCTTCAAGTTTATATTGTTGAACATTCTAAAATTAGTTAGCTTTACCGTGCTAAATTTGTTAACTAATTCACAACTTCTGTGCCAAAGTACGCTGGATGGGAAAAAAATTAACCAAAAGAAGTGACGATTATCCGAAGTGGTATAATGAGCTTGTCATAAAGGCTGATCTGGCCGAAAATTCAGGTGTTAGGGGATGTATGGTTATCAAACCATACGGCTTTGCGATATGGGAAAAAATGAAGGCCGGCCTCGATGGTATGTTTAAAGAAACCGGGCATCAGAATGCATATTTTCCCTTATTTATTCCGAAGTCCTATCTGAGTAAGGAGGCCAGCCATGTTGAAGGCTTTGCCAAGGAGTGTGCGGTGGTAACTCACTATCGATTGAAAAATGCTGAGGATGGTTCCGGAATTGTAGTAGATGAGACAGCCAAATTGGAGGAAGAACTCATTGTCAGACCTACCTCTGAGACCATCATTTGGGATACATTCCGCAGATGGATCCAGTCTTATCGGGATTTGCCACTTCTGATCAATCAATGGGCCAATGTGGTGCGCTGGGAGATGCGTACCCGGTTGTTTTTGCGTACAGCCGAATTTTTATGGCAGGAGGGGCATACGGCCCATGCTACGGAACAGGAAGCAATAGACGAGGCAGAGCTAATACTTGGCATCTATACCGATTTTGCCGAGAAATATATGGCAATGCCTGTAATTCAAGGTACTAAATCTGAAAGCGAAAGGTTTGCCGGAGCTGTTGAAACCTACGCGATCGAGGCACTTATGCAGGATGGTAAGGCATTACAGGCGGGCACTTCGCACTTCCTGGGACAAAATTTTGCCAAGGCTTTCGATGTGAAATTTGCTAATAAGGAAGGTAAGCAGGCTCATGTTTGGGCTACGTCCTGGGGCGTGTCTACCCGACTCATGGGTGCATTGATCATGACCCACAGTGATGATAACGGTCTGGTTCTGCCGCCTGTACTGGCACCTATTCAGGTGGTTATCGTTCCTATATACAAGGGTACTGACCAGCTGGAGGCTATTTCTGAAAAGGTAGCTCCTCTGGTTGAATCCTTAAAAACCCGCGGGATATCGGTAAAATATGACGACCGCGATACCCACAAGCCCGGATTCAAATTCAATGAATATGAATTAAAGGGAGTTCCGATCAGAATAGCGATGGGGCAGCGCGATCTGGAAAATGGCACTCTGGAAATAGCCAGGCGCGATACACTTGAAAAGGTTACTGTTAAAATGGAGGAGACATTGGACCTCGTGAGCGGTCTTTTGGAAGAAATGCAGAACAATCTGTTTAATAAAGCATTGAATTTCAGAGAATTGAATACTACTGATGTAGATACTTATGATGAATTCAAGAAAGTGCTGGAGGAAAAAGGCGGTTTTATTTCGGCACACTGGGACGGGACGGCAGCTACAGAAGAATTGATCCAGGGAGAAACAAAAGCCACAATTCGCATTATTCCGCTAGGGGATGGCGAATCGGGAAAGTGCATGGTAACCGGTGCTCCGTCTGAAAAAAGAGTGCTCTTTGCCAAGGCTTATTAGCCTGTTAAAAAAACAGAAAAGCCCTCTTGTCTTAGTAAAAAATAATTGTATTTTTGCA